>Ga0181525_10001731_pt1 | contig 18406 bp, 23 predicted proteins | sample PEATcosm2014_Bin_48_FD_121100 | JGI IMG/M metagenome (GOLD analysis project Ga0181525, IMG submission 121100) | Peatland microbial communities from MTU Mesocosm Facility, Houghton, MI, USA - PEATcosm2014_Bin06_10_metaG | ecosystem: Environmental > Terrestrial > Soil > Wetlands > Peat | place...
CGATTAAAGGCCTGCTGCCCTCCGGCGGGGGACACGTGCTCATAACATCGCGCCGGGAGGGCTGGAAGGAGCTGGGCAGGTTCGTCGGCTTGGACGTGTTCAAACCCGAGGAAAGCGTCAGCCACCTGCGCAGGCGGATGCACGGCATCGCCGCCGCGGACGCCGCTCGGCTGGCAGCGGTCCTCGGTAACATGCCGCTGGCGGTTGCCGCGGCTGGTGCTCTGCTGGCTAGCGCGGATATTCGCGTGCCCGACTACCTGCGGCAGCTGGAAGAACAGCAGCCGAGCGCTCTTCCCGAGGGTGATCCGCTCGGTGATTACCCGTCGGCGGTTGCGAAGGCGTGGCACCTTTCCCTCGACCAGCTCGCGAAGAGGTCCGCCGCCGCCGCCCGGTTGCTGGGGATCTGCTCGGTGATGGCGTCTGACATCAGCCTGGACCTGATATACAGCCAGGCCATGGCGGACGCGCTGCGAGATCTCGATGCCACCATCTCCGAGCCGGCGATGATGGCCGGACTCATCCGGCAGATCGACCTGCTCGCATTGATCAAGCTCGACAACAACACCCATCAGATCCAGGTCCACAGCGTGGTGCAGACCGTGGTCAGGCAGCGGATGGCAAAGGACGAAGAGGCGGCGGCGCGGCGCAGCGTGCATCGGCTGCTCGTCGCGGCGCGTCCGGATGGCTCCGTCGATGACCCGGAAATGTGGCCTCGTTACCGGTTGATCTGGCCGCACCTCACCCCTTCCGAGGCCCAGTGGTCAACCGAGGAGCCAGTCCGCCAGCTGCTCATCGAGCGAGTGCGCTATCTCCGGCAGCGCGACGACCTGGAGCGCGGCCGCCGACGGGCGGAGGGCATCGAAACCTCTTGGAAAATCATGCTCGACCGCGAGCCGGCGCCGGAGATGGCCAAGTCGCTGCAGCGGCAGTTGCTGCGACTGCAGTTCAACCTCGCGAACATCAAGCGTGACCTGGCGCAATTCGAGGATTCTAGGGCGATCGACGAGGCGGTGTTGCAAGGGCAGCGGGCGCTGCTTGGCGAGGAGCATCAGCATACCCTGCAGACCCGCAGCAGCCTGGCCGGCGATCTGCGGGCGCTCGGTGACTATCAGGCAGCCCTCGACCTGGACCTCGAAACCTACAAGTTCTGGAGCAGCGGATGCGGTGAGGAGTATCGGGGAACACTGTCGGCGGCACACAACCTCGCGCTGTCCTACCTGCTGATCGGGGACTTCAAGAGCGCGCTAGCCCAGGACAGGCTGACCTACGAGCGACGGGTATCCGTGCTCGGCTCGTTGAACCCGAGGACCCTCGACTCTGGCGCGGCTATCGGCCGCGAGCTCGTGGAAGCGGGCCGTTATAAGGAGGCGGTCGCCCGGTTGCAGGCCGTCTGGACCGAGCACCGCGGCGCGCTCGGGGACAACAACCGCGCCACGCTGAACGCGCGGCTGTGGCTCGGCATAGCCATGCGCTGCGCCGGGAATCCCGAGGCGGCGGCGGAACATGTCGACGCGGCCAGCATCGGCCTGAGTCGCGGATTCGGCAGCGAAAGCAGCGACGCCCTGGCGTGCCGCCTGAGTCAGGCCCTCAACTGGCTGGCCATGCATCGGATCAAGGAGGCAACCAACGAGGCGAGGCAGGTCTTGGCCGTCTATGAGGGGCGGCTCGGGCAAGCTCATCCACACTCCCTCATCTGCAGGCTTGACATCGCCACCGCCTTGTGCATGGACAAGAACTACTCAGCCGCGGTGGACGAGGCCGGTAGGGCCGCCGACGGGCTTCATGATCGGCTTGGCGCAGCTCATCCGTACACACTGGCCGCGAACGCGATCCTGGCCAGCGCGTTGGCCAGCGAGGGCCGCCTGGATAAGGCGGAAGAGATCGAGGAGCCGCTCAGCGCCGAGCGAGGACGAGTCCTCGGGCCGCAGCACCCGGATTCCCTCCGCAGCCAGGCCAACCTGCTGCTGACCCGACACCAGCGGGGGGTAGAGGGAGCGTCGAGGGAGCGCCAGGCAGTCATCGACGCAATGTCCACCGTGCTCGGGGCTGAACACCCAGACGTCAGCACGGTGATGAGCGGAGGCCGACTGCTCTGTATGGTTATCCCGCAGCCGTTCTGATCATGACGGCCCTCGCCGACCTCAGACGCGGGCCTGACCCGCCAGGCTCATCGGGCCGATACCACTGCCGACATCGCCGACGGGCCACTCGGCCTGTCGTTCTCTATTCGCCTTATTCGCGACATTCGCCTTATCCGCGACCCAGATCAGGATCCTGGGTAGGATCTCGACCGCAGCGAAATGTGCTACCCCGTCCTGTACTTCCAGTTCCGAACTCAGGATTCGCTCGCCCAGCCAGTATGTGTGGCTGGCTGGCGAGAATACGTCCTCGCTGCCGTTCCACAGTTTTACCGGAGCGGTTATATCGGCCGGATCGAAACCCCACGGATGACCCAAGGCGACCACATCGTCTATCCATCCGTACGCCGTTTCGCTTAGCGCCTCGGCGTGGATCTGGGCAATTATCCGGCGCAGCGCGATGTCGCCGATGACATCCTTGTCGTGGCCGACCAGCTCCGGCCACAGCCGTTTGAGCAGGCCTTCAGAGTGTCCGCGGACCTGCCCGGCCTGCTCGTCGAGATAGGCTATCAAGGCGCCCAAGTCGTCTCCAGCCTTGCGGTATGCATCCACGTTCGACGCTGCCATTCCGCTATCCCAGTCCAAACCCTTGGCATCGTGGGGAGCCAGACTGGCCAGCGCGGCGGCGCATATCACCCGGTCTTTCAGGCGCGCGGCACATGCCAGCGCGTGCGGAGCACCTCCTGACCTGCCCACAACACTGAACTGGTCAATGCCGAGAAAATCAGCGATAGCGGCGACATCGTCGGCTGCGTCCGCGACGGTGCGATCGGGCTTACGATCCGAACCGGGGTAGCCGGGCCTGTCGTAGCTGATCATACGAATGCCGAGCCGGTACAGGACAATTCCGCGCGGCCGCGGGCCATTGCGACCGCCTGGCGTGCCATGAAGCAAGAACACCGGTTTTCCCCTAGGGGCACCCGTTGTCTCGAACGACAACTTACGCCCGTCCGGAGCCCGGATCACTTGAGTCACGGTATCGCTCCCCTGTACCTCGTGGCACTTGCCAGTGTCATTTTTAAAATGCACATGCATCAGTCGGCCAATTGGCCGTTTTAACGAGAGATTACCTCCACCATCGAGGTTTCGCGACCTGCAGTTTTGCTTGCGCCCTGGCATCAAATGACGCGAGATGTCCGGATGTCCAGCGACTTCCCTGCTCCGCCATAAATCGCTTCATGCCGCTTGGTCTCCGTCTCTATGGGGTGGGCGGCCCGCATCCCCGGTCGGGGAACGAGCAGGGCCGCCGTAACTCCTGATGCTAGCGAGGCAAGACGGGCATGAACCCTGACAGTCCAGATACACTCCTGTGCTCTCCTCGCTTAAGACGACGCGCGGATCCGGCCTCGGGTTTACGGGTGGCATTGGTTGGCCTGGAAATCCGCTGCTGGCGTGGCGTACCAGGCGTGCGCGATAGCCCCGGCAACGGCGTGCATGGCGACCGCCGCACAGAGGGCACAATCGCACTTATCGCACATCAAGACCGTGCCGGGTGCCCTCACGCCCTGGGCTGCTGGCACAGCTCGCGGTCCGAGCTCCACAGCAGCTCGCAACCATCCTCGGTCACCAGCACCGCGTCCTCGAGGCGGGCGCCGAACAGTCCCCGGCGGTAGATGCCGGGCTCGATCATCACGACCATGCCCGCCGCCAGGATGCCCGGATCGTACGGCGAGAGCCGCGGCGGCTCGTGCTGGTCCAGGCCGATGCCGTGACCGAGCGAGCGGTTGAACAGCTCCCCTTACCCCGCCTGCTCGATATGGTCGCGGGCCTGCTTGTCGGCTTCCCGGCCGGGCAGGCCTGGCCGGACGGCGTACTGGGCGATCGCCTGTGCCTCCCGCACCACCCGGTACATCTTCGAGAACTCTGGGTCTGCCTTGCCCAGGTAGAAGGTGCGGGTGAGGTCGGCGCGGTAGCCGCCGATGACCGGCGAGATGTCGACCATCAGCGGCTCGTCCCAGCCGACGACCTTCGAGCTCGCGACGCCGTGGGGGAGTGCCGACCGTTCGCCGGACGCCACGGTCAGCGGCGCCATGCTCCGCTCCGCGCCCGAGCTCGCTCAGCGCGCCCTGCAGGAGCAGCCCCACCTCCGAGTCGTCCTCGGTTCCGGCCGGCGTGTTGTAGGTGAGCGTGAACCCGCCGTGCGGGTGCCCTGCCTGGGCGAGCAGGCTGCACGCCTTGGCCATGTCCTGGGCGACCGGCTGGTACGCGCCCTGAGTGATGCCCGGGTACTGCTGGGCGAAGATCCCGATCGGCAGCTGGGAATAGCCCTGGTAGTAGGAGAGCATCGTCGAACCGTCGGTAATGACGCAGCTGTAGACCCGGTCGAACGCTGTGGAAACGCACGCCCTGCCGCAGCTTGGACGACGAACCGGATGATCCGCACGCGTTTAGCAGCGGCACGGCGGCGGCTCCGGCGGCCGTGCCAGCCGCACCGATTGCGCCGCTGTGGACGGACCGGCCGCGTTACCGATCGCGCCTCTGTCCGGAGGCCGGCCCGCCTTACCGATCGCGCCGCTATAGAGAGACCGGCCGCGCCAGCGATCGCGGCCTTCTTAGAGGGACCGGCCACGCCACCGCTCGCGTCTCTTTAGAGAACGAACCGCGCCTCTGCCTGCGCCGGGAGTTGCAGAACGCCCTCTATCAGGAGTATGGTCCATAGCATATAGGCTATAAGACATAAGCGTCAATCAGGACATAACGATCACGTAAATGGAACAGGCGTTTCCCGTGCGTGGCGGCCAGTTCAGACCCTGACTGCACGCCGATCGGCCGTGCCCGACCCTGCGTCCCCGGGCTCCCGATCCGGCTGCCGCCGCGTCCGGCGGAGTTCGTCCCGGGAGGTAGGAGCATGGCTGCGATTCTCGCGTTCCGCGCGATGCGAGATCCGCCGCGTTCGTCACGATGCTGGGCGTCGGCGCCGCGGCCGGGGATATGGCCGTTGTCCGGCGGCCATCGGAACGCTACTGGACAGGCTAAGCTTCGCGGTGCCGGATCCCAAGAAACGGCCAGTGAGCCTTGATTTTTCGATAAGGCCTGCAGAGCGCGGAGGACGCTTTCATGACCGATGACCTCAGCACAGCGCTGACTTCCCTGCTGGCGCAGGGCGAACCTGCTCCGCTCGCCTACACAAAGAGCCAGGCCGCCTATATCAGCTTGCGTGCGCGCATACTCCGCGGCATCATCACGCCGGGCGCCACCCTGAACCAGGAGAATCTCGCGGCCGAACTGCGCGTCTCCACCACCCCGCTGCGCGAGGCCTTGCAGCGCCTTGAGGCCGACGGCCTGGTCAAGCTCGTGGCCCACCGCGAGGTCGTCGTCTCGCCGCTGTCGGTACGCGATATCCACGAAATATTCGACGTCCGGCTGCAACTCGACCCGTACGCCGGCCAGCTGGCGGCGGAAACGGCCACCGATGCCCAGCTCCGCGCCATCCAGAGCCTGGTGCCCCCGGCCAAGCACACCGGACCGGGGGACCCCCTTGAGCAAAACCGGAACTTCCATCGCGCGATCTACACCTGTTCCGGTAACCAGCTTCTCGCCGACACGCTCGATTCCCTCTGGGACAAGACGGACCGTTACCGGCGCATTCTGCTCGACATGGACGGCGGAACTGATCCCCATCCCACCCACAGCGTCATTGCCGAAGCGCTTGCCAGGCGTGCGGGAGCGGAGGTATGTGACCTTATCCGCCGCCACGTCCAGGCCAAGCACGATTTCATCATGGATCGACTTCCCAGCTATTTGAGCTCAGCGTTACCCGGAAGGCGGTAGTGCCGTAAAGTGACCAGCGGATTCTTCCTCATGCCCGGTCCGACAACAATCCCCCCGCGGGTCGCCCAGGCGCTTTCACAGCCAATAATTGATCATCGAGGGCCGAATTTCGCGGCCCGGACCAGGCAATTGCTGCCGATGGTATCCGACCTGTTCCGCACCACCCAGCCGGTTATCATCTACCCATCCTCAGGCACCGGGGCCGCCGAGGCCGCACTTGTCAATACGCTCTCACCAGGCGACCTTGTCCTCGCCTTTAACTCCGGTTTCTTTGCCGAGCGCTGGAGCGATATTGCGACGCACTACGGGCTGCGGGTGCGAGTCGCCGGGGGCGACTGGGAGCACGCCGTCCGAGTCGAGGATCTGGCCGCCGCTCTCCGCCAGGACCGGTCGCATCACGTCAAGGCCGTCCTTGTCGTGCACAGCGAGACGTCAACAGGCCTGACCGCGCCCATCGCCGGCATCAGGGAGGCACTGGACGAGACCGGGCACCCCGCGCTGCTGCTGGTGGACGCCATCTCGTCGCTCGGCACGATGATCTACGAACACGACAGCTGGGGCGCCGACGTCACCATCGCGAGCTCGCAGAAGGGCCTGATGCTCCCGCCCGGTCTCGGCTTCAACGCGATAAGTGCGCGAGCCCTGGCCGCCTCCGGCTCGGCGGGCCAGCCCAGGTCCTACTGGGCCTGGTCGTCCATCCTGGAGGCAAACAGGGACGGCTTTTACCCCCACACCCCGCCGATCTCCCTCCTCGCCGGCCTGCACGAGAGCGTCCTGATGATCGCCGAGGAAACCCTGCCCGGGGTCCAGGCCAGGCACGCGGCGCTGGCGGACCTGACAAGGAAGACCATCCGCGGGTGGGGCCTGGATGTCGTCGGCCCCGGCGAGCCGCACTCCAATTCGCTCACCGCCTTCTGGCTGCCGCCCGGCTTCGACGCCGCCGAGGTGCACATGTTCCTGACCGAACGATACGGCATTTCCCTCGGCAAGGGCCTCGGCCAGTTTGCCGGCCGGGTACTGCGCGTGGGCCATCTCGGCAACATGGACATCCCGACCCTGACCGCCGCCCTCGCCGCCCTCCACTCCGGCCTGGCCGAAATCGGCGCCCTGCCGACCTCCGCCACCCCGGGCACCACCACCGCCGCCGGGCCTCCGGTCTCCGCCACCCCCGACGGGCCCTCGGTCTCCGCCATCCCCGGCGCGGACGGCTCGGCCCTGCTGCCGTCGCCCTTCGGAGCGCCCGGTGAGCAGGCCCGCTAGCCCGGCCCCGTCCCCCAGGCCCGCCGCCCCGCACCCCACCTCGCCACCTGAGCCGACGGACCTGGCGCAGGCGCTGAGCCGCGCCGTCAGCGGCGAGGTCCGCTTCGACGCGATGACGCGCAGGCTATACGCCAGGGATGCGAGCATGTACGCGATCGAGCCCATCGGCGTGGTCTTCCCGCGCGACCCCGACGACGTCTGCGCCGTGGTCAGCACCGCCGCTCAGCTCGGGGTCCCGGTCCTGCCCAGGGGAGCGGGCACCAGCCTGGCCGGCCAGACCGTCGGCCATGCCGTCGTCATCGACCTGTCCAGGCAGATGCACGACATCACCGCACTGGACGCCGAACGGCGGGTGGCCACGGTGCAGCCGGGCGTCGCGCAGGAACAGCTCAACCGGCGGGCCGCGGCCGACGGCCTGATCTTCGGACCCGACACCTCGACCAGGAACCGCGCCGCCATCGGCGGCATGATCGGCAACAACTCCTCCGGCAGCCACTCCATCCGCTACGGCTGCACGGCCGACCACGTGCTCGAGCTGGACGTGGTGCTCTCCGACGGCAGCCGGGCGCACCTGGCCCCGGTGAGCCAGCCGGAGCGAGACCGGCGGGCCGGGGCCGCAACACTCGAGGGGCGCCTGTACGCCGAGTTGCCCGCGCTCCTCCGCCGGCACGGCGACGCCATCGCCACCGGCTACCCGAGTTCGTGGCGTCAGTCCGGCGGTTACCGGCTGGATCGCCTGGCCGCGGCGCCCGAATTCGACCTGTCCAAGCGGGAATGCCCCGCTCGGTGTCGACATGGCCACCCTCAAGAGCGAGTTCCTCGCCAGCTACCAGGAGATGCACGGCGTCCCGCTGCGATCCCGGCTATTCGGCTCGATCCGCGCCGTGAACCGGGTCGGCTCGGCCCTGGCACCGCTGTCGAACCTGCCGGCAAACTTCCGGCCGGCCCGCCGCCTGCTTGAGCGCCTGCTCGGTCTCAGCGCCGCCCGCCCGATGCCGCGGTTCTACCGCCGAAACCTGCTCCGCTGGCACCTGCTGGCCGACGACAAGAACGCGCGGGCCGTCGCCTCGGCCACCAGGCTCCCCGAGGAACTTATCCTCGAAGCCATCGCCGCCGGCCGCCTTCGGCTCCGGAATGGCCCGCCCCAGACCGTCGTCTTCCACGGCCACTGCACCAGAAGGCTGTCGTCGGCACCGCCGCCACCGTCGACCTCCTCGGCAGCCTCCCTGACATGAAGGTCACGGAACTCGACGCAGGCCGCTGCGGCATGGCTGGCTCGTTCGGCTACGAGGCCGAGCACTACGACCTATCCATGCAGATAGCCGAGCTCCGCCTCTTCCCCGAGGTCCGCGCCCAGCCCCCCGATACCCTGATCGCCGCGACCGGCACCTCCTGCCGCCAGCAGCTAGCCCACGGCACCTCCCGCCACCCCGCCCACCCCCTGGAAATCATCCGCTCCCGACTGGAGCGACCCCAATTACCCCACTAGCACTACCCTTCCCTCCGGTCACCGCCCTGAAGCCCTCGCCGAGGCGCTCGGCTAGTTCCTCGTCGGATAGGGCCGGTCCTCGACGATCCGCTTCATCACGATCGTGGAGGTAAGCCGCTGCACCCCGGGCAGGGTGGCGAGCTTCTCGTCGCGCAGGGCCTGATAGGAGACGAGGTCCTCGGTGGCGACCCGGACCAGGTAGTCGGGGTCACCGAACAGCCGCTCCGCGTGCCGGACCTCCGGTATGGCCGCCAGGCGGCGCTCGAACTCGGTGATCGTCGAGGCGTCTTCCCGGTCCATGGTGACCTGCACGAGCACCTCGAAGCCGAGCCCGACCGCGGCGGGATCGATGACGGCTCGGTACCCGCGGATCACCCCGGAACGCTCCAGTTCGCGCAGCCGCCGCTGGCACGGAGCCACCGTGAGGGCCACCCGCTGGGCAAGCTCGGTAACGGTGAGCCGTCCCTCCGCCTGAAGCTCAGCAAGAATCCTCCGGTCAATGACATCCATGCTGAGATTTTATTGCGCAATTTAGAATCATCAAGCATAAAGACGCAACCATATATCGCCCCGACGAGCGTAATTTTGTGCCCAAGCAAAGGCGCCGACGGTATGGAGACCGCACCCAAGTGATGACCGGCCTACTCGACTACGCTCCCATCGCCGCCACCTGCTTCGCGGTCCCGGAGTTCCTCCCGCAGATCCGCAAGCTCGCGGCCACTCGCGACACCGCCGGCATCTCCTGGTCATGGGCGGCGCTGACCAGCATCAACAATGCAGCCTGGCTCGCCTACTTCATCCTTTCCCGGTACTGGACCGCCCTGATCCCGTCGTCGTCCGCAATCCTCCTAGCCGGCATCCTGGCCCTGATGCTGACCCGCCGCCACCAGGCCGGGCGACGGCCCGCCATCGCTATCGCGATCGGCGCCTGGGCCGCGATGCTCGCCTGTGCCGGCGCTGTCGCCGGGCGTACCGGGCTAGGCACCCTGCTCACCGCCGCGTTCGTCCTCCAGGTCACGCCGTCCATCTGGGCCGCCTACCGGACCGCGCGCCCCACCGGCTCGTCGGCCGGAACCTGGCTCCTAATCCTCGGCGAACTCACCTGCTGGCTGACCTTCGGCCTGCACACCTCCGACCCCCGCCTGATCACCCTGGGCGCCACCGGCACCACCGCCAGCCTTCTCATGCTCGCCCGCATCCGCTGGACCGCCGCCAGGCAGCCGAATAATGCCCCGCCTTCGGTGGCCTTTATGACGCCGACCCCGCAGAAGTTAACGCGGCGCTGAGGGCCGCGCGAAAGAACCACGAACGCCCGTAGCTCGCAGCTCGCGCGAATTCAAGCCGTGGCCAGTCAAAACGCCCCGCGCCAATCAGCGCTGTCATGAATCAGACGCCAGCACGGCCGCCACCCGCCTGGCGGCCTTTTCGCCAGCCCGCTGCTTGATCAGGCCTTCCTTGGCCGCGCCGCGGATCACCAACCGCGACCCCTCCGCCGACGCGCTGATCGTCACGATCACCACCGCCGGATTGAGGTTCCCGACTCCCGCGCCGACGATCCCGGCGACCACAAAGCCTCGATCGTCGCCAGCACCCTCAAGGTCCAGCAGGCTGCCGCGATCGCTTATCGCATCCCTGGCCCGCTCGGCGGCATCTGCCGGGGATATGCGAAGGACAAGCTCGACTTCGAACACGTCCTTGCGCATCCTCCGCGCGGCCGCCTCCGCGCCTCGCCGGCCACGACCGCCGACCTCACCAAGAGCACGGACAAGAAGCTTGTCCTCATCGAACTGGGAACCCTCGGAACTCATGTGCACAGTGTGCCCCAAGCCCCCGCACGCCGATGTGGGTGATTCCACTCCTGCTGCAACCCAGGCCTCGCGCCCGAACCTGAGAGCAGACAAACAGGAGGAAGAGATGACGATAGCCACCGCCGATATCATCGGCACCGCTCCGAGCGCCGCCGCAAGCACCGCTCCGAGCGCCAGCACCAAGCCCAGGCCAGCGGTGGAGATCACCCATCTCCGCAAGACCTACGGACCGCTCGTGGCGGTCGACGACGTCACCCTTTCGGTAGCCGAGGGTGAGATCTTCGGCATCCTCGGCCCGAACGGCGCAGGCAAGACCACCACCGTAGAGTGCGCCATCGGCCTGCGCTCCCGGACTCCGGCACGATCCGCCTCATGGGCCTGGACCCGCAGATCGAGGCGCTGGGACTCGAAGCGAAACGCGAGGACTACTACCGCTCCCTGTCCGGCGGCCAGCGGCAGCGGCTGTCGGTCGCGCTGGCGCTCATCGGCCAGCCGAAGATCGCGGTGCTCGACGAGATGACCACCGGCCTTGACCCGCAGGCCCGCCGCGACGCCTGGGAGCTGATCGAGCACATCCGCGACCGCGGCGTGACGATCGTCCCGGTCACTCACTTCATGGAGGAAGCCGAACGCCTCTGCAACCGCGTCGCCCTCATCGATGGCGGAAAAATCGTGGCGCTAGACACCCCGGCCAGCCTGGCCGCCCGCGCCAGGGGCGGGAAGACCGTCCGCGTCCTCCCCTCAAGGCCGTTCGACAAGAGGCTGCTGACGGAGCTCCCCGAGGTGACGCAGGTCGAATACCAAGGCCAGCACGTCATCGTCACAGGGGCCGGGGAGCTCGTCAACGCCGTCCTGCTGACCCTGGCCACGGCCGCAGTCACCGCCCGCGATGTGCAACTCGACTCGTCCAACCTCGAGGACGCCTTCGTCAAGCTCACCGGAAAGCACCTCAGCAGGGAAGGCAGACGTCATGAGCACGAGCGCCAAGGGCGCTGCCGACGCAACGCACCGCCTTCGGCAAGATCGTGCTCAACGAGGCCAGGCTCACCCTGAGGCAGCCGCAGGGCCTGATCGGCGGCCTCGCCATCCCGATAGTGCTGCTTTTCGTCTTCAACGCGATAACCCCGTTCAAGCAGCCGGCCGCGGACCTCGGCGGGCTGACCGCGTTCGGCATCTACGCGCCGATCCTCATATAGATACAGCGCCGTAGGTTTCCGGGATGCCGTCCGGGTACCGCTCTGGCAGTTGCGGCCCGGCGTGCTTGCCGTACGGCGACCAGGCGATCAGCGGGGAGCGGGCCGCTCATCGCCGGGCCGGAACACGTCAGCGTACACGGTCACCCCGCCGCGCACCGGTACCGGCACGTCCCGCTCGATGATCATCCCGCCCGGCCCCGCCTCCCGCCGGTACCGCGGGCTCCCCGTAACCCCACGGAAGATGTACCGCCCGTCGCCGGTCATCAGGGCCGTCCGTCCCGCGGCCGTCCGCCCAGCTACCGCTCCGCACCCCGCCATCTTTTCATTTTTAGCCGAACGAACCGTGGTATCCCGCCCAGCAATCTCCACGTCCCGACCGGCGAAACAAGCGGCTGCATCACCGCCACAAACGCCACGTCCCGGCCGCGATAACACGGCCGGGACGTGCGCTGCCACTGGCGCTTCGGCAAATAACCCCCGGGGAGAACCGCGGGTCAGGCAGGTTGTGCCTCAGTCGCTGGTGCTACCAGGGGTAGACTGGGCATCCAGAGTTGTGGTACCACCACTCCCACCAGAAGCAGGCCGGAGCCGCGTGCCTGGCCAGCGTGAAGGTACCGGTGCCCTGCTCGCTGCCGGTCTCCCACCAGTTACCTGAGACGCCGCCCCACCGGTTGATGTAACCGGAGAAGGTCCTGGCCCCCTGGACGGAGCCCGATGGGTACCTGAACGTGAACACGACGTGGTTCCTGACGACCGTTCCGAAGATCGGCCCCGTGGTCGGGTAGTACGAGTCGGTCAGCGTACCGCTGAGGCAGCTTCCGAACTGCCTGAAGGTGACGCTGTAGGTGTAGGTGGTCCCCTGGTAGACGGCCTCGACCTTGTTGTGGCCGTTCAGGTTCCAGTGCTCCAGTGCCCGGTAGCTGCAGCCCTGGCCTACCCAGCTAGCGCCGGTGTGTGCGGCGGGGCTGACGGTCGCCGCGCTGGCTACCCCCGCCCCGCCTGCTACGAGCGCAGCCGCGGCCGCGAGGCCCGCAAACGTCCGTAGCGTCGCCTTGGTGATGCTTCTCATGTTCCCCTTCTCCCGCAGGAGCCCTTGTGAGGCCCCGGCTTCTCCCCGCATAACCGCTCGCTTTCGCACACGTAGCGGGTTGATTACGTACACAAGACGTCGAAAAGGGCAGAAAGGTTGACAGGGAACAACAATATCCAGACATGCTGTATAACCCTACAAAGTATGTTTAGAGTACAAACGACAATCAATCACACAGGACCGATAACCCACTACCGTCACTTTTGAAACATCCGGACCGATAGCCACGTGAGCCGCACAGGCCACTCAGCGATTGCCCGCCGCATCGCTTAGGATCAGCCGCCGCTGACGCCGCACGCTACCCAACGCTGCGTTCTCAGAACGTCAGCACGAGCCGCCCGCGCACGCCGCCAGCCGCCATCCGGCGGTGCGCCTCGGCCGCGTGCTCGGCCGGCAGCACGTCCGCTACCCGCAGGGTGAGCGTGCGCCGGGCGGCCAGCTCTGCCGGCCGGGCCAGCCGGTCCGCCTCGTGCAGGTGATGAAAGACAAGGACGAGCGAGACCGTGATGCCCCGCTCGGTCTCGCCGACAAACGGGCGCACCGCGATGACGGCACCACCACGTGCGCGCCGAGCCCGCCGACAAGGTCGGCATCAGCCGCGGCCGCGTCCGCGATGATCCGCAGCCCCTCCGCCCGCCGCGTTGGCGTCCTCCTGCTCGACGCGGGTGACCACGTTGTAGGAGTTGTTCTCCAGCACGTAGACGATCGGCAGCTTCCACAGCGAGGCCACGTTCAGCGACTCGGCGAACGCGCATCTGCCGGTACATCCAGCCCAGCCGCTCACCGTCCGGCTCAGCCGCCTGCGAGCTCATCGCACGCTCCCTTCCTCATCCCGCTGGCAGAGCACGAGCAGCTCATCCACGCCCCGGACCGCCAGGTGCGGGCGGCGCGAGGCCGGCAAGCCGTCGTAGGACTCCGCGCCGCCAAGCCCGGTGCCGACCGCGATGGCAAGCGCCCGGCCGCGGTGCGCCATCGGCACCTCGAGCTCGGGATCGTCGCCCACCACCGCCAGCTGCGATGTCGTGGCCCCGAGCCGCTCCGCCGCGGCGCGCAGCGCGTCCAGCGACGGCTTGCCCACGATCCGCAGCCCGCAGCCGGTCAGCGACCTGATCATCGCCGCGATGGCCCGGGACGTGCCCATCGCCCGCCCCCCGTCCACCGCGAAGAACGGCGTGTCCGAGCAGCTGTACAGCTCGGCCCCGTCCCAGATCGCGTCGCAGGCCGCCTCGAGCGCCGGCATGGTGAACTCCGGGTACCAGCCCGCGAGCACCGCGTCAGCCCGCGCCCCGGGCTCCGGCGGCACGATCTCGATCCCCGCCTCCGCCAGCGGCTCGGTCAGCGCCCGCTGCCCGAGCGCCATCACCCGCTTGACGCCCTGTCGGCCGAAGATCCTGATCGCGCTGCTGGCCGGCGTCATCATCGCCTCGTCGGGCAGCACTATCCCGATCTCCCGCAGCAGCCGCGCGTACTCCCTTGGCGTCCGGGTCGTCCCGTTGGTGAACACCACGAACGGCACCCCTTGACCCGTCGCCCAGCTGCAGATCTCCACCGCTCCCGGTAGCGCCCGCATCCCATGGCTGGTCCGCCCCCCAAGCACCAGCGTCCCGTCCATGTCAAACACGAACCCCCGCGCCCCCCGCAGCCGCTCCCGCACCACGTCATCAGCCATCGACCGCACCGCCAGACCCGCGTAGCTCGAGCCGGAACCCCGGCTTCTCCACCGCCAGGCGCTCGACCGGGGGTCGCGACCCGAGCTCTCGCAGCAGCCGTAGCACCGGCTGGACCTCCGGGTGGTAATGCCGCGGCGCGGGCCGCGCGGCGACCATCGCGTCCACTTCCTCGGCCGGCATGCCGAACCGCAGCAGCAGCTCCTCGTCGGAAATCCCGCGCGGCAGCCGCTGACGTAGCTCCGCCACCGACAGCGGCGGCGGCTCGGCCGCCAGCTCGCGCGCCCGCGGCCGGTCCAGGATCCGGTCAAGCACCCACGGCTCCACCGGCGCCGTCGGCTTCCCGAAGCTGCCAAGCACGTACCTGATCACCTGGTCCGGCACCACCGCATACCGCGATCCGCCCCGCCCGGCCGACTCTCCGGCAGCCGTCACCCCAGCACCGTTGGTCCCGGAAGAACCAGCTCCCGCGCCGAGCACGTTGGCCAGCGCCTGTCCCATCACCATCTGATCGTGTAGGTAAGCGCCACGATCGTCTCGGCCCCGCCGGCCTGCCGTATCATCCGCGCGTTCGCCAGGATCGCGTCCATGTCGTGCATCGGGTCCAGCACCACGAACCGCGAGATCCCGGCTCGCACCAGGCACTCGTAGACAAGCCGCATCACGTCCGGGTGTGCCCGCTCCCAGGAGATGAACCGGAACCCCGTCCCGATGAGCTGCAGCGGCGTGTCCGGCATGGCGGCACGGGTGAGCCTGATCCGCTCCCACGGGTCCTCCCGGTGCACCCGAGGCCCTGGTACTTCAGCAGCCGCCCGAGCGCGACCGCCGCCGCCCGCAGCCCCTCTCGTACCTCTGAGTCCAGCCGCGGCGCTGGTGCCTCCTCGATGATCTTCTGGTACCGGCGCTGCACCGAGCAGTCCCGGTCGCCCAGGTGGATCACGGTCTCCCCGTCGCCGAGCAGTTGCACCTCGACGTGCCGCGCGACCGGCACGTACCGCTCCAGGTACACCCGCGCATCCCCGAACGCCGCCTCCGCCTCCGCGCCGCCCATCGCGATCGCCCGCTCAAGCTGACCGGGTTCCCGGACCACCCGCAGCCCCCGCCCGCCCCCGCCTCCGGCCGCCTTGACCAGCACGGGAAGACCGATCCGGTCCGCCAGCGCGGCATCGTTCGCCCCATCGGCCAGCCCGCCGGGAAGCACCGGCAGCCCGGCGGCGACCGCGTGCTCCCGGGCCGCGAGCTTGTCTCCGGCCGCCTCGAGCACCTCGGCGCTCGGCCCGATAAAAACGATCCCGGCCGCCTCGCAGGCCCGCGCGAGGCGAGGGTTCTCGGACAGGAAGCCGTAGCCCGGGTGGATCGCGTCCACTCCGGCCGCGACCGCCGCGTTCACCACGGCCGTCACGTTGAGGTAGCTCGCCGCGGCCGCCGCGGGCCCGATCCGGACTGTCAGGTCCGCCAGCCTGGCCGGCAGCGAGTCCCGGTCGGCGTCGGACACCGCGAGCACCGCCTGGATGCCCAGGCGCTGGCAGGTCCGGATCACCCGCGCGGCGATCTCGCCCCGGTTGGCCACCATGACCCGCCGGAAGCTCACTAATCCGCCTCGATGCGCATCAGCGTGGCCCCGTTCGCGGCGAACTCGGCGTTCCCGAGGCAGATCTCGGCCACCACACCGCCAACCCCGGCGTGCACCGAGTTCATCAGCTTCATCGTCTCCACGATGCAGACCACGGTCTCCGCGCTAACCCGGCTCCCCACCTCCACAAACGGCTCCGCCCCCGGCCGGGGCGCCCGGTAAAACGTCCCTGGCAACGGCGCCCGCACCGCCACCAGTTCCCGCCCCTCCCCGCCACTCACATCAGCCCCAGCCGCACCCCCGTCCGTCCGCAACGATGGACCATCGTCGTGGCTGTTACCACCACGATGTGACATCGTCGTGGTTTCCGTCCCCGCCGCCGACCCGCCGGCCTCCAGCACAACGGGGTCGGTCAGTACCTGGCTGGCCTGCGTCCAGCCATCCGGCGTCCGGCGCAGCGTCAGCCGGAACGAGGCGGTCTGCAAGTCCAGCGAGTCATACGGCAGCGAGTCGAGCAGCGCCAAAATGTCCGCTACATCCTCATTTGTCAGGTCCATCCCACCTCCGAAACCCCACTTCCGAGGTACTGGGTGTGGCACCGCATACCGATTTCGGTACACGATGGCACATTCACTACCTGGCCAGGGCGCCAACGGATCATCACAGCGGCCTCAGGAACCTGTCGAGAACGTGGTCGCTGGCGCGGGGCTTCGCGGTCGCCACCGGCGACGAAGAGCGCGCCGCCCACACCGTCTCCGGGCGGCTCTGCAGCAGCACGATCCGGTCCGTCGGCTCCCCGTGCAGCGCCGAATGGCCGGGGTCATCGCCAACCAGCGCCCACTCGATGTCCTGCGGAACCCCGTAATGGTCTTCCACCTGGCGCCCCACCGCAGCGAGCGCGCGCGCCTCGTCGTCGCTTAGACAAGGAGAATGCCGCTGGCCGGCCGGCGTGGCCTGGACCGTGATCCCCCGTCCGTTCGGCTGAAAATAATGAAGACGGAGCTTTGCACCGACCCGACGCCCGGTGATCTCGCCGGTCACCTTGCTGACGGTGAAGGCGTCCGGCGTCACGTCGCCGGCCACCAGGGCGGAGCCGAGCCCCCAGGTCCCCTCGATGGCCACGACGGAGCGGTCACCGGTCACCGGGCTGCGGGTGAACATCACGCCCGCCGCCCGCGGGCTGATCATGCGCTGGATGATCACGCCCATCGCCAGGCCGTCCTCGGCCAGCCCCATCCGGCGCCGGTAGGCCACCGACTCGTCGTTGTACAGGCTGGCCCAGCTTGACCGCACGCGATCGAGCACCGCCGACACCCCGCGTACCCCCAGGTAGGTGTCCTGCAGCCCGGCGAAGCTCGCCTCGGAACTGTCCTCCATCGTCGCGCTGGACCGCACCGCCACCGCCACATCGGAAGAAGTGCCTAGCGACCGGTACTCCGCCGCGATCGCCGCTGCCACCCCGTCAGGCAGCGAAGCCGCCACCAGGACCTCCCGTACCCCGGCCGCCACCCGCCTGATCGCCGAGACGTCCCCCGCAGGCACCGACGACACAGACCGCAAAAGCGACCCGGACGGATCAACACCAGCCAGAAAGGACCGGAACGCCGAGGCCAGCACCACGAACCCGCGCGGTACCGCGATCCCCGCCTGGCTCAGCGAGCCGAGACTGGCCGCCTTCCCGCCGGCCGACGCTACGTCGGCCAGGCTCACATCTGCGAGGCTGCCGGGTCGTTCAGCGCCTCGGGCACCGGACCCAGGGCGGGCGGCGGCGACCATTTCCGCAGCGCCGCGAGCATCCGCTTGCGCGACGAGACAATAGGCTGCCAGTAACCGGAGCCGAGCGGCGCGCTGCCCGCGGCCCAGGCCAGCATCACGTCCGACAGCGCCTGGTCGATCTCGGTGTGGTGCAGCTGGAAGATGTCCTCGGCCTCGGCGAGTACGCCGAACCTGGCAAGAAGCTCACCGAAGGAGCGGATCCTGCCGAAGAACTGCGAGGTAAACCAGTGCTCGCAGTAGAACTTGTGGTCCTCGACGAACGGGAACACCCGCCGGCACAGCCCCAGCATCTGGTCGAACGCCGCCTGCTCCTCCTCAGAACCCAAAGCGCACGGTACTCAACGGCGATCCGCTCCCGCTCCACCCGCAGCGCCTCGGTGGGCCGGTCGGCGAGCGTGCCAGCCCGCACCTGGGCGACGTACCGGGGGAGGGCGGCGAACGGAACCGTCAGGTCGTCGGCCCAGCTGCGGTGGTGGTGGTAGAAGCCGTCCCCGGTCGACACGTTGAACCACGGCGTGTGCGCAGCCTCGAACGCCGCCAGCCAGCGCTTCCCGCCCTCACCCCGCTCCGCCAAAGCGGCAAGCACCGCAGACGGCAAGCAGCCCTCAACGAACAGGTCGTCGACCCCGGTCTCCACC
>Ga0181525_10001732_pt1 | contig 18405 bp, 16 predicted proteins | sample PEATcosm2014_Bin_48_FD_121100 | JGI IMG/M metagenome (GOLD analysis project Ga0181525, IMG submission 121100) | Peatland microbial communities from MTU Mesocosm Facility, Houghton, MI, USA - PEATcosm2014_Bin06_10_metaG | ecosystem: Environmental > Terrestrial > Soil > Wetlands > Peat | place...
GCCCGCCGCGCTGCGCCTGCTCCTGCGGCAGGTGCGCCGGGGCGAGCAGCCGACCCGCGAACTCGTCCGGGGAACGCACGTCGACCAGGTTGCGCTTGCCGATGGCGGCGAGCACCTCGTCGCGCAGCGCGCGCAGCGAGGCGTCCTGCTCGGTCGCGGTGTAGCTGGTCCGCGGGCGCGTGGGCACGTCGGTGCTCAGCTCGCGCGAGTCCAGCTCCCACTTCTTGCGGCCGCCGTCGAGCAGCAGGACCTTGTCGTGCCCGTAGAGCCGGAAGTACCAGTAGGCGTACGCGGCGAACCAGTTGTTGTTGCCGCCGTAGAGCAGCACCGTGTCGTCGTTCGAGATGCCCCGCCCGGACAGCAGCGCCTCGAAGCCCGTCTTGTCCACGAAGTCACGGCGGACCGGGTCCTGCAGGTCCTTCTTCCAGTCGATTTTGACGGCACCAGGGATGTGGCCCTTGTCGTAGGCGCTGGTGTCCTCGTCTACCTCAACGATCACGACATCGGGGTCACCGATATGGGCCTCGGCCCAGTCGGCGTCCACGAGGACGTCGGAGCGACTCATGGTATATACCTCCTTCACGGAACCGGCCGGGCCGCTAGGCGGACGGACGGACTCCTAGGTTTCGCTGGATGAACAGATACACCTGGCAGCCCAGGCACGAATCGAAGGCCGCGGTGCGGCGAATGCGCGGGCAGGTCCAGGGATCCAAAGGGTCAAGGCCGCGCAGAGCACGGACAGATGGCCGTGGCGACGCGGCAGAAGTCCACGGCGCGCCGCTTGGTCAGCGTCTTCGCTGTCCGGGAGATCACGAACAAGATGCTATTCGGCCTCACTCCGGCTGTCACTTCCGAAGCCCCGCGTTGCCGACCAAACGGGCGGAAAACACCGGTCCGCGATCATTCGGCGCCGGTGCCGCAGGCGGGACCCGGAGCCACCGCAGCCCCGGCGCGGCCCGGCGTGCTGGCCGTGCCCAGCGCTGCCATCACGTCGGCCTGACGCGGCTGGCCAGCGGCGCGGCTGACGATGCCGCCACGGGGACCGAGCACGAGCACCGTGGGCGTGCTGGTGACGCGCAGCCGCCGCGCCAGGTCGAGCCGCTCCGCGGCGTCGATCTCGATGTGGGTCACACCCTCGACCATGCCCGCGACCCGGGCCAGCATCTGCCGGGTCGGGCGGCACGGCGCGCAGTAGGGGGTCGAGAACTGGACCAGGGTGGCCCGCTCGCCGAGGCGGCCGCCGAGATCGGCCTCGGTCAGCACATCCGCCGCGCCGCCGCCGATCCCGGCCTCAGCCGACCGGGCCCTGAACCGCCCGGCGCGCCGCCGCAGCGCAACGCCGAGCACGGTGGCCACGACGAGAGCCGCGGCCAGCACGATGATCCCAGGGGTCACGCCTCAACACAGCACCGGCGCGGCGGCGCGCATTCCCGGACCCTGCCACGCAGCCGCTAGGTCGGCGTGACGGTAACCAGGACCTGGCTGCCCGCGGTGATCTGGAAGTCGCTGATCGCCCCCGCGGTGCTCGGCATCGAGCCCGCGTACCACACGTGCCCCTCGTCGTGGGCCGTCGTCCAGGCGGCCACCTCGGTGCGGGTCCCGTCGGGGTGCACGACATAGAGCTCGCAGGTGGTCCCGATCGGGATGTGGTCGACAAGCACCTCGAACGCGTGCCCCCACAGCTCCTTGGAGTAGGCCACGCTGGCGCTCGCCCCGGTGACCGAGCTGCTCCCCTCGACGGTTTCCCACGCCGCGGTCCCGGACACCAGCGGGACCTTTTCCACCCGGGTGCTCCCGCCGATGGAGCGCAGCCCGCCGAACAGGCCGGCCGCGATCACCACCACCGCGGCGGCCGCGGAAAGGAACCGCCACCGGTTCCGGCGCCGCCTGGCCTCGGCCAGGTCGAGCACGGTGCCGAGCAGCTCAGGCGGCGCGGGCTCATCGACGGCCGAGCGCACCGCGTCGTCGGCACAGATCCTGCTGACCTCGTCCGGGTTCACCCGGGCCAGCAGCGCGGGCAGCCCGGCCAGGCCGGCCAGCTCGTCTCGGCAGTCCCGGCAGGTGAGCAGGTGAGCGTCGACGAGCGAGCGCTCGGCCGGATCGATGGCGCCGAGCACGTAGACGCCCAGTGACATCCTGGCGTCTGCGCAGTCCCATGTCTGCGTCATGGCGCCAGCCCTCGTTCCTGCAATGCCAGCTTGAGTGCCTTCAATGCGTAGAATGTCCGAGATTTAACGGTACCTGCCGGTATGCCGAGCGTGGCCGCCGCCTCTGCCACCGAGCAGCCCCGGTAGTAAGTCTCGACGATTACCCGGCGGTGGTCTGGACGCAGCGACGCCAGCGCGTCGGCGACGGCCCAGGACTCGAGCGTGCGGTCGGCGTCATCGTCGGAGGGCAGCAGTTCAAGCGCCGCCTGGCCGGTTTCCGGCGGCCTGGCCTGCCGCGCCCGGTAGGAATCGACGGCAAGGTTGCGCGCGACCGCGAACAGCCATGGCCTGGCCGGACGGTCGGCGAGCGCCTCGGGATGGCGCCATGCCCGCACTATCGTTTCCTGCACAAGATCCTCCGCACGCTGCCTATCGCCGCCGGTAAGGTGGAGGGCATAGCGAAGCAGGGCACCACCGTGTTCGGCGTAAAGCGCCCGGACAAAGGCCTCGTCAGCCACCCGCCCAGAGCGGGGCGCGGTTCCCGCGTTCGGCACACCCTGCAGAACGTCCGGCTGCCTGGCGCGGTTCAAATCGCCAGGAAGAAAATTCTTGTCGCCGCGCGCCTCGCCCTGCCGATAGGGAGGGGGTCGAAAGGGATCGGGCGGGCCACCAGGGCCGTGCTGGCTCATGCTCACTCAGGCTTGCTTCCCGGGGCTTGCTCTTCAGCGCCACCGTCGAAATGAACTCCGGAACGTACAGGTTTGGCCACTGTAGGACGCCACCGGTCTCAGTGTGCCGCAATCCGGGCGGAATTACCCAACCCGTAAGATTCCGCCAGCTCATCCGCCGGCGAACTGCGGCAGCACCTCGATGACCGCTGCCTCGCGGAGCGCCAGGGCGGCGGCGCCCGGCCGGCCGGCCGGGGCGCCGTCGACGAGGAAGGACGAGCTGGCGAGCACCGAGCGTAGTCGACTGGTCCCGCCGTGTCGCGCGATGATCACGTCCAGGGCCTCCGCCAGCGTGCCGGCCTCGACGGATTCCGCGGCCATCCCCGCCGCGTCCTTGGCCGCGGCCCAGTACTGGATGGTTACCTTGGCCATTTCCAGATATCCTGTTCTGCAAGCGGGACCCGGGCGCCGATGCCCCCGGGTCCTTGTCTGTTTATACAGACAGTGTCTATACAGACTCCAGAGCGACCGTACAAGCAAGTGGAGGTGCCACTCGGTGAGTGACCTGCTTCTGATCACCGGCGCGCTCGAGCCGTCCGCCGAGATCCTGCCCGCCCTTGGACTGCTGCTGCACCACGTCCGCGTGCTGCCTGCGGATACGTCCGCTCTGGTGGAAGCCCCGCCTGCCGACGTGGTGCTGATGGACGCGCGACGTGATCTCGCGGTCGCGAAGAGCATGTGCCGGCTGCTGCAAACGACGGGGCTGGAGTGCCCGCTGCTCGCGATCGTGACCGAGGGCGGCCTGGCGGCGGTGAACGCGGAGTGGGGCATCGACGATGTGATCTTGCACACAGCCGGGCCAGCAGAGCTGGAGGCGAGGTTCCGGCTCGCCATCGGGCGGCGGGCCATCGCCGCGGCACCGGACGCGCCCGACGAGATCCGCGCGGGCGAGCTGGCCATCGACGAGGCCACCTATTCGGCCCGGCTGCGGCACCGGACGCTCGACCTCACCTTCAAGGAATTCGAGCTGCTCAAGTTCCTCGCCCAGCATCCCGGCCGGGTCTTCACCCGTGCGCAGCTACTCCAGGAGGTCTGGGGTTACGACTACTTCGGCGGCACCCGGACCGTTGACGTGCACGTCCGGCGGCTGCGCGCCAAGCTCGGCCCGGAGCACGAGGCGCTGATAGGCACCGTGCGCAACGTCGGCTACCGGTTCGTGCCCGGCAAAGGGGACCGGGCCAAGGGGGACACGGTAGAGCGCGCCGAGCGAGGCAAGGCGGCCGGGGGCGACGACCGGGCCAGGGTGGGAGGCATCCGGACCGCGACCGCCGCCCGATGAACCAGCGGTCGATCACCGGCGGCACGCTCGGCGAAGCGCAGGTCGGCGACGTCCTCGCGCTGGCCGAAGCCGCCGGGACGGCCGACGGGGTGGCGCCGCTGTCGGAGCACACGCTGCTGCACCTGCGCTACGGCGACCGCGAACCCGGGCGCGACCTGGTGCTCAGCGCGGACGGCGAGATCGCGGGCTATGCGTACCTAGATCCGCCCGGCCCCGCCCGGGCGGATCTGAGCGGCGAGCTGGTGATCGATCCGGCCCGGCGGCGGCAGGGCCTAGGCCTGACGCTCGTCCGCGCGGTGATCGCCGAGGCAGACGGGCACGCGGTCCGGATATGGGCGCACGGGGACCTGCCCGCCGCCGCCGGGCTCGCCCGGTCGGCGGGATTCGAGCGCTTCCGCGCCCTGTGGCAGATGCGCCGGTCGCTGCGGCAGCCGATCGCCGAGCCCGCCTTCCCGGCGGGCAGCACGCTGCGCACGTTCGTGCCGGGCCGGGACGAACAGGAGTGGCTGGACCTCAACGCGAGGGCCTTCGCCAAGCACCCGGAACAGGGCGCGTGGACCAGGGACGACCTCGAACTGCGCGAGCGTGAAGGGTGGTTCGACCCGGCGGGCTTCTTCATCGCGGAACGGCACGGGGCCATGGCGGGCTTCCACTGGACCAAGATCCACGCGCCGTCAGGCATCGGCGAGGTCTACGTGGTCGGGGTGGACCCGGGCGAGCAGGGCACCGGGCTCGGCCGGGCGCTGACCCTGGCCGGGCTGCGCTACCTGCGCGAGCGCGGCCTGCCGGAAGCCATGCTCTACGTGGACGAGGACAACGCGCCCGCGATCCGGATGTACTCGGCGCTTGGCTTCAGCCGCTTCCGAACCGACACCATGTACCGCAGGCCGCCGGACTAGGCGGACTAGTTACCGCCGTTGATCCCCAGCGCCCGGTCGAGTTCGGCCGGGGTCAGCGGCCGGTCGGCCGCCGCGACCGCGGTCAGCACATCGGTGTACAGTTCTATCTCGTCAAGCGCATCGAGGTCGTGAACACGCAGGTCCACCTGCCTGGGAATCGTGCTCACCTCCGGTGCTGATCGCTTGCGCCTCAGGTTACGTGCCGACACTGCTCCTCCGCATGACCCATCAGGGTCATTCGCTTACCACCTTCACGTGCGGTTTTACCCAGCTCGGTGACAACAATTCAGGCAAGCTGCAGTGCAATTGACGCAAGCTCGGTGCTGAGCGCCACAGGCGCCACATCCACAACTTGCTTAAAGAAGATTACATGCTGTAACAGAGGAGATTCTTCGCATTGATGCATAAAACCGGACACTAGGTCGTTTGGGTTGCGGACAGTGGTGGTTACCGACAAGAGTCATGGTCGTACTGGCTCTGTCCCTACCGCACCGTGTCCGCATACTACAGAAAGTAGTGGTCCGGCCGACCCCGCGGTCTAGCACGTCGCTGGCACCGCTTCCCTCCGGACACCGTTCCCGCCCGCTTCGGACAACATGATCTCGGAAAGCCATGAATGACAACACTGATCTCCTGCCGAACCTCAGCCACGAAGACGCCTTCGAAATGCAGATGCGCGGGTACAGCCGCCGTCAGGTGGACGAGTTTATTGCCCGGTGCCGTAGCCAGATCAGGGATCTGGAGCAGAGACTTGCCCGTTCGCTCGACGAATCGGAGGAACTGCGGCGCGATCTGGCCACCGCCCGCCAGCAGGCGCTGGGGGCCAAGCCCGCGCACGAGGAAGTCAGCGAGCGCATCGCCCAGATCCTCAAGCTGGCCGACGACGAAGCCAGGTCCCAGAAGGCCAAGGCCGATGACGACATCGCCAAGCAGCGCGAGGAGGCACAGCAGGACGTCGACCGGGCCCGGGCCGAGGCCCGTGAGCAGGCCGAGCGCATGCTGACGGCCGCCCAGGAGCAGGCCGAGCGGGCGATCACGTCCGCGCGGGCCGAGGCGGACAAGACCTTGACCGCCGCCCGCAATGAGGCGGATCACACCACGACCGAGGCCAGGCAGAAGTCCGAGGCGGTGCTGGCGAGCGCCAAGGCGCAGGCCAAGAAGGCGCTCGACGAGGCCACCGCCCGGGCCACCGCGATTCACGACGGCGCCGAGCGCCGGCTGAACCTGCTGTCCACCAGGCACGGGGAGACGATCAAGCGGCTCACCGACATCCTGGACGGAGTCTCCGGCCTGGTGGCCGCGGAGACCGCTCGTCCCTCGCTGGAGGACGAGGTCGACCAGGCCACCGCCAAGGCGATCGGCGCCCCCGTCGAGTCCGCGGGCGCCCCGCGCCCGGCAGGTCCGGCGGGACAGGCAGATCCCGGAGCCCCCGCGGGGCCGAACGGCCAGTCCGCGCCGCACCAGGCCGGATCGCAGCCGTCGACCTCGCCTCAGCCGGCCCAGTCCGGCGGCCAGCGAAGCCCGGCGCACGCCCGCGTCCCGTCGGCCGAGGAGCAGGCGGACACCGTGCGGATGATGCCAGGAGACGACTAGCCGGGTCTGGTGCTCAGCCCGACGGGGTCCAGGCCCTGGGCGAGCATGTCAAGGCGCCGCAAGATGACGCCCTCGCGCAACGCCCACGGGCACAGTTCGAGCTGATCGACGCCCAGCAGGTCGAGGATGGCGTCGGCGACGATCGCGCCAGCCGGGAGCTGCTCCACCCGGCTGGCCGAGACGCCGGGCAGCCTGAGCCGCTCTGCGTGCGACATCGCGGGCAGCCGCTCGGCCAGGGCGGCGACGTCGGCGTGCCTGAGCACCCGTTTGACGTAAAGGCCCTCCCCGGAGGGGGCCGCGCCCGCGATCCTGGCCAGCTGCCGGAACGTTTTCGAGGTGCCCACCACGTGGTCGGGCGGCCCGTTCCGCAGCATGCCGCCGGTTTGCCTGGCGATCTCCGCCCGCACGTGCTTGCGCAGCCGGCGGACCTCCTGCGGCGAGGGAGGGTCGGTGGTGGTCCAGTCCCTGATGAGACGCCCGGCGCCGAGCGGCAGCGAGGCCACCGCGTCCGGTTCCTCGTCGACTCCGGACGCCACCTCGAGCGAACCGCCGCCGATGTCGAGCACCAGCAGCCGCCCCGAGGACCAGCCGAACCACCGCCGGGCGGCGAGGAACGTCAGCCGTGCCTCGTCGCGGCCGGTCATGACGTTGATCTGGGCGCCGGTCTGATCGCGGATCCTGGCCAGGACTTGCTCGCCGTTCACGGCCTCCCGGACGGCCGAGGTCGCGAACGCGATGAGGTCCTCGACCCCCTTGTCCTCGGCGATGCGCAGCGCCTCCTCGACGACGTCGCGCAGGCTGGTCTCGCCGGGCTGGGACAGCGCGCTCCCGTTGTCCAGCTGGTCGTGCAGCTTCAGTTCGGTCTTGTGCGAGAAGGCCGGCATGGGCCTGGCACCCGGATAGGCGTCCACCACCAGCAGATGAACCGTGTTGGACCCCACGTCCAGCACCCCAAGTCGCATACCTTGACGCTACCCTGCCGGTGCGCGCGCAAGCCCGTACTCCGGTTCCCCCGGCCGGTAATGAGACGCTTTTGGCGGCTTTCCAGATAATTTATTCCGAACGAGCGGTGGTGCGCGTGCCCCCCACCAGCATCTCCCCCGCGGGGCACGAACCGGAGGTTCACCGATGCGCAACGGCGAGGTGTCGTACTGGTGGCAAGCGCGCGGCCTGCCCCCCGCCCGGCCGCCGCTGCCGGGCAGTGCCGAGGCCGACGTCTGCATCGTCGGCGCCGGGTATACCGGGCTCTGGACCGCCTATTACCTCAACCGGGCCGACCCGGGCCTGCGGATCATCGTGCTTGAGTCGGATTTCGCGGGCTTCGGCGCCTCCGGGCGGAACGGCGGCTGGGTGACCGCCACGTTGCCCGGCTCGCGCGAGCGTTACGCCATTCATCCGCGCGGCCGGGAGGGGGTGCGGGCACTCGAACGGCAGTTGCGCGAGACGGTCGACGAGGTGGCGAGGGTCTGCCGCGACGAGGGCATCGAGGCCGGGCTGATCAAGGGCGGCACGCTGACCGTCGCCACTACCCCGGCCCAGGACGCCAGGCTCCTCCGGACGCTGGCCGCGGAGCGGGCGTGGGGCGATGACGAAGCGATCGTTCGGTATCTAGATAAGACCGAACTGGCCGCGCGGCTGCAGGTTGCGTCGGCCCTTGGCGCCCTGCAGCGGCCCGACTGCGCCAGGGTCCAGCCGGCCGATCTGGTGGCCGGGCTCGCCGACGTCGTCACCCGCTCCGGCGTCCGGCTGCACGAGGGCACCCCGGTGACCTCGATCGCCCCCGGACTGGCCCGCACTCCGGCCGGGGACGTGCGCGCACCGTTCGTGCTGCGGTGCACCGAGGGCTTCACGGCCGACCTGCCGGGGCAGCGCCGGACGCTGCTGCCGATGAACAGCTCGATGATCGTCACCGGGCCGCTCAGCGAGTCGGCCTGGAAATCGATCGGCTGGGACGGCTTCGAGACGCTCAGCGACGAGGCTCACGCCTACATGTACGCGCAGCGCACGCCGGACGGCCGGATCGCGCTGGGCGGGCGCGGCGTCCCGTACCGGTACGGTTCCGGCTTCGATCATCGCGGCGCGGTCCCGGACGCTACCGTCGCCCAGCTCGGCCGGATCATGCGCCGCATGTTTCCGGTCGCGGCGCAGGCGGGCCTCGAGCACGCCTGGTGCGGCGTCCTCGGGGTGCCAAGGGACTGGTGCGCCACGGTCCGGATGGATCCGCGCACCGGTCTGGGCTGGGCCGGCGGTTATACCGGTCATGGGGTCGCCGCCGCCAACCTGGCCGGCCGCACGCTGGCCGACCTCGTACGCGGCGTGCCCAGCCCGCTTACCATGCTGCCCTGGGTGGGCCACCGCTCGCCTCGCTGGGAACCCGAGCCGGCGCGCTGGATCGGCGTTCACGGCCTCTACGCGCTGTACCGCACGGCCGACCGCCTGGAGTCGGCGAGCGGCTCCGAGCGCACCTCGCCGCTGGCCCGGGTCGGTGACCTGATCTCCGGCATTCCGCATTAGCGGCTCGGCCGGCGGCGCCCGCGGCCCGCTTGACCTGCTGCTCACGCGCTAGTTACCCTCGCTTTCATCATGTGGGGAATAACGACCAAGCATTTCTGGAAAGGCATACTGCTTCTTGCTGGCACCGTTGCGCTCGCGCTTGGCTGGCAATACCTCTCGCACGTGTTGTTCCTCGTCGCCCTGCTCTGCGTCGCCTTCGCCGTGGTGCTGGTCTGGCTCAGCCGCGACTCGTTCCGGCAGGTCGACAAGAACGACCCGGTCCCGCGGCGGATGACCGCGAAGACCAAGCCCCGTCCCGCCTCGGCGGATGCCCGGGCCAAGCGGCGCGGCGAACTGCTGGATCGCGACGCCACCGTCACGCTGTCGCAGGAGCGCCAGGCCTCCGGCGTCGACGACGTGTTCGCCGCCCTGGACAGCGAGCTTGTCGGCCTCGTCCCGGTCAAGAAGAAGGTCGAGGAGATCGCCTCGCTGCTGCTTGTCGACCGGGTGCGGCAGCGCTTCGGCCTGTCCGCGCCGCGGCCCAACCTGCACATGTCCTTCACCGGGGAGCCCGGCACCGGGAAGACGACCGTGGCGCTGCGGATGGCCGACCTGCTGTACCGGCTCGGCTACCTGGAATCGCCGCACGTCGTCCACGCCATGCGCGACGACCTGGTCGGGGAGTACATCGGGCATACCGCGCCGAAGACCAAGCGGGTGCTCGACCGGGCGATGGGCGGGGTCCTGTTCATCGACGAGGCGTACTACCTGTACCGCGCCTCGGACTCCAAGGACTACGGCCAGGAGGCGATCGACATCCTGCTGCAGGTGATGGAGAACGACCGCGACAAGCTCGTCGTCATCGTCGCCGGCTACAAGGACCGGATGGACGAGTTCTTCGGGTCAAACCCCGGCATGAGCTCACGGATCGCTCATCACCTCGACTTCGCCCCCTACCAGACCGACGAGCTGGTAGCCATCGGCCGGGCCATGCTGGACCGCGCGTCCTACTACCTCTGCGGCGAAGCGGAGACGGCCTTTCGCGAGTACCTGGCGCTGCGGATGCAGCAGCCGAGGTTCGCCAACGCCCGCAGCGTCCGCAACGAGCTCGAGCGGGCCAGGCTCCGGCACGCCCAGCGGCTGGCCTCCGACCCGGAACGGAGCCGGAGCATGGACGACCTGATGCGCATCGAGCCCGCGGACATCCTCGCGAGCCCGGTGTTCGCCCTGGCGGACGCCGAGTCGGCCATCCGCGGCCGCTAACCGCGGGCCATACGGCCAAACCGGCGGCGGCGGCCATCGGCCGCGACCGCCGGTCTGATGCACCCGGTCTGATCAGGCTTTTAGTAAACGCCCTTGGTCTTGCTGGTCCGGGCGATCTTCCCGTTGCTCCCGCCGACGAAGCTGTAGATCTTCAGGTGGCTGGTATACACCAGGTTTATCGTCACGCACTGCGTGTCGTGGTAGCCGATGTCGACCGCACCGCCCTTTTGGTGCTTGCTGTAGTTGGAGTTGTAGGCCAGGAAGACGGCCGCGGCGGCGAACTCCCCCTTGGTGGTGTCCTCGGCGCACACGTGGACCTTCACGTGGGACCCACTCCTGGTGTACGTGCCCCACGCGCTAACGCCGGACAGGCTCGCGAAGGAGAGCTTGTGGGTGGTGGTTGCCGCGGTGGCCGCGGATGCCGGCAGTGCGCTGAGGGCGAGCATCGCCGCCCCGGCGGCGATGGCTGAAAGTCGGCGCAGCATGTGGGTTCTTATACCTCCGTGTGGGTTTGTGCGAGAAGTCAGAAGGCTAGCAGCGCCCGGTTGCGCCGGCAAACAGGCGCGCTGCGCCCCGGCGGTGTCACGGCGCCCGCTGGCCGTCCTTGGCCTGCAGGTAGTCGATCCATTCGGCGGCCGCGAGCGTGTCCGGATGGTAGCGGCCAAGCCGCCGCTGCAGGACGGGCAGCATGTCGCGGAACTCACCGGCCGCCCCGGCGTGATCGCCGCGCGCCGCCATCTGGGTGGCGATGCTAAACCAGAGGACTATCGTCACCGGGTGATCCGAGCCAAGCCGCCGCTCCAGGTGCGGCAGGACGTCACGGAACTCCTCCTCCGCCCCGGCGTGGTCGCCGCGCGCCGCCATCTCCCTGGCGATGCTGAACCGCGTCGCCAGCGTGTCCGGATGATCCGCGCCGAGCCGCCGCTCCAGGTGCGGCAGCATGCCGCGGAACTCCTCCTCCGCCCCGGCGTGCTGGCCCAGCGCCGCCATCTCCTGGGCGATGCTGAACCTGGCGATCAGCGTGTCCGGATGCTCGGCGCCCAGCGTCCGCAGCCGCGCCGCGAACACCTCACGGAACCCGTCCTGCGCGGCGGGATGGTCCCCGCGCGCCGCCGTCACCTGCGCGATGGAGAACTGCGTCGCCAGCGTGTCCGGATGATCCGCGCCGAGCCTTCGCCGCAGGCTGGGCAGCAGGTCACGGAACTCCTCCTCCGCCCCGGCATGATTGCCGCGCGCCGCCATCTGGGTGGCGATGCTGAACCTGACGATCAGCGTGTCCGGGTGATCCGCGCCCAGCGTCCGCCGCTGGCCGTCGAGTACCCGCCGGAACTCCTCCTCCGCGCCGGCGTTATCGTCACGCGCCGCCATCTCCTGCGCAATGGAGAACTGCGTCGCCAGCGTGTCCGGGTGACCCGGCCCCAGCGTCGCGAGCCGCGCCGCGAGCACCTCGCGGAACCCGTGCTCGGCCGCGGCGTGATCGCCTTGTGCCGCTATCTCCTGCGCGACCGCGAACCGGGCCGCCAGCGTGTCCGGATGATCCGCGCCGAGGGCCCGCTGCCGCGCCGCGAACACCTCACGGAACCCGTGGTCCGCCCCGGCGTGATCGCCGCGCGCCGCCATCTCCTGCGCGATGGCGAACCGGGCCGCCAGCGTGTCCGGATGATCCGCGCCCAGGGTCCGCTGCCGCGCCGCGAACACGTGCCAGAACTCGTCCTCCGCCCCGGTGTGATCACCGCGCGCCGCCATCTGCTGCGCGATGGCGAACCGGGTCGCCAGCGTGTCCGGATGATCCGCGCCGAGCATCCGCTGCCGCGCCGCGAACACGTGCCAGAACTCGTCCTCCGCCCCGGTGTGATCACCGCGCGCCGCCATCTCCTGCGCGACGGCGAACCGGGTCGCCAGCGTGTCCGGATGGTCCGCGCCCAGGGTTCGCTGCCGCGCCGTGAACACGTCACGGAACCCGTTCTCCGCCCCGGTGTGCTCGCCGCGCGCCGCCATCTCCAGCGCGATGCTGAACCGGGTGGTGAGCGTGTCGGGATGATCCGGGCCGAGCACCTGCTGCTGATCGGTCAGCGCCTGCCGGTACAGCGCGACGGCCTCGTCGCTGCGCCTGGCCTCCTGATGGGCCGCCGCCAGGCTGGCGTGGGTGGCCAGCGTGTCCGCGTGATCGAGCCCCAGCCGTTGCTGCTGATCGGTGACGGCCCGCTGGTGCAGCGCGACGGCCACGTCGCAGTCGTAGCGCTGCAGCCCGAAGGCCGCCCGCAGCGCGTCGGCGAACTCTCCGCAGCTGGCGTACCGGCCCTCGGGAGCCTTCGAGAGGGCGCGCAGCAAGACGTCGTCCACCGCGGCAGGCAGGCCGGGCCGGCGCGACGTCAGCGCCGGCGGGGGCGCCGACAACTGCGCGTAGAGCACCGCCATGCCCTGATCCCGCGGGAATGGCGGCTGGCCGGACAGCAAGGCGAACGCGGCGCAGGCCAGCGCGTACTCATCGGTGCGCGCGTCGACCCGGCGGCCCTGGATCTGCTCGGGCGCGCAGTAGTCCAGCGTGCCGAGGAACGGGCCGGTGCTGGTCAGGTCGGTCGACACCGCGTCCTTGGTCAGCCCGAAATCCGAAAGGTACACGTGATCAGGCCGGCCGGGCCGGGTGTCGACGAGCATGTTGGCCGGCTTGACGTCACGGTGGACCAGCCCGGCGGAATGCGCGGCGTCCAGGGCCGAGGCCACCGCGGAGATGATCGCGGCCGCGCGCGCCACCGGCAGCGGGCCGAGCCTGCGCAGCAGCGTCCGCGCATCGCCGCCGGGCACGTAGCGCATCGCGATGAACAGCACCCCGTCGGAGTCGCCTGCCTCGAAGACCGGGATGATATGCGGGTCATCCACGGCGGCCGCGGACCGCGATTCCCTCATGAACCGGTGCCTGAAGGCCTCGTCGGCCGCCAGCGCCGGGGAGAGGATCTTGAGTGCTACCTGCCGCCCGAGCCGCTCATCCTGGGCGCGGAAGACAACCGCCATGCCGCCCCGGCCGATCTGCTCCTCCAGGCGGTACCCGGCGATCCGGGACCCGACGGAGAAACTGACCAGGGAACCGACTGCCCCGGCCCCGTCATCGACCATGGGGCCTCCACGACCTGCGGGCGCTCTGCTGTCCTCCTCCGTCGTCGGGCCGGGCGGCGTCCGCGCGGTCAGCGCAATCGCCGACAGGCGGCATCAAGAAAAGCGGATTGACGAAACCCGGCACGAACACCCCCTCGCGCTTCACCCACCCCAGGACCGGCGCGGATTATCGTCGCCGCGGGCCCGGCTCTCAAAGCTAGCACGACCTCAGCAATGGCGGCACAATTGGTCAACGTCGGGCAATGATTGCGTATAGCGATAAAACCGACACGGTCAGCACCCTTTGCCGCGAGACGGGCCAGTTCCGGGGCTGCGAGTTAATGATCTCCGGACCGCGGCGACGGTGGCAATTCCGACAACTGATGCCTTATGCATTCTTTCTTCTATTGACGCTTACCCAGGCGGCTGCATATCGTGACCAGGTCCTGGCTTGGTGTCATTTCGGACTTTCCACGGTCCCGTCTGGGCGAGGGCGGCCCCAGGCATCGTTCGGCCTACGTGACACACCTGTCCCAGCCGCACCAGGCGTACCCCACCGCAGGATCGTGTGTGCTTTTGCGTCAGAAATGACGCCTTACGACCCACGATCATGATTTCGCTTCTACGCCCCGCGGACTATAGATGATCCGCAGGAACCGGCGGCTCGTGCTCGCTCGACCGGGCACGGGACGGACGTCGCCTGCGCCGTCCGCGTCTGGCGATGCCTCCGGCAGGCCGGCTGCCGGCCGGCAGCCGGTCGGCACGGGCGGGGCGTATCGCTGTGTGCGGGATCCGCGGCCGCGTGGCCGGGCCTCGCGGCTCGCGACACGGATCGGCCTGCCTGGCGGCACGGATCGACCTTAGCGACCTGATCGCGCGGCCGCCCGCCACGACCCCGCCCGCCATGACCTCGCCCGCCATGACCTCGCCCGCCACGACCTCGCCGGGCGGCCGATCGTCGGGGACGCCGGGTGCCGGACGGCCGGCCAGCGGCCGCGGCGGCGACGTCACGCGGCGCCAGCTGAAGGTCAGGGCGACGGCCGCGACCGCGCCGATCCCGCCGCCCACGGCGATGACGGACGCCGGCGTCACCACCTCGGCGACGGCGCCGGCCGCCACGAAGGCGGCCCCCTGGGCGACGACGATGCCCATGCTGGCGATGCCGAACGCCTGGGCGCGCCGCTCGTCCGGCACCCTGACCACGAAGGCGGTGTTGACCGCCAGCTGGTAGGCACCCGAGGCGGCCGCGGCGGAGAAGATCACCAGCGAGATAACCAGGCCAGGGTGCAGGGCGGTCAGGACGAGGGTCGCGCCGGCCGCCGCCGCGAGCGGCCCCATCAGCGCGCTGCGCCGGCCGGGACTGACGAACCGGCTGAACAGCGGCGTGGCGATCGCGGTGGCGGCGGCCGTGGACGCCAGCACCAGCCCGGTGGCGACCGGGCCGCCGCCGAGCCGCGCCGCGTAGGGGGCGGCGATTCCCTGCGGGATCGTGTACAGCACGATCAGCCAGCCGAGCAGGACCAGGGTCCGCAGCGCCCGGTCGCCGAACACCAGCCGCAGGCCGGCGCCGGCCCGGGCCAGCGGCGAGCCCTGGCCCGCATCCGGGCGGGCCGCGGCCGGCCTGGCCCGCGTGCCCAGCCCGATGAGCAGGCCGGAGGCCACGAACGTGACCGCGTCGATGAGCAGCGACGGCCGCACGCCGAACAAGGTGACCACCGCTCCTCCGGCGGCCGCGCCGAGCACCTCGGCGGTCAGGTAGCTGGTCTGCATGACCGCGGTGCCGAGCGCGTAGCGCTCGCCGGGCAGGATGCCCGGGGTAATCGACGACCGGGCCGACTCGAACGGCGAGGCGAACATCGTGGCGGCGAACAGCAGCAACACCAGCGCCGCGACCGGCACGCCCGGCACGGTCATCGCCGCGACCAGGACGGCGCGGACCGCGTCGCAGGCCACCATCACGGTGCGGCGCGGGCGGCGGTCCGCGAGGTCGGCGAGGAACAGCCCGCCGATCACCCACGGCAGGTACCCGGCCGCGTACGCCAGGGCGGCCAGCAGCGGCGACCTGGTCCGGTCGTAGACCAGCACGGCGAGGGCGACCAGGGCGAGGCGGTCGCCCGCCGCGGACAGGATCACCGACAGCCACAGGGCACGGAACTCGCGCACCGCGAATACATCGCGGAACGTGGCGCGTGGCAGCGCGGCAGCTTTCACGGTCCAGGTCAGCCGATTGCAATCGTGCGAGCGCAGGATGCACAGCAGCCGGGAAGAACCTTCGTCACGCCAGCGATCCGCTCATTCGGGCCACGTCGACCAGGCCGAACGAGCAGCCGACGCCCATGGCGGCAGCGTCCGGTCAGGTCCACGTCTTACAGACGGCGGCTCCCTTTCACCGGGGCCGCTCGCTATGCACCATTGACCGTCCGCCGGTCGCTGAACGCAACAGCACGCGGCGCATTAGTCACTAAAATAGCCCGGGGTGACTGTTCACTCACGGTTACGTCTAGTCATTTCGGACTATTGCTCTGATTCGTGACTTGTGTCCCCTTTAAGGCACAGAAGGGGCACCGGGCTCACCCCGGTGCCCCTTCCAGACTCCGAGCGACCGACGGTTCCTGATGACCCGCCGTTACCGGGCCAGGTCGAACCGGTCGAGGTTCATCACCTTGACCCACGCGGCCACGAAGTCGCGCACGAACTTCTCCTTCGCGTCATCGCCGGCGTAGACCTCCGCGAGGGCGCGCAGCTCGGAGTTCGCGCCGAAGATGAGGTCGACCCGGCTGCCGGTCCACTTGACCTCGCCGGTGGCCCGGTCGCGGCCCTCGAACGTGGTGGCGTCCTCGCTGGCCGGCTGCCACGTCGTGGCCATGTCGAGCAGGTTGACGAAGAAGTCGTTGGTCAGCGACCCCGGGGTGGCGGTGAGCACGCCGAGCCTCGACCCGTCGTAGTTCGCGCCGAGCACGCGGAGCCCGCCGACCAGGACGGTCATCTCCGGGGCGCTCAGCGTCAGCAGGTTCGCCCGGTCAAGCAGCAGGTACTCGGCGGGCAGCCGGCTGATCTTGCCGACGTAGTTGCGGAACCCGTCCGCCGCCGGCTCGAGCGCGGCGAACGACTCCACGTCGGTGTGGTCCTGCGAGGCGTCGGTGCGACCCGGCGCGAACGGGACCTCGACGTCGAAGCCGGCGTCCCTGGCCGCCTTCTGGACGGCGGCGCCGCCCGCGAGCACGACCAGGTCGGCGAGCGAGACCTGCTTGCCGCCGGCCTGCGCGGCGTTGAAGGCCTGCTGAATTCCTTCCAGCGTGCGCAGCACCACCGCCAGCTGGTCGGGGTTGTTGACCTCCCAGCCGCTCTGCGGCTGCAGCCGGATCCGCCCGCCGTTGGCCCCGCCGCGCTTGTCGCTGCCGCGGAACGACGCCGCCGCCGCCCACGCGGCGGACACCAGCTGCGATACCGTCAGGCCCGAGGCGAGCACCTGGTCCTTGAGGGTGGCGATGTCGGCCGCGTCGACGAGCTCGTGCGTCACCGCCGGAACCGGGTCCTGCCAGATCAGCGTCTCGGACGGGACCTCGGGGCCGAGGTAGAGCACGACCGGGCCCATGTCGCGGTGGGTCAGCTTGAACCAGGCACGCGCGAAGGCGTCCGCGAACTCGGCCGGGTTCGCCATGAAGCGCCGCGAGATCGGCTCGTAGATCGGGTCGAAGCGGAGCGAGAGGTCGGTCGTCAGCATCGTCACCGGGCGGCGCACCGACGGGTCCTGCGGGTCGGGGACGGCGTCCGCCCCGGCGCCGTCCTTGGGCTGCCACTGGTGCGCGCCCGCCGGGCTGCGGGTCAGCTCCCACTCGTAGCCGAAGAGCATCTCGAAGAAGCTGTTGTCCCAGGTGATCGGGGTGGGGGTCCAGGTGACCTCGATGCCGCTGGTGATCGCGTCCCGGCCCACGCCGGTGCCGAAGCTGCTCTTCCAGCCCAGGCCCTGCTGCTCGATCGGGGCGCCCTCGGGGTCGGGGCCGACGTTGTCCTCGGGGCCCGCGCCGTGGGTCTTGCCGAAGGTGTGACCGCCCGCGATCAGCGCGACCGTCTCCTCGTCGTTCATCGCCATCCGGCGGAACGTCTCGCGGATGTCGCGGGCCGCCGCCAGCGGGTCCGGGTTGCCGTTGGGGCCCTGCGGGTTGACGTAGATGAGGCCCATCTGGACCGCGCCGAACGGCTCGGCCAGCTCGCGGTCGCCGCTGTAGCGCTCGTCGCCGAGCCAGGTGGTCTCCGGGCCCCAGTAGACGTCCTCCTCGGACTCCCAGGTGTCCACCCGGCCGCCGCCGAAGCCGAACGTCGCCAAGCCCATCGACTCCAGGGCGACGTTGCCGGTCAGGACGATGAGGTCGGCCCAGGAGATCTTGCTGCCGTACTTCTTCTTCACCGGCCACAGCAGCCGCCTGGCCTTGTCCAGGCTGACGTTGTCCGGCCAGCTGTTGAGCGGCGCGAAGCGCTGCTGGCCGGCCCCGGCGCCGCCGCGGCCGTCGCTGATCCGGTAGGTGCCGGCGCTGTGCCAGGCCATCCGGATCATCAGCGGGCCGTAGTGGCCGAAGTCGGCCGGCCACCAGTCCTGCGAATCCGTCAGCACCTCGGCGATGTCCCGCTTCACGGCGGCGAGGTCGAGCGAGTTGAACGCCGCGGCGTAGTCGAAGTCCTCGCCCATGGGGTTCGAGACGGCGGGGTTCTTGGCCAGGATCTTCAGGTTGAGCCGGCGCGGCCACCACTCGCTGTTGGCGTCACCGGCGGTGGGGTGCACGCGGCCCGGCAGGACCGGACATTCCGCGCTCTCCGGGGTCGGGCCTTCGGCGACTACTGGATCGTGGTTCTCGGACATGCGAATCCTTCCGGAATAGGCGGGTCACGGTACCCAGGAATTTGTGACGGTA
>Ga0181525_10001734_pt1 | contig 18387 bp, 14 predicted proteins | sample PEATcosm2014_Bin_48_FD_121100 | JGI IMG/M metagenome (GOLD analysis project Ga0181525, IMG submission 121100) | Peatland microbial communities from MTU Mesocosm Facility, Houghton, MI, USA - PEATcosm2014_Bin06_10_metaG | ecosystem: Environmental > Terrestrial > Soil > Wetlands > Peat | place...
CGCCCGGCACCGGCGTCTCGGACGGGATACGGCTGGCCTTACAATCGCTGGCGAAGCGCTGAGGGACCCTCACCCCGGCCCTCTCCCGCAAGCGGGAGAGGGAGAAGATCCGCCAATAACGAGGCTTTTCACCCTCTCCCGCTTGCGGGAGAGGGCCGGGGTGAGGGCAAACGCACCGAGGAATCCCCATTGCAAGACGACCGCCTGGTAGCCGCCAACCCCGCTTCGCCCAACGAGGAGGCCGTGGAGCGCGCGCTGCGCCCGCAGCGCCTCGAGGACTACGTCGGCCAGGCCAAGATCCGCGAGCAACTCGAGATCTTCATCACCGCGGCGCGCAACCGCAAGGAATCGCTCGACCACGTGCTGCTGTTCGGGCCGCCCGGCCTGGGCAAGACCACGCTGGCCCACATCGTCGCCCATGAAATGGGCGTGCACCTGCGCCAGACCAGCGGCCCGGTGCTGGAGCGCCCCGGCGACCTGGCGGCGCTGCTCACCAACCTGGAACGCAACGACGTCCTGTTCATCGACGAGATCCACCGGCTGAGCCCCATCGTCGAGGAAATCCTCTACCCGGCGCTGGAGGATTTCCAGATCGACATCATGATCGGCGAGGGGCCGGCGGCCCGCTCGATCAAGATCGACCTGCCGCCCTTTACGCTGGTGGGCGCCACCACGCGCGCCGGCATGCTGACCAATCCGCTGCGCGACCGCTTCGGCATCGTGGCCCGGCTGGAGTTCTATACCGAGGACGAGCTCACCGCCATCGTCGCCCGGTCCGGACGGCTGCTGGAAGCCCGATTGGAGGCCGCTGGCGCGCGCGAGATCGCCCGCCGGGCCCGCGGCACCCCGCGCATTGCCAATCGCCTCCTGCGCCGCGTACGCGACTTTGCCGAGGTGCGCGAGGACGGCCAGATCTCCCAATCGGTGGCCGACCGCGCCCTGGGCATGCTGGAGGTCGATGGCCTGGGCCTGGACGTGATGGACCGCAAGCTGCTGCGCGCGGTGATCGACCGCTTTGCCGGCGGTCCGGTGGGCATCGACAACCTCGCGGCGGCCATCGGCGAGGAACGCGACACCCTCGAGGACGTGGTCGAACCCTTCCTCATCCAGCAAGGTTTGCTGCAGCGCACGCCGCGCGGGCGCATCGCCTCGCCCGAGGCCTACCGGCATTTCGGCGTCATCGCGCCGGCGCAGGGACAATCGGGCAGCCTCATCTAGCCCGCGCCTTCGCCGGTCCAAAAGAAAAAACCCGGAAACGGCGCAGGGCCGCTTCCGGGTTCCGGTGCAGCCGCTGGCGCGGCCGATGGTGCCGTTCAGAAGGCGTACTTGACCCGTGCCTCGATGAAGCGGCCGCGCGCGTCGTACAAGGTGTTGTCGAAGGTCTGCGCACCCGCGGAGAACGCCCACGAAGCCCAGTCCCACGGCGGTTCGCGGTTGAAGACGTTGACCACCGAACCCGAGAAGGTCCAGTTCTTCAGCCCGTGGTATTCGGCGTACAGGTCGGTCGTGGCATTGGATCCGGTGACGAAGGTGCCGGGAATGCCGGTGAACGCCGCCGAGGCGATGTTGGCATAGGCGTCGGTGTAGTGCAGGGTCGCCTGCGCCACCCAGTTCGGGTTCTCCCAGGTGCCGGTGACCGAACCGCGCCAGCGCGGCACCGGACCGCCGCCGCTGATCGGCGAGAAATACAGCCAGCCGTTGGTGCCGGCGTAGTCGGTCCAGCCGGTGCCGTCGTTGACCGCCATTTCCTGCACGTACACCGCATCGAGGGCGAGCTTCAGCTTTGCCGCATCGGGCAGCGGGAAGGTGACGTCGCCCGCGACGTCATAGCCGCGCGTCGCGATCTGGTACAGGTTGGTGTAGGGAACCGTCACGTAGCTGATGGCGCCGCTGCCCGTGTAGAAGATCTGGCCGGGATGCTGCGCGGGATTGGCGATGATGTCGGAGGCCGTCCCGCCGGTAGCGATCACGTGGTTGACGCTGATGCTGTAGTAGTCGATCGACAGGTTGACGTTGTTGAGCGGCGACATCACCAGGCCGATATCGAGGTTGCCCGAGGTCTCGGGCTTGAGATGCGGGTTGCCGCTGGTGAGCACGCCGATGAACTCGCTGGGGCGGTGCGTGGGGTCGTTGGGGTCGGTGACCTGCTCGAACGACACCGACGAGGCCGGCGCCACTTCCGGCAGCGAAGGCGCGCGGAAGCCGCGCGAACCGACGCCGCGCAGCGTGAAGCCGCTCACCGGCTGCCAGCGGATGGTGGCCATCGGCGAGAAATTGCTGCCCACGTCGGTGTAGTGCTCCTCGCGCGCCGCCAGGTCCAGTTCCAGCGTCTTGACGATGGGCACGTCCAGCTCACCGAAGATGGCCCCGACCGAGCGGCTGCCGTCGACCTGCACCTCGCCGAAATTGAGCACCGCGCCGGAAGCCTCGGCCGCGTCCGGCAGGTTCTTCATCGACTCGTGGCGGATCTCCACGCCGGCGGCGAAGCTCACCGGCCCGGACCAGACATTGAAGGCCGTGCCGGTGGTCTTCAGGCCCAGCGTGTCGAGCGTGGTCTTGGAGGTATTGCCGAAGTCCACGCGCAGCGCGTTGTTGGCTGCCGGGGTCAGCGACGGGTTGAGGAAATTGAACGATCCGTTGGCGATCTCGGAGGCCAGGGTGTAGGCGTTGATGCCGTTGAAGGTGGTCTGGCTGACGTGGTTCTCCGAGTGGCCATAGGCACTGTCCCAGTCGAGTCCCTGCCAGGTGCCCTTGACCCCGCCCGACACGCGATAGGTGTTGGAGATGACCTCGTAGTTCTGGCCGCCGACGCTCTGGAAGATGTAATTGATGTCCTGCGGCGTACCGTTCGGGTTGCTGGGATTGCCCACGGGCAGGGTGTTGCTCACCGAGGTCACGCCGCTGGCCGGGCTGAAGGCGATGGCCGATTGCGACAGCGAGGCCGGGGTGGCCGTGGAAGTGGTCTTGACGTTGGAATAGAAGATGTCGCCGAAGGCCGTCCAGTTGGGCGAGAGCTTGAAGTTCGCGGTCGTCACCAGGTTGGCACGCTCGCTGCCCGGAATGACCGACAGCTGGCTGGCGGGGTTGTAGGTGCAGGACGTACCCACCGCCGAGGTCGGCAGCTGGCTCGTACTGAGTACGGTGCCGGGAAAACCGACCTTGCCGCAGGTGGGGAAGGCGGACGTGATCGTCGGGTTGGGACTGGCCGCGTCGTTGGTGTAATCGGCCGCCGACAGCCAGTTGAGATAACCGCCGGGCTGGTTGTTGAAATTCTGCCCCGCCAGGTACGAGCGCTGCGAGGCCAGCAGTTCGTCGCGCTTGTAGACGCTGCCGGTGACGAAGACGTTGTAGTTGTCGGTGGCGAAGTTGCCGAAACCCATGCTCAGGTTGGCGTCGCGCGTGGCGCCGCCGCCGTCGGTGGTCACGCTGCCGCCGGCCTCGACCGCCCGTTCGGTGGTCTTCTCCTTGAGGATGATGTTGACGACCCCGGCGGTGGCATCCGAGCCGTAGATGGCGTTGGCGCCGCTCTTGAGGATCTCGATGCGGTCGACCGCGCTGGTCGGGATGACGTTGAGGTCGACGAAGGTGTCCTCGAGGTTCTGCGCGAAGCCGTAGTTGGTCATGCGCCGGCCATTGAGCAGCACCAGCGTGTTCTTCTGGCTTAAACCGCGCAGGGCGATCCCGGCCGCACCCGGAGCAAAGCTGTTGGTGAACGTCTCGTTGAATGCCGCGTAGCTCGACGAGACGGTGCGCAGGAAGTCGGCAACCGTCGGTTGGCCGCTGCGCTGGATGTCCTCGTGCGTGATGACCTGGACGTTCTCGGCCGACTCCGACTCCGAACGCTTGATGTTGGAACCGGTGATCACGACTTTTTCCAGCTCGGTGTCAGCGGGGGCCGGTTGCGCCCAGGCCAGCGGCGCGGCAACGACCAGCGCAAGACCGAAAACCGGTATGCGGTGTTTCCCTCTCGATTTCGTCATTTTTCCACCCTATGTGACCGCGACGCCGGGCTCTTTGACCCACTTTTACCCGCTTCGCGTGCCCCCGTTGGGCAGTGCGAAATGCCATTCCCCGTTTGGGAATGGCCCGGGCGCGCCGTCGGAAAGTTAAATAGCCGATTGTCGGGATCGGACTCGACTGTTGGCAAGCCGATTTTGTTGCATCTGCGTCATATCCACCACACCCTATAAGGTATCGCCCTGCCTTGCGGTGAAAAAAAGCGGCCCCCGTGGGGGCCGCTCATTTTCATGCAACTGCGCGTGATTGATGCGCCAGCGGATCAGAAGCGGAAGATGGCGCCGGCAGCAAAGGCACGGCCGGTCGGGTCCGCGTAGCGGCCGTCGTAGCCCACCTGGTTGCCGCCAACGAGCTTCAAGGACAGCGGCGGCGCCGAATTGAAGATGTTGTTGACGCCAACCGTGAAACGCCACGACTTGCTCAGCTGATAGCGCGTCTGCCAGTCGAAGGTCTTGTACGCCGACACATGGCCCTGGTAGGCCACGCCGGCGCCTTCGGTGCCGTCCGGGTTGAGGATGTTGACCACGCCATCGGAGGCCTTGAAGGCCTGGTCGGCATAGCCCGACTTGTAGTTCATCGACAGCGTATTGGTGAAGTCGCCGGTCTGCAGCGAGGCCAACAGGCGGACCATGTCACGGAACGTGACGTTGTTGTCCGGACCGAAGACGCCCAGGTCGGAATAGCGGCCGGCGGGACCCAGCTCGTACCAGGACTTGAGCATGTGCGTGCCGCTCAGCTCGGCAGTGAGGGCGCCGATGGGCGTCGGGGTGCGGAAGATGAAGTCCCAATCGATACCCTGGTTTTCGGCACGCCCGGAATTGAAGGGGATCTGCAGCAGGCCGATGGTGTACGGTCCCGACGGATCGCGGTAGTTGTCCAGGAAGATGCTGCTGAGCGCCGCGGCATTGGCGAAGGCGAAGCCCTCGGGCATGCCGGCCAGGATCTGGTTGCTGATCTTCACATCCCAGAAATCCAGGCCCAGCGACAGCGCCTTGACCGGGTCCACCCGGCCGCCGATCGTCCACTGCCGCGAGGACTCGGCCTTGAGGGCGTTTGCTCCGCTCGACGGATTGCCGCGGTTGATCAGGTCGAACTGGTACGGACCCTGGGAAACCGGATAGCTGGGGCAGGCGCCCTGGCCCGGGAAGGGGCACTGGTAGGAACCCGAGGTGTTGTTGGCGAACGCGAAGTTCGAGGCGATCTGCGTGATCGACGGCGCCTTGAAGCCGGAACCATAGGAACCGCGCAGCAGCAGGATGTCGGTGGGTTGCGCGCGGAAGCTGAGCTTGAAGGTCGCCGCGTTGAACGTCTTGCCCTCGTCGGCATTGGGCAGCGCGTACAGGCGGTTGTTGACGTCCGGGGTCTCGGTGAACACTTCCTTGCTGTGCACCTTGTCGTAAGCGTCGAAACGCACGGAGGCGGTCACTTCCACCTTCTTGACCACCGGCATCAGCAGCTCGCCGAACACGCCGTAGTTGTTGCGCGTGGCATTGAACGGCATGTAGCCGTAGAAGCCGCCGACGGCGTAGTCGCCGTTGTTGATCTCGGCTGCGGTGCCGTTGCCGAACTGCGCCATGAAATTGGGTTCCTGCTTGACGCTCAGCGCGGTGTAGTCGCCGCCAAAACCCAGGGTCGCCGGGCCGCCGGCCATCGCGAACAGGTCCTTGGAGGCATGGAAGTTCAGCATGTTCTGCGTGACCGCGGTGCGCTGGAAGGTGCCGCCCAATACCGCCGACTGCAGGCTCTGCCCGGCGATGGGGATCAGCGGGTCGTACGCACCGCTGGCGATCAAGGACACGAACTTGTCGAAGTCCATGTAGCCGCCGGCCAGGTTGTCCTTGTCGGTGTTCGACGAGGAGGTGAGGCTGGCGGTGTAGTCGAAACCCTTGAACGTGCCCTCGGCGCCCAGCACCAGGTGCTGCGCTTCGGTGACCCACTGGTCGGAGCGACCACCGGCCTCGAAGGCGCGATAGTTCATCTGGCCGAAGGCGCTGGTGTCGCCCGTGGCCGTCTCATACGGCACGACGTACTTCTGCCAGAGGATGTTCAGCGGCTGGCCGGGCAGGTCGGCGGTGCCCAGGCCCATCGGCTGGGCCGGCGGCGCGAAGGTCGCCTGCATCGTGTACTTGGAGAACACCGCCTCGGCAAATGCGGTGACTTCTTCGTTGATCTTGACGTGGCCGCTCAGGAAGAGGCTGTCGCGCTGCGAGCCGGGGATGTCGTCGACCGTGGCGGCATAGTTGGTGCGGCACAGGCCGCCGCTGATGAACACGGCCGGGTTGGTGCCGCAATTGCCATTGGCGTTGTAGTACGGATTGAAGGCCGCGCCGCTCGCCAGGAAGATGTTGCCGGGCAGCGAATTGCTCGAGGTCTGGTCGAAGATGACGTTCTGGCCGCCGACATTGAACGGGATCAGGCCGCCGCGGGCGGAAACGTCGCGCTGCTTGGCCTGCAGCCGTTGCTGGTCGTCGTGGCTGTAGGTCGCCATGAAGTTGTAGCCGTCGGTGGCCAGGTCGCCGAAGCCCTTGCTGATGCCGGCGTTCCAGGTGCCGCCGCCCGACTTCTGGGGCATCGTCATGTTGTAGAACGCGCCGCCGTCGGTCATGTTCTTCTTGGTGATGAAGTTCACCACGCCGGCGATCGCATCGGAGCCGTACAGGGCCGACGCGCCGTCGGTGAGCACTTCGACGCGTTCGATGGCATCGAGCGGAATGCTCTCCAGGTTCACCGAGCCGTCCACGCCCGACTGGCCAAAGCCGCCGTAGGGGGCCACCCGCCGGCCATTGAGCAGCACCAGGGTGTACTTCTGGTCGAGGCCGTGGATGGCGGCCGTGGTCTCGCCGTTGGAATTGCCGTTGACCGAGCTCGAGGCCGACTGGAAGTTACCGCCCGTCATCGCCGGCAGGGTCTGCAGGAGATCGGTGACCGAGGTGGCGCTCGACTTGTCGATCAGGTCGCGCGAGAGCACCGTCACCGGCAGGGCACCCTCGACCTCGATGCGCCGGATGCTCGAACCGGTGATCTCGATCTTCTCCAGCGTCTGCTCCGGCGCCTGCTGCGCCATCGCGACCGGCGCGGCAAATGCTGCGCCTATCCCCAGCGCAAGCGCGCAGGACACATTACACAATCTCTTCATTTTTCCCCCGCGTAAAGTCCACGACGCTGGCCTTTTCGGCTCACTATGCCCTGTGACGTCAGGCCAGGTGTGGCCGCTCGTCGTGAAGATCCTTTATGTGGATCCACCCAGGTTCGTACGTGGGAATGCCCGAGTCGATTGTGGTGACGGTTTACGGCCTTTTGCAAGTACCTGTGTTGTGGAATTGCCTATTTGCCGTCGCGGAGGCTTGCGCACCTGCCTCCCGTATTGGCCGGGAGCCGCGCTGGTCGCGGCCGCGGGACGCGCACGTCGTCCGGGCTCGCCGGCTCGCGCGCCTGCCATGCGGGCCGGCGGCCGGGCTCGAGCGGGCCAGGCAAACGGCGCCGACAGCGAACCGCCTTTCCCTTTCCAGGTCCCGACCCCCTTTGCGCCCCCGCCGTCGGTGGAGAGTTATTTACTTTTCGTTATCAATCAGATATATCGGGGGCCGCGCGGCGGCGGCCCCGAGCCTTGCGCCCCGCTTCTCGCGGCAGCGGGGAATGTCAATCGGTGCAGCGCGGGTTTTGCGGTTTTGGCAATTCCGCAACACGGAACGCTTGCTAAACATTACCGATACTTACCAGAATGCCGACTTAAACATCTCCAGCGTCGAACCTGGGCAGATCCTGATCATGGGTCTACAAGATCGCGGCCCACTTCTGGAACCGCGTCACCGGGCAAAACCGGCCGATACGGCTGGTTCCGCTGGATCTATCCAAAAGGTGGGGGAAAAATGGTGCAAAAGAGAGGGGTGGCCTACGCAGTAGCGCTGTCGTTGGGGGTGGCCGGCTACGCGCCGCTGGCCATGGCGCAACAGGCATCGCCGCCGGCTGCGCAGCCGACGGGCGAGGTGGTCCTCGAGAAGATCGAGATCACCGGTTCGAACATCAAGCGCGCCGATGCCGAATCGTTCGAGAACGTGCAGGTCATTTCCGGCCAGGAAATCCGCAACAGCGGCCAGTCGACGGTATCCGACTACCTGCGGACGATCTCGTCGAACTTCGCCAACGACTTCAACGAGACGTTCACCAACAGCTTCTCACCGGGCGCCGCGGGCATAGGCCTGCGCGGCTTGAGCCCGAAGGACACGCTGGTCCTGCTCAACGGACGGCGGATCACGAACTACGGCTTCTTCCAGAACCTGTCGGACGCCTTCGTCGACCTCAACGTCATCCCGATCAGCGCCATCGACCGCATCGAAATCGTCAAGAGCGGCGGTTCGGCCATTTACGGTTCCGATGCCATCGCCGGTGTCGTCAACATCATCCTCAAGCAGAACACCACCGAACGGGCGGTATCGGCCGGCGGCAGCATCACGACCGAAGGCGGCGCGGCCACGCGCGATGCCGACATCGGCATGGGCTTTGGCAACTTCGCCACCGACAACTACAACATGTACTTCACGGGCAGCGTCTACAAGCGCGACAACCTGACCTACGCACAGCGCGAGAACACGGCCGCCCAGGACTACCGCAACCTGCCGGACGGCACGCTGCAGTGGGGCCTGCTCAATGCCTACCGCAATGCGGCCGGCGCCAACACCCGCACGGCCTTCCCGACCTGCGGCGTGGGTGGCAATCCGGGCCAGGTCGTCAACCTGACGAACATCGCCACCAGCGCGACCGGCACGGGCTGCTACTACAACAACGCCGGCCAGCAATCGCTGATCCCGGGTACCGAACGGGCCAACCTCACGGGTACCGGCGACATCCGCATCAACTCGACCTGGACCGCGTTCGGCGACGTGTTCTTCTCGCACGAGAAGACCAATTCGTCCTACACGCCGACGCCCTTCGGCGCCGGCTCCTGGGTCTACAACGCGGCCACGGGTGGCGTGACGCCGATTTCCAACTACCTGCCGACCAGCAACCCGAGCAATCCGTATGGCACGCCGACGGCCATCAGCTACGCGTTCCAGAGCGTCGGCGACCGCGACTACGAAGTCATCTCCAACACCTACCGCGTGAGCGGCGGCGTGAAGGGATCGGCCTTCGGCTGGGACCTGGAAGGCGCGTACGGCCACTCGCAGAACCACGTGACCGACACGACCCAGAACGGCATCAACGGTCCGGTGCTGGCCGCCGAGATCGCCAACGGCTCGTTCGACTTCCTCAACCCCTCGTCGACGCCGGCTGCCAATGCGGCGCTGCGCGTCTCCTACGGCAACGAATCGACGGCGAAGCTCGACACCGTCACCCTCAAGGGCAACGACTCGTCGCTGTTCAGCCTGCCCGGCGGCAAGGCTTCCCTGGCACTGGGCCTGGAGTTCCGGCATGAGACGGTCGACGACGAACCGGGCGCGGCCCTGGGCGGCGGCCTGGTGCTCAACAACGGCGTCACCAAGGTGGTGGGCGGCCGTTCGATCACGGCGGCCTTTGCCGAAATCGACCTGCCCGTGACCACGACGGTCGATGCCGACCTGGCAATGCGCGAGGAGCACTACTCCGACGTCGGCAGCAGCTTCACGCCGCAGGGCCAGTTGCGCTGGCAGCCGATCAAGGAACTCACGTTCCGGGCCGTGGGTTCGCACGGGTTCCGTGCCCCGGGCCTTGCCGAGGCCAGCAATGCCACGTCGGTCGCGCACCAGACGGCCTATGACCCGCTCGATCCGGCCGGGCGCACCAGCGAGGACGTCGGCTTCGTCACCGGCGGCAACCCGCACCTGCACCCGGAGACGTCGCGAAATCTCGACCTGGGCATCGTCTTCTCGCCGGTCAACAACGTCAACCTGTCGCTGGACTACTACCACATCGCCATCGCCAACGTGATCGCCCCCAGCGGCACGGCGCAGAGCATCCTGGCCAACCCGGTCGCCAACGCCAGCCAGATCGTGCGCGCGCCCGACGGCACCGCCAGCTACGTCATCGGCCTGTACACCAACCAGTACCAGGTCGAGACGGCCGGCTACGACGTCGACGCCGATGTCACCTTCCCGCTGGCCGATGCCGCCAAGCTGTCGTTCGCGTTCAACGGCACCTACGTCCAGACCTTCCAGGTCTTCAACGGCGGCAACTGGGCCGACTACGTGGGCACCAACGGCTGGGACTACGATTCGCCGCTGGCCGGCGGCGGCCCGGTCAGCCACTGGCGCGCCACGGTGACCTCCACCTGGTCCAACCCGAACTGGACGGCCCAGGCGCTGGTGCATTACATCGACAGCTACGACAACTACTTCTCGATCCCGTACGGCATCACCAGCCAGGCCTCCGCCGTCGTCGCCTCGTACACGACCTGGGATCTGCACGGCGAGTACAAGGGCCTGAAGAACTGGAAGTTCTCGGCAACGGTGGTCAACCTGTTCAACCGCCAGCCGCCGTACGACTCGGGCGCCCTGCTGTATTTCCCGACGCACACGCCGTATGACCCGATGCAGTACGACGACCGCGGCCGCATGATCGACGTGCACGCTTCGTACTCGTTCTGAGCATTGCGGGCCGCGCGGGGCAGGCCGATCCAGGCCTGCCGAAGCGCGGTCGGGCAGCAAGCCAAACGGGCTGGTACTGGTACCAGCCCGTTTTTTCATGCCCACGCGGCCCGGCGCCGCGCGCTAGTCCGAATCCGCTCGTCCGCCGGCAAAAAGCCTCCCCGCACTGCAGCAGTTACACTCCCGGTTCCTCCGGAACGGGCCCAGCCTGCAAATCCAATTGATCTCCAGCGCCGCCAGCAAGAACCCGGCCGTCGCGCCTACAGCGTCCCGGACGCATTTCGCCTGGCCGGTGCGCGTGTACTACGAGGACACCGACGCCGCCGGGGTGGTCTACTACGCCAACTACCTGCGGTTCTTCGAGCGTTGTCGCACAGAGTGGTTCCGTGATCTGGGCTACGGTCAGGGCGAGCTGGCGCAGCGCGAGGGGGTGCTGTTCGTGGTCGCGACGGCGGAGATCCGCTACCTGCAGCCGGCGCGGCTCGACGACGCCCTGGTGATCGATGCCTGCATATCGGAGCGCTTTGCCACCCACGTGACCTTCGACCAGGTCGCCACGCGCGCCGGCGAGCCGATCTGCCGTGCCCGCGTCAAGGTCGTCTGCGTCGATGCCGCGACATTGCGGCCGCGGCGCATCCCCGCCGCCATCGCCGACCTGCTGCCGCCGCCCGAGACCCGGGCTCCAACCGTACCGACCAAGGGAACACCGACCGCATGAATGCTTCCGCCGATCTCTCGATATTGACGCTGGTGACCCAGGCCACCCTGGTGGTCCAGCTGGTCATGGGTCTGCTGATGATGATCTCGCTGGCCTCGTGGACCTCGATCTTCAGCAAGGCCATGGCCATCAGCCGCACGCGCCGCGAAACCGAGGCCTTCGAGCGCACGTTCTGGTCGGGCAGCGATCTGCATCACCTCTTCCAGACGGCCTCCAATCCCGGGCACCGCACCGTAGCGCTCGAGCGCATCTTCGAGGCCGGCATGTCCGAGTTCCTGAAGATCCGCGGCAGCCGCGGCGGCGAGGTCGACCGCCAGGCGATGATCGAAGGGGCGCAGCGCGCCATGCGCGCCGGCTACCAGCGCGAGATGGACGTGCTCGAGTCGCGCCTGGCCTTCCTGGCGTCGGCCGGCTCGGTGAGCCCGTACATCGGCCTGTTCGGCACGGTGTGGGGCATCATGCACGCCTTCACCGGCCTGTCGACGCTGCAGCAGGCCAGCCTGGCCCAGGTGGCCCCCGGCATCGCCGAGGCCCTGATCGCCACCGCCATCGGCCTGTTCGCCGCCATTCCGGCCGTGGTGGCCTACAACCGCTTCGCCCACGACATCGACCGCCTGGCCAACCGCTTCGAGACCTTCATCGAAGAGTTCTCCAACATCCTGCAGCGCCAGCGCTGAGCGCGGCCCCGACGCACCATGGCCATCATCGCCCGCCGCACACCGAGCCGCCGCCGCATGCTGGCGGACATCAATGTCGTGCCCTACATCGACGTGATGCTGGTGCTCGTGGTCATCCTCATGGTGTCGGCGCCGTTCGTCAATCCGAGCCTGGTCGAGCTGCCGACGGTGGGCAAGACCTCGAAGGCCCCGGACCAGCCGCTGGAGATCGTCGTCAAGGCCGACGGCCGCCTGCTGCTGCGCGACCGCGCCGGCGGCCCGACGCCGCCCACCGACCTGCGCCTGGAAGACCTGGGCGCCGTGATCGCGCAGAAGCTGGCGCGCAACGCCGACACGCCGGTGGTCATCTCCGGCGACAAGAACGTGCGCTACGAGACGGTCACCAAGGTGATGGACGCGCTCTACAAGCTGCACGTGCGGCGCGTGGGACTGGCGGTCAAGCCGGCTGCATGAGATGGGCCTGACGCCAGCAGCGAGCACCCGGCCGGAGCGGCGGCCGTCATGACGGCAATAGCCGCGCGCCTGCACCTGCACCCGGAGCGCAACCGCGGGTCGTTTCCGGCCTTTCTCGCTGCGCTGGTCATGCACGCCGCGCTCATCGCCTCGATGTGGTTCGCCGTCCAGTGGAAGACCAGCGCCTCGGCGCCGGCCAGCGCCGAGCTCTGGGAGCTGCCGTCGGTCGAGGAGACCACGCCGGTGCCCACGCCCGTGCCGGCTCCGCTGCCGGAGACCCCGACACCGCCGCCGCCCCAGGAGGCGCCCACGCCGGCCCCCGATATCGCGGAGAAGCACGAGCGGGCGAAGAAGACCGAGGAGGCGCCCCGCAAGGAGCTGCCCAAGAAGGAAAAGAAGCCCAAGCCCAGCCCTGCCCAGCCCACCGCGCAGGAACTGCGCCGCCAGCAGGCCGAGGCGGACAAGCGCCACGCCGAGGAGCTCAAGCGCCTGAGCAGCCAGGCCAGCTCGCCCTCGCCGACTCCCGCGGCGGTGAGCGCCGGCCCCATCAGCCAGGAGTGGGCCGCGCGCATCAAATCGGCCGTGCTGGCCAACCTGAACTTTGCCGTCCCCGAGGGCGTCCAACCCTCGGTGTATGCGTCTTTCGTGGTCGAACTGCTGCCCGATGGCGAGCAGGCCAGCGAACCGCTGCTGGTGCATCCGAGCGGGCTGCCGGGCTTCGACGAGGCTGCGCGCCGGGCGATCCTGCGCACCAATCCGTTCCCGCGCAAGAGCAACGGCACGGTGGATCGGTCGGTCACATTAGAGCTGCATCCCCAGGATGTGCGATGAACCGCACAGAGGGGGGGAACGCGCTTGCCTATAATCCCGTAGATATGGTCATTTCCCCAGCCGATCGCGATCTACCCCGCTGTTCCCGCCGCACCGACGCTCCAGACCCCCGCCCTGCCCGCCATGCCCCGTCATCGGCCATGCGAAGCGAAGGTTTTGGCAGGCGGGCGTGGCGCGCGGCGCTGCTGTTCGCGACCCTGCTGGGCGGCGCGGCGGCAGCCCACGCCCAGATGACGGTGGAGATCACCGGCGTGGGATCACAGCAGTTTCCCATTGCCGTCGCGAATTTCTTCTCCGACATGCCCCTGCCCGAGGACATGGCCGGGGTGATCCGCGCCGACCTGGCCCGGTCCGGACTGTTCCGCATCGTCGATGCCGGCAGCGCGCCCGTCGAGGAGACTGCCCGGGTCAACTTCCCCGACTGGAAGGCGCGCGGCGCCGACACCCTGGCGATCGCCTCGGCCGCGCGGCTGGCCGACGGTCGCACCGAGATCCGCTACCGCCTTTACGACAGCGTCAAGGGCAACCAGCTCGACGGCCTGGCATTCGTGGCGCCGACCGCCGACCTGCGGCGCATCGCCCACAAGATCGCCGACCGGATCTTCGAGTCGCTCACCGGCATGAAGGGCGTCTTCTCCACCCGCATCGCCTATGTCGTGCAGTACTCGGCCAGCCACTATGAGCTGCAGATCGCCGACGCCGACGGCGCCAATCCGCAGACGGCGCTCAAGTCGCCCGAGTTCATCATCTCGCCGACCTGGTCCGGCGACGGCAGCTCGATCGCCTATGTGTCGTTCGAGAAGCACAAGACCGTGGTCTACGTGCACAACCTCGCCACCGGACAGCGCAAGGCCGTGGCCAACTACCCGGGCAGCAACAGCGGGCCGGCTTTCTCCCCCGACGGCAAGACCCTGGCGCTGGTGCTCACGCGCGACGGCAATTCGGAGATCTACACGGTGGGCCTGGACGGCAGCAACCTGCGCCGCCTGACCTTCGACCCGTCGATAGACACCGAGCCGGTGTTCTCGCCCGACGGCGCGTGGATCTACTTCACCTCCGACCGCAGTGGCGGTCCGCAGATCTACAAGATGCCGGCCACGGGCGGCGATGCCCAGCGCGTCACCTTCAACGGCGACTACAACATCAGCCCGCGCATCAGTCCCGATGGCAAGACCCTGGCCTTCGTGGCACGCCACGGCGACCAGTTCCAGATCGCGGTACTTGACCTTGCCAGTGAGCAACAACTTACAATTACAGATACAGTCAGGGACGAAGCGCCAACGTTTGCCCCCAACAGTCACCTGATTCTGTATGCCACCGAAGTGGGTGGGCGTGGAATCCTCGCACTTGCGTCTACCGATGGGCGCGCGCGTGCGCGGCTGTCGGGACCCAACGGCGATGTCCGCGAACCAACCTGGGGACCCTTTTCCAAATGAGCAGTTTCCAATTGATGCGTAGTAGGTTTACTAAAGGAGTCAGTAACGTGAATACCCTGCGAGTAGCTTTCCTGGCAGTCGCCGTTGCGTTCGTCGCAGCCGGCTGCAGCACGACCAAGCTTGACGACAAGCCCGCCACCACCGACACCAAGCCCGCACCCGCGCCGGCCCCCGCGCCCGCCCCGGCTCCGGCTCCGGTCAAGCAGGTCGACACGACCCCGACGGCTCCCATCGATCCGCTCAACGATCCGAAGAACATCCTGTCGCGCCGCAGCGTCTACTTCGAATTCGACCGCTCGTCGATCAACGAATCGGACGTGCCCGTCGTCGAGGCCCATGGCCGCTACCTGGTCGACCACGGCTCGCGCACCGTGCGCATCGAAGGCAATTGCGACGAACGCGGCGGCCGCGAATACAACCTGGCCCTGGGCCAGCGTCGTGCCGACGCCGTGCGCGAGCGCCTCAAGGTGCTGGGCGTAGCCGCCAATCGCGTCGAGACGGTCAGCCTGGGCAAGGAAAAGCCGCGCAATGCCGGCCATACCGAAGCGGCCTGGTCCGAGAACCGCCGCGCCGACATCGTCTACAAGTAAGCTGCTGTCACCGCCGGGGCGGCGCCTGCCGCTGCCCCGGCGTCTTGCTGTACCGGGGCTGTTGCTGTTCCTACGCGCGATACAGGCGTCCCTGGGCGGTTCCACGACGCCGACGTCGCGCGCTGCAGTCCCACGCCCTTGACTCTCATTACCGTCCCGCATCGACGCGGGCAAAGGCTGGCGCACATGCAACGCATCCGTACCCTACTTGCCACACCGCTGCTGCTGGCGACGCTGCTCGCGCCGCTGCTGCCGGCGCACGCCGGTATTTTCACCGACGATGAAGCGCGCAAGGCCATACTCGAGTTGCGCGACACGATAGCCACCAACGACAAGAAGCAGCAGGACCGGCTCGATGCGATGGAAAAGCGCCTGGCCGAGATCGAGAACCGGGTCGAGGCGCTGCAACACGGCCAGATCGCGGCCGCCGAGAAAAGCGACGCCACGTCGCTGGACATCGACACGCTGCGCGGCGCCACCGAGAAGCTCGCCAACGAGGTCGCCAATACCCAGAAGAACGGCCACGACCTGTATGCGGACCTGGACAACCGCCTGCGCAAGCTCGAGCCCACGGCCATCACCGTCGACGGCCAGAATGCCCAGGTCGGGCGCGACGAGCAGATGGCCTACGACACGGCCATGGCGCAGTTCCGCGCCAATGATTTCCGCAGCGCAATCAACGCGCTGGGCGCCTTCGTGGCGCGCTATCCGCAGTCGGTATACACCGCAGCCGCCCAGTACTGGCTTGGCAGCTCGTATTACGCGGTCAAGGACTTCCCCAACGCCATCGCGGCGCAGCAGACGCTCATCGAGCGCTTTCCCGATTCGCCACGGGTTCCCGAGGCCCTGCTCAACGTCGCAGCCAGCCAGATGGACTCGAACGACCGCAAGGGTGCGAAAGCGACCCTCGCCCGCCTGGTCAAGGACTATCCGGACAGCGAGGCGGCCAAGCTCGCCAAGGAACGGCTGGCGTCGCTGGCGCCCCCGGACAAGACCAAGAAGCAATAAGCCGCAGGCAGGCCGGATTCCGGCCGTGCCCACCCGAAAGCCGTTTGACGGCGAGAGGCCCCTCCCGCGATAATCGCAGGCTTTTCTGTCGCCGGCGCGCCCTGCCGCCGGCTTTTCCCCGGGGTCGTTAGCTCAGTCGGTAGAGCAGCGGACTTTTAATCCGTTGGTCGCAGGTTCAAGTCCTGCACGGCCCACTCCTGCATCGCGCGATGCGCTGCGCAGCACCCTCCGAAGCGCGACAGCGCGCGGGAGGGAATGCCCAGCGCCGCGCCTACCGGCCATCAAGTCGATGCAAGCTCATGCGCTTTCATGACTTGTTGAACTTCGCCTTGGCCGCGGCGATGCAACTGGCCTTGGCGTCGCCGGCAAAGGTGTCGCAGCGTTCCGTGGCCACCTTGTAGTCGGCATCGCGGTCGTCGTTGGCGGCATCGGTCCTGGCCTCGCTGATCTCCTTGCCCATCTTCACGTCGGCGAGCGCCTTGGTCTCGGCGGCCTTTGCTTCCTGTACGCACACATCCTTGCCGGTGCCCGCCAAGGCACCGCACTTTTCGTTGGCAACCGCGTAATTGGCCTCCGCCCGGGCGACCATGAGCTTGCGGGCATCGCTCTTGGTTGCCGTATAGCGGTATTCCAGGTTCGCGCGGGCGACCTTTTCAGTCGCCTTCGCCTGCTGGACGCAGACGTCCTTGGCATTTCCGGCCAGCGCATCGCAGCGCGCGTCATCAGCCTTGTAGTCGGCGCTGATGCGGTCCTTTTCCGCACCGTAGTCGGCGCGGCTCATGGAAGTTGCGTGCGCGAGCGAGAGTCCGAGCAGCGCCGCCAGGATCAGTGGCGACTTGACGAGCAGATTCTTGTCCATGTGAGTTCCTATCCTTGAGTGAGAGATTCCGCGATCCGGAGGTGTCATGCATTGGATCTCGACCCGGCGCCCAGGTCGGTGCGGCACAACACCTTCGATGCCGGATCGACGCGAGTCAGCGCCGATGGCCTGGGCTCTTGTCGCATTCCCGGTAGTGGGCTACCGTTTCGTACCCGCCGGCAAGCCGTCCAGGCCGCGACACGATCTTCACGGAGGATGCGCAGAATGTCCAAACGCCCCCTTTGCCGATGCGCAGCGCTCTGCATCGCCACCCTGGCGGGAGCCGCCTTTTCGCTGAACGGCCTGGCGCAGACCCTCGACCTGCCCGCCGTGAAGGAGGGCGACACCTGGAAATACCGCTCCACGACGGAGCGCGGAACGAACGGCTGGACGCAGGCAGACAACGAGATCGTCGTCTCCCGCGTGACCGGTTCGGGAATCTACTTCTCGACCCGGCAAAGCGGCTCGACCCAGCCGCCGCGCGACCAGATCGCCGGCCTGGATTGGCACCGCATGCGCGACGTCAACGGCAAGGAGACCATGGTCAACCAGCCGCTTTCCTTTCCGCTGGCTCCGGGAAAATCCTGGGACGTCGAATACCTCGAGCAGCACCCCAACAAGGCACACCGGTTCGAACAATGGCAGAACACGTTCAAGGTCATCGGCTACGAGACGATCGAGGTTCCGGCCGGGAAGTTCAATGCCCTGAAGATCGAGTCCGAGGGCCACTGGTCCGCCGAGCTCGAACCGTCGCAGACCGTCGTGCAAGGCGCCCAGAGTGCGCAGAGCGACACCACGATGGTCACGGAGGTGAAGAAGACCAGCGCCGCACCGGTAACCGGCCGCACCTACAAGGCGTTCTGGTACGCACCGGAGGTCAAGCGCTGGGTGAAATCCGTCGAGGAATACTATGCCAACAACGGTGTACGCAACGAGCGCTATACCGATGAGCTCGAGTCGTTCAAGGTCGCCAACTGAATATCACGGAGCGGCTGGCGCCCAAAGGGCCCGCACGCAGGGCGATACCGCGGTCCTCGACTGCCCTGCCGCTGGAATGGCCTTCAATTGACAATTCGCAACCGTCCGGCCTGCGCCGGGCGGTCGACGCCGCAAAGTCCCTAGAATGATCGCTGTCCTTCCGGCCCGGCACATGCGGGGCCGTCGCAGGATGCACAGCGATCGGCGTCCTCCCGGCGCTGCATCACAGAAAAGACGCTGGCACATGACCCCGGATAGCC
>Ga0181525_10001735_pt1 | contig 18384 bp, 18 predicted proteins | sample PEATcosm2014_Bin_48_FD_121100 | JGI IMG/M metagenome (GOLD analysis project Ga0181525, IMG submission 121100) | Peatland microbial communities from MTU Mesocosm Facility, Houghton, MI, USA - PEATcosm2014_Bin06_10_metaG | ecosystem: Environmental > Terrestrial > Soil > Wetlands > Peat | place...
AGACTCCATCCCGCTCCCGGGCGCGAGCTCCAACGGGTGAATGCGCCGGGGTTGCCGGATCGCGGGTTGCACTACATTCCGGTCGAGCACGCCAACAATCGCCAGCGTTCGGAAGAAGAAGCATCGGCAATCGCTGAGCGCGCGGCGGAGCTCTTGCGGGGAACGGTGACGGACGTTCGCGGGGAGACGCGCGCGCTCGTGGCCTCAGACGTCATCGTCGTCACGCCGTACAACGCGCAGGTACGTTGCATCGCACGGGCCCTGCGCGATCGCGGCCTGCACGACATCGCCGTCGGGACCGTGGATAAATTTCAAGGGCGAGAGGCGCACGTGGTATTTTTTTCGACGGCTGCTTCGACCGCCGAAGATGCGCCCCGCGGCATCGGCTTTCTTTTCGATCGCAACCGCTTGAACGTCGCGATCTCTCGCGCGCGCGCGCTTGCGATTATGGTCGGCTCGCCCGCACTGCTCTCGGCCGAATGCCGCTCGGTGGAAGAGGCTCGCGCGATGAACGGCGTGCTGTCGTTCGTGGAGCGGGCTGCGCGAGCGTGACGCACTATCGAATCCCCGACCCGGAGAACTGGCCCGAGACGAGCGTCGATACGCTCGTCGCCGGCGATGCGCTGACGGGGCTGCGGGCGTTGCCGGACGCGTGCGTCGCGCTGTGCGTCACGAGCCCTCCGTATTGGAACGTCGTCGACTACGGGGTCGACGGGCAGCTCGGGCAGACGTCGTACGAGCGCTACATCGCCGATCTGCTCGAGGTATGGGCCGAAACGACGCGGGTCTTGATCCCTAACGGCAAACTCGTCATCGTGACGCCGATTATGCCGATTCGAAAGGCCGTCATCGGGAATCAGCATACGCGCCACTATAAGAATATCAGCAACGACATCGAGTACTCGATCCTTGGGTCGCCGCTCCCGCTGCACCGCTACAGCCTCTTCGTCTGGCAGAAGCAAACGACGGTGAAGATGTTCGGAAGCTATCCGTTTCCACCCAACATCTACGAAGACAATACGATCGAATTCATCAATGTCTTCGTCAAGCACGGCGCCCCGCCGCCGATCGACGCTGCCTCGAAAGAGCCGAGCCGCCTAACGCAAGAGATGTGGCTAAATCTCTCGATGCAGACGTGGCCGCTCTACCCCGAAGACGTGAAGCGGGCACAGCATCCGGCGCCGTTTCCGATCGTGCTTCCCCAGCGTCTGATCAAGATGTACACGTTCGCACGCGCTCCGGAAACCGGATTTGCCGGCGATATCGTGCTCGATCCGTTTTGCGGCACCGGCTCGACGCCGCTTGCCGCCAAGAGTCTTGGCCGCCGCTTCATCGGCATCGAGTTGCATCCGGACTTCGTGCGCGTGGCGGGCGAGCGGCTCGGCAGCGAGATCGTCGACCCTGACTGCATCATGCTGCAAAAGCCCATCGTCCGCCAGGCGCAACGCTAGCGACGCTTTACGTCTTGTCCCGGATGCTCCGTTTGGCCTTATCGATCTCGGCCGCGGTTCGTTCTTTCGCTTCGTTCGCTCCCGACTTTATACGCTCGCCGAGGGGCATGTCCTCACCCTCGACTTCGCGCCGCGCGCGTTCCGCCTCGGCGCTGGATTTGTGAAGCGCTTCGGATACGGAGTCGCGTGCATCGAGCGCGCCCTTTTTGGCCTTCTCGACGACATCGTCGGTGTTGTTGTTGCTCATGCAGTGTGTGTACCCGCGAGGCCGGGAGATTCAAACGATGCTTTTTCGGGAACGGTATCCACGAACGTGACCGAGGTATTGACATGCGAGCGCTCGTCGTAGAAAAACAAGGCGATCGAGGTGCGGTTCAAAACGTACCGATCCCGAAGCCGGGCGACGGCGAAGTGCTGGTGCGCGTAACGGCCGCTGGCCTCAACCCGATTGACTGGAAGGCGATCGAGCGCAACGACCACGAGCATCCGATGGTCGTCGGCCAAGACTTCGCCGGAATCGTCGTTGCGACCGGGGACGGCGCGAACGAGTTCCGCGTCAACGATCGCGTGTTCGGCATCGCGCGCGAGCACGGCGCCTTCGCCGAATACACGGTGGTTCCGGAGCACGACAGCACGCAACCGATCGCGAAACTTCCGGATGATTTGGCCGACGTACACGCGGCGGCTTTACCGACCGCCGGCCTGACCGCCCTCGCCGCGCTGGATGCGCTGGGCGTTCCGAAAAACGGCTCGCTGTTGATACTCGGCGTTGCCGGCGGCGTCGGCGGATTCGCCGCACAGATCGCCCGCGTGCGCGGCATCCACGTCGTCGGAACGGCGCATTCGCACAGTGACGCCTACGTCCGCGAACTCGGCGTTCGCGACGTTATTGCGTACGATCGAGAAGACGTCATCGCGGCGACGCGCTCGCTCTATCCCGACGGGGTCGACGGTCTGCTCGATCTCGTGAATGGGCCGGACCGTTCGCGCGACGGCGCCCGAGCGTTAAAGGCAGGCGGCACGATCGTCTCGACGATCGGCGCACTCGACACCGAGTGGTTCGCGCAGCGCAAGCTTCACGCGGTCAATCTGGTGATGGCCGAGACCACGCGGTCGTCACCAGAGAGCCTGAGCGAGTTGGCGCATCTGGTGCAGGAGCGCAATCTGCACGTAGGCCTTGCATCGGTCCCGCCGTTGGAAGGCGCCACGGCCGCGCTTGAAGAGAGCCGCGGCGGCCGCATCAACGGCAAGATCGTGGTGATCGTCGCTTCGTCTCCGTAAGGGGGCAGCCCCTCGATGCTTAGCGCCAGCGCCAGCCGGCGCCGAAATACCCGTAGAACGGATACGGATATCCGTATCCATACCCATAGCCGTACGGATACGGACCGTACGACGGATAGCCGTAATACGGGTAGGCGTAGGAGATTTTGAACGGCGTATCGATCACGTCGGCCTCAAACGTGCTGCCGTTGGTGTGGCCGGTGATGGTTACGGGGAAACCACTCTGCAAGCGGATGCCCGTCGGGTTGATGATCGTGCCGTCATGCAATGTGACGTCGTCGATGTAGCCGCGCGTGTCGCGCACGTACAGCTTGTATTTCCCGTCGAAATTTCGAATGGTGCCTTTGATCGTTTCGCCTGCCGGCCGTGCGTAGGTCGGGAGCGGCGCGTTGTTTTGCGCGAGCCCCGCGACGGGCAGAAGCGCGAGGGCGGCGGCGATGGCCCAGGTTTTCATAGCGTATACAGTATACGCCTAGATCCTGAGATTCCGACCAAACGGCGTTGGGCGACGGCGGTTACCTCGTCCGGCGAAGGAGCCGGTCCACCATTTTCCAAGTTCCGGAATGAGTGAAAGCCCGCTACGTGGTCTTGGCAGCGGTCCTTGTGGCCGCGGTTGCGTTCTTCTTGCTTCGGGCGTCGATCGTCCCGGTCAAAACCGAGGTGCTGGCGTTTCCCCGGAACGTCGGCTCGATTTTGGTCCTGGTCGACCGGTTCCCGTCCCATGCGGCCTTCGCTTCGAAGCGCGCCGAACAGGTCGCCATCGGTCTGCGCTATTTGACTCCCCGCACGACGTGGGCGTACATCGACGCGGCTTCTCCGAACGCGATACATAGCGCATCGGCCGTCGTCTACCTCGGGCTCGACGGACTCGTTCCGCTCGCGCCGGCGAATCTTTCGAAGCTACGCGTCGCGCGGTACCTCATCGTTTCCGAGCATCACATCCGCGAGTTGCACAAGGCCGGAGCTGCTTTCGATCACGTGATGGTCGGGCTCGACACGCCGATGGAGGCCGGCACGCAGGTCAGGTATCGTGACCTTCGCGCGCCGGTCAGCTTCGCCCAGTTCTTAGAGCTCCAGGTCACGGGGCCCGCGAAAACGGTCGCGCACTACGTGCGACCGGACGGATCGGACGCACCGTATATCGTCGCCGATGGTAGCGCCTTGTTCGTGAACGGGCCGTTGGCATTCAACTCAAGCGACGGCGTGCACGGCGATACGCTAGCCGCATGCGATGCGATCGCGACGTTTCTCGGCGCACCGCCTAACACGCAACCGCTCGCGATGTTGCGATTGGAAGACGTGTCGGCGATCACGTCGCCCTGGCGCATGGGAGCGATCGCGTACTATCTCTGGCGCGCGCACGTACCTTACGGCATCGGCGTCATCCCGGATTTGCGCGTCGAGCACGGTACGGGCGGACCGCTGCGATCGAACCCGCTCCTGGTCATGGTGTTGCGATGGGCACAAGACCATGGGGCGACCATCGTCCTTCACGGTCTGCACCACTGCTGCTCTTCGCAGGACGCGGAAGGCTATGAGTTCTGGGACTTCGATCGTCGAGCGCCCGTACCGGGCGACTCGGCGGCGTGGATGCGCGCGCAAATTACCGAAGGACTCGCCGACGAACGTGCGCTCGGACTGCGTCCGGCGATGTGGGAGACGCCCCACTACGCGGCCTCGTCCACCGACTACGCCGTCGTGTCGCAATTTTTTGCGGCCGCATGGGAATCTCGCGACCCCGACGGCTGGCTTCCCTGGCCGTTGCAGCGCGACCAGTACGGATCGGCGATCCTACCCGAGAACCTCGGCTACGTTTCTCTCGACGGCTCGCATTCGGTGAACGACCAACTCACGAAGGCCCAAGCCATGCTTGCGTGCCGCTACTGCCTCGCCGCCGGTTTCCTTCACCCGGCACTGCTGAACGTTCAGACGGTCGCCGCATACGTTCAGGGGCTGCGCGAGCTCGGGTACGCGTTCGTCGACCCGGAGCAGGCTGCGAGTGCCGTTAAGTAGCGCCGGGCTCGAGATCGTCTGCAGCCACGTCGATTTCGTAGAGATCGATTTCGTGAAGCATGTTTCGCCGTATCGGCGCGATGCTCTCGGTCGAGCTTAGCGCGAAGGATATCTTGCTACCCGCACCGCGTGCGATCGTCTCGCGCATCTTATCCGGTAGCGGATACGGCGTTGCCACCACCACGCTTCCCTCGGATTCATAGACCGCGATCGCGTGGTCCTTCAGGATTTTGGTCGGGATGAGGCTTAAGTAGTCGAGCGGTATCTTTACGTGCGCGGGCGGCGGCGCATACGGCGTTTCAAAGTATTCGGTCACGACACTCGCCGCTTGTTCCGGCGTAAGCAGCCGATCCTCGATCGCCAACGCAAAAATGGGAAGATGTCGCTGATCCTGGCGCTGTAAGAGTTGGTCCAATTGTTCGCGACTCAAATACTGCTTGGCCGTGAGGAAGACACCGATAGGCTGACGACGCGCCGAGCTCGCGGAGCCGTTGGCCGCAACGGCACCGTCCGATTGTTTGCTAAGGACGTGGTTGATGGCGCCCTCGGTGATGATGCCGAGGCGAACCAGCGCTTCGCCGAGACGCTCGCCCTCGGTGCGCGCTTCCAGCGCGCGCGCGACGTCTTCGTCCGTGATAAGTTTCTCGTCGACGAGCATTTGCCCGAGTTGCCGGCGCTTCTCGAGAATCTTCAATACGTCGCGTCGTAGCGGCGTCAGCGCGTTCAGGGACGCCGCAACGGTTTTGGCATCGGGAATCTCGGCTTGCACGATCTCCTTTGCCTGCCGGTCGAGCGGGAACTGCGAGGCGACGTAGACGTTGCCGCCCGACGCGTAAGGCACCAACACGTTGTCTCGCAGCAGACGAGTCGGGAGCTTCATGACGAGGTCGGCGACGACGCGCGCGTCGCTTGGCGGCTCGACGAAGGGCATCGCGAAGTACTCCTCGAGCACCGTCTTAGCTTTAGCGGCATCCAAAAAACCGCGGTCGACGGCCAGCTCGAAGAGTCCCCGATGCGTGCGATCCTGTTCGCTCAGGGCCGTTTCGAGCTGTGCGCGCGTAAGCCAGCCACGGTCGAGCAAATACACGCCGAGCGGTTTACGCCGTTCGCCGACCTGTGAGTACGACCGTTCGATGGCGGGCTGCAAACGAGAAGCTTCGACCATCACCCAGAAGTACGGATGCGGAAGGCGCTTCTTCAGGAGCGTGTCGAGCTCGGTGCCCGGTTCGTCATCGATCGCGATCATGATGCCTCGATCGGTAATGCGCAAGGGCAACGCGTGGAAGTGCCGGGCCTCCGCTTCCGTCAGGAACGCGAGCGCGTCTTTCGTCGCGACCATATCGTCGCGCGTTCCGTCCTCGGCGCCGATCTGTCGCGCTACCGCCCCGGTGAGCTGACGTTGCGTCAGGTAACCCAGCCGGACCAGCGTCTCGCCGATGCGTTCGCCCGGGCGGCGTTCCGCCAGCGCCAGCGCGACGTCTTCGTTGCTGACTAACTCTTGCTCGATGAGCACCTCGCCGAGCTGGCGCCGGTACTCCGAGAGCGCCGCACGCGTCGGAAAGGAATGCGACGTTTTGCTCCACACGAGCGGAGCACCGGTAAACGTGGAACGTCCGAAGAGATAACACGCGCGGGCGGTCGCCGCGGCGTTAATGATGCCCGACCACGGAATGCGCAGCATCGAGAGAAATCCTTGCCGCGGACCGTAGATGACGTGGACGAAATAGCCTTTCTGAAGAACGCGCAGGATCGAAAACGCGAGTACGCCCCACAGCAACGGCCACCATCGTGCGTCCACTTGCGGTTCGATGACCGCCGGATCGTACCATCGCCAAATATAGAGCGCGGTTGCGGCGATGAACGTCGCGTATCCGACGAGTACGAGGAGGTTCGCGGCAATCGCCTTGCGATCGCGGTAGAGCGTGTAACGCGTGAACAGATTCCCTGTCCAGCCGGTCTGCTGCCAAGCCTGAAAGCAGATGCCGACGATCCACCGTGCTTTCTGGCGAATCGCGGTTGCAAACGTGTCGGGAAAGAATTCGCGCGTCGCAACGTACGCGGCGGCGGTGGTAAGGTGTTCCCCGCGGCCGAGGCCCAGACGCTGGTGGACGATGATGGTCGAAAGCCCGCTCTGCCGGAAATGGAGGCCGAGCTGGTAGTCCTCGGTCAGCGATTCGGTTGGGAAGAGCTCCCCCGTATCGAGGGCTTTGGTTTCGAGGGCCTTGCGGTTGAACGCGCAACCGACGCCCGCGCACGGAACGAAGCTGCCGAAATTCTCGCGCGCGACTAAATCCTTGAGGTGATTCTCCGAGAACTCGTCGGCGTACGTCCATGCCGTCCACTTGTTCCACGGGCGCTCCAACGGAAATACCGGAAGCTGCACCATGTCGCGACGCGGAATCAGGTGATTGTACAGCAGCAACGAAAGCGGGTGAATCACGTCCTCGACGTCGTGCAGAACCATGATGTCGTACGGCTCGGCTCCCTCGCGCTGCAGCATCGCGTGCCACATTTCGTTGAGGTTCTGTGCTTTGGTCGTCGGCCCGTCGCGCGCGTTGACCACCACTTGAACGCGCGGATAGGCCTCGGCCGCGGCCTTGGCCTTTTCCATGGTCAGCGGGTCGTTCGGATACACTCCGATGTAGAGGTCGTAGCGGGCGTATTGGATCGAGCTGCACGCGAGCTCCACCATCTTGTCGACGATGTCGTGCTCGTGCCAACAGGGGATGAAAATCGCAATCCGCTGCTGCTCTTTGCCGCGGAGTTGCTCGAGGGTGAGCGGCGCATAGTGCCGGGCGACCAGCCATCGGTACCACCGGTGGCCCCAGTAGGCGATGTCGAGGCACAGATCGTCGATCCCCATCACCGCGAACATGATGGCAGACGCGACGATCAATATGCCGATGGCCGCAGCCAGGTGGGTCGAAAGGTCTAAGGCGGTCATTCAGCCCGAGGCGCTCTCCTCAACTAGGTATCGCAAATGGTCCGCGAGAAACCGTGAAAAACCGTGCGAATCACTGTCATCGCAACGTTCTTACTGGACGGACTCCATCGGATCGTCAACCTTGTGTTATCGTTGGCTATCCTTGGTTCGCTCCTGCTATTCGCCGTCGGATTCGTTCACGCTCCCGCGTTCGAGCAGTCCTGGCCGGTACGGGATCTACACCATGCCGGGGACCCGCTCGTCGGACGCCTGACCGCGCTGCTGCACTTGCCGGCGTTCAGGTTCTACATGCCCCTGGTCCTCACTGCGATCATCTACCTCATTATCCTGATTTCAGACCGGCTCTTTGGGATGCTGCACGGCTTCATTCGCATGCTCCAAGTTGCGAAGGTGCGCCGGCCCGCGGCCGCGCCCGCGGCGAGCGGTAACGTCGAGTCCGAGAAGGCCCGCGAACAACTCTATAAAGAGTATCGCAAGATCGAAAAATCGCTCAAGGAAGCAAAGAAGAAACGCTGCACGTTCCTCTCGGTCGACGTCGTGGGATCGACGGGAATGAAAAATGGGGAAACCGAGATCGCGATTACCGCTACGTTCCGCGCGTACGAAGAACTCCTCAAGCGCACGTTTAAAGCGACCAAAGCCTGGAAGGAATCGTGGACGCCCGACGGCGTGATGATTTGCTTTCTCAATCGCGAGGACGCGATCGAAGCCGCTCAGACCATTCTGCAAAAGCTGCTCGTCTTCAACGAAAAAGACAACGCGCTCAAGACGAGATTCGACGTACGCTGCGGCGTGAACGAGGGCGAGGTCGTCGTATTCGAGGATTCGGACGTCCAGAAGCTGGTCGAACACGTGATCGACGTCGCCGGCCACATGCAGAAATATGCCAAGCCGGGGACGCTGCTGCTGAGCGCCGAGCTGTTCGAGCTTCTCGAAAACCCGTCGGGATTTGCGCCGGGTGATACGGAAGTCGACGGATACAAGACCTACGAATGGGCGCCGCAGCCGGCAAAAAGGGAAGATGTTACACTGGAAGTCACATGAGACTTCCTACTGCCCGCGAAGCGGTACTCGCCGCACTCGCGTTCTTTCTCGGTATGGTTACACCGGCGGTCTTACAGGCGGCGCAGCGTAACCCATTCCTCGTCGTCGACGGCGACGGGTGGCTTACGAGCAACGCCGACTACGCCACCGGCACCTGGTCTTCGCTTAACGCGCAGCGGCCGTCGTTCGGCTTGCAGCTGTCGGAACGGAACGATTTGCCTTTCGACCGGGGTACGGCTGGAGCGACGTTTTGGGTTCGCAACGCGCAGTGTGCCTATCAGTTCGAGAGCTTCGGCGAACCGTGCGGGTGGCAACTCGGGCTCGCCGTGACGCAGTTTCGCTCGATCGTCGTCGGCGGCCAAGGCATGGAGCTTGACGGACTCGGAGCGCCACCGCCGTTTGCCCGCGTCGTCAACTCGTCGGCCGGCGGCGCGCACGTCGCGGGATTACTAACGAACGAGTTCGTCGATTTTTCCGGCGTCGATGCCGCGAGCGCGCCAAGTTGGTTTGCCGGATTCGATTTGAGCCGCGACGCGTTCGTCGTGCGGCGTGCTCCGGCGCTCGAGCGTAGCTTCGGCGATCTCCTGACGATCGATCCTTCGGGCAACGCCGCGGTGGCCGGAAGCTTCGCCTCGTCGCGCACCTTGCAGAACGCGCCGAACCAATGGGCGACGCGAGCGCGGCTCGTGCACGGCAGCTATACGTTCCGCTATCGTACGCCGTTTGCGGTCGCACCCGTCTGTGTCGCGACTCCTGAGGGAACGTCACACGTGCGGGTCGATCCCGCGGCCGGGCAGTGCGTGGTCACATCCGAGAATCCGAACGATACTGCGACGGTCGACATCGTCGTTGTAGGGAATCCAAGCTAAGTGCGCGTTGCGCGCGCGATGGCGGTCGCGACCGTTATCGGCCTTGCGATGACGCAGCGCGCGCTTGCCTCGGACGCCGACACGTTCTACCGCGACGTCAAGGCGAGGGCGTACGCGCAGGCCGTGGCACACGGAAGCGTTTATCTTGCCTCGCATCCCACCGACGACGTATTCGCAATCGACCTCGCGTACGCGTATTTGAATCTCAGCGATCGAGACGAGGCTCGCAGGATCTTGCTCGACCGCGGCCCCTATTTCGCGGCGCATCCGGACGCCGCTTCAATTTGGCTGGCGTTGAGCTACCAGGACAGCGCGAATCAGGAGTACCGGCCGGCTATTGCGGACGTCGACCACTACCTGCGTTATCACCCCGACGACCGGCCTGCGTGGCAGCAACGCGACGTCGCGGCCGCAGCGCTCGCGCCGCCGCCGTCCTCGTCGTCGCCCGACGAAAGCGTTCGCTTCTATGGTGCGGTTGCCGCCGGCCACTACGACGAAGCGCTACCCTACGGGAAACGCTATCTCGCGGCGCACGCCGCAAACGGTGCGTTCGCGGTCGATCTCGCCTACGCGTACATCCAGGCAAAAGATCTTAGCGCCGCCGCGGCGCTGACGAACGAGTACGCGACGTACATCGACTCGGACAAAAATGCGGTGAAACTGCTCGCCGCGCTGTTTTATGCGTACAATGCCGCCGGCGAGACGCAGCCCGCGCTTCTGTATGGGCGGAAGTATCTGGCCCTGAGTCCGAGCGACGGCACCTTCGCGATGGATCTCACCTATGCCGAACTCAAGGCCGGCAACGTCGCCGACGCGCGAGCCATCCTAGCCGCGAACGAAGCCTACCTGCGCGCTCATCCCGAGGCGGCAAAGGTGTGGCTCGATCTGTCGTATCGCGACGCCGACGCCAAACAATACCCGCAAGCCATCGCCGATGTCGATTCGTATCTTACGATCGATCCGACGGATGCCCAAGCACGCGTGCAACGCGAGGACTACGTGAGCGATCTGCACGGCGGCCCGCGCGAGGGGCTTTACGGCTACAGCTACTACGATTCACGCTTTGACGATACGTTCTTCGGCGCGGACGAAACCTACGCGCTGAGCCGTCCGGGCCAGGGAGTCCAGCCGTACTTGGTGGCGCACCTTAGCGACGATACAAAATCGGGGCCGCCGGGTTCGCCGCAGATCTACAGCGACGACGCGTTGATCGCCGATTTCGGGCTGCGTACCGCGCTCACGCCACACATCACGGCTTTCGTCGAGGGCGGCGTCGGCATCGGCCTACGCGGGCAGGGCACCATCAGCGACGCGCGCTACGGCGGCCTCTACAGCCAAGAATGGGGCAAGCTCGGGCACGACTTCACGAGCATCGATACGAGCGTTGCGGTGTATTCCCGCTATGCCGGAAACACGATCGGATACCTCAACGCGTTGCACATCTTTCCGGGGCGCACCGTGCGTCCGCTTTTTGGAATAAACGGCGGCCTCGATTCGCACAGCGTCTACGGTAATAATTTTGTTGAGGCGGTCTACGGCATCCAGGCCGGTACGACGGCGGTCTCCTATCGGCTCGTCGGCGTTGAGGGTGAGTACCTTACGCGCGGGACGATCCGCCCACAACCGGCGTATTCCGGCGTCCGTGCGATGCTGGTCTTCGGCTTTTCAAAATAAGCCGCATTGTGAGCAGCACGATCGGTTTGCGCGCAACCGTGCTCGCGGCAGCCGCCGCCACGAGCTTTGCGGGGTGTGCCCGCATCGCGGAGCCGAGGGCCCTGCCGCCGCACGTACTACGCCTGGCGGATAGTGCCGATCCGTCGTCGCTGAACCCCCTGTTGGCGCACGATCAGGCAACGATCGGCTACGATTTGCTGTTCGTGCAGACGCTGGTCGGCCTTTCCCGCGACAATCGGGTGGTTCCGATTCTCGTGACGCGCGTTCCATCGCGCGCGAACGGAGATATTTCGCCGGACGGTCGCACGATAACGTATCATTTACGTCGCGGCGTGCGTTTCGCCGACGGCCGGCCGCTGACGTCGGCCGACGTGGCATTCACGTTTCGAGCGATCATGGACCCGCGTAATCCGGTGTTGAGTCAGGATGCTTACCGGCGAGTTCTTTCGCTCGTTACGCCCGATCCTTCGACCGTCGTCATACGCTTGCGTTCGCCCTGGAACGCCGCCGTCCGCGAGCTTTTCGCGCAGGCGGATTTTGCGTTCGGGATTTTACCCGCGCACGCGTTCGCCGGCACGGCGGTGCTGCACGCGCCGTGGGAGGAGCGCGCATTCGGAAGCGGTCCCTTTCGCGTAACGCAGTGGCGGCGGGGCGATCGCATCGTACTCGAGCCGAACCCGTATTTTTCTCCGCGTCCAAAGCTCGCCCGTATCGAGTTACGTATGATTCCAAACGACAACGCGGGACTCGTGGCGCTGCGCGCGGGCGAGGTCGACGTGACGAGACTGCGACCCAGTCAAGTTCGCCAAATCGCGTCCTTGCCGGGCTTACGCGTGGTCACGACGCCGCTCAACGACACGACCTACCTCACGCTGCAGACGGCAGCGGCGCCCACCGACGACGTCCGCGTCCGCCGCGCGATCGCGCAGGCGCTCGATATTCCGAAGATCCTCCGTCTCTATTTTGGGCTCTATCCGCAGGCCGGTTCGTTCGTGCCGGCCGTTTTGAGCGTGCACGACGCGACGCTGCGGCCGTTGGAACACGATGCCGTCGCGGCCGCCGCCGAACTTGAGGCCGCCGGGTGGCATCTGCAGGGCGGCGCTCGAAGCAAGAACGGCATGCCGCTCGAGCTGCTTCTCGTCATGGAATCCAACGAACCGGGTGATCTCGAAGCGATCGTCCAGCGCCAACTGGCGGATGCGGGCATTCGTGTGACGATTAAGCCGTTTCCCGTGTCGGCGTTCAACGCGCCGGAGGGACCGATACGGAACGGACGCTACAACCTTTCTTCCGAGTTTTGGATCGGCGGCGCGGACCCGGAGCAGTCGGTCGTTTTCGCCTGCGATCAAATCGGAGCCGACGGAAACAACACGTCGCGTTTCTGCGATCCTCGTTTTCAGGCGGCCTACCAGGACCAGGCGGTGACGAACGACGAGCGGCGCCGCGCGCGCGACTTCACGCTCATGCAGCGGATCGTCTACGACCGCATACCGGCAATTCCACTGTACTATCAACGGTATCTCGAGGGAATGAACGCACGCGTCGCGGGATTCGCGCGGAACATGCTCATGTTTCCGGTCGACGCAGAAAGTTGGGATGTGTAAATGGGATCGAAGCCTCGGATCAAGCGGAAGTGGTCGCGCGTAACGGCGGCCGAACGGCGTACCTGCGAGATGCACGGGTGCGAAACGCTGGCCAAGGAACGCTGCAAGCAATTCAATTGTAATCAGCAGATTTGCACCGAACACAAGGGAGCGCACTCTGCCGTACATACGTTGATGAAGCAGCGGGGCGCGCGCTAAGCTCCGGCATAGAAAAAGGAGAAGGCACCGGCTTGAATAATGCGGTTGCCGTGGGTACGAGCGATGCCGCGATCGCGGCGTTTTCCGGAGAGATCGACTTTACCATGCGCGACGGCCTTCGGGCCAAGCTCGCGACGCTCGCGGACGCGGCGACGGCCATCGTCGACCTATCCCACGTCTCGTATATGGACTCCAGCGCCATTGCCGAAATCATATTCTTGCAGCGCGATCGCATCCGGCGCGGGCGAGCGGCTCCGGCCGTGGTCATTGGCCCGGGCGTGACGAGGCTCTTCGAAGCTGCGGGTCTGCGCGGAGCGATTCCGTTGTTCGCTAGTCTCGACGAGGCGAAAATCGCCGAATGAAGCGTGCCGCCGTATTGGCTTTGTTTTCGGCGGCGGCGGTGCTCATCGTCTTCATTGCGGCGGCGCTGCTGGTGCGCGGAGCGATCGAGCGGAACGTTGCATTCCAAAGTAATTTGCGAAGCGCTCAAACGAGCCGAGCGCGACTGTTGCGGTTGCAGGTCGATGAAGAGGCAGGAGTGCGCGGCTACGTCGCGACCCGCGCGCCGATATTCCTCGAGCCGTATGCTACCGCGGTGCGAGCGTTCGGTCCTACGCTTGCCGAGCTCGACCGTAGCGTCGCCGCGCTGTCGGTTGACGAAGCGCCGGTGCGCATCGAATCGGCGATCAACCGCCAATGGCTGCACGGCGTCGGAGAGCCGCTCGCCCGCAATCCCGCCGGCAGTACCTTGAAGCTGCAGTTATTTGGCAAAAGCCTGGTCGACCGGTTCCGTAGCCAAGACGTCCTTCTGAACCAAGCGCTCAATGCAACGGCCGACGTTGCGGAGCGGCAAACGGCGAACCTGGTCGGCACGACGCTGATCGCGTCGATCGCGATCGGCTTCACGCTCGCGGCGATTTTTGGATGGCTTTCGATCGTGCAGGGCCGTCTGGCTGCCGAGCTCGAGGAGCAACGCCGAGCCTACTTCGAGGAAAAGCGCATTGCCGACGCTCTGCAGGAAGCATTTTTGCAAACGGAACTCCCGCACGTCCCGAAGGCCGATTTACACGCCGTCTACGTGCCTGCGGGCGGCGCCGCCCGCGTCGGCGGCGATTGGTACGACGCGTTCGAACTGAGCGAGGGACGCATTCTGTTCTCGATCGGCGATGTCGCCGGTCACGGCATCGGGGCGGCCGTCGTCATGAGTCGCGTCCGGCAGGCGATGCTCTCCGTCGGCCTCGAGGAGAACGATCCAGCCGCGATCCTGGCGCGCGTGAACGAGATTTTGTTGATGCAGGATCGCACCATCGTAACCACCATCTGCGGGTTCCTGGATCTCGCGCACGGGCTCGTACGCCTCGCCAATGCGGGACATCCGGCGGCAATCTTCACGCATCCCGACGGCAAGATCGAGCGTTTAGGTGCGACGGGACCGCCGCTCGGAACGGTCGATCGCCCGGTGTATTCCACGCAGTCGATCGTGGCCGATGCGGGCTCGATGCTCGCGTTGTACACCGACGGCTTGATCGAGTACTCGCGCGATTTTGAACTCGGCGAGCGGCGTTTATCCGAAGCGCTTCGCGACGTAGGCGGCGCCGCGGATCCCGCCGCCGCGCTGATGCAAGGGATATTCGACGGCGAAGCCCCGGTCGACGACGTTGCGATCCTTACGATTCGATTCCGCGAGCCGGATCCGACGTCTTTAGATGATCCGTCGCGTGCGGCGGCCGCAGTGCAGCCGCTGTGGGCCCGTCGCTCGATGCGATCTCTGCTGGCATCGGCGTTACCGCTTCAGTCGATCGGAGAGCGGGCGTGAGCACGCTCTGGAGCTGGCGCATCACCCGCGCCGAAGCGGGTGCGGTTGCAGAATCCCGTCATGCATTTGCGAAAGCGCTGCGTGAGGTCGGGCCGCCGTCGATCGATGTGGAAGCGTCCGTGATGATCCTCGGGGAGTTGATCGCAAACGCCTGCGAACACGGCGTTATCCCGGTCGAGATCGAATTGCGCGCGAGCGATGCGCGCCTCGAATTGGAGGTCGTCGATTCGGGTCGCGACATCCGCAGGCCATCGCGGCGCGACCCGGATTCGGTGCGGGGCCGCGGCTTCGAAATTATCGAGCGCCTCGGCGGCGCGATTCGGATCACTCCGCGCCCGCGGTCGCGCGTCCGGGTGACGCTACCCGTCTAAGGAACCGGGGCCACGCGCGGGCGGGTACACCCAAATGGGTATTATGGGAGCGTTGGAGCGGGTGTTATTATGGCCCCGTGAGCGTAGCGTTCGTGAGCGACAGCGCAGCGGATTTCGCGCCGAACGAGGCGGCGGCGCTGGGAATCGATTTGGTCCCGACCATCGTTCGATTCGACAGTTCGGAATTTTTGGACGGCGTCACCATTCAGCGCGACGAATTCTATGCTAAGTGGGCCAAATCAGCGGTGCCGCCAAGCACCGCGCCGCCACCGCCAAGCGCGTTTGAGGCGGCGTTTCGACGCCACGTCGCCGCGGGCAAGAGCGTGATTTGCGAAGTCATCTCGGCCAAGATTTCAAAGACCTATGAGAACGCGGTTGCGGGTGCGCAAGCCTTTGGTGCGAGCGTGCACGTCGTCGATAGCAAGACCATCTCCGGCGGCGAAGCGCTACTCATGTCGGGGGCGGTAGAGTTAGCGCGCAATGGAGCGGATTCCGACGCGATCCTTTCGGCGATGAAGGGGTGGATCGAGACGGCCCGTGGCTATGCGGCCTTCCCGGATTACGAAGCGCTTTCGCGAACGGGACGAATCGATAAGTCGCAGATTCTGCTCGGCACCACCATGAAGCTTTTTCCAATCATCCGCTTCGATCAGGACGGAACGATGCATAGCGAAGCAACCGTCAAGACGTTCGACTTGGCGGTAGAGCTGATCGTCGATGCGACGAATCGCAAGATGAAGCGCAAGCGCGACGCGCGGATCACGATCACTCACACGGGCGCCGAAGCGCTGGCCGAACAGGTCGCGCGCGATCTGCGCAACAAGCTCGCGGTCGAACCCAAGGAGCTCAGCATTCGTAAAGCCGGCCCCGCCGTGGCGGCAAACTTAGGCCTCGGCATGGTAGCGATCCATTGGATCGAGCCCTGATTTTAGGCGTAGGAGTCGACGATGTTGCCGAGCATGGGGTCGGCTGTGGGAGAAATGCGCGCGACGCCGGTAACCGGCGTGACCGCGTCTGTGGAGCTCGCGGCATCATTGACCGGCGGAGCGCTCGTAACAACGGCGGGCGGAGCGAACCCGTAAAGGTTGCCGACGGCTAGCGACACGTCTGCGGGAGTAAGGACTTGACTGGTTCCGATTGGCGCGATGGGTGCCGTCATAACGACGGTATACCCGTTCTACGCGCGCGCTAGACGGTGTTGGCGCCGCCGGTGCGCGGCCAAGTACCGGATGTCCTCGGCGTACGTCGTCGGGTAGACCTTCGGCACGGGACGCGGCGTGAGGCGATCGTCGATATTTCTAAAGGTGAACGTGCACGTGTTGCACAGGGCGGCTGTCGTGCGATCGCGGCTCTCGCGCACGATGTCGACCTCGACGCAGATCGAAGTGTCGCCGGTGTACGTCACGCGGCTCGTGAAGTGCAGGCGGTCGTCGGGACGCACCGGCTGATGAAAGTTGACGCGATTGACCGATACCACGATCGGGCGGTTGGGGGCGACGAGTTCGGCGCAGAGGGCGGCGTGCGCGTACGCGCGGTGGATGACGTACCCGCCCACAACGCGTTGCGTGCGCCCACCCGCTTCGGGATACGGACGATCGTAGCCGCGTCGCGTGAGATCGCAGACCAGCCGACCGTTAAAGCCGTTGCCCTCTTGAGCCATGTGCAGTTCGGCGAGCAACGCCTCTTCCTCGCGCGTCGGCGGCTGACTTTCGGGGCCGGCGTCTTCGGTATACTTCGTGCGCCGTTGGATCGCCCGGCGCTCGCGCCGTCGCTCCATATCGTCCTCGTACGCGAGCGGCGGCAGTTGGATCGCTTGGTTTGAATCGGCCGGCGCGCGTGCGACCATCGTAAAATAGCACGACGCGTAGTGTAAGGGCGGCTCGCCCGGCTGTTCGACGCGAATCCCGATCTCGAGCGAGGTCTTCCCCACGTAATTCACGCGAGCGAGCAAGACCATGTCTTGGGACACGTCGGGCGTACCCCGCAACCGGATGCTGTCGATTGCCGCGGTGACGAACGTGACGCGAGGGTGACTGCGCGCCGTGTAGTCGAGGGCCGTCTGTTCGGCGAGCGCGTCGAGGAGCTCGAGGAGTTGTCCGAAGTTGAAGTGCCAGAGGCCCGCATCGACGCTGACGGGGAGTATCTTCGTGACGGATGTGTCGTTCGGGCGGCGCATCAGAAATGAATCCGAATCAACCACGTAGCGGCGAGCGCCGGCTTATGCGATCCCTCGACTTCGACCTCGACTAAAAACCCAACCTCGGCATCGGCGATGCCGTTGGCTTCGAGGCGTGAGAGCGTGTACTTGCCGCGAATGCGCGACCCGGAACGAACCGGCCCCGTGAAGCGAACCCGTTCGAAGCCATAGTTGATCGTCGATGCGGCGCGAATGCGGCAGCATTGCGCGAACATCGCGGAAAGCAGGCTTAAGGTAAGAAACCCGTGGGCGATCGTCGTGCCGTAGGGCGATTCGGCAGCGGCGCGCGCGCGATCGACGTGAACCCACTGATGATCGTGCGTAAGGTTCGCAAACGCATCGATCGTCTCTTGCGAAACGGTCCACCAGTCGCTCTCGACCAACGTCCCAACCATCGCCTCGAGTTCGGCGAAATTTGCGATCTCCAGCATGCGCTCGCGCCTAAATCTTGTCGGCGCCGCCGGTGAAAATCCCGGCATATTGCGCGCGAAGATCGCGCTTCAGGAATTTCCCGACGCCCGTGCGCGGGATCGTTTCGACGAAAAAGAAGCGGTCCGGAATCTGCCACGTCGCCAAGAGTTTCTGGAGCCACTCGCGCAGGTCGGCCTCATCCAGCGTGTGGCCTTCGCGCAGCACGATCGCCGCGGCCGGACGTTCCTGCCACTTCGGATGCGGGAGTCCAAAGACGCACGCCTCGCGTACGGCGGCGTGGCCCATGATCGTGTTCTCAACCTCAACCGACGAGATCCACTCACCACCCGACTTGATGAAGTCTTTGACGCGGTCGACGATGTCCAAGTATCCGAATTCGTCGATCGTACAGACGTCGCCGGTATGGAAAAATCCGTCGTGTTCGAATGCGGCCTGCGTCGCGGTATCGTTGCGATAGTAGGCGGCCGTGACCGCATGCCCGCGCACGAGC
>Ga0181525_10001736_pt1 | contig 18379 bp, 11 predicted proteins | sample PEATcosm2014_Bin_48_FD_121100 | JGI IMG/M metagenome (GOLD analysis project Ga0181525, IMG submission 121100) | Peatland microbial communities from MTU Mesocosm Facility, Houghton, MI, USA - PEATcosm2014_Bin06_10_metaG | ecosystem: Environmental > Terrestrial > Soil > Wetlands > Peat | place...
AGAGCTGGGACGCGTCGCGCCTTACGCTGCAGGAACACCAGTGCCGGGTGCACGTTTCGCCGTATATCTATCACGGTCCGCTGCACCTCCGAATCTGGGAAGAGAAGGACCCGTTTACCCAGCAAGTGATCGCCATCAAGAACTACATCAGCACTTATGAACAAACGCGCACCATCTGGATGGATGGCCGCCCGCATCCGCCGGACTACGCTCCGCACACCTTCATGGGATTTTCCACCGGCAAGTGGGAAGGCAACATCCTGACCGTCTACACCACGCATATCAAACAGGGCTGGGCCCGCCGCAACGGGCTTCCCGAAAGCGACCAGGCTACTATGACCGAGCACTTTCTGCGGCACGGAAACGTTATGACGCACATGACGATTCTGTACGATCCCGTCTACCTGGCGCAGCCGCTGGTCCGCACCGACGATTTTCAGATGGATGAAAAGGAGCTGGGCGGATGGTTGTGGCCCTGCGAATACGTGGAAGAGATTTTGACGCGTCCCAAAAGCGCGGTGCCCAACTATCTGCCCGGCCAGAACCGGTTTCTCTTCGAATACGCCGATAAAAACCACCTGCCGCACGCGGCCGTGATGGGCGGACCGTCCACCATGTATCCCGAGTACCGCAAAACGCTCAGCACGGCGAAAATCGATTCCGAATCCGCTGCGGCTCCCGCGCCGGCGAACGTCAAGAGCCCGCCGGATGCCGAGCTGCACATTCTGCCGGTGCAGGGCAACGTTTACATGCTGGTGGGCGCCGGAGGAAACATCGCAGTACAAGTGGGCGCGCAAGGAGTGCTGCTGGTGGACACCGGGTTGCCCCAATTCGCCTCCCAGGTGATCGCCGCCATTCGCACCTTGTCCGATAAACCAATCCGTTACATCATCAACACGCACGTGCATCCGGACCACGTCGGCGGTAACGAAACCCTGGCTCAGACCGGCGGCGGCTCGGCTCGCGAAGTGGCGCTCATCAATACGCCGGGCGAAACGGCCGCGTTGAGTGTCCAAATCATCGCGCATCAAAATGTTTTTGACCGCATGAGCGTTCCGCCCACAGGACAAAAGCCCTATCCCGAAAGCGCGTGGCCTACCGACACCTACCTGGGTCTCGAAAAAGAGGTCTACTTCAATGGCGAGGCGGTGCAGATGTTCCACGCCCCGGCGGCCCATACGGATGGCGATACCATCGCCTTCTTCCGCCGCTCCGATGTCGTCAGCACCGGCGACATCTTCATGACCAACGGCTACCCGATCATCGATTTGAAAAATGGCGGCAGTCTGCAAGGCGAAATCGACGGGCTGAACCATATTCTGGATCTGGCTATCCCGGCGCATCACGAAGAGGGTGGCACGTATGTGATTCCCGGCCACGGCCGGCTGTGCGATGAGTTCGATGTGCTGGAATATCGCGATATGGTGACCATCGTGCGGGACCGTATTCAAGCCATGATCAAGAAGGGGATGACGCTGGAGCAGGTGAAGGCCGCGCGCCCCACCCTGGACTGGGACCCGCGCTACAACACGCCCGCGGCATTCTGGACCGCCGATCAGTTCGTCGAAGCGGCGTACAAAAGCCTGACGCAGGCCGCGCCGGGGAAATAGTGGATCTAATACGCGAGTTAAATCACCGCGATTTAAATCACTTTCGTCGCGCCGCCATCCATATCGATCAGCGATCCCTGCAAAAATCGGCCCTCCGGGCTCACGATGAACGCCACCAGCGCCGCGATATCTGCCGGCTCGCCGATGCGGGTGGTCCGCGCGCTTTCGATCATTTTCCGTTCCGCCGTCGCGACATCGATGCCCTGGTCCGCCGCGCTGGCTTCCAGCATGCGCCGGTAGCGCTCGGTCCGGATGCTGCCCGGATTCACCGCATTCACCTGCACGCCGTCGCGAATTCCGATATCGGCCATGGCTTTGGTAAAAGAGAGCAGCGCCGCGTTCACCGAGCCGCCGATTGCGAATAGCGGCCCGGGCATCCGGCCGCCGACGCCCGAGATGTTGAGCACCGAACCCGCTTGCGCCGTCAAATGGGGCCACGCCGCGCGCGTAAGCCGCATGGCGCCGAAGAATTTCAACGCGAATCCGTCGGCCCAGTCCTCATCGCTCAGTTGCAGAAAATCGCCGCGTTTCGTGGCGCCGGCGTTGTTGACGACGATATCGATCCGGCCATACTTGTCGATTGCGAACTCCACCGCTCGCTTGGCCGCGTCCATCTCGCGCAGATCCAGGGCGAATTGGCTGGCGTGCCCGCCTCCGCGCTGGATCTCTTTCACCGCGTGTTCCATCAGGTTGCCGTCGCGGGCGCACAGCACCACCTGCGCTCCCTCGCCCGCCAGTCGCATGGCAATGGCGCGCCCGATACCTCGGCTGGCTCCAGTGACAATCGCCGTCTTGCCTTTTAATCTGCTTTCCATGGATTTTCTATTATGCTTGTTCCTGCGTGCGCAGTGCTGAACCGTTCACGCCCTTGAGAGGCTCAGTCCGTGAGGTGTGCATTGCCACTTGTGGCCCACGCACTCCTGCGTGCAGCGTTCACAATCGTGTGAACGCCTTAAAGGTTCGAGAAAATGTTCGCACGAGTGCGAACACGGCACGTTGAGAACGTGCGCCACAGGAATGTCTTGAATCCGTAGCGAAGGATTCATGGCGCGAAATCCTGGAGCTTACGAACGGATTACGGACTCACGCCAGGGATCGCGCTAGCTGATATGCTGCACCATGGGAGGTGACCCAAAGTGGTCCCAGGTTTTCGATACGGAGTTGTCGCCGCGCTGATGGCCTGCTCGCCTTTGCTGGCGCAGCTCAGCCCTCCCGCCGAAACATCCGTAAACATCGCGGGCAAAACCATTCGTATCAAGTATTCGGCGCCGTCCATGCGGGGGCGCAAAATATTCGGCGGCTTGGAGCCTTACGGGCGCGTTTGGCGCGCCGGCGCCAACGAAGCCACCGCGCTGCATACCGACGCCAACCTCGATATCGGCGGCCTGTCGGTTCCCAAAGGCGACTACACGCTGTTCGTTTATCTGGATCCCAAGCAGTGGCAACTGGTGGTCAGCAAAGCCACCGGCGAATGGGGGCTGGACTACGATTCCGGCCGCGACCTGGGCCGCATCAAGATGGACATGAGCAAGCCTCCCAGGCCGATTGAACTTTATAAGATGACGCTCAGCAGCCTGGGCGCGAATAAAGCCAAGCTGCAACTGGCCTGGGAAAACACCGTCGCCGAGGTTCCCATTACCCTGAAGTGACCCGGGTGAAGTGATTCGGCTGAAGTGACCCAGTCGAATTGACCCAACCTCAGCGGGCCGCCCTACGTTAATAGAATTTGTTAACAGTTGGCATCTTCCAGCGTCTACCGTTCGGATATGCCGACTAAGATTCTGCCGGGCCGCCCGCATCCCCTGGGCGCTACCTGGGATGGCGCGGGGACCAATTTTGCGATTTACTCGGAACACGCCGAGTTCGTCGAACTCTGCCTTTTCGATCAACCGGATGCTCCGGAGACCGCGCGGATCCGCCTGCCGGAACGCACCACTTACGTGTGGCACGGCTACATCCAAGGATTGCAGCCCGGCCAGTTGTACGGCTATCGCGTGCATGGCCCATTCCAGCCCAACGATGGCCTTCGTTTCAATTCCAACAAGCTGCTGATCGATCCATACGCCAAAGCGCTGGCAGGGCAAGTGGACTGGTCCGCTCCGATGTTTCCCTACCAGCCCGGCAATGGCGACGCCGACCTGTCCATGGATGAAAACGACGACGCCGCTGGAATGCAAAAGTGCGTAGTGGTGAACCCCTACTTCGATTGGGAAGAAGACCGGCCGCTTTGCCTTCCGTTGAGCGATTCCATTATTTACGAATTGCATGTCAAAGGCTTCACCAAGCGGCATCCCGAGATTCCGGAGGGCCTCCAGGGTAGTTATGCGGGTCTGGCGGCCAAACCGTCCGTTCAATATCTGAAACGGCTGGGCGTCACCGCCGTCGAGCTGATGCCCGTGCACGCGTTCCTCACCGACAAGCATCTTGCCGAGAAGGGGCTCACGAATTATTGGGGTTACAACACCACCAACTTCTTTAGCCCCGATGCCCGCTACTCCAACTCCGGCGATCGCGGCGGACAAGTGGCTGAGTTTAAGGCGATGGTGAAAACATTTCACCGCGAAGGCATCGAGGTAATCCTGGATGTGGTGTACAATCACACCGCCGAAGGCAATCACATGGGCCCCATGCTAAGTTTTCGCGGCGTGGACAACTCCACCTACTATCGTTTAGTCAACGACAATCCGCGTTACTACATGGATTACACCGGCACCGGCAACAGCTTGAACGCGCGCCATCCGCAAGTGCTCAAGCTGATCATGGACAGTTTGCGTTACTGGATCGAAGAGATGCACGTGGACGGATTCCGCTTCGATCTGGCTTCCACGCTGGCGCGCGAGCTGCACGACGTGGATCGCCTGTCGGCGTTTTTCGACATTATTCACCAGGATCCGGTGATCTCGCAAGTGAAGCTGATCGCCGAGCCTTGGGATGTCGGCGACGGGGGCTACCAGGTGGGTAACTTTCCAGCCGGTTGGGCGGAGTGGAACGGCCGCTATCGCGACACGGTTCGCCGCTATTGGAAAAGCGACGACGGACAGTTATCGGATCTGGCCTATCGCCTCACCGGCTCCAGCGACCTTTACGATCGCGATGGCCGCCGCCCTTCCGCCAGCATCAATTTTGTGACCGCGCACGACGGCTTCACGCTGAACGATCTGGTCAGTTACAACTGCAAACACAATGACGCGAATAAGGAAGATAACAAGGACGGCGCCAACGACAATTACTCCTGGGACATGGGCGCCGAGGGTCCCACCGACGATCCGGAAATTATCCAGCGCCGCGAGCGGCAGAAGCGCAATTTTTTAGCGACGCTACTGTTATCGCAAGGCGTGCCTATGATTCTCGGTGGCGATGAAATCAGCCGCACCCAGAATGGCAACAACAATGCCTACTGCCAGGACAACGAACTCACCTGGGTGGATTGGAAGCTGGACGGCTGCAAGATCGCCCTTCTGGAGTTTACCCAAAAGCTCATTCAAATACGGCGCGATCATCCCAGCCTGCATCGCCGCAAATTTTATCAGGACCGCGCCATCCGCGGCACCGAGGAGAAAGATATCGTGTGGCTGCGGCCCGACGGACAGGAAATGACGGACGAAGAATGGGGGCTCGGCTGGGTGCGGTGCCTGGGTTTGATGCTGAACGGCCAAACCATCGGCGAAGTGGATGAATCCGGAGAGGCGATCAAGGACGATACCTTCGTGATCATGCTCAACTGTCATCACGAGCCGATCCAGTTCTACGTGCCTGAGCCGCCAGACTCGGAAAGATGGGAGATCCTGGTCGATACGAACGATCCCGGGCTGGCCGCTGACACGCGATTTACCGAACCGGGTGCTGCCATCGAATTGGCGCCGCTCTCGCTGGTGGTTTGCCGCGAACCCACGGCGCCCGGCGTTTCGAGTTTGCTTTCACCGGAACGCCAGTGAAAACCTACGCCAGACGCTTTCCCGTGGGCGCCGAGCTAACGGCCGGCGGAGTCGATTTCCGGGTGTGGGCCCCGGTCAGAAAGACGGTGGACGTAGTCTTCGATAGCGGCGAGACCGTCCCGCTCGAACGCGAGGATGCGGGATATTTCTCCGGATTCGCGCCCAACGCCCGTGCTGGTTCGCGCTACAAATACAGCCTGGACTCAAGCGAGCTCTGCCCCGATCCCGCGTCGCGCTTCCAGCCGGAGGGACCGCACGGCTCGTCGCAAGTCGTGGATGCCGCCGCGTTCGCCTGGTCGGATCAAAATTGGGGCGGTATCGCTATCCCGCATCAAGTGATCTACGAAATGCATATCGGCACCTTCACCCAGCCGGGCATTTGGTCCAGCGCGGAGGCGGAGTTACCGGCGCTTGCCGAAACTGGAGTCACGGTCCTGGAGGTAATGCCGGTAGCCGAATTTCCCGGCCGGTTCGGATGGGGCTACGATGGCGTTCAATGGTTCGCTCCCGCGCATATTTACGGCTGCCCGGACGACTTCCGGCGCTTCGTCGATCGGGCGCATGCGCTCGGCCTGGGTGTGATCTTAGACGTGGTTTACAACCATTTGGGCCCGGACGGCAACTACCTGCCCAAGTTCGCTCCACAATATTTTTGCGACAAGACCACCGATTGGGGCGCGGCTATCAATTACGATGGCGACGATTGCGGCCCAGTGCGCGAGTTCGTAATGTCGAACGCCTGCTACTGGATCGAAGAATTTCATCTGGATGGTCTTCGCCTGGACGCCACGCAAGACATCCATGACTCGTCCGAAGATCATATCTTACGCGCCATGGCCCGCGAAGTGCGCAAACGTGCCGCCCCGCGGGAGGTGATTTTCGTCGCCGAAAATGAACCCCAGCAGGTGAAGCTGGTGAAACCGGCGGAGCAAGGCGGCTATGGACTGGACGGCTTATGGAACGACGATTTCCACCACACCGCGATCGTCGCGCTCACCGGCCGCAATGAAGCCTACTACACGGATTATTTGGGCAAGCCGCAGGAATTCATTTCGTCCATGAAATACGGCTATCTTTATCAAGGCCAGCGCTACAAATGGCAGAAAAAGCGCAGAGGTACCCAGGGTCTGGACGTCAACCCGGCCGCTTTCGTCACCTTTATCGAGAACCACGATCAAGTCGCGAATTCAGCATATGGGAAACGCTGTCATGCGCTGTCATCGCCCGGCAAGCTCCGCGCCATCACGGCTCTTATGCTGCTGGCGCCGGGCACCCCCATGCTGTTTCAAGGCCAGGAATTCGGCGCATCCAGCCCGTTCCTTTTCTTCGCGGATCAAAATCCGGAGCTCAATCGGCAGATTCGCCAGGGACGCGCCGAGTTTTTAGCGCAATTCCGAAGCATTGCCACTCCTGACGTTCAGAAGCTGCTGGCCGATCCCGGAGATCCAGCCACCTTCGAGCGCTGCAAGCTGGATCATTCCGAGCGCGAGACTCATCGTGAGCTTTACGATTTGCATCGCGACTTGCTGAAGCTGCGCCGCGAAGAGCCGGTATTTCGCGCGCAGAAACGGCATGGTTTGGACGGCGCGGTGCTTTCTTCGGAAGCGTTCCTGCTGCGATATTTTGGCGACGATGGAGACGACCGGTTGTTGGTCGTCAATCTCGGCGTGGATCTGCATCTGGACCCGGCGCCGGAACCTCTGCTCGCGCCTCCTGCGGATTCGGAGTGGGCGGTGCTTTGGTCCAGCGAAAATCCGAAATACGGTGGCATTGGAGCGCCGTCGCTCGATTCCAGAAGCGGCTGGGAGGTTCCACCCAAAGGAAAGCCAAAAGTGACCGAAGATAATTGGCGGATTCCCGGCCACGCGGCCGTGGTGCTGAAACCCGTTCCCGCGACTGCGTCGACGCTTGACGTAGTGCCATCTGGAAATAACCATGCCAAGTTTTGACCGATACGCCTGTGGCGCACGCACTCCTGCGTGCCGTGTCGAGACTCGTCTCGACACCCTTCCCACGGGTAAACGCGTCGTCACGAGTGACGACGCTGCAAGCAAGAGTGCGTGCGCCACAGTAGAACTGACCCGGTTATGTCTTCGCAGGCTCAAAGCATGACTGACCTGGTAATTCGACTGCCCTGGCCGGGGAAAGATGGGCACGCGCCCGAAGCCGGTCTCAATTGCGAATGGTTGGTGACCAATGGCTTGGGCGGTTACGCTTCCGGCACCTTGTCCGGCGTCATCACGCGGCGCTATCACGGGTATCTGGTAGCGGCGCTTCCGGCGCCTTTCGGCCGCGTCATGATGCTCAACGAGCTGACCGAACGCCTGGAGCTTCCCGGCGGCCGCTTCGTACAATTGAGCGGCGAGGAACGCGGCGGCGATCCCGTCAAGCTGGATGCGATGGATTACATCAGCGAATTCAGGCTGGAGGGTGGCGTGCCGGTGTGGCGTTACGAAATCGGAAGCATCGTAATCGAGAAAAGATTGGTTATGCCGCACGGCCAGAACACGTCGTTCATCAACTATTCGCTGCTTTCAGGCGATGCCGTGCGGTTGGTGCTGCGCCCTTCCATTCACTTCCGGCCGCATGAGACTCCGGTCAGCGCGGAGTTGGAATCTTCTTATACTTTGACCGTCGGCTACGATCGCTACGAAGTCTCGCCGGGAACGGATCTCCCGCCGCTGCGGCTTTTCCTGGCGGGACGCAACGCGGCTCTGACTGTGGATCGCGTTCGAATCGAAAAGGTGACCTACCGGATCGAAGAACGCCGGGGCTATCCGGCGCAAGGCGATCTGTGGAGCCCGGGCTTCTTTCACGCCGATGTTCAAAAGGATTGCGACGCAACGCTCATTCTTTCGTCGGAATCCTGGGACAATATGCGCGCGCTGAGCCCCAGGCGGGCCGTACAATCGGAGACCGAGCGCAAGCGCCGCATCCTGAACACCGCCTGCAGGGCCATCGGCAAAGAGGTCCATTGCCTGGTGGAAGACAATCCCACCGCAGCAGAACTCATTTGGGCGGCGGATCAATTCCTGATCACTCCCGCGGGAAGAACCGACGACGCCACGCGCGCTCGCGCCGTAGGCGACGAAGTCCGAACGGTAATCGCGGGTTATCACTGGTTCACGGATTGGGGCCGCGATACCATGATTTCGCTGGAAGGCTTGACCCTCTCCACCGGCCGCTATGCCGAGGCCGCCTGGATTCTTCGCACCTTCTCGCATTACGTGCGCGACGGTTTGATTCCGAATCTGTTCCCGGAGCGGCAAACCGAAGGCCTGTATCATACCGCCGACGCGACGCTCTGGTTCTTCCACGCGCTGGATCGTTACACCGAAGCCAGCGGCGATCGTTCGGTGCTCCAGATGGTGCTGCCGAAGCTGCTCGATATTTTCGAATGGCACATGCGTGGGACCGGATTCAACATCCATGTCGATCCGCGCGACGGCCTGTTGTCGCAGGGCGCCGAAGGCTACGCACTTACCTGGATGGACGCCAAGGTGGACAATTGGGTAGTGACGCCGCGGCGCGGCAAAGCGGTGGAAATTAACGGCCTATGGTACAACGCACTGAAGCTGCTGGAGGGATGGCTGGCGGAAGCGGAGGAGCGGGAGCAAGCCAAGCGCGTTTCTGACTGCGCCCGGCAAGCCCGTGAATCTTTCAATGCGCGATTTTGGTATGAACCGGGGCAGCATCTCTTCGATGTGATTGACGGTCCGAAGGGCGACGATTCGGCCTGCCGCCCCAACCAGCTTTTGGCGTTCTCATTGAAGCATCCCATCCTCGATGAAGCGCGCTGGCCGGCGGTGCTGGAAGCCGCGCAAGCCAAGCTGCTCACGCCGGTTGGTCTACGATCGCTTTCGCCGGATCACCCGGACTACAAACCCAAGTATGATGGCGACCTGCACGCGCGCGACGCCGCTTATCATCAGGGGACCGTCTGGGCCTGGCTGATCGGGCCGTTCATCGATGCCTGGCTGAAGCTTCATCCGGACGATTTCGAGGGGGCGGGCAAGTTCCTGGACGGTTTCCCACCGCATTTGCGAGAAGCTTGCATCGGCTCTATCAGCGAGATCTTCGATGCCGAGCCGCCCTTCACCCCTCGCGGGTGCATCGCTCAAGCCTGGAGCGTAGCCGAGGTGCTGCGGTGCTGGCTCAAGTGCCGCTTGCGCTAAGCCGGCGTCGATTATCGGGATTTCGGCCCGATCAGCCCGAAGGGGCTGCGTAAGCACGAGGACATCGGCTGCTCCACCTGCAACGAAAAATTCACCGGCTACGTCTAGAGATGAAACTGAAGATGTACCGGCGCACGTCCTTCGCGCTGCCGGCCACGCTGTTCTTGTGCGCGGCCTCCGGCGCGGCTCAATCCTCCACCCCTACAGTCAACGTGCAGGTGAGCAATCAGGCCAATTCCTCGGTGGGAGTGAACGGCCGCCTGCAGCTTGCGATGTCCACCAATTTACAGCTGGCCAGTTGGAGCGATCAGTTCTTTAGCCAAACCCCGCAGGCCGTTCCTCAGTTGAACGCGCTTCAGCCGCAGCACACGCGCGTGCAGTTGGTAAATAGTAGCGATCCGCTCACCGGTCTGGGCGTTTGGGACTTCTCCCCGCTCGATGCGTTCCTGCCGTCCGTTTTGAGCTCCGGCGATCACAGCCCCGAGTTTCAAATCGCTGGCGCTCCGGCCTTCATGAACGATTCGAACGGCGATCTCCTCGCAGCCAGTTATAACGATTTCGCCGCCATGAGCGCCAATTTAGTTCGCTACTACAACACCGGCGGCTTTGATATTGGCGGCGCTCATTTTCAGAGCCCTAGCCCTTATCCCATCACCTGGTGGGGCATTTTCAATGAGCCCAACGGCAGCGGCCTGACGCCGCAGGACTACGTCAATCTCTATAACACGATGGTTCCCGTCATGGCGCAGGCGGATCCATCCATCAAATTCGCGGCCGTCGAGCTGTCCGATTGGGCGCCCGACGCCGCGAGCTTCCTGCCCACGTTCGTTTCGGGCGTCACCGCGCCGGTGAACGCGCTGGCCACGCATTTCTACTCCACTTGCAACCAACAAACCATCGACGACACAATTTTTCCGGCGGTGATCAAGTTCGCGAGCGAGGTCAGCTACATCTATTCGGAACTCGCCACTCAAGCGGCTCTCGCCGCAGTCCCGGTATGGGTGACCGAGAACAACGTAAACTCCGATTACGCGCTCAGCAACGGACTGAGCTTCTGCAACGGCACGCCTTTCGTTCTGGACCCGCGCGGCAGCAGTCCGTTCTTCGCCGCCTGGCGATCGCTGGTGTTTGAGTTGCTCGGCCAAGCTGGCGCTCAGGCGCTCTATCATTGGGATTTTTCTTCTAACGCGCAGTTCGGCGAGACCGATTCTTCGGGCCATCCCTATCTGAGCTATTGGATGGATTATTATCTTTCGCGCTGGCTGCCTTCGCCGCCCGGTCAGGACATACTGCAAACATCGGAATCCGGCTGTTGCCTTTGGATCGATCACGGCGGTGGATTCCACGGACTCGATACGCACACGCTCGCCCTCCGGAATCCGGACGGGTCGGTAGTGATTCTGATGTCGAACCACGCCGTCCAGCATATATTTACGGACAATAATGGGACCGGCGTTTCCCGCACCTTCGCGCTCGATCTTTCGGCGCTAGGCACGTTCAGCACCGCTACGTTAGTAACGCTGGACGCCGCAACTCCGTCCGAAGGGCCCGCGCTTCAATCCCTCACGCCCGCGGCGCAGATACAGGTGACGATTCCCGGTTACGGCGCAGCTCTGTTGCGTCTGGCCAATGCGACGCCGAATCTCACGGCTGCGGGCGTTGTGAACGGCGCAACTTTTCAATCGGGCCCGGTGGCGCCCGGCGAGATCGTGTCGCTATTCGGGACGGCCCTGGGCCCTCCGGCCCCCGCGCTCCTCACTTTGACGAATCCCCGCCTGGTCTCGAATTCTCTTCAAGGCGTGCAAGTCTTTTTTGACGGCGTGCCCGCGCCTTTGCTTTATGCATCTGCTGGACAAGTGAACGTAGTGGTTCCTTATTCTGTCGCTGGAAAATCGACAACGCAGCTCCAGTTGGAGTACCTGGGCGTGTTGTCGAACGCGGTGACGTTGACTGTTGCCGCCACTGCGCCTGGCATTTTCAGCATGAATGGTTCGGGCCAGGGTCCTGGCGCGATATTAAATGCTCGCGATGGCAGCGTCAACTCCGTCGCGAAGCCCGCCGCGCGAGGGGATTGGGTGAGCATCTTCGCCACCGGCGCGGGAGCCACCAATCCCGCCAGCGTGGATGGCTTTGTTGCCTCCTCTCCGCTTCCCGTGCCCGCTGCCTCCGTGTCGGTCACCATTGGCGGCCTTCCCTGCACGCTCAACTTCGAAGGATCGGCGCCTGGATTTGTTTCAGGCGTCCTGCAAATTAATGCGCAGGTGCCTCCGGGCGTGGCGCCGGGACCCGATGTGCAAGTCCAAATCCAGATAGGCACCGCCACTTCGTCGCCCGTTGTCACCCTGGCCGTTCAGTAACCTCCAGTCACTGCGTTTTTGGACTGTAACTGATGGGAACCGGCGTTCTCTAATTGGTATGAGCGCCATTCATACCGATCCTGTACATCGCCTCTTTCCCGCCGCTGTAACTACCGGACAGAGAACGCTGATCGAAGTATATACAAACTCCGATTTTCAGATCACCGGCGTTACTGTTTCCAAATCCGGCCGACTCTTTGTGAATTTCCCTCGTTGGTCCGATCGCTACATGAATGCTGTGGTTGAAGTAATGCACGACGGTTCCGTCAGACCTTACCCCGCTGCAGCCTGGAATCGCTGGGATATGAAGCCCGGCACTGCTCTGAACCATTTTGTGTGCGTGCAGAGCGTCGTTGCTGACGACCAGGATTCGCTGTGGGTGCTGGACCCGGCCGCACCGCTTTTGGGTCCGGTAGTGGCGGACGCCGCCAAGCTGGTGCGAATCGATCTGGGAACGAATCAAGTAAGGCGCGTGTACAGTTTCCATCGTAATGTCGTGAAGCTGGATTCATATCTGAACGACGTTCGCATCGACAACCGGCGCAACACCGCTTATATGACGGACAGCGGCGTTGGAGGCATCGTGGTCCTTGACCTGGAGAGCGGCAAAGCCCACCGCGCGCTCGACGGGCATCCTTCCGTCATGGCGGAGCGGGGCATCCGTATCAGTGTCAACGGCAAGCCCGTGGTTGGCCCTGCCGGTCAAGCGCCGCAGTTTAATTCCGATGGCATCGCGCTATCGAGCGACGGCGAGTATCTCTACTACCAGGCGCTCACCGGCGCCAGCATTTATCGCGTGAAAACCAGCGCTCTCCAGCAGAGCAGCGTGTCATCCGGAGTGACCGCCGCGGGACTGGCCTCTACGGTCGTCGAGGAGGTCGCGAAAACTTTTCCCTGCGACGGTCTCTGGATGGATGCCGAGGACCGTCTGTACTTGAGCAACATCAATGAGAGCGCCGTCTCCCGATTATCCCGGGACGGATCGCTCGAGAAACTGGTGTCGGACCCTCGCCTGCAATGGCCGGATACTTTTTCTCAAGGTCCGGACGGAGCCATCTACATCACCGCGTCGCATATTAACGACGCGCCGCAGTTCAATGCGGGAAAGAGTCCAAGAACCGAGCCGTACTCGGTCTTCAAATTCATCCCTTAACGGAGCAATACGAGCACGACTCTGCGCCTTAGGAGACGCTCTTTTTGCTTTCAGCCGTCTCCGGCATGCGAAACAAATAGAGCGCTCCACCGCACACCGCAGCGATGCCCAGGCCAACGAAGCTGGCGTTGAAGCCCATGGTTTTCGCCACCCATCCAAACGCGGCGTTGCTCAGGAAGCCACCGAAGCCCATCGCCGATTGCACCGCGCCCTGCATGAAATTGAAGCGGCCGGTGCCTTTCGCCAGATCCGCCACCACCAGAGTCAGGAGCACCCCATAGATGGCCGCGGCCACTCCGTCCATGGATTGCAGAGAGATGAGATACCACTGATTATGGCTGGCGATGGTAAGAAAATTGCGCGCTGCCAGTACGGCGAAGGCGAATAGAAAAATTGGTTTGCGCCCCCATTGATCCGCTCGTTTGCCGATCAGCGCCGCCACCCCAACCATCACCACCTCCGCCACGATGACACATGCGGCCACCTGCCACACCGAAGCGGTCTTCTTGCCCTGGCCGAGCAATTGCCCCACCAGCGGCAGGGTGGCGGCATTCGAAACATTGAATAGCACAACCGTTGCCGTGAAGATCAGGATGCGGCGATCCTTCAACAGATCGCGCCACCCCGCGTGCTCGCGCCCGCCTTCCTTATTCTTGTCTCCTCCCCGCGCGGCTTCATGATCGATATCCGCTGACCGGATGGCCAGCGATGATCCCACCATGCCCGCAGCGAAGACCGCAGCTGCGTAAAACAAACCTCCGATCGCCATGATCTGGCCCACCACGGCAGCGATGGCAGCGTAAAGAACATTGCCGCTATGCGTAAAGGTTTCGTTGCGGCTTACGCGCTCCGATAACTTGTCCTGCGAAACAAGGCCCAGCGCGAAGCTGGCTGTCGCAGCCGGAAACACCGTCACCGAAACGCCAATTACGAATTGAACCACGCACTCCCAAAAGTAATTCGGCGCGAGCACGATCCCCAGGCAGCCCAGCGTTACGACCAACGCGGCGCCCGCCGAGATGTAGCGATTGTTCGGACTGTTATCCACGCGATCGCCCACAATGCTTTGCAGCGCCACGCCAGAGAGATTTTGGATGGAGAGCAGCGTGCCAATCTGGCCCGGATTCCAGTGGCGCGCCGATGCGTAGTAGATGGCGATGAACGGCCCCAGGCCGGTTTGAATGCCGGCGTTGAAAAAGTTCAACGCGTCCAGCGAACGCAGACTGCGAGTTTTATCGGCCATGATTTCAACGTGTGGACAACGGAGCGGTCACAGACTCCAGAGGCTGACGCTCGGCCGCCACTCCGTGCGTCCATTCGATCACCGCCGCTGCCACCATCAGCGCTGCTCCGGCGATGTAGCCCCAAAACAACATCGCGCGCGATCCGGTCTGGGTAAGAACGCCAAACAAAGCCGGCGCTCCCACGCCGCCAATCAGCGTTCCGCAGGCGTAGAATACGGCGATGGCCAGCGCGCGTATTTCGAGCGGGAACACCTCGCTGACCGTCAAGTAAGCCGAGCTCGCAGCGGAGGAAGCTATGAAGAAGATGACGCTCCACGAAATGGCCTGCATATACAACGTGAGCCAACCCTTCATAAACAACCACGCCGCAATCGCCAGCAAGATTCCCGACGCCGCATAGGTGATGGAGATCATCGTTTTGCGCCCCACCGTGTCGAACAATCTGCCGATGAGCAGCGGCCCGAGAAAATTTCCTACCGAGAGCGGCAGCAGCCAATAGCCGATAGAGTCCGCCGGTACGTTGTAGTAGCGGAGCAGCACCAGGCCATACGTAAACATCACAGCGTTGTAAAAAAAAGCCTGCGACACCATCAGCGAGAATCCGAGTACGGATCGCTCCCGATACTGCCTGGTCATCGCGTCCCAGATCTCATGCCACGGCGTATGGTCCTGCACCTGCAAACGGATAAAGCCTTCCGCGGGAGGCAACTCGCGCCCGCCGGCCACTCGCTGCTCGATCTCGCTCACCACGCGTTCCGCTTCGCCTTTGTGGGCATGGATGAGAAGCCAGCGCGGACTTTCCGGCACATAGCGACGCATAAACAAAACGCCCAGGCCGAGCAACGCGCCGATACCGAATACGAACCGCCAGCTCAAAGTGGGCGGAACGAATCCAAGGTGCAACAGAAGCACCGATCCCAGCGATCCCAGAAATGCGCCCACCCAGAATGTGGAATTGATCATCAGGTCAACGTGTCCTCGCACGCGCGCGGGGATCAGCTCGTCCACCGCCGAGTTGATAGCCGCGTACTCGCCCCCGATTCCAGCGCCTGTAAGGCTCCGAAACAGGCAAAAGCTCCAGAAATTCCAAGAGAACGCAGTAGCAGCCGTGGCCGCCAGATACAGGCCTAGCGTGATGAAGAACAGCCGTTTGCGGCCCAATCGGTCAGTGGCGTATCCGAAAGCGAGTGCGCCTGTTACCGCACCGGCCAGATACACGGTGGCGCTGATTCCGATTTCGGAATCGCTCAAATGCAGCGTGCGTGGATCCTTGAGGATTCCCACTAACGCGCCGCCCAGCGTGGTTTCCAGGCCGTCCAGCAGCCACGTGATCCCGAGCGCGATCACGATCCGCCAATGCCATCCGCTCCACGGCAGGCGGTCCAGCCGCGCGGGGACATTACTCTCCACGATGTCGTGCGCGTGTTCGGCCAGCACACCCCTTAGAGGCAGCCTTGCGGGGATGTGTTTCCAGGCGTTTATTTCAAAACATTCCGGTCGCGCAAGGCCCGCCGCGCTGCGTGGTATCCGCACATGCCATGTACGCCGCCACCGGGCGGAGTGGAGGCCGAGCAAAGGTACACGTTCTTGAGAGGCGTCCGGTAAAGGCTCGCGGTTGGCCGGAAGGTGAGTTGCCAGAGACTATTCAGCCCGCCCGAGATATCGCCTCCCACCAGATTTGCGTTGTGCTGTTCCATCTCGCCGGGCGTAAATGTATGACGCGCGAGAATGGCGCCGGAGAATCCGGGCGCAAAGCGCTCCACTTGGGCTTCGATCCGGGAGGTCATATCGATGTTAGAGCTATGCGGCACGTGGCAATAAGCCCACGCGGTATGCATCCCCCCAGGCGCGCGGCTTGCATCGAAGATACTGGGCTGCACGAAAAGTACGAATGGACGCTCGCTGATGACGCCCGTCGCCGCCTGCTTCTCCGCTAGTTCGATTTCATCCAGCGAACCACCCAGGTGAAGCGTGCCCGCATGGGCGCATTCGGGCGCGGTCCACGGAACCGGCTGCTTCAGCGCCCAATCGATTTTGAAAACTCCCGGTCCATATCGATACCGCCGAAGTTTGTTTCGAAAGGATTCAGGAAGCCGCGTTCCAGCGATCTCCAGAAACTGCTGCGGCGTTAGGCCGCAAAGCACCAGCGCGTCTCTTTTAAGAAACTGGCGCAAAACGGAGCGCGGCGCGGGCCAATTCCTTAGCCGTTCGGCGGTATGCTCCGCACCCTTTGCGCTTTCGAGACGGTCCTCAAAATCGTCCAGTGAGCGGACCCTCGTGCCGGTGACAATCTTCCCGCCCAGCGAAGTGAAATACGATGCGAGGGCGTCCGCAATTCGCTGCGATCCGCCGCGCGGTATCGGCCAGCCTGCGGCGTGTCCGGCAATGGCCAATATCCATCCGAACGCCGCCGAACCGGGCGCGTCCAGCGGCAGCACCGAATGCGCCGCAAGACCGGCAAACAAAGCTCGCGCCTTGGGAGTTCGAAACAACCGCCGGGCCGCCGTCGAAGCCGGCCACAAACCCTGCCATCCAAAACGCGCCAGCAGCAGCGGGCTGCGCGGCACATGCAAGATTGGCTGCAGTACTTCGCGAGCCACTTCGGGCCATCGATTCACCAGCGGGGTCAGAACGCGTGCGTACGCAGCGCCATCTATCCCCAGCGCCGTCGATGTGTCCTGCAAGGACCGATAGAGAATTGCCGCCGACCCGTCATCGAAAGGATGCGCCAGCGGGATCGGCGGCTGTATCCATTCCAATCCGTGATCGGCGAGAGGAAAACCTGCAAAGGCGGGAGAACTGACAGCCAGCGGATGCACCGCTGAGCAGAGGTCGTGGACGAACCCTGGTAGCGTGAGCTCCTCCGAGCGAGTTCCGCCGCCAACAGCGGACTCTGCTTCGAGGATGGTGGTCTGTAGCCCGGCTTTTGCGAGCAGGATCGCGGCCGTGAACCCGTTGGGTCCGGCGCCGATAACGAAAGCTTCGCGCGCTTTCAAAGTTAGGGTAGCGACGCGGCGCCCGCCAAATTCCCCGCGAAACCAGCGCTACCCCAAGCCCCGGACACCAGCCGCTCGCCCATCAGCCCCTTGCTCGTGAGCCATTGTCCGATCGCCGAGCCTTGCTCCATCCATTCCCGGAGCTGGGCCTCGGAAGCGAGCAGCCACGGCAAGTCTAAATTGAGCTGCGTCGCGTTCGCGATGGGAACCATTCGAATAGTCACTGAAGCGCTATCCGGTTCAACGCGGACCTGCATCGCAAAGCCCCCACCAAGACGCACCAGTAGCGCACCTTGGTGTTCGGTTACCTCGTTCAAAATTTCTTGATGGAACGTGTTGGGATCGCCGCCCTGGGTCCGGTCCCTTCGGATCGGGTAAGCAAGCATTTGTGCCAGCAGACAAGCCATGCCATTACCATTCCTCTCCTTCGCTGGAACTGCCCGCGAAACTGATAGACCCAAAATTCGCCGTTCCTGCTACCAGGATTCCTGGCAGTAACCGTTAGCGCCTATTACAAGATTATCCCGGCCGACCGCTTAATTGAGAGCCTGTGCCGCGCCTTGCAGCCGATCGGCAGTGGCCTCAATCGCACCACCTACCACTTCCAATGCCTCGCGCAACATGTCTTCCCGCGTATTCAGCGGTGGAAGGAAGCGGATGCAGTTGCTGAACAGCCCGGCTCGAATCAGCAGGACTCCGTTCGATACCGCGGTGCGGACCACCCCCAGCGTATCGGCGGCCGGGAGCGGCGTCTTCGATTCCCGATCCGCCACCAGTTCCACCAGCATCATAGGACCCAACCCACGCACGTCGCCTACAATGGGCCAGCGGCGCTTCCAGCCTTCCAGCACGTCACGCATCACCTGGCCCAATCGATTGGCGTGCGCCAGAAATTCCGGCTGCCGAATC
>Ga0181525_10001737_pt1 | contig 18365 bp, 17 predicted proteins | sample PEATcosm2014_Bin_48_FD_121100 | JGI IMG/M metagenome (GOLD analysis project Ga0181525, IMG submission 121100) | Peatland microbial communities from MTU Mesocosm Facility, Houghton, MI, USA - PEATcosm2014_Bin06_10_metaG | ecosystem: Environmental > Terrestrial > Soil > Wetlands > Peat | place...
GCGGTGATCGCCGCCACGGTCGGCACCACCATCGAATGGTACGACTTCTTCATCTACGGCACCGCCGCCGGGCTGGTTTTCAGCAAGCTCTACTTCCCGAACTCGGACCCGACCGTCGGCACGTTGCTGGCCTTCGCCACCTACGGCGTCGGCTTCGCCGCCAGGCCGGTGGGTGCCGCGATCTTCGGCCATTACGGCGACCGCATCGGCCGCAAGGCGACGCTGATCGCGACCTTGATGCTGATGGGCATCGCGACCTTCCTCATCGCCTTCGTGCCGACCTATGATTCGATCGGCATCTGGGGCGGCATCATCCTGACCATATTGCGCTTCGTTCAGGGCGTCGGCGTCGGCGGCGAATGGGGCGGCTCGGTGCTGTTGTCGATGGAATGGACGCGCAGCAACAACAACCGCGGCCTGGTCGCCTCCTGGCCGCAATTCGGCGTGCCTTCGGGCCTGTTCCTGTCGACCATCGTCATGCTGGCCGCCAATTCCTGGTCGGGCGACCAGTTCCTCGTTTGGGGCTGGCGCGTGCCGTTCTTCCTCAGCATCATCCTGGTCGGGATCGGCCTCTGGATCCGGCTCGGCATCCTCGAGACGCCGGTGTTCCAGAAGCTCCTCAACCAGAAGAAGATCGCGCGCGCGCCCATCCTCGAAGTCATCCAGAAGCAGCCGAAGCAGATCATCCTTTCGGCCCTCTTGCGCATGGCGGAACAGGCGCCGTTCTATCTCTTCACCGCCTTCGTCTTCGCTTACGGCGTCGGCACGCTGAAAATGCCGCGGGAATTCATCCTCACCGCGGTGCTGGTGGCGGCCTGTCTGTCCTTCATCACCATCCCGCTCTCGGGCCACATCTCCGACCGCATCGGCCGGAAGAAGATGTACCTGATCGGCGCGGCGACGGTCGGGCTGTTCGGCTTCCTCTATTTCGGCATGCTGGATACGGGGGTTCCCTCGGCGATATTCATCGCCATCGTGCTGTCGCTCGTTCCGCATGACATGCAGTACGGGCCGCAGGCGGCGCTCATCGCCGAGGCCTTTACCCCGCGGCTCAGATACAGCGGGGCGTCGCTGGGTTATCAGCTCGCCTCGGTGTTCGCCGGCGGCCCGGCGCCCTTGATCGCCACCGCGCTGTTCGCCGCCTATCACACCGGCTACGCCATCGCGATCTACATCGCCGCCTGCTCGGTGATAAGCCTGGTGTCGGCGGCGTTCATGCCGGATCACACCGGCAAGGACGTGTCGATGGAATACGACGACTGAACGGGGCGTGGCAAAGCCATCGCCCAAGCCGAGGGCGATGGCGTCTTGCGAAGCTCAGTTTAGAAGGATTGAGGGGAAAGGGGCGGGGCGCCAAAAGCGTCCCGCCCTTTGCTTTTAGAGCGCGATCGGACCAATAGAAACGACGGTCCGGGATCCGACCTATTCCTTCCCGGGCCGAGTCTGTTCAACCCTTGCCTTTCCCGGCGGAAGCCACGATCTTGAGGGGCATGGGAATGGTCTCCCGTACCGCGCGTCTGTGGGCCGTCTTGGGCCCGACCAATACCGGCAAGACCCACCTCGCCATCGAGCGCATGCTCGGCCATCAGAGCGGCATGATCGGCTTTCCGCTGCGCCTGTTGGCGCGCGAAAATTACGACCGGATCGTGGCTCTGAAAGGCGCCCGCGCGGTGGCGCTGATCACCGGCGAGGAAAAGATCGTCCCGCCCAACCCGTCCTATTACGTCTGCACGGTCGAATCGATGCCCTTGGACCGCCCGGTGGATTTCCTGGCGGTGGACGAAATCCAGCTTTGCGGCGATGCCGAGCGCGGCCACGTCTTCACCGACCGGCTGCTGCACGCGCGCGGGATTTTCGAAACCATGCTGCTCGGCTCGGACACCATCCGCCCGTTGCTGCGCCGGTTGGTGCCCGAGGCGGAGATCGCGTCGCGCCCGCGCTTTTCCACGCTGCGCTATACCGGCGCCAAGAAACTCACCCGCCTGCCGCCGCGGAGTGCGGTGGTCGCTTTCGCCGTGGCCGACGTCTTCGCGCTGGCCGAGGCGATGCGCCGCCGCCAGGGCGGCACCGCGGTGGTGATGGGCGCGCTCAGCCCGCGCGCGCGCAACGCCCAGGTGGGCTTGTTCCAGTCGGGCGAGGTCGATTACCTGGTGGCGACCGACGCCATCGGCATGGGCCTGAACATGGACCTCGACCACGTCGCCTTCGCGCGCCTGGTCAAGTTCGACGGCTTCGCGCCCCGCCGCCTGGCGCCCGCCGAGATCGCGCAAATCGCCGGCCGCGCCGGCCGGCACATGAGCGACGGCAGCTTCGGCGTCACCGACGCGATCACCGAACTGGCGCCGGAGACCGTTGAGGCGGTGGAGAATCACCGCTTCGATCCGCTGCGCCGGCTCTTCTGGCGCAATGCGCGGCTCGATTACCGGTCCTTGGGCGGCTTGATCGCCTCGCTCGAAACCCGGCCTAATACCCAGGGCCTGGTTGCGGCGCGGCCGGCCGACGATTTGCTGGCGCTGCGCGCGCTGGCGCAGATGTCCGACATCGCCGCTCTCGCCCGGCACCAGGCGGCGGTGCGGCTTTTGTGGGAAGTCTGCCAGATCCCGGATTTCCGCAAGGTGATGAGCGACAACCATGCGCGCCTGTTGGCGCAGATCTACCGGCATTTGACCGGCCCATCGGGTCGTTTGCCGACCGATTGGGTAGCGGGGCAGCTGAGCCGTCTCGACCGACTCGACGGCGACATCGACACGCTGATGGCGCGGATATCCCATGTGCGCACTTGGACTTACATCACCCATCGCGGCGATTGGCTCGGCGACGCTCCTTCCTGGCAGGAACGCGCCCGCGCCATCGAGGACCGGCTTTCCGACGCGCTGCACGACCGCATCACCCAACGCTTCGTCGACAAGCGCTCGGCCGTGCTGGTGCGCAAACTGGCGGCGAGCGGCGATCTGCTGGCTTCGGTGAGCGCGGCCGGCGAGGTCAAGGTCGAGGGTCATTACGTCGGCCGGCTCGAAGGCTTCCGCTTCCGTCCCGATCTCGCCGATTCGAGCGCCGGCACCAAGGCCCTGATTGCCGCGGCACAACGCGTGTTGCGCGGCGAGATCGCGCGGCGCGTCAACCTGTTGGAACAGGCGAATGACTCGGATTTCGATTTGACGCCCACGGGCGCGGTGACTTGGCGCGGCGGACAGGTAGGCAGGCTGTTGCCGGGCGCGTCGTCTCTGGCGCCGAAAGTCGAGGCGCGGCACAGCGATTTCTTTGCCGGCGAACAACGCGAAACCGTGCGCCGGCGCCTGGCGGCTTTCATCGCCGGACATTTGCGCAGCAAGCTGGCGGCGCTGTTCCAGGCGCGCGCAGCGCAGCTTTCGGGCGCATCGCGCGGCCTGGCCTTCCAACTGGGCGAGGCGCTGGGGGCGTTGCCGGCGGCTCCGGCGTCGCCGCTGGTCGCCGCCCTGGCCGCGTCCGACCGCAAGCGGCTTTCGCTGCTGGGTGTGCGTTTCGGCGTCGAGTCGATCTATATCGAACCGCTGCTGAAGCCCGCCGCCGTTCAATTGCGCGGCCTGTTGTGGGCGCTGTCCTCCGGCCAGCCCGTCCCGCAAATTCCCAAAGGCACGGCGGCGGCGCGCAACCCCGAGATCACCGCCTCGGCCTATGCCGCGATGGGCTATCGCGTGCTGGGAAACCGCGTGCTGCGCCTCGACCGGGTCGAGCGCCTGGCCGCGCGCGCCCGCGCGCTGGCAAGGCAGGGCACGTTCGAAGCCTTGCCCGAACTGGCCTCTCTGGCCGGCTGCGCCCGCGACGACTTGTCCGGCGTGCTGACGGATTTGGGCTATCGCGCCGTTCTGCTGGACGGGCAAGTCGTCGGCTTCCGGCCCGCGCGGCGCGGTCCGGCCCGCCGCCGCCGCGATATTGCGCTTCCGGCCGACAGTCCTTTCGCCAAGCTCAAGGAGCTGACCCTGGCGCGATGAACGGCGCGATCCTCCGCCTCGACAAGTTCCTCTGGCATGCGCGCCTCGCGCGTTCGCGTTCCGTGGCGGCGCGGCTTTGTCTCGAAGGGAAAATTGTCGTCGGCGCCGCGCCCGCGCTCAAGCCCCATCATCCGGTGCGCATCGGCGACCGGCTGACGATCGAGCACGGCCGCTGGCTTCGCCGCATCGTCATCCGGTCCTTGCCGCCGCGCCGCGGCGGCGCGGCAGCGGCGCTTCTGTGTTACGACGAACCCGAGCCGCCGCGCTTGATCCCGGCCGAGCCCTGGATTCCGCTCATCGACGAGGAAATCTCCGAAACCGCCTAGACGTCGCATTTGCGCCAGGCGCCGATGTCGAGATGCAGGTGGTTGGCGTGGTCGCTGTTGGTCTCGGGCGTCAGCACCATGCTGAAGACGCCGCACGCGCCCTTGGCCACCGCGCGCAGGAAGTCGCGCTTCGGCCCGCGCGGATTCCAATCCTGCTTGACCGAGATCACCGTGCCGTCGGCGAGCTTGAAGCCGGCGATGTCGATGGCGTTGCCCTTGGCGTGCTCGCTCCATTCCCCGCCCGGGCGGCCGCGGCAGGAATAGGTGCCAAAATGGATGATTTCCCGCACGCCCTGGTGGAAGCGGGCCTGCGCCTGGGGCACCACCACCTCGCGCGTGAACTTTTCGATCTTCAAGGCCAGGTCGCAACTCATCAGCGCCGGGCGCGAGAGCGGCACGCCGGTGGCGCTGACGCGCACCGAATCGTAGATCGGGCACCGCCCCTCGGGCGCGTCTTCTTTGACGTATTTGACGTTGAACTGGCCGAGCTGGGCGAGGCAGACGTCCGGCGACAGTCTGGGCGGCGGCCGCGGCGGCTCATAGCGCGAACCGCAGCCGGTCAGCGGCAGCATCACGGCGAGGAGCAGGGCGGCGCGACTCGGCTTCGGCATCCGCATCACCCGCCACAGAATCACAGCGGATTCCGCGCCCGCAACCGGAATCTTGCGCGTCTTGCGCTGGCGGGGCCGGCTGGGCCAAGGTGCCGGGCCATGAAGGAAAGCGCTCTCCGCGAAGCGTTTCAGGACAAGCGCGCCGTCATCGCCGGCGGCTTGGGCTTCATCGGCTCGAATCTGGCGCGACGCTTGGCCGGTTTGGGCGCGCAGGTGCTGGCGGTCGACGCGCTGCTGCCCGAGCAGGGCGGCAACCGGTTCAACCTGGCGGATGCGGCGGGCGACCGGCTCGCGGTGGAAATTCTCGATCTGCGCCGCGCGCCGCTCGAGCGCCTGGTCGAAGGGCGCGACTTTCTGTTCAATCTGGCTGGGCAGCAGAGCCATCAGGGCTCGATGGATGCGCCGCTCGACGATTTCGACCTCAACTGCCGCGTGGCGCTGTCGCTGCTCGAGGCCTGCCGCAGCAAAGCGCCCGGCATAGCGGTGGTCTACACCTCGACCCGCCAGGTCTACGGCAAGCCGCGTTCATTGCCGGTAGATGAAAGTCACCCGCTCGCCCCGGTGGACGTCAACGGCATCCACAAGCTCGCCGGCGAGAACTACCATCTGCTCTATCACCGCCTGCACGGCCTCAAGACCGCGGTGCTGCGCCTCACCAACACCTACGGCCCGCGCATGCGCGTCAAGGATGCGCGCCAGACCTTCATCGGCATCTGGCTGCGCAATCTCGTCGAGGACAAGCCCTTCGAGGTCTGGGACGGCGCGCAGCTGCGCGATTTCACCTATGTGGACGACGCGGTCGAGGCGTTGCTGCTGGCCGCTTGCCAACCTAGGGCCCAGGGCGAGACGTTCAATCTCGGCGGCGATGGCGCGATATCGCTCAAGGATCTCGCCGACCGGCTGATCGCGGTCCATGGCGGCGGCACCTATGCGCTCAAGCAATTCCCGCCCGCGCGCAAACGCATCGACATCGGCGATTACCAGGCCGACGACCGGCGGTTCCGCGAAGCCTCCGGCTGGGCGCCGCGCGTTCCCCTGTCCGAGGGGTTGAAGCGCGCGCTCGATTATTACCGCGTCCATCTGGCGCATTACCTGTGAGCACGGCATGACCGGCAAAATCCCCCAGACCGATCCGCGCGCCTCCTATTTGGCCTTGCGCGGCGACATCGACCGCGCGGTGGGGCGCGTGCTCGAAAGCGGCCGATATATCCTGGGCGAGGAGGTGGCAGGCTTCGAGCGTGAATTCGCGGCCTATATCGGGCAACGCCACGGCATCGGCGTCGCTTCGGGGACCGATGCGCTGGTGCTGGGCTTGAAGGCGCTTGATCTGCCGCCGGATTCTTATGTCGCCACCGTGTCGCATACCGCGGTCGCGACCGTGGCGGCAATCGAACTGGCGGGGTTGAAGCCGCTGCTGCTCGATATCGAGCGCGATACCATGACGCTCGATCCCAAGGCGCTGACGCGCGCGCTCGAAAAGCCGCCGGGGAAAATATCTGCCGTCATCCCGGTGCATCTCTACGGCCAGGCGGCCGATCTCGGCGCCATCCGGCCCGTGGCCGCGCGGCACGGCCTCAAGCTGATCGAGGATTGCGCGCAATGCCACGGCGCATCCCTCGGCGATAAACGGCTTGGCGGTTTCGGCGACCTGTCCTGTTTCAGCTTCTATCCGACCAAGAATCTGGGCGCTTTCGGCGACGGCGGCGCGGTTCTTACCGGCGATCCCGGTCTTGCGGCGCGGCTCAGGGCGTTGCGCGAATATGGCTGGCGTGAACGCTATGTCAGCGAAAGACCGGGCATGAATTCGCGTCTCGACGAGCTTCAGGCGGCGGTGCTGCGGGTCAAATTGGCCGATCTCGATGCCGGCAATGCGCGCCGCGCTTCCATCGCCGACCATTATGACCAGGGGTTGAAGGATAGCGGGCTAGTCCTGCCGGCGCGGCGCAAGGCCGCAACCCATGTCTTCCACCAATACGTGGTGCGGACGGCGAAGCGCGACGCGTTGCGCGCAGCGCTCGATCGACAGGGCATCGGCACTGGCATCCATTATCCGCTGCCGGTGCATCTCCAGGATGCCTATCGCGGCCGGATTACGCTCGACCCCGCGGGCCTCGGCGAAAGCGAGAATGCTTCGCGCGAGGTCTTGAGCCTGCCGATGTATCCGGAACTCGGTGAGGAATCGGTCGCACGCGTGATCGCGGCGATCCGGAAATCGCTCTAGGGTCCGCTTCAGGACGTCTACTCATAACCCGGGATTGACGAACATCGGTTGGCCAGTAACCGCTTTGAGCCAGAAACAGACCTCGGACATTTTTTTCTAGCAGAATAAAGCGATTTACCGCTGGGTCTCGCGCGTCAGTCAAGCTACCGCGATGGCTAGGCGGATTAAATCCTGAAGAGTTTTTGAACCCGTCCTTTTTAATATTTGGCTGCGGTGGTTCTCGACAGTACGTCGACTGAGGTTCATCTCCGCGGCAATACTTTCATTGGTACGACCGACAATGAGCAAATTCATGATCTGACGTTGTCGCGTTGTCAGCTTAGCAATGCGTTTAGCTGCCGCGTCGCGCCTAGCCGACAGCTCCATGGAGTTGCGCGCTATTTTCATGGCGCTCTCAATGGCCAAAAGAAGTTTATGAGGACTAACCGGCTTCTCGATGAAATCGATGGCGCCGGCCTTCATCGCCTCCACCGCCATGGATATCTCGCCATGGCCTGTGATCATGATCGACGGCAGGGTATGATTTTCTTCCTTAAGCCGCTGCAAGAGCGCGAGCCCGCCCAATCCGGGCAGGCGGGCGTCGACCAGAAGGCATCCCTTACGGCCCGGGCGATAGGCTTCGAGAAACGCCTCGCCGCTCGCAAAGGCCTCGACCGGCCACCCCTTCCGCTTGATCAGCTCGCGCATTGCCTCGCGCAAGGCATCGTCGTCATCGATCAGGAAGACGGTCGGTGAGAGTTCTTTGGCTATAGGCTTGTCCCCCATCATTTCACCCTCATCGCTCCGCCATGAGGGCGAGCTTTACCTCAGTCTCCCATCAGTCTTGATTGTGCGGTCGGTGAGGGGGCTTTGTCGGTAATGTACATTACATATGTAGCGACGGCCATCCTTTGGCGCGTAACCGATTCAGCAGGAGGACTCGCGTTTTACGTGTATGTTTTGGGAAGATGAAAAGCGATGCGCGTCCGAACCAATTGATAACATTCGCAAGACGCTTCGATGAGGCCCTTGCGATCGAGTATCGTAACTTGCCGTAGGCCGCGCTTAATCAAACCAGCACGTTCCAACTTCTTGGCGGCGTTCGTGATGGACGGCCTCTGGACGCCCAGCATTTCGGCGAGCAGGCTCTGAGTGATCTGCAATGTGTCATCGTCACCACGGTCGCGCATCATGAGCAGCCAACGCGCCAGCCGCTGCTTCAGGCTGTGCGCACCGTTGCATGCGACCGACACCAGGACCTGCTCCTGAAATGCCTGGACGTAAGCGTACATAAGACTTCGAAAATGCGGCATCGATTCCATGGCCCGCATGAACGCCGCGCGCGACATCTTTGTTGCGCCACCCGGGATCTGGACGAGAAGCCGGACGGAGGAACTCTTGGCACCGAAGACTGCTTGCACAGCCGAACAACCCTCCCGGCCGATTGTTGCCATCTCAATGATACTGCCGTCCGCATAAACCGCCACCACCGAGACGACACCAATATCGGGGAAGAATACATAGTTGAGCGCACTATCGGCGTCCATGAGGACCTGCCCGCGTTGGCAGCGAATCTGTTCTAACTCCGGCGTAAGCCGCTTGAGATTGGAGGATGGCAGCGCGCGTAAAAGCCGATTGCGGGGCCAATTTGATTGAACACTCATACGCTATAAATGGCGCTGGTTCGCTTTGGTAGCAAGGGGAACCGCATCGTGATGCCATTCCATGGATCGCCAAGCCGGGTTGCCTCCGTTTAATCGGAGTCCCCTTTGTGCCAAAAGCGGACATGGGGCACGTCCGCTTTTTAGGCAGCGTGTTGAAGCCTCGCGCGAATGAAGGCACCCGCTTCGCGTAGTGCCGCGCGGGCCTCGGGCAGGATCGGCGCGAAGATCTGCCAGTCATGCGGCAGCCCCGGCCAGATTTCCAGCGTCGCCGCGACGCCAGCTTGCTTGGCGTGATCGAACACGCGGCGCGAATCATCGAGCAGAACTTCGCTGTCGCTGACCTGGATCAGCAGCGGCGGCAGGCCGGTCAGATCGGCGTAAACCGGCGAAGCGAGCGGGTTCGCCGCCGGCGTGTCCGCGAGATAGTGCCGCGCCACCTGCTCCACCCAAGAGCCGAAAAACATGACGTCGGCCGCGTCGTTGCCGACGATGCTCCGTCCCGTGACGGCAAGATCGGTCCAGGGCGAGAACACCGCGGCGGCGGCCGGCAGCGGATCTTTCGCGTCGCGCAGGGCGATCAGCAGGGCCAAGGCGAGACCGCCGCCGGCGGAATCGCCGGCGACCGCGATAGAAGAAGCCGGCGTGCCCGTGGCGATCAGCGCGCGATAGGCCGCCAGCGCATCCTCGAGCGCCGCCGGGAAAGGATACTCGGGCGCCAGGCGGTAATCGAGGGCGAACAGGCTGGAGCCGCTCGAGGCCGCCAGACGCGAAGTGATCGAACGGTGGGTCCGGGCCGACATCGCGACATAGGCGCCGCCATGAAAATAAAGGATGCAGCGCTTTCGCGCCGGGTGACTCGGAGAAGCGGGCTCGATCCACTCGCCCGCGAGGGCCGCTTGATGCGAGGGGCGAATCCGCCAACCCGGCGCGAGCTTGGCGCGGAACGGCACCCGTCCGGTGAGCGCGCGTGACGCCACTATATCCTGGTCGCGAAGCGAATTCGGTTTGACCCAATGGCGCAAGGCCCAGCTCAGCGCAAGGTTTTGCAAGCTCATGCGTCGGGCCGCCCAGACGGGAAAGCGCGCCGTGATTTGGGGAGACGGTGCGCGACCATGATCGAGAACTCCGTTCAGCGGAAAAAATAAGAGGCGGGCAAGCGGTCGCGCTAGGTGCAGGCACCCTCGAGGTTGTCGATGCCGATGGTGCCGAACAAGAACATTTTCCGGGTTCTGACCACGATCAGCGAGACGGGTTGATCGAGGCGATTGAACAGGCGCCATCCGGCGGCCGGCGCTTGGTTAAGCGTCATGGGGCAATCGCGGTAATCGCTGGTGAAGCCGTTGTAGAGATAGGAAAGCACCAGTTCCGCGCTGCGTGGCGGCGTGGAGAAATTTCCGCGCAGGATGATGGCGTCATGGCCGGGAACGCCGTCCAGCACCGCGCCTTGGCTGCTTGCGAGCGCCGCCAGGGAAAATTCCGCCACCGTGACATCGTCCGCATATGCTGGCGCGCCCGCGGACGCGAAACGATGCGTCTCGAGGCGGATCCCCTTAACCGTATCGCCTTCCAGAGACAGGCCGAGGCACTGGAAATCACCGTGACCGGCATCGTCATTGTCGATCGTGGCCAGCTGCCGGATCGTAGCGGTGGAATTGGCGCATATCCCGGCTGGCCGGCTGGGCGCGGCCAGGACAGGAGAGCCGGCAAGCGCAAGCGCGGCCAGGGCGGCCAACACCGTATTGCGTGCGAAGAATTTCCTAATCATCAGGATATGACCTTGCCGCGTGATCGGTGCTTCGGGGACACCCGGTCGGTTTTTTCCGCGAGTCGTGAACTCACTAAAACCGAACAAGCGGGAAACTCGCTTTATCCGAGTGTCTATCCGGGACGGCCGGCGTCGCGTTGAGGCATTTGCGTTGAGGCGCCGGGAAGTGTCGGGAGTGTCGGGAGGAACTAGACATGGTGGTTATGCCACCCGGGACAAGGGCCGGACTAGGTAGAATCCGAGCCTGCCGAGGAAAGAGCCTCCACCCTACAGTTTGGCGCTGAAACCGCGATGAACGCGTTCCGATTGCGTCACCGGTTCCCAATGTTCCGGCCGGGAATGACGTTTGCTTCGCACGGTCCGGAGCGGTCAATGCTGGTGCAACGACTCGGGTATCCTAAGATGATCGAACCAAGCCGCATGATCGCAGCGCGCCATGGCGACGGCCCCGCCGGCGCCCTCGCTATCGGCGACGGGAGCGCCGGATCGAGCCTGGCGCTCGGCAATCTGCGGGCGCTGGTCATCCTGATCGTGCTGGCCTTCCATTCCGTGCTCGCTTATCTAGGCTCGCTGGGACCGACTGCCTTCGCCTTCGATCTCGCCCCCTATAAATGGCGCGCCTTTCCCATCGTGGACAGCCATCGCTGGTTCGGGTTCGATCTATTCTGCGCCTGGCAAGACGTCTATCTCATGGCGTTGATGTTTTTCCTCTCGGCGCTGTTCACCTGGCCGAGCCTCGCGCGCAAACCGAGACTCAAGTTTCTGACCGGCCGTTTCCTGCGGCTGGGCGTGCCGTTCGTCTTCGCCCTGATCGTCGTGATGCCGGTGGCGCTCTATCCCACCTACCACGTCGGCGCGGCTGCCCCGGGTTTGATCGCCTATGTGCAACACTATCTGGCACTCCCCTTCTGGCCCAACGGGCCGATGTGGTTCCTCTGGCAGCTCCTGGCCTTCACCGCCGTGGCCACTTTACTGCACCGCTTTGCGCCTCATTGGGTCGAGGGTCTCGGCCGTTGGTCGGCCGCCGTCCGTCCCGGCCGGTGCTTCATCCTCCTGGTGACGGCGTCCGCCTTGGTCTACGCGCCGCTGGCGCTCGCCTTCACGCCGTGGGATTGGTCCAACCATGGGCCGTTCGCGTTCCAGCTGAGCCGCCCGCTGTTCTATGCGGCCTATTATTTGGTGGGCCTCGCGGTCGGGTCCTGCGGCCTGGGGCGCGGCCTGCTCGCGCCCGAGGGAATCCTGGCGCGGCGCTGGGCCATCTGGCTTGGCGGCGCGCTCGCTTCCTTCCTGCTCTGGCTGGGGCTGAGCGCCCTGACCATGAGAGACGCAGGCCCGGCCCCGTTCGGCCTGCAAACCGTCGTCGCCATCAGCTTCGCGTTGGCCTGCGCGAGCGGTTGCTTTTTCATGATCGCGGCCTGCATGCGGTTCGGCGTCTTTCGCTCGCGGATATCCGACGGTCTGTCGAAGAATGCCTTCGGCATGTATGTGCTCCACTATGGATTTGTCGTCTGGCTCCAATACGCCTTGCTGGGCGCGGCGCTGTTCGCCATCGCGAAGGCCATGATCGTCTTCGGCTTCACGCTGCTCCTCGCCTGGCTGGCGGTCACCGCAATGCGTTTCGTTCCGTTCGGCGCCCGGCTGATCGGCGAGGAGCCTCGCGTCTTCGCGAAAACGCCGCCGCGGGAGGATTTGGTTCCCGAATACCAATACAAGAACGGCCCGCGGGAAGCCGCCGGACAGGCGTTGACCTATCGCGGCGGCAATTCCGCGCGGGCAAACATGTAATGTCATTGATCTTCAAACTCGCCTCGCGGAACCTGCTGCAAGACCGGCTTCGGTTCGTCGCCACCGTCGTCGGGATCGTGTTCTCCATCGTTCTCGTCACCGCCCAAATGGGACTTTTTTTGAGTTTCGAGCGCATGGTCACGACCATGATCGATCATGCGCCCGCTAATCTTTGGATCGTGCCGGCCGGGACCAAATGCTTTGAGGATCCGTCCTTGCTCGACGGGCGCGATCGCGCCCGCGCCCTGTCCATACCGGGCGTTACGGCGGCCACCCCGGTCGTGATCGGATTTACCGAATGGACGGTGCCGAGCGGCGGGACGACGCCGGTGTTCGTGATCGGTTCGGATACGGGCACCGCGGGATTGCATCCCTGGAATGTCGTGGCGGGCGATGCCGGCACGCTCTCGGCCTCCCATGCCGTCGCGATCGACCGCACCTATTTCTCGCGGCTCGGGATCACGGGCATCGGCGACACCACCGAAATTCGCGACCAAAAAGTACAGGTGACGGCGGTCACCAAGGGCATCCGGTCGTTCACGACAACGCCCTACGTCTTCGCGGCGCTCGGCCAGGCGCAGAGCTATATCGGGATACCGCCGAACAAGATCTCGTACCTGCTCATTCGGGTGGCGCCCAATGCGAACATCGACGCCGTTCGCAAGCAATTGCTGACGAACCTCGCCAAGGTTGAGGTTCTGACGCCCGCCGAGTTCAGCAGCCGCAGCCGCGCCTTCTGGTTGTTCGGCACGGGCGCCGGGGCCGCGCTTTTCGCGGGCGCCCTGCTCGGCATCATCGTCGGCACGGTCATCGTCGCCCAAACGCTCTATTCCAGCACCAAGGATCATTTGAACGAATTCGCGACGTTGCGCGCCATGGGATCGTCGAGCGTTTACATTCACAAAGTCATCATCTGCCAGGCGCTGCTCAGCGCCGTCATCGGCTTCTCGCTGGCCGTAAGCGTCAGCCTCGGCATCGTCATGGTGACCGCAACCACGTCGTTGCCGATCGTCATGACTCCCGGATTGACCGCTTGTCTGTTCCTGCTCACCGTTTTCATGTGCGTCGCATCGGCCATTGCCGCCATCGTGCAGGTGACGCGCATGGACCCCGTCCGGGTCTTCACGCAATGACCCGGCCAGTCCTCGAGGCTGTCGATATCGTGAAAGTCCTCGGCAAGGGCGCCGGTCAGGTGCAAGCCCTGAAGGGCGTAAGCCTGTCCCTTGCCAGCGGTCAACTGACCCTTTGATGGGTCCTTCCGGCAGCGGCAAGACCACGCTGCTCTCCGTGCTCGGCTGCGTGCTGACGCCGACGCAAGGAACGATCAGCGTCCTCGGCCACTCGACGGCGGGCGCGGGGTCCGGAGACCTGGCCAAGCTCCGGCGCGATCATCTCGGATTCGTGTTTCAATCCTATCATCTGTTTCCGACGCTGACGGCCATGGACAATGTCCGGTTGGCGTTGGATGTGCGCGGCGAGCGCCCGAAGCGCGCCATCGCCAGGGCGCAGGAGGTGCTGTGCACCGTCGGCCTGTCGCACAAGATGAATGCGTTTCCGCGGGAACTCAGCGGCGGCGAGCAACAGCGCGTCGCGATTGCCCGCGCCATCGTGGGCGACGCATCCGTAATACTCGCGGATGAGCCGACCGGCGCGCTGGACAGCAAGAGCGGTCACGACATCATGACGATACTGGCCCGTATCGCTAAGGATTCCGCGCGCGGAGTGCTCGTGGTGACGCACGATCCGCGCGCGTTGCCGTTCGCCGATCGAATCATCGACATGGAAGACGGGTGTATCCTTGGCGAGAAGCCGGGCATCGAAAACAACGGACGGGTAATCCAATTTGGCGCCGAGGCCGAGGCAACGGGTAAACGGCCATCAGCCGAACGTCCTGTTCTCGCCTCCACTAGGCAATGAATAGCCGCGAACTTCCGTTGCTTGAGAAAATTCCTTCCACGGTGCGTGAAACCCTCACCATGTCCAAGGCCGCCGCTCCGGTTGCCGATGTCCGCTTTAGGTCGAAGCCGACGTGGCGACATGACATTGGAATGTCCGGTTTACTACCGATAGCGGACATTGAAAGGCGGCACTTTTACGTCCGCTTGTGTACCACAAGCAGACCTAAGACATTTTTCCCAGCAGACTAGAGCGACTTACTATTGGGTCTTGCGCCTACTTTAAGCCGCCGCGATAGCAAGACGGATCAAATCCGAAAGGGATTTCGAGCGGGTTTTCTTTATGACGGCGGCGCGGTGGTTTTCGACCGTGCGCTGGCTGACGCCGAGATCCTCGGCGATAATTTTATTCGAACACCCAGCAATGACCAAATCCATGATTTGACGCTCACGTGACGTCAGCTCGGCGATTCGCTTCGCCGCATCTTCGCGCCAAGCCGATTTCGCCATCGAATAGCGCGTCAGCTCTATCGCGCGGTCGATGCTGGCGAGGAGCGTTTCACGGCTTACTGGCTTTTCGATGAAATCGATGGCGCCAGCCTTCATCGCCTCAACCGCCATCGATATATCGCCTTGCCCGGAGATCATGATCGATGGCAGCGTATGATTCTCGGCCTTGAGCTGCTGCAAAAGGGCGATTCCGCTCAGCCCGGGCAGACGAGCGTCAACCAGAAGGCATCCTTTGTAATCCGGGTTATAGGCTTCGAGAAACGCCTCGCTGCTCGCGAAGGCGTCGACCGGTCGTCCTTCGCGCTCGATCATATCGCGTATGGTATCGCGCAAGGCATCGTCGTCATCGATCAGAAAGATGGTCGGTAAAAACTCTTTGGTGACAGGCTCAGTATGATGTTGCTTGGACAATGGTTTTCATCTCTCTAAACGTTGTAAATTTGAATGCCGCACCGTAATCAATGTTTATGACGATACCCGGAGAAATCGACTGCGGGCGGCCGCCGGTGCGCCAATGCGCTTCCCTTCTTGTGTCTTCAACCAGCAGCGGCCGCGTTGCCGATTTCTTCTGCACCCCACCACCTCCGCTGCGGCAACTTGACCATTGTTAGCCAGAAATCATTGATGCTCTGCACGAGATCCTGAAACTCATCCAACTGCACGGGTTTGTTGAGGTAGCAATTCGCCTGGAGTTCATAGGTACTTAGAATGTCCGCCTCCGCGTCGGAAGTAGTCAGGATCACAGTCGGGATTGATTTCAGGACTCTATCATTCTTGATAAGAGCCAATACCTCGCGGCCATCCAATTTAGGGATGTTTAGATCCAGCAAAATAATATGTGGGCGAGGAACGTGGAGGTACACGCCCTCTTGTCTTAGAAAGGCCATGGCCTCTAAGCCGTCAGTAGCAACGTGCAAACGAATGGCTCCGTTGGTTACGCCAAAGGCTTCCTGCGTCAACCGGACGTCACCAGGACTGTCCTCGACCAAGAGAACATCCATAGGCGTAGATTTTGTTTTTTCTTTCATGAACTAGTTTCACTTTCTCTCATTGCAAAGCAGGGAATCATCGAAGACAGATCGCATCAGGACTCGCGACAATCCAGGAACTCTATCGACAGGAATATGTTACAGTCGCTTCTCAAGCCGCTTTCCTTTCCTTCCAATGAGTATTAATCCAGAAATCGTTGATGTGTCTCACAAGAGACTCAAACTCCGCATACTTTATCGGTTTGGTGAGAAAGCAATTCGCATGGAGATCATAACTTTTCCTGACGTCCTCTTCATCCTCTGAAGTGCTCAAGATGATGACTGGGATTGATTTCAACTTTTCATCTTTCTTGATAAGAGCCAGGATCTCTCGGCCATCCATTTTCGGAAGGTGTAAATCCAGTAAAATAAATTTCGGGCGAGGAACCTGGAAGTACTTTCCTTCTTTCCTCAGAAAGGCCATGGCCTCCTCCCCATCGGTAGCCACATGCAAATGGACAGCTCCATTGGCATCGCGAAAGGCTTCTTTAGTCAACTCGACATCACCGTGACTGTCTTCGATCAAGAGAACATCGATGGGTGCAATTATCGGATAGATGTTTTTCACGAACCCTTCTCGCTTTCTGTCTTTGCAAAACAGAGAATCATCAGGGGTATAGAATGACGGATTTCACGTCGTTGTCGTTTTCAGGCGTGAATCTAAAATATAAGTGCGTGTTCTATTAGAAGCATGAATCTAAAATACAAATTACCGCGTGAACGCCTTCGGAAAATACCTACTGCACTAAATATGAAGAATGCTCGTGTATGCGGATTTGAACACACTCCTGTGAGCTATTTCTTCACACTCTGATGTCTGCTTTGGGTCAGAAGCCGACATGGCGACATGACATTGGAATGTCAGGTTTACCCCCAATAGCGGACATGAGCGGCGCCTTTATGAATCCACGCTCTAGAGCCGGTTCAGCAACGCCACCCCGGTGAGGATCAGGACGATGGCGCCGATCTTGCCGGCCGTCAGCGACTCGTCCCAGGCGAAATGCGCCACCACCGCTACCACCACATAGCTCACCGCCACCGAGGGATAGGCCACCGAGATCGGAATCTTGCGGATGGCGATGAGATAAAGAAAGGCGGCACAACCGTAAAATCCCATGCCGATGATGGTGTAAACGTTGAGGATCTGCGCCGCGAAATCGGCGGTGCCTTGCGCGCCGCTCTTGAGCAGAAGCTGGCCGCAGACCGCGATCAGTATGCCGCCGAACAACGCGGCGTAATAAGGCAGCAAAAGGGGCATCACACGCTCCTGACAATGCCGGGGCGCGACGCGCGCTCGGCCGCCTCGTTGCGCGACACCTCGCGCACCACGGTTTGCGGCTTGCGGTTGACGGTCAGGTAAAGCCGACCGAGATATTCGCCGATCAGCCCCAGGATCAGCAGCTGCACGCCCGAAAGCAACATCACCGCCACGGTGAGCGACGCCCAGCCGGGCGGCGTCTGCTCGAAGAAGATGGCGTCCACCGCCGCCCAGGCCGCGCCGATCACCCCGAGAATGCTCAAGCCGAAGCCGCCGAAAGTGGCGAGGCGCAGCGGCATGACCGAGAAATTGACGAACATGTTGAGCCACAGCCGCACCAGCCGGCGGAGATTATAGTTGCTGCTGCCGTGGGCGCGCGCCAGATGTTCGACCTCGAGACTCTCGATGCGCTGCGTCACTTGCAGCAGCAATCCGTCGATATAAGGGAAGGGCCCTTCATAGGACGTGGCGTTGGCGACGGCGAAAGCGCTGATGCAGCGGAAGCTCGACAGATAGAGTCCCTTCGGCTTGTCGAGCACGTAATCGGCGACGCGGTTGGTGAAGCGGCTGCCGAGATTGCGCCAGCCGGCGTGCTGTTTCTCGATCGGCCTGGCATAGACCACGTCGGCCCCGGTGGCTTGCGCGTGGCGCAACAGACGCAGCACCTCGCCCGGCGGGTTCTGCAGATCGTCGTCCATGGTGATAACGTGCGATCCGCGCGCCTGGCGCAGGCCCGCCATCACCGCGTTGTGTTCGCCGAAATTGCGCGCCAGATCGACCAGCGTCACCGGCACGCGCGTCCGGCGGGCAAGCTCGCGGCATACATTCAGGCTGTCGTCCGGGCTGTTGTCGTTGACCAGCACGATCTCGTGCCCGCCCGGAACCTCCAACCCGGCAAGCGCCGCCACCAGCGCGCCGATGCTCTGGGCGCCGTTATAGACCGGGATGACGATGCTGAGCGCGAAACTGGTCATGGCCTCACTCCGGCCGCCAGAATCGAGCCCCCGAAGGGAAGACGCAAGCCCCATGCAAAGAGCCGGGCGAGCAGGCGCGATTCGCCCGCGGCGACCGCGGCCAGCAGCCATTCCAGAGGCTGCGGCAGCAAAGCCACATCGCTGGCATCGCCGACGGCGGCGAGCTTGCGCCGCGCCACCATCAGGGGAAAGAGCAGGGTGTTCCAATAACTCGTCCGGATACGGACGAAGCCCGCCGCCTCCATCAGGCGCGCCACCTCAGCCCGGGCGTAGCGCCGGGCGTTGTCGACGGCGCGGTCATGCGCCGAGAACAGCCAGCGATAGGCCGGCAGGTTCAGCACCAGCAATCCTCCGGGCTTGAGACAGCGGCGCATTTCC
>Ga0181525_10001738_pt1 | contig 18364 bp, 15 predicted proteins | sample PEATcosm2014_Bin_48_FD_121100 | JGI IMG/M metagenome (GOLD analysis project Ga0181525, IMG submission 121100) | Peatland microbial communities from MTU Mesocosm Facility, Houghton, MI, USA - PEATcosm2014_Bin06_10_metaG | ecosystem: Environmental > Terrestrial > Soil > Wetlands > Peat | place...
AACCGGCTGGTCGGCATCCTGCACGGATGCCTGACGACCCGCACCCTCTACGACGAGGCCACCGCCTGGTCTCACCGCGAATCTTCGCTTGCCGCTTGACACCTAAGCTCCTGGGATGTCTTTTTTACCCACGAGCCCTAATCCTCCCAGAAAAGTCAATGTTTACGCCAAGTTGTGGGACCGATGACACTGATGAGACGAATGGGACAGCGTCGCAGCTAGGGCGCGATCGCGATGGTGACGTTCGGCACGCCGGCCGGGTGGTGGGCGGGTCCGCGGACCAGAGTGTCGGCGCGGGCGGCGATGCGCAGCGGCTCGGCGATCTGGTCGAGCAGGGCGCTGGCCTGCTCGGTGTGCGCCTGCACGGTCAACTGGCGGAGGCGGGCGGAGTTGCCGAGGTGATCGGCGCTGCGCAGCACCCTGGTGGCGTCCAGGATGACCGCCAGCTGGTCGACCGCGCTCCGGTCGGACGCCCAGCCGGGATCGGCGGCCGGCCAGCGGGTCGAGTGCAGCGAGACCGCGCCCTCGTGCTCGCGGTAGAACTGCTGGTACATGTGCTCGGTGACGAACGGGGCGAAGGGCGCGAACAGGCCGAGCAGGATCCGGAAGGACTCCCAGAGGGTCCAGCGGGCGTAGTCCCGGTCCTGAGCGGAAAGGGTCAACCGGTCCTTGATCATCTCGATGTAGCGGTCGCAGTAGACGGACCAGAACATCCGGGACGCGGCCTGGTGGGCTTGCATGTAGTCGTGCGCCTCGAACGCGGCGGTGGCCTCGGCAACCGCGTCAGCCAGGTGCGAGAGCACCCAGCGGTCCACGATGTTGCGTTCTGCCGGGGCCGGGGCCGGGGCCGGCTCGGCGGGGCGGAAGCCGACGAGGTTCAGCGAGAGGAACCTGCCGACGTTCCACAGCTTGACCGCGAACTTGCGGCCCGTCCGCACGTCCTTCTCGTTGTACCGCAGGTCGGTGCCGATGCGGCCGTTGGCGGCCCACAGCCGCACCGCGTCGGCGCCGTACTTGGCCATGACGTCGTCCGGCACGTACCGGTTGTAACCGTCGGGGTCTGTTGACCTCTCCAGGTCGCGCTTGGACAGCTTCTTGCCCTGCTCGCTGAGCCCCAAGCCGGAGATCAGGGCGGTGCGCCAGGGCACCCGGCCGAAGTGCAGCTCGGACTGCACCACGGTGTAGAACAGCCAGGTCCTGATGATCTCGAAGGCCTGCACGCGCATCGACATCGGCGCCAGCGCCGGATCGGTGCCGCTCACCGCCCAGCCGTCGTTGATCTGCGGCGTCAGCGACGACGTCATCCAGGTGTCCATGACATCGGGATCCGCGGCGAACTCGGCGGCGCCGCAGGACGGACAGGCCGCGACCGGCGGCTTGTCGGTCAGCGGGTCCACCGGCAGGTCGTCGAGCCTGGCCAGCACGGGCGCCGCGCAGGCCGCGCAGAACCACACGGGGAACGGCACTCCGTAGCGTCGCTGCCTGGTGATGTTCCAGTCCCACTTGAGCCCGTCGATCCAGTCCTCGAGGCGGCGGCGCATGAACGGCGGAATCCACTCGAGTTCGGCCGCCCGGGCCCGGAACCTGTCCGCATGCTCGCGCACCGCGATGAACCACTGCGGCCTGATCTGGAACTCGACCGGGGTCTGGCACCGCTCGTGCACCCCGACGACCTGGCGCACCGGGACGCTGGCGGTCAGTAGCCCGGCCTCGGTGAGCGCCTTGACGATGGCCGACCGCGCCTGGGTCACCGTCAGCCCGGCGAACTCGCCGGCCAGCGGACCCAGCCGCCCGTCCGGCTCTATCACGAGGCGCAGCGCCAGGTGGTCGCGCCGCCACCGCAGCACGTCCTCGCTGTCGCCGAACGTGCACACCATCATCAGCCCGGTACCGTACTGCGGGTCCACGCCGGAGTCGGCGAGCACGGGCACCTGGTAGCCGAACAGCGGGACCGTCGCGGCCGTCCGGCCGGCGTACCGCGTGTCGGCGGGGTAGTGGTACAGCGCAACGCAGGCCGGAAGCAGCTCCGGCCTGGTGGTGGCGATCGGCAGGGCCTCCCCGCCGGACCCGGCGAAAACGATCGTGTGCAGCCTGCTCGTCCGCTCCAGGTCTTCCACGTCGGCCTGGGCGAGCGAGGTGCGGTCCTCCGTGCACCACAGGATCGGGTCCTGCGCCCGCCGCACGTGGCCCGCCTCGTGCAGCGTGACGAAGCTGGTCTGCGCGGTCCGCTGGCAGCGCTCGTCGATGGTGGAGTAGCGCAGCGACCAGTCAAGCGACAGCCCGAGCCGCCGCCACAGGTCCTCGTAGCGCTCGGCGGTGCGCCTGGTCTCGGCCAGGCAGAGCGCGACGAACTCGGCCCGCGGCATGTCCACCGCCCGCACGCCGTAGGCCTGCTCGACGTAGCGTTCGGTCGGCAGCCCGTTGTCGTCGAACCCGATCGGGTAGAACACCCGCTCGCCGCGCATCCGCCGGTAGCGGACGATGAAGTCCGGCTGGGAGTAGCTCATCGCGTGCCCCACGTGCAGGTGCGCCGCCGACACGTAGGGCGGCGGCGTGTCCACGCTGAACACGGGACCCGCGGCAGCGCGGTCGTAGCGGTAGATGTCGTGGGCTTCCCACAGCGCCCGGGCCGCCGCCTCGACCGCCTGGTGCTCGTACTCGCCGGATTCCATAGCAAGCGAAGGTAGCTGGCCGGCCGCGCTCGCCGTAATTTTTTTTGCCGAACGAGCCGTGGTTCACGTTCCGTCGACGCCCACCTGTCCCTGCGGCATCATTGCATCGTGGCGCGTCCCGAGATTGTCGACCTGCTCGAGGTCGCCATTCCGCCGGGCGGCAAGGTGATCGTGGTCAGCGACCTGCACCTGCCGCCGGTTCGCACGGAGGTGTCCGCGCGGTCCTGCCAGACGCTGGTCCGCCACCTGGAGGCCCAGGTCTCTGACTCGCTCACGATCGTACTCGCAGGAGACACGATCGAGCTGTTGGGCTTCCCCGAGGCGACGGCCACCGACATCCTGCGCGCGCATGAGGACCTGTGCGCCGCGCTCGCCGCGGTGAACGCGCGCGGCGGCCAGGTCGTGTACACGATCGGCAACCACGACGGCGACATCGCCTGGGACGTCAAGTCCTCCGACGCGGTGCGGGAGATGACCGGGGCGCGGCTGTGCCTGGCGGCGGACCTGATCATGGCCGACGGCCGGAAGATCCGGGTGGAGCACGGCCACCAGCTCGACCCCTACAACTGCTTCCACGACGCGCGCAACGCGCTGGACACGCCGATAGGCCACCACATCGTCAGGGAGGTCATCCCGCGCATCGAGTGGCTCGGCCGCGGCTGGGTGGACGGCGCACACGAGATGGCCGACCCGACCGACTTCCCGTCTTTCGTCGCCTCCAGGCTGGTCTACCGCAAGATCGTGAGCCGTCACCTGTGGTGGCTGATCGTCATCCCGGTCGTGCTCCTGGTGGCGGCGCGGATACCCGAGTTCACCGCGTTCAGGTCCCGCTACCCGGATACCGACGTGTGGGTCCACCGGGCTGAGATCCTCGGCTACGGCGCCGTCGCCGACCTCATCATCCTGTCCGCCGTGATCGCTATCCTGGCCCGCCGCGCCTGGACGTCGATCAGCGCGCTGGCGCTGGACGAGCGCGGTTACGGGCAGAACCAGGCCGCCCGCCAGCGGGCCGCCGACCTCGTCGCCGACGGGTATCACGGGTTCGTCTCCGGGCACACGCACCATCCGGAACTCGCCGCCACCGCGACCGGTTTCTACGCCAACTCGGGGTCGTGCACGTCGGTGGTGGAGGGGATCGGAGGAAAGCTCGGCCTCCCCCCGGCGTACGTGCGCAACCAGCAGATCTGCTGGGTGGAGATCTCCGCGGGGGGCGCCGAGCTGGTTTCGGCCAGGGTCGAGCTGCCCGGCGCGACCAGGATGGAACGGTTCGTCGCGTACGGCAAGAACCCGCACTCCATGAGCCCGGTGCGGATCGCCTCCTGGCCCGCGGGCCCCGACTGGCCGCCCCGCTCTGACAGCAAGAAGAAGCCGCGGCCGGTTCCCCCGGCCTAGCGGGCCTCGTCCGCCCGGGCTTCCTCGATGGTGAGCTCGGCGGCCGGATCGGCTTCGAGGCGCTCGTCGGGGATGGGACTGCCGCTGCGGACGGAGCGGCCGTAGGTGCCGTCGTCGATCCGGTGCAGGGCGCGGTCGATGGCGTCCAGGCGGTCACGCATGCTCTCCGCGATGGCGTCGTCCTCGCCCTGCTCGGTGAGCGACAAGGCGGCATCCTCGATGTCGCCCGACTCGCTGTCCACCTCGCCCTGGCGGGCTTCGTTGCCTTCTTCCTCGGCGCCTTTGAGAAGGCCCTCCACCTCGGCACGTTCGGCCTCAAGCAGGGCACGGGCCCGGTCGGTGTCCATTGGTGATACTCCTCTAATGTCGGTTGGAACCGTTGGCTAGGCTAACCATCCTGAGAAGGCCCAGTGGTTGGACAGGCCCAGTGGAGGCAGCTTAATGGCACGCATCGATGTTCAGATTCCCGCGCCCGATGGGCAGAGCAACGGGACGCTGCACGTACCCGACGGAGATGGCCCGTGGCCGGGCGTGGTGGTCTTCCCCGATGCGGGCGGGGCGCGGGAAACGATGCGGGAGGTGGGCGACCGGCTCGCCGAGATGGGGTACGTCGCGCTGGTCCCTGACATCTTCTACCGCGCGGGCGAATGGGCGCCGTTCGACATGGCCACCGCGTTCTCCGACTCCAGCGAGCGGACCCGGATGTTCGGCATGATCGGCGAGCTCACCAACGACAGGATCATCGCCGATTCCCGCGCGTACGCGGACTTCCTGCTGGCGCGACCGGAGGTGAGCGGATCGGCGATCGGCTCCACCGGCTACTGCCTGGGCGGACGGATGTCGCTCCTCGCGGCGGGAGGGCTCGGCGACAAAATCGGCGCGGCGGCGTCGTTCCACGGCGGCAGGCTGGCCGTCGCCGACGACCCGAACAGCCCGCACCTCGCGGCGGACCGGATCACCGCCACCGTCTACGTGGCCGGTGCCGTGGAAGACGGCTCGTTCACCGCCGAGCAGGCCGAACTGCTTGATCGCGCGCTCAGTGACGCCGGGGTGGACCACATCGTCGAGTTCTATCCCGCCCACCACGGGTTCGCGATGGCCGACAACGCGACCTACGACGCGGATGCGACCGCGAGGCACTGGGAAGCGCTCGGCCGGCTCTACGGGTCCAGCCTCTGAGTGCCCGCAGCGGCAGCAGTCGCGCACGGCGGGGAGTGGGATCGTAGACTCGCCTGCGTGAGCACCGGCAAGGACCCGGAAACCGGGACGAACCCGACGGTACCTGCCATGCAGGTCGTCGGGCTCGTCAAGCGGTACGGGTCCACGGCGGCGGTGGACGGGCTGTCGCTGACGGCCGCCCGCGGCGCGGTGACCGCCATCCTCGGGCCGAACGGCGCGGGCAAGACCACCATGATCGAGATCTGCGAGGGATACCGGCGCCCCGACCAGGGCACGGTGCGCGTGCTCGGCATGGATCCGGTGCGGGACGCCCGCGCGCTGCGGCCCCGGGTCGGGGTCATGCTCCAGTCGGCCGGCATCCCGCCGAGCGTCCCCGCCGCCGACTACCTGAGGCTGCTCAGCAGGTTCCACGCGAACCCCCTGGACCCGGGGCAGCTGCTCGAGCTGGTAGGCCTGGCCCCGGTGGCGCGTACCGCGTACAAGCGGCTTTCCGGCGGACAGCAGCAGCGGCTGTCGCTCGCCGCGGCGGTCATCGGCCGGCCGGAGCTCGTCTTCCTCGATGAGCCCACGGCCGGCATGGACCCGCAGGCCAGGCACGCCACCTGGGATCTGATCACGCAGCTGCGCGCGGACGGCGTGAGCGTCATCCTGACCACGCACTTCATGGAGGAGGCCGAACGGCTCAGCGATCACGTCGCGATCATCGATCACGGGCAGCTGGTGGCGGCCGGCACGCCCGGCCAGCTGACCGGCACGGTCGGCCAGCTCAGGTTCCGGGCGGAGGCTGGCCTGGACATCGAGAGCCTGCTGACCGCGCTGCCTCCGGCCAGCGCCGCCAAGGAGTCGCCGGACGGGCACTACGTGATCGAGGTGCACGGCTCGGTGGACCCGCTGCTGCTCGCCGCGGTGACCGCATGGTGCGCCGAGCGGGGCGTGCTCGCCAATAGCCTGCTGATCGAGAGCCGGACCCTGGAGGACGTCTTCCTCGAGCTGACGGGGAAGGGACTCCGCTCGTGACGCAGCTCTCGCTCGCCCCGGTTTCATTCGCCCCTGCGCCGGGCGCCGCGCCGGTTTGGCGGATGATCGCGGCGCAGGCCGCGCTCGAGACGCGCACCCTGCTGCGCAACGGGGAGCAGCTCCTGCTCACCCTGGTCATCCCGTTGCTGCTGCTTGCCGCGTTTAGCCTGGAACCGCTGGTGAGCTTCGGCGCGGGGCTGAGCCGGGTGGACTTCCTGACTCCCGGGATCATCGCGCTGGCGGTGATGTCGACCGCGTTCACCAGCCAGGCGATCGCCACCGGGTTCGAGCGGCGGTACGGCGTGCTCAAGAGGCTCGGTGCCACTCCCCTGTCGCGCGGCGGGCTGATCGCCGCCAAGACCGCCACCGTGATCGCGGTGGAATTGCTGCAGGGCGCGCTGATCCTGATGGTCGCGCTGGCCATCGGCTGGCGGCCGGACGCCGCCGCGACCGCGATCGGTGTGGCGCCGCTGCTGATCCTGCTCGGCACGGCGGCCTTTAGCGGGCTGGCCCTGCTGATGGCGGGGACGCTGCGGGCGGAGGCCACGCTCGCCGCGGCCAACCTGGTCTACGTCGTGCTGCTCGGCGTGGGCGGCGTGGTCTTCCCGCTCACCAAGTTCCCCGCTTCTGCCCGGCCCGTGCTTGAACTGCTACCGACCGGCGCGCTGTCCACCGGGTTGCGCAATGTCCTGCAGCACGGCGCGGCATTCCCGGTCGGCAACGCGGTTACCCTGGCGATCTGGGCCACGGTGACGATCGCCGCGGCCGCCCGGACGTTCAGGTGGGAGTAACGGGCCAGGCCGACACCGATACGGGGCAGGACCGAGCAGGCCAGTCTCAGATTTCCAGGTCCAGTGTGGCCCTACCGGCCGTCATGATCCTGACGGGCATCGTTTCCGTCCAGTTCGGGGCGGGGCTCGCCGACAAGCTGTTCGGGCAGATACCGCCGACGGCGGTGACCGGGTTGCGGCTGTGGATCGCGGCGCTGGCCACGGCAGCCATCTCCGGACGGGGGCTCGTCCGTGCCGTCCATGAGCTGGCGATGCGAAAAGCGGTTGCCGATACCGTGATCGCCGGTTCGTTCGGCATATCGCTTTTGGTTATGAATTTTTCTATCTACCAGGCATTTTCCCGTATCCCGCTGGGGATCGCGGTCACTATCGAGTTCCTCGGCCCGCTGGCGGTCGCGGTGGCAGGCTCCCGGCACCTGCGGGACGTCGGGTGGGTGGTGCTGGCCGCGGCCGGGGTGGCGCTGCTGACCCAGGGCGGGCACGGGCACCTGAACCTGACCGGGGTACTGTTCGCGGGCCTGGCCGGGGCCTGCTGGGCCGCCTACATCGTGCTCAGCTCGGCGACCGGGCGCCGCTTCCCCGGTTCTGCCGGATTGGCCATCGCGATGGTGGTCGCCGCGGTGCTTATCACGCCGCCCGCGATCCTCGCCGGGGGCAGGGCGATGTTCCGGCCCGCCGTGCTCGCCACGGGCGCCGCGGTCGGGATACTGTCCTCGGTCATTCCCTACCGCCTGGAGCTTGAGGCGCTGCGGCGGATGCCGACGCGGCTGTTCGGCGTCTGGATGAGCCTGGAGCCGGCGGTGGCGGCGCTGATCGGGCTCGTCATGCTCGGCCAGCACCTGACCGGGCTGGAGTGGCTGGCCATCGGCTTCGTGATGATCGCGTGCGCGGGCGCGACGCAGCACTAGACGCGGGGGACGCCACCCCTAACCTCCTGGGCGCTCTACCATAAGGGGCGTGTCCGCCGGCTCCTACCCCCTGCTCTCCCGCGTCGCGGCCTCAAGGCTGGTCGCCCCGGTGCTCTCGCCGACGGCGACGTCGATGCGGCGGATCGCGCTGGCCGGAGTCATCGCCGATACGGCGATCATGTCGACCGGCGCCGCGGTCCGGCTTAGCTCGTCAGGACTCGGCTGCCCCGACTGGCCCAGGTGCAGCGCCGCGGACGTCGTCGCGAGCAAGAACGCCGGGCAGACCCTGCTCAACACCTGGATCGAGTTCAGCAACAGGCTGCTGAACTTCCCGCTCGTCATCATCACGGTCCTGGTGTTCATCGCTGCCTGGCGGTTCCGCCCCGGCGGGACGAGGCGCCGTGACCTGGTATGGCTGGGCGCGGCGCAGCCGCTCGGCGTGGTGGCGCAGGCGGTGATCGGCGGGATCGTCGTGCTCACCAAGCTCAACCCCACGGCGGTCTCGATCCACTTCCTCGTCTCCACCGCGATCGTCGCCGCGGCGGTCGTGCTGCACGTCCGCTGTACAGAGGGCACCCAGCCGCCGCGCGACCTGGCGAGGCGTGACCTCCGGGTTCTGTCCGGGGTGCTGGTGGCGGTCACCGCGGCGATGATGGCGGCCGGAACGGTGGTGACCGGGACGGGGCCGCTGGCCGGCAACGCGGCCGCTCCGAGGTACAAGCTGCCGCTTGAGGGGGTCACCCAGCTGCACGCCGACGTCGGCTGGCTGATGGGCGGCCTGGCGCTCGCGCTCGTCCTCGGGCTGCGGCTATCCGGCGCGCCGGCCCGGACGCTGCGGGCGGCGTGGATCATGATCGGGGCGCTCGCCCTGCAGGGCGTGATCGGCTACGTCCAGTACTTCAACCACCTTCCGGCCGGGCTTGTCTGGGTGCACGTGACCGGCTCGGTTCTGGTCTGGATCGCCGTGCTGCGGCTGTTCTTCGCGCTGCGTGACCGCGGTCCGGTCATCACCGCGCCACCGGGACCCGCGGTGGCCGAATCCCGCGTACCCCGAAGGGAGCCGGAGCCACTGGACCGATAGGCTCATTAACGTGAGCACTCAGTCCAATCTTGACTGGACGGCGACCGACGAGCGCGCCGTCGACCTCATCCGGGTCCTCGCCATGGATGCGGTCCAGAAGGCAGGTTCGGGCCACCCCGGTACGGCGATGAGCCTCGCCCCGGCGGCCTACCTGCTCTACCAGCACCTGCTCAGGCACGACCCCGCCGACCCCAGCTGGCCGGGCAGGGATCGCTTCGTGCTGTCCTGCGGACACTCGAGCCTCACCCTGTACATCCAGCTGTACCTGTCCGGGTACGGCCTGACCCTGGATGACCTGAAGGCCTACCGCACCTGGGGCAGCATCACCCCGGGACACCCCGAGCATGGCCTCACCCCGGGCGTGGAGACCACCACCGGGCCGCTCGGCCAGGGCATCGGCAACGCGGTCGGCATGGCGATGGCCGCGCGGCGCGAGCGCGGCCTGTTCGACCCGGACGCGGAGCCGGGTCGCAGCCCGTTCGACCACCACATCTACGCCTTCGTCTCTGACGGCGACATGGAGGAGGGCATCAGTCACGAGGTGGCCGCGCTGGCCGGCCACCACCGGCTCGGCAACCTCATCGTCCTCTACGACGACAACTACATCTCCATCGAGGACAACACCAACATCGCCAAGTCCGAGGACGTCGGCGCCCGCTACGAGGCCTACGGCTGGCACGTGCAGCGCCTGAACTGGCGCACGCCGAACGGCTACGTGGAGGACGTGCAGGCGCTGTACCAGGCGCTGCTTGCGGCCAGGGCGGATACGGAGGCGCCGTCCTTTATCGCGCTGCGGACGATCATCGGCTGGCCGGCTCCGCACAAGCAGAACACCGGGGCCGCGCACGGATCGGCGCTCGGCGTGGACGAGGTGGCGGCGACCAAGGAGGTCCTCGGCTTCGATCCCGCGGTCGACTTCCCGGTCGAGGACGAGGCGCTCGCCCACGCCCGCCAGGTCGCCGAACGCGGCAAGGCCCTGCACGCGGAGTGGGATGGCCCGTTCGCCGCGTGGGCGCAGGCCAACCCCGAGCGCAAGGCGCTGTTCGACCGGCTGGCCGCGCACGCGCTTCCGTCCGGGTGGACCGACGCGCTGCCGACTTTCCCCGCCGACGGCAAGGCGATGGCGACCCGCAAGGCGTCGGGCACGGTGCTCACCGCGCTCGCCCCGGTGATGCCCGAGCTGTGGGGCGGTTCGGCCGACCTGGCGGAGAGCAACCTCACCACGATGGAGGGCGAGCCCTCGTTCATCCCTGTGGACCACGCGACCGAGATGTGGCCGGGCAACCTGTACGGGCGCACGCTGCACTTCGGCATCCGCGAGCACGGGATGGGCGCGATCCTGAACGGCATCGCGTTGCATGGGGGCACTCGGCCCTACGGCGGCACGTTCCTCGTATTCAGCGACTACATGCGAGGCTCGGTGCGGCTCGCGGCGCTGATGGAACTGCCGGTGACCTACGTGTGGACGCACGATTCGATCGGCCTCGGCGAGGACGGGCCGACCCACCAGCCGATCGAGCACCTGTGGGCGCTGCGCGCCATCCCGCATCTCGAGGTGGTCAGGCCCGGGGACGCGAACGAGACCGTCGTCGCATGGCGGACCGTCCTGGAACGGGCCAGGCCGGCGGCTCTGTGCCTGACCCGGCAGGGCCTTCCCGTGCTCGACCGCTCGACCGGAGGGGGCCTGGCAAGCGCGGAGGGCACGGCTCGCGGCGGGTACGTACTCGCCGATGGCACCGATGTCATCCTGATCGGCACCGGCAGCGAGGTCTCGCTGGCGCTTGATGCCCGCGAGCAGCTGGCGGCCGAGGGCATCTCGGCCCGGGTGGTGTCGATGCCCTGCGTGGAATGGTTCAACGCGCAAGACGAGTCCTATCGGCGCGAGGTACTGCCGCCGACCATCCGCGCGCGGGTGTCGGTGGAGGCGGGCATTACTGAACCCTGGCGGTTGTTCGTAGGTGACGCGGGCGCTTCAATCGGAGTAGACCACTTCGGTGCCTCGGCCGCTTACCAGAAGATCTACCAGGAGTTTGGCATCACAGCGGAGCGGGTAGCCGCTGCCGCACGCGACAGTCTGGCCCGCGTCAGGGCCTAGGACCACCCCTCTGCACGCAGAGAAGGGAAAGCAACCGTGTCAGTAGACGTGCTCGGACAGCTGTCCGAGGCCGGGGTGTCGGTGTGGCTGGATGACATCAGCCGCGACCGGCTGCGCACCGGCAACCTGCAGGCGCTGATCGACGACATGCACGTGGTCGGCGTGACCTCCAACCCGACGATCTTCGCCAAGTCGCTCTCCTCCGGGAATGCGTACGACGACCAGATCGCCGACCTGAAGACCCGCGGCGTGACCGTGGATGAAGCGTCCCGGATGATCACCACGTTCGACATCCGTTGGGCGTGCGACGTGTTCCGGCCGATCTACGACGCGACCGGCGGCCAGGACGGCCGGGTGTCGCTCGAGGTGGACCCGCGGCTGGCCAAGGAAACCGCGAAGTCCAGCGCCGAGGCGCGGGCGCTGTGGTGGATGGTGGACCGGCCGAACCTGCTCATCAAGATTCCCGCCACCGTCGAGGGGCTTCCCGCGATCACCCAGGCCATCTCGGAAGGGATCAGCGTCAACGTCACGCTGATCTTCGGGCTTGAGCGGTACGGCCAGGTCATCGACGCTTACATGGCCGGGCTTGAGCAGGCCGCCGGGGCCGGGCATGATCTATCCAAGATCCGCTCGGTGGCGTCCTTCTTCGTCAGCCGGGTGGACACCGAGGTCGACGAGCGGCTGGACAAGATCGGCACTCCCGAGGCCGCTGCGCTGCGCGGCAAGGCCGCCGTCGCGAACGCGCGGCTGGCCTACGAGCTGTTCGAGCAGCGGATCGCCACGGACCGCTGGAAGGCGCTGAGCGCCGAGGGGGCGAACGTCCAGCGGCCGCTGTGGGCCTCCACATCCGTGAAGGACCCGTCGTTCGGCGATACCAAGTACGTCGTCGAGCTGGTCGTGGCCGACACGGTGAACACCATGCCGGAGGGCACCATCCGGGCGACGGCCGACCACGGCAAGCTGCTCGGCGACACGGTGCACGGCACCTACGACGCGTCCCGCCAGGTCTTCGCCGACCTGGAGAAGCTCGGCATCGGGTACGACGACGTGGTGCAGGTCCTCGAGGACCAGGGCGTGGAGAAGTTCGAGGCATCGTGGAACGAGTTCCTCGACACGATCAGAACGAAGATGGGGCTCTGAGTGACGACAGAACCGGGCCTGGCCCCAGCCAACCCGGGCGTCATCGCCGGACTCGATGAGGATGCCGGGTCGCGCAACCCGCTGCGCGACCCGCGGGACCGCCGGATACCGCGGGTGGCCGGGCCGTGCGTGCTCGTCATGTTCGGCGTCACCGGGGACCTGGCCCGCAAGAAACTGATGCCGGCCGTCTACGACCTGGCCAATCGGGGCCTGCTGCCGCCTGGCTTCTCCTTCGTCGGCTTCGCGCGCAGGAACTGGGAGAACGAGGACTTCGCCCAGGTCACCTACCAGGCGGTGAAGGAGTACGCCCGCACGCCGTTCCGCGACGCGGTGTGGGAGCAGCTCAGCGAGGGGGTCAGGTTCGTCCCCGGCGAGTTCGACGACGACGCGGCGTTCGACCGCCTGGCCGAGACCGTCAGGGAGCTCGACGCGGAGCGGGGCACCGGCGGGAACTACGCGTTCTACCTGTCGATCCCGCCGAAGGCCTTTCCGACGGTGGTGCAGCAGCTCAAGCGCAGCGGGCTGTCCGACTCCGGCGGGCACGGCTGGCGGCGGGTGGTGATCGAGAAGCCGTTCGGCCACGACCTGGCCAGCGCGCGGGAGCTGAACGCAACCCTGGACGGGGTCTTCCCGCCTGAGTCGGTGTTCCGCATCGACCACTACCTCGGCAAGGAGACGGTGCAGAACATCCTCGCGCTGCGGTTCGCCAACGAGATGTACGAGCCGATCTGGAACCGCGGCTACGTGGATCATGTCCAGATCACGATGGCCGAGGACATCGGCATCGGCGGGCGCGCCGGGTATTACGACGGCATCGGGGCCGCCAGGGACGTGATTCAGAACCACCTGCTGCAGCTTCTGGCGCTGATGGCCATGGAGGAGCCGGCCGCGTTCGACGCGGACTCGCTGCGGATGGAGAAGGAAAAGGTCCTGTCCGCGGTGCGGTTGCCTGCCGACCTGGCGACCGGTACCGCGCGCGGGCAGTACTCGGCGGGCTGGCAGGGTGGCCGTCAGGTCTGGGGCTTCCTGGAGGAGGACGGCATACCCGCGGATTCTCGCACCGAGACGTACGCCGCGCTGCGGCTCGGCGTCGACACTAGGCGCTGGGCCGGGGTGCCGTTCTACCTGCGGGCCGGGAAGCGGCTGCCGCGCCGCATGACGGAGATCGCGCTGATCTTCCAGCGAGCTCCGCACCTGCCGTTCTCCGCGACCGATACCGAGGAACTCGGCCAGAACGCGCTGGTGATCAGGATCCAGCCGGACGAGGGCATCACGGTCAGGTTCGGCTCGAAGGTGCCGGGCACGGCCATGGAGGTCCGGGACGTGAACATGGACTTCGCCTACGGCGAGTCCTTCACCGAGTCGAGTCCCGAGGCCTATGAGCGGCTGCTGCTCGACGTCCTCATCGGCGACCCGCCGCTGTTCCCCAGGCAGCAAGAGGTCGAGCTAAGCTGGCGGATCCTCGACCCGGTGGAAGATTTCTGGGCCACCTACACCAAGCCCGACCAGTATCCGGCGGGAACGGCGGGCCCGGCGTCGGCCGAAGCGATGATGGCCCGTGACGGCCGCGCCTGGCGCCGGCTATAGGAGGCGGGCTGTAAATGACCATCGACCTCACCGACACCACCACGGGCGCTATCCTCGAGGCGCTCTCCCAGGCGCGCCGCAGGCTCGGCGGCCCTGCCTCGGGCATGGTGCTGACGCTGATCATCGTGACCGATGAATCCTCGCAGTACGACGCGGTCCGGGCGGCCAACCATGCGGGCCGTGAGCATCCGAGCCGGGTGCTCGCCGTGATCGCCCGCAGGCCGAAGGCCGAGTCCCGGCTGGACGCCGAGATCCGGGTCGGCGAGACCGGCCCCGGCGAGACCATCCTGCTGCGCATGTACGGCCCGCTCGGCCAGCACGCCGACTCGGTGGTCGCGCCGCTGCTCGCGCCCGACGTTCCCGTGGTCACCTGGTGGCCAGACGAGGCACCGCCCGCGCCGAGCACGGACCCGCTCGGTACCGTGGCCCAGCGCCGGGTTACGGACGCGGCGTCCAGCGACGCGCCGAGGGACATGCTGCTGAGCCTGGCCAAGGCCTATCAGCCAGGCGACACCGACCTGAGCTGGACCCGCTCCACGCCGTGGCGTACCCTGCTCGCCGCCACCCTGGACCAGCCCTACCCCGAACTGCTCAGCGGCGAGGTGCTGGCCGAGCCCGATAACCCGACCGGGGACCTGATGGCGGCCTGGCTCGGACTGCGCCTCGGCATCGAGGTGCGGCGCGGCGAGTCCGGCGGCCCGGGGGTCACGGAGGTCGGCTTCGAGACGCCGGAGGGCAAGGTCACGATCTCCCGGCCTGACGGCAGGACCGCCACCCTGAGCTGGCCAGGCAGGCCGGAACGGCGGGTAGCGCTGCACCGGCGCGAAACCGACGACCTGATCGCAGAAGAGTTGCGCAGGCTTGAGCCCGACGAGGTGTACGGAGAGACGATCCGCGCCCTCGCCGGAGGGAGCGCGCGTTAATGAGCGTGCCCGAGGTGATCGTGCACAATGACGCGCAGTTGCTGGCCAAGGCGGTCGCGGCGCGGCTTGTTACCAGGCTGGTCGATTCGGTGGCTGCGCGCGGGACCGCGTCGGTGGTGCTGACCGGAGGCGGCGTCGGCACGGCGGTGCTCGCCGAACTGGGGGTAGCGCCGGCCCGCGACGCCGTCGACTGGCGGCATGTGGACATCTGGTGGGCAGACGAGCGGTTTCTCCGGACCGGCGATCCGCAGCGGAACGAGACCGGTGCGCGTTCGGCCCTGCTGGATCGCGTGGACACCGATCCGGCCCGGGTGCACCCGATGCCGGGCTCGGACGGGCCGGACGGCGACGATCCAGAGGCGGCGGCGGCTAGGTACGCATCATGGCTGGCCGCGGCCACCATGCCGGAGGATCATGCCCTGGTACCCGAATTCGACGTACTGATGCTCGGCATCGGTCCCGAGGCGCACGTCGCCTCGCTCTTTCCCGGCATGCCGGCCATGTATGACGAGCGGCCCGTCGTCGCGGTCCGCGGCTCGCCCAAGCCGCCGCCGGTCCGGCTGTCCCTGACCCTTCCGTCGATCCAGGCGGCGCGGGAGGTCTGGATCATCGCCTCGGGTACCGACAAGGCCAACGCGATCGCGATGGCGCTGTCCGACGCCGGCCCGGTGCAGGTTCCCGCCGCGGGCGCGCGCGGCAGGCAGCGGACGCTATTCCTGCTCGACTCCGGGGCCGCGGCCAAGGTTCCGGCGCAGATTGGCCGCCAGCGCGCGCACTGAGCGGGGGGGTCTGGGGGGGTCATCCCCCCGTGGCGGCACTGACTTATCTCCAGGTCGGCGAGCGAAGGCCAGCCCGGCGGCCAGGCAGACGGCCGGCACCGCGGCCAGCACGTAGCGGTAGCTGAACCCGGCGGTCATCGGCGGCAGTACGATCAGCAGCGCCCCGACCAGCCAGGGCAGCAAGACGACGTCGCCGCGACGTCGCCAGCGCGCGATCACGCCGGCCAGGCCGATGAGGACGATGACGGCCAGGAACGGCCCGCGCAGGTATATGTACCGCTGGTAGATCTGGATCAGCCTTATCCAGGGCACGACCGCCTTGGAGTTCCCGAGGCCTGGCCCGGCGAATTCCTTCCGCGCCTTGTATATCTCGGTTGCCTGGGCATCGTTCGGCGCGGGCGAAACCCACCATGGAATGAGGGCGTTGAGCTGTTTCTGCGACACGAACTGGAACGCCGGGCCGTTCCCTGCGATGTCCAGCGGGTCGGGCTGCCGGTTCCAGCCGAAGGTATGCAGCGTGTCCTTGAGCACCGCGCGCAGGTAGTCGGCCGGCTGGGCGAGGATGGCCCGCTCGGCGAACTTCTGGGCCAGGCCGTTGACGTAGGGGGTGAATCGCAGCGAGTTGTCGGCGGAGTTGTGCAGCTTGTACAGCGGGGTGGTCTTGTTGCTGTCGGGTCCCAGTTCGTTGTCCGACCATACGTAGTTCCCGGCCGGCGGGCGCAGGTACGGTGGCGTCGGATCGCAGAGGACCTGCAGGCTGGCGGGCGGGTTGATCTTCGAGCACTCGGCGAACGTGCTGACCCGGCCGTACAGGAACGTGCCGTCCGACTCGGACAGCGCGTACTTGCCGTAGCTGGCGTGGAACCAGATCATGTACGCGCCGATCGGCACGATGCCCGCCACGAGCAGCACGACTAGGCGTCGCCAGCCGACCCGCCTGACCAGCATGGCCACAAGGGCCACGGCAAGGAGCGGCTCGCCGACCGACCGCACCAGGGTCGCATAGCCGATGAGCAGCCCCGCGATCGCCATCACAAGGACCGATGGCCGATCGTTCCAGCACAGGATCACCACGGCGACGGTCACCAGGAAGATGAACAGGGGATCGGCGGTGACCATGTGCTCAAGGTGCAGTTCGTAGGAATCGAACAGCGCGGGCAGCGCCGCCAGCGCCGCGCCCCACCAGGGCAGCCCGCGATGGCGCAGCAGCGCGTAGATCACGACGCCGATGACCACGCCCATCGCCGCCTGCAGCAGCGCAAGGGGGTAGGCGCTGTGCAGCGGCAGGAGCAGGTCGATAAGGAACGGGTATCCGTTCGGCCGGACCTCGTCGGGGATGTGCGTGACCGCATCGTAGAGATAGTCGTAGGAGTCGTTGAACCACAGGATCGGCGGATAACCGAGCACGACGACGATCCGCACCGCGACGGCGGCAACCACCACGATGGCGAACTGCCAGTGCACCGCCACAGGCTGAACCAGTCGCCTCAGCAGAGCGATCCGCTTCTCCGCAGGCGGCTGCTGACCGGGAGCGACCAAGTCGCTACCGGTGGTCGTATCCGTCAACGACCGCCTCCCACCAGTTGAGCCTGCCGACACGATGCTCCGACCCTTTCGCTGAATCCGCAGGCCCCGGACAATACAGCGGACCGCCGCGGCTCCGCCAGCGTCGGCTGACCCATGGTAGCCGCATACCAGCCGGTGAAGTGACCGTTACGGATAACGGGTACGCGGCCGGAACGCAGGCGTTATCAGCGCCCCCCGTATCCCACGCGGCATGCCAGCAGGCAGATGAATATCACCGAGAGCGCGGCCGCCGTCTCCGGATAGCCCGCCGCCGCGGAGATCATGATCCAGATGAACACGACGGGAAGAAGCCTGCCGAGCGGGCGCTCATGCCTGCGCTCCTGCGGCCGCTCGACGGGGGGCACGGCCCGAGGCACGGTTGCCTGCGGTAGGTCCGCCCCCAGCACCGGCTCGACCGGGAGGTCGCCGGTCAGTTCGCGCAACTCGGCCCAGGTTCTCGCGCTATACGCAGCCGACGTGCGCTCGTCGAATTCGTCGAGCGTCAGCCGCCCGTCCGTGTACGCGTCGCGGAGGACGTCCACGACGGTCTCGCGTTCCTTGTCGGAGGCACGGATCGAGCGGTCGGTCATCGGCGGTAACCCTTCAGCCCTTATGGCCTTCCCTGCGTACCATTCGATCTTAACCCAGCACCGGCTGGATCCCACTGCACCATTTGCGGGAGGGCACCAGCCTCGCGCCGGTTTTTCATGGCGCTACCCGAAGACCCCCGCGCGCTGAGGTGCGCGGATCGCCATGGGCACCCGTTTTGGTAGCTTTCGCGAGGGCCAGGACTGGGCTGCACCCAAATGGTTACGAAAAGTGAGGGGCTTTGGGTCTCGCACCTTAACGCATGCGGCGTTACGCTGTTGGCGAATCTTCATCTGGTCAACTTGAGTCACATGTGACCGAAGGAAGATTTTGGCGCGAGAGACGGAGTCCCTCACGCCAGCGCTATGCAGTTAACGCCGGACACCCGCCCTCTCGGCTGCCGTCACGGCAGGCCGGGAGCCGGACGACCCGTTCCGCACTAGGAGGGATCGATTTGAGCGTCAGCGAAGACCGCACAGTCCAGCCCGCTACTGTACCTGCCCCCGTTTCCAGCATCGCGGATCCCGCCCCGCTGGGGTTGGCGGCCTTTGCCCTGACCACGGTCCTGCTGTCGGCCAAGAATGCGGGCTGGATGACCCACGCCACCGGCAGCGCATGGCTCGGCTTCGCCTTCTTCTACGGCGGG
>Ga0181525_10001742_pt1 | contig 18321 bp, 12 predicted proteins | sample PEATcosm2014_Bin_48_FD_121100 | JGI IMG/M metagenome (GOLD analysis project Ga0181525, IMG submission 121100) | Peatland microbial communities from MTU Mesocosm Facility, Houghton, MI, USA - PEATcosm2014_Bin06_10_metaG | ecosystem: Environmental > Terrestrial > Soil > Wetlands > Peat | place...
CCTTTCCAGGTCTCCGATCCCGGTTCGCCGCGCCGCGGAACGGTCCAGTGGCGCCAGACCAGTTCGCCGGTGGCAGCCTTGAAGCAGGCCACGAATCCGCGAATCCCCTCGTCAGCGCCGGAAACCCCGGCGATAACCGTGTCCTTCACAACCAGCGGAGCCAGCGTGCCTCCGTAATGTTGCGCATCGCCGGACGTCGGGGCCAAGTCCGTCTCCCAAACCAGGCTTCCTGTCGCCCGGTCGAGCGCGATCAGATGGGCATTGTCCGTCACGAAGAAGACGCGGTCGTCCCGGATCGCCGCGCCCCGGTTGGTCCCCAGCGACGCGTCGCCCACCAGGCCGTGCGTCTGCGGGCGCGCGTACTTCCATATCTCCGCGCCCGTCAGCGCGTCGATGGCATACACCTGGTTCGGACCCGTGACATACATCACCCCATCGGCTTCGAGCGGCGTGACTTCCAATCCGAAGTGCGGAATCGGGAAAAGCCATTTCAACTGCAAGCCGCCCACATTGGTGGTGTCGATCTGTTTCAGCTCGCTGTAGCGGTTTGCGCTGACGTTGCCGTTGTAAGTCAGCCAGTCGCCAGGCTGCGGATCGCGCCAGGTCACCCTCCGGCTCGCGGCCGCTCCAGCCGGTTGCGCTCCGGCGTTCAGCTCGTGAACATACCCGGCCACCGCCTCGAGTTCCACCGCGGGCAGATCAAACGCCGGCATGCCCGAATCCGGAAAGCCGCGCTGGATCGTCGCCCGCAGCTCCGCCGCGGATTTGCCCGCCAGCCGCGGATTCGCCGCCAGCCCCGGCCCTTTGCCGCCGCCGCGCGCATCGCTGCCGTGGCAGCCCGCGCAGTGCTTCGCGAAAACTTCCGTGCCGCCGGCGCCTGCCAGCGAAGCGGCTACCAGCAATCCGGCGCAGAGCCTCAGCATCACACGAACTGATACTTCTGGCCCGGATCGTCCCAGAGAATCTTCCGGTTGTGCTTGAAAGAAAGCGTAGCCATGTGGCCCGAAATGGCCGCCTGCTGCCCCACCTCGGGCGAAGCGATCACCTGCTCGTTGCCGCGAATCGCTTCCACCCAATTGCGGAAATGATTGATCGCGCCATCCCGCTCCCCGAAGTCCTTGGGACCGTTCAAGTGCACCAACTGCCGCGCCTTCACCCGGTCCGGCGCTTTGCCGCCCAGCAATTGCGGCGTAAAATTCAGGTCCATGCGGTTCACCACTTCGATGGTTCCCTCATTGCCGCACAACTGCTCGCCATAACCGTATTGATCGTTGCCGAAGTAGCTGGAATAGTTGATCTGCAGCTTGTTGGGATACTCGTAGATGGCGCTGAATGTGTCCGGCGTGTCGCGGTCGTCGCCAGTCGTCCAGCGGTAGATCCCTCCGGACGCCATGCACGACAGAGGCACGGTGCGGTCCAGCATGAAGTTGACGATATCGGTCTGGTGCACCAGCAGGTCTGTCGAGATGCCGCCCGAGTAATCCCAATACAGCCGCCATTGATAATAGCGGTGCGGATCCCAGTCCCGCTTCGGCGCGGGTCCCAGAAACTTGGCCCAATCCGTGTTCTGCTCGTTGGCGTCCGGCGGAATCGCATAGCGCCACGCCGGATTGTCGTCCGTCGAGTTGCGGTACCAGAACGCACGCACGAAATGCACGTCGCCGATCATGCCCTGCTTCACCATCTCCTTGGCTTTCTTGTACAGCGTCGAGCTGCGGTTCTGCGTTCCCACCTGCACGATCTTGCCGGACTTCTTCCACTCGCGCACGATGTCGAAGCCCTCTTCGATGGTGTGGGCCAGAGGTTTTTCGAGGTACACGTGCTTCCCCGCGCGCAGCGCGGCAATCGCCATATCGTGATGCAGGTGCTCCGGGGTCATGATGAAGACCGCATCGATGGAACTGTTGGCCAGCAGCTCGTGGTAGTCCTCGTAGGTGGCCGGCGTATTGCCCCAGATGGTCTGCACGCGGTCCTTGCCGCGCGCCAGGTAGCCCTGGAACGTATCGCAGATGGCGGTGATGGCGACCGTGTCCGGAGCCGCCTTCTTCAGCCAGTCGATGCCCGCGTTGCCGCGCGTGCCCACTCCGATCCAGCCGATATTGATCTTGTCATTGGCGCCGCGCGCGCCAATGACAGCAGGCCCGGCAAGCACCGCTGCCGTAGCTGTAGTTTTGAGAAAATCCCGACGATCCATTTCGCCCCTATGATATCAGATGGAGGGCGGGATTTATCCCGCGCGGGGCTTCAGCCCCGCCGCCTGCGCGCTACATTAATGAGCATGCATCCCAAGCTGATCCTCTTCTGCCTCGTTGCGTCCGTCTCGCCCGCCGCCATGCGCGACATCGTAAAACTAGAAACCGGCGCGCTGAAGGGAACATTCGCCAACGGCATTACCGCGTTCAAAGGCATTCCATTCGCCGCGCCGCCAGTGGGCGCACTCCGCTGGCAGCCCCCCAAGCCCGCGCCGCACTGGAAAGGCGTCCGCGAAGCCCTCGAGTTCGGCCCACGCTGCATGCAAGGGAATATCTACGGCGATATGGTTTTCCGCGACAAAGGTCCCAGCGAAGACTGCCTCTACCTCAACGTGTGGACGCCCGCCGCCTCCGCGAAGGCGCGCCTGCCTGTGATGGTATGGGTCTATGGCGGCGGCTTCGCGGCGGGCGCGACTTCCGAGCCCCGGCAGGATGGCGAGAACCTGGCGTGCAAGGGCGTCGTGGTTGTCACCATGAACTACCGCCTGAATATATTTGGCTTCTTCTCGCATGCCGAACTGGCGCGGGAGTCCGGCCACGACTCCGCCGGCAACTATGGCCTCCTCGACCAGGTGGCGGCGCTGCAATGGGTGCGCAAAAACATTGCCCGCTTCGGCGGCGACCCCGCCAACGTGACCCTTTTCGGCGAATCCGCCGGCTCCTTCTCCGTCAGCGCCCTCATGGCGTCGCCGCTGGCCCAAGGCCTGTTCCAGCGCGCCATCGGCGAAAGCGGCGCTTTCTTCGGCAAGGTGCTGGATTTGAAGCCGCTCTCCCAGACCGAAGCGGCGGACGCCAAATTCGCCGAGTCCATCGGCGCCCACTCGCTCGCGGACCTGCGCGCCAAGCCCGCCGCGGAACTGCTCGACGCGGCCGTCAAGCATGACGACGAAAGGTTCGCGCCCAACGTCGATGGCTATTTCCTGCCGCAGACGGTGCGCGAGATCTACGCCGGCGGCAAACAGAGCCACGTGCCGCTGCTGGCCGGATGGAACCGGGACGAGGGCGGCTATGGATCCATCTTCAAAGAAGACGCCCCCACCGCGGGGAACTTCGCGGCCTACGCGCAAAAGCAAATCGGCGATAGAGCCGGCGAGTTCCTGAAACTCTATCCTGCGGACACCGACGAAGAGGCCAAACGGTCCGCACAGGACCTGGCGGGCGACCAGTTCATCGCCTTCTCTACCTGGAAGTGGCTTGAGATGCAGGGCGCGACCGGCAACGCCACGCTCTATCGCTATGAATTCGACGACGCTCCGCCCGTGCCCGCCAGTGCGGAGGCGCGCGGCGCGTACCATTCCGCGGAGATCGAGTTCGTATTCGGCGCGCTGGCCTCGAAGAACCTGCCGTGGCGGCCGGAAGACAAAACGCTATCGGATCTGATGTCTTCCTATTGGGCGAACTTCGCCCGCAGCGGCGATCCCAACGGAACCGGTCTGCCGGCTTGGCCCGCATACAATAGCCAGGGAGGCCACGCGGTGATGCATCTGGATGCCAACTCGCACGCCACGCCCGACGACCATCGCGCGCGCTACGAATTCCTCGACCTGCAGAAATAGAGCCTGCCATGCGAATTTTCCTTCTGGCCTGCATGCTCCTCCTGCCCACCGCTGCCCTGCCGCTCGGCCAGCCCCGTTATGTGGAAAACGTCGCGCGGCCGGGCAGTTTTCCCATCGCCCAAGCCAAGACATGCGCGGCGATTTATGTCGATCCAGCCGACTTCCCCGGAGTGATCCGCGCGGCCAGCGATCTGCAGGCGGATATCGCCCGTGTCACCAACTGTACGCCGGCCATCGCGCACGATCCCGCCAAATTGAGCGCGCACGCGATCGTCATCGGCTCGCTGGATAAAAGCGCGCTGGTTAGGCGGCTTACAGATACATCCGCCATCGCGGGTAAGTGGGAATCGTTCCTGATTCAAGCTGTATCGAAGAACGCTTTGGTTATCGCGGGAAGCGACAAGCGCGGGACCATCTACGGCATCTATGATCTCTCGGAACAGATCGGCGTCTCCCCTTGGTATTGGTGGGCCGACGTTCCCGTCGCTCATCAAGACGCACTCTTCGTGAAGCCCGGCCGATTCTCCGAAGGCGAACCGGCCGTCAAATATCGCGGCATTTTTCTGAACGACGAAGCGCCTTCTCTCTCCGGCTGGACCCGCGAGAAGTTCGGCGGCTACAACCACAACTTCTATGTGAAGGTATTCGAGCTGATTCTGCGCCTGAAGGGGAATTATCTCTGGCCCGCCATGTGGGGCAGCGCCTTCAATGAAGACGATCCGCTGAATCCCAAACTCGCCGACGAGTACGGCATCGTCATGGGGACTTCCCATCACGAGCCTATGCTGCGCGCCCAGCAGGAGTGGAAGCGGCATGGCAAAGGTCCCTGGAACTACGCCACCAACCCCGAGGTGCTGCGCTCGTTCTGGGACGAGGGCATCGAGCGCAATAAGTCCTATGAGAGCATCGTCACGCTGGGCATGCGCGGCGATGGCGACATGCCCATGGCCGCCACCGGCGGCATGCAGGCGAACAAAGCGCTGCTGGAACAGATAGTCGCCGATCAGCGCGCCATCATCGCGAAGCGCATTGGCCCGGATCTGTCTCGCGTGCCGCAGGATTGGGCGCTCTACAAGGAAGTGCAGGAATATTATGAAGCCGGCATGCGCGTCCCCGACGATGTGACTCTGCTCTGGTGCGACGATAACTGGGGCAACATTCGCCGGCTCCCCACCGCCGAAGAGCGCAAGAGAAGCGGCGGCGCGGGTATCTATTACCACTTCGACTATGTGGGCGGACCGCGCAATTATAAGTGGCTGAACACCAATCCTATCGCCAAGGTTTGGGAACAAATGAACTTGGCGTACGAGTACGATGCCCGGCGCATCTGGATCGTCAATGTGGGCGACCTGAAGCCCATGGAGTTTCCGATCGAGTATTTCCTGAGCCTGGCCTGGAATCCGCAGCGATGGCCGCACGAGAGAATTGCCGAATTCGGCAGGCTGTGGGCGGAGCGCGAGTTCGGCAAGACCTATGCTGCTGAAATCGCGGATATAGTCGCCAAATACACGAGATACAACGGCCGGCGCAAGCCTGAGCTTCTGGAACCCGGCACTTTCAGCCTGGAGAACTATGGGGAAGCGGACACTGTGCTGGCCGAGTGGCAAGCCCTGGTGTCCCGCGCGGAGCGGATTTACCGTCAGTTGCCGGAAAATGCAAAGGATGCCTTTTTCGAGCTGGTGCTCTATCCCACCAAAGCGTGCGCCCAGGTGAACGAGCTATACATCGCCGCCGCCAGGAACCGGCTCTATGCCGCGCAGGGGCGCGCCAGCGCCAACGATTACGCGGCGCGCGTGCGCGAGCTGTTTCAGGCCGACGCAGATCTGTCCGCTACTTACAATCACACCCTGGCCGGCGGTAAGTGGGATCACATGATGGATCAGACCCACATAGGTTACACCGGCTGGCAGGAACCGCGCGTCAACGCCATGCCGGAAGTGACCGAAATCCAGGTTGCGGAAGCCGCGCGCATGGGCGTCCAGCCGACGCAACTGCAGTTCGACGCCTTCAATCAGCCCCGCCGGTCTATCGAGGTGTTCAACAAGGGCCGCGCGCCGTTCGACTTCACGGCGGCCGCCGGCGCCCCCTGGATTGTGCTCGACAAGACGCGGGGAGCGGTGCAGAAAGACGAACGCCTGGAAGTCAGTATAGATTGGAGCAAAGCGCCCACAGGCAATACACAGGGATCCGTGAAAATCACAGGCGCGGGCGCCGAACCGGTGTTAGTCAAGGTATCGGCATTCCACCCGCGGGAAGTCACGCGCGACACATTGCGCGGTTTCGTGGAGACGGATGGCTATGTCTCGATCGAAGCCGCGCACTACGCGAAAAAGACCAGCGCCGGCCCGGTTCACTGGGAAGAGATCCCGGACTACGGGCGGACATTGTCCGGCATGACCATCCTACCCTGCACCGCGGCCAGTGTCACTCCGCCAAGTGACTCGCCGTCGCTCGAATATCGAATGTATCTATTCGACCCGGGCGCCGTGCAGGTCCACACCATCGTTGCGCCGTCACTGAACTTCGTGCCCGGCCGCGGGCTGAGATTCGCCGTCGCCTTCGACGATCAGCCGCCCCAAATCGTGGATGCCCTGGCGCAAAACACGCTCAAGGATTGGGAGGAGTCCGTAAGAGACAGCGTCCGCACCATCGTATCCACTCACTCGCTGGCAGGCTCCGGCTATCATGTCCTGAAGTACTGGATGGTGGATTCCGGAATCGTGATCGAGAAGATCGTGGTCAACCTGGGCGGCCTCAAACCGAGTTACCTGGGGCCTCCCGAAAGCTACTACAAGCCGGTGGATTAGCTGTGCACCGGATGCGGCTTCCTTCCCATGTCGCCCAGCAATCCTACCGATAGCTTCTTGATCTCCGGCGGCGCGGAAGTCGCCAGCCAGGCCAGCGTGCTGATGGTGGCCCAGGGTGTGCCGATGTTGATGAAGTGGTGTTCCGGATCGCCCAGGTGATTGGCCGGTGGCGCGAAGTCGGCTTTGCGGATCAGGTCGAAGATATACTTGGACGCCGTCTTGGGGTCCACGATGCCCGCCTCCACCTGACACATCTTGGCCTCCGCGGCGTTGTACAGTTCGCCGTAGCCCTGGTGCTGGCTGTAAAACAGTCCCATTGGCTCTTCGGCGTCGGGCAGGATGGAGTCGTCGTGCGTCCTCTTATAGCGCCGGTAAATGCTGGCGAGCTTCAGATCGCCCAGGCCGACGCCCAGCGCCCAGACCCGGAACCAGGCGTTCCACAGGTCGAAGTCGCGCCAGGAAGTGTAGGCTGCGCTGGCGGTTCGGTCGTTGTTGGTGCGGTCGATCTCGTGCACCCGAGCCACATACTCGAAGCGGTCGGTGGTGAAGTCGTCGTCCTTCAAGGCCTTCAGCAGCCGCGCAGCCAGCGCGTTGGTCACTTCCATGGAAGACGCCAGCCCGCGCGAAAAAATCGCGTCCAGGAAGCCGCTCCCGGTGCCGCCGGCCATGATCGCCCAGCGCGCGCCGACACTCTGTTTGACGGAGATTTGCAGCCGGTCCGACGAGATCCACGGGCGCACCGGTTTGGCGTCCTTGAACTGCTCATAAATGCTGGGGAAGCGCGACAGGAACTGGCTCCACTCCTGGTCCGGCGTGATATCGGTGGGCTTGGGGAATTTGCGAATGTCGAAGCTCAGCCCGACGCTGACCAGCTTGTTTGTGGAGCCCGGCCGATTGTCGAACGGGATCACCCACACCCAGCCGCCATCGAACAGGTGGTGGCAGGTGCCCTGGTACCAGCGGCGCGGCGCTTGCGGCACGCCGTTCGGCAGGTTCAGATCGTCGTAGGGTTTCACGTCGATCATGTGCGTGAACAGGCAGCGCGTATTGGTCTTGCAGCGGATGGGATCGTCGCGCAGGTCCCACATGCGCGACAGCACGTGCCCGCCGCCGGATGCGTCAGCGATGAACCGCGCGCGGATGGACTCGCCCTTTTCCGTCTCCAGAGTGACGCCACGGCTGTCGGTCTCGACGTTCTTCACGCGCGTGAAATGCTTCACCGTGGCGCCGTGGTGAATGGCTGTGTGAGTCAGATAGGCGTCGGTGTCCTGGCGGAACAGGTGCGCTTCGTAGCCTTCCCGGTAAGGCGGGATGACCAACTGAGTGGACTCTTTCGGCCGCTGGTGCTGGCCTTCGTGGTGCAGCAGGAATCCGAAGTTTTTCTTGATTCCGTGGCCCGACGACACGAACTTATGAATCGTTTCGCCGGAGTTGAACTCGGTCTTGAACTCCGGGACTCCGAACCGCTCCGCCATGATCTTGATCATGCGGAAGGTGTGCCGCACGGTGGATTCGCCCAGGGCAAAGCGGGGATGCGTGCCGGCGTCGAGGATCACGACTTTGGCCCCATTACACGCCAGGATGGTTCCCAGCATGCCTCCTTCGAAACCCGCGCCAAGAATTGCAACATCGTATTGTTCGTTCATATAGGTGAGTGCTCTTTTTTGGAAAATAATTGCATTCGGACGCCACACAATTCAGCGAACTTGGCCTCTGTCGCTTTGATGCGTCCCGCGGCAACCTGCAGCGCGCGCAGAAGCATCTCCACGCCCAATTCGCCGTCGTCGCGGCATGCCCGGGTCAGGTCCGGGCCGGCGATGCGCAGCGCGGCCGTCCGCTCCCGCGCGCGCACCTGAAAAACGGTCTCTTGATGGTCTAACAACGCGGACCAGCCAAATGCCTGGCCAGGACCCAACGTCAGTACGGCTACGGTGAGGATGGAGGTGTGCAACTCGACACTGACACCGCCGGAAGTGACCAGGTAGAAGTACCGGGACTGCTGGCGATCCGCCAGAATCACCTCGTTGTCCGCGAAGGTGACTTCCGTCGATAGCTTGGCCAGCCTGGCGATATGCCGCTCGGCCAAGCCGTGCATGAAAGCGTGGTTGCGGAGGGTCTCCTCTAGCGTCAAATGCCCCACCAGTGCGTGAAATGCCGCTAACGACGCCGTTTTCAGTGCCTATTTCGCAGCGGTGACGCGAATGGTGCAATTACGGTGCCAAGCTAGTACATCGTGCAGATAGTTATTTGCAGATCGACCCGCAACCAAAATGACTCCTGTGGGGGCGGGCAATTCTGCCCGCATCCGGCTTTCAGCCGGCTTTAGCCGCCTAAAAGGCGGCTGCGGCCAAGATTGGCCGCCCTCCGGTGCAACTGAATCGGCAGCATTCTGTAAAGAACTATCTGTACGATGTACGAGTCGATGAGGTGGTCACAAGGGTAGAGGAGGTGCAAGCCATGTCAAACCGGGTGGCGCGAGTTTCAAAAGCTGTACCGCAATGCCAGCCTGGCGTTCGAATTGCGCCGGTATTGGCCCAAAAAGTCCGACTCGTCCCCGCGGATCAGGGTGAAGGCCGCCGTCGCTCGCCAGTGCGCCCCCAGCGCCTGCGAGTATTCGAGCTTGGCCCACATACCTTGCCCGTTCTGCCGCAGCGCAGTCTCCAGCGCCACGCTGCGGTTGGTGTCGATGGTGTAGCCCGCGCGGCCCAGAAATGCGCTGGTCAATCCGCGGTCCGGCGCGAAATCGAAGATCGACCGGTGCTCGGTCACCACCTGCCCCGCGTATCCGCCGATGAAGAACCATTCGCCCGCCTGCCGCTCCAGTTGCACCACGTACAGCGCGTATTCGTCTTCCGTCCTGGTGGCGGAGGTGAAGTAGGCCGCCTCGGCCTTCACCGTCACGCCCTTCAAAGGGATGGCCGCGTCGGCGCCATACATGCGCATCTGCGGATAATAGCGCTCCACATCCACGCTCAGCGGCTGCGGTTCTTGAACGCTGAATAGCGGCAGGTTATTGTGCCCGTCGTAGAACGAAAGCGAATACTCCGCCAGCGCGCCGATATGGTTCCAGCGCGCGCCGAACTGCGAGCCACCCGGAAACGATGGCGGCAGTTCGGCGATCCCGATGCCGGCCGGAAGATTGCTCCAGCGTTGGTCGAGCAGCGGCACGCGGCTGGGCGTGAACAGCGGCTCCCACACTACGTCTATGGTGTTCGACTGCCCGCCGTAAGTCGCGCGCACCGCCGTGACGGCCAGAAAATCGCTGTCCACAACCGCCAGGTAGTCTTGCGGCGCGAAGCGATCCGTGGGATTCAGAATATCGGCCTTGCCCCAGCGGATAAACTGCTTGCCCAGCACCACCGTCAGCTTCTTCTTCGAGTACGTGGCGTTAAGCTGCCGCACTTCGAACGACGGACGTCGGCGTTCGCGATCGTCCCAGGAAAGCTCCCAGGCCCGATCCACTTGTTCGTGGGTATCCGCGCGCGCGTCGATGCCGCCCGCAAACTGCCAATCCGAATCCAGCTTATAGAAGGCTTCGTACCGGAACAGCGCATCGCCGACCGCCTGTCCGCTATCGTCGGGCGCGGTTTGCGGATACCCCACAAAGTCCGCCTCCAGAAACCCGCGTTGCGTGAAGCTTTGCGCCAACGCCCCGGCGCTCAGGCCCAGCACCCAGAACCCAGCACCCAGAACCCGCCCGTTCACATTTGCCGCCGCAGCGCCTGCACGGTGAAATCGTCGTCTTTCATAGGAACGTTGTAACGCACGTTGTCCAGCTTCAGAATCGTGCGGCTCTTGCGGCCCAGATCGGTCATTTCCAGCAGTCGCGCCGTCCAGATCCCTTGAATGTTCTGGATGTCCCTCTCCACCAGGCGGCGCACCAGCTTGTCTTTCACGTAATTCTCATACTGCACGGGGACGTAGTTATCCTTTCGAATCCATACGCGCGACGAGGTGTATTGGGAGCTCTTGCCCTGCTTGGGTTTCGATTCAATACGCCAGCATGGTGCGCCGTCGATCGGTTCCTCGCCCTGCAGGCTGTAATCGTATTGGTTGACGTCGCGCTCCTCCAAATCCTCGAAGCTGAAATCGGTGCCGAAGAATCGCGTGGAGCGGTCCTGTTGCGCGATGCGGCGGTCGCGCCCGATGGCCGGCGTCCACATCCACTGGTCCGACGATCGCTCCGGATGGTTGACCACCAGCAGCGCCACGCCCTTAACTTCCGGCGGCTCCGTGAAGCGGATGATCGCCTTGCTCGCGCCGTAAGAACCCAGCCGGTCCGATTGCCAATGCTTCTTCGATACCTTGTTGTTCGCGCTGATGACTTCCAGCGAGCCTTCGTAGCGCTGCGAATCGGCGCGGCCGCGGCGCTGCGACTCCTCCACAATCTGGCGCGCGTCATCGGCCCCGGCGAGCGAAAAAATCGCCAGTGCCAAACAGATCAGTTTTCTATTCATACTCCAGCGCCTCCACTAGCGAACTCCGCACCGCGCTCTCCGCGGGAAACAGCGCGGACCCGAAAGCTGCACCCAGGATCACCGGCACCAGCACCGCCACGATGCCGAACGGAAAAGTATAATCGAGCGCGATCCCGGCGAAATTCTCCCGCGAAACCGTCAGCATGTAATAAAGGTTCAGCGCGCCCGCGGCGATGCCCAGCACCAGTCCGACGATCCCAATGGCCAGCGCTTCCATCCATATCGTGTGGCGGATCTGGTTGCGCAATCCGCCTACCGCGCGCAGCACGCCCAGCTCGCGCCGCCGGTCGGTGATCGAAACCGTCAGCGTATTCACGATGCCCAAAATGGCCACCAGCACGGCCACGAACAGTTGCAGGTAAGTCATGCCGAACCATTGGTCGGTAACCTTGAACACGTAACTGCGCACCTCCTTGTTCGATAGTACGAACAGCCGCCGCTCGCGCGCGAAGCCGTCCAGAATGCGGGCCTTCACATCCGCCGCGTTGGCGCCCGGCGCCAGGTAAATGCGGAAGACATCCACCGAATCGTCCTTCCACCGCTTCCGGTAGAGCTCCCGATCGATGAAGATGGTGCCCAACTGGTTCGAATAATCTTTCAGTATGCCCACGATGGGCAACCTCAGCGCACCCGTGGGCGTGGCGACCTCCAGCGTCTGGCCCAGCTTCAGTTTTTCCAACTGCGCCAGGTTGTCGGCGATGATGATGCCCTTCTGCTCAGCCAAAGTGCGATACATGCCGTCGAAATCACCGGCCGTGATGCGCCGGTTGCGCGTGCGGCGCGCGATGCTCAGCGAATCGATGCCCACCACCATCACCGGCTTCCCCCGAAAATCGGTGCGCACGATGCGCACGGGCTGCACCTCGGCGACTCCGGGAATCTGCCGCAGCCCATCCAGCATACTGTCCGGGAAATGGAAGGTGCGCTGGGAAATGTTCTGCGAGGTGGTGACGAAGAAATCCGGATTCATGGTGCTGTCCATCCATTCGGCGATCTCCGCGTAGCTGGCCCGCGCCATGCCACCCAGCGCGATCACCAGCGCCAGCGACAGCATCAGCGCCGCCACCGTGGCGGAGGTGCGCCGCGGCGATTGAATCAGGCTGTCGGCCGCCAACGCGCCTTCCACCGGCCGGATCCACTTCAGCGGCCCGCGCAATAACTTCGAAAGGTATAGCGATAAAGCCGGCGTGAGCAGCAGCATCGCGAGCATCGCCAGGAAATAGCCGGTATAGAAAACCGCCGTGGATCGCCCAAACACGATGCATCCAGCCGCGATGGCGATGGCCACCAGCGCCGCCGTGCGCCTTCTGCGGTTCTCGCCCGCCGAAAGCACCTGGTATTGCCCCTTTTGCAATGCTTTCACCGGATCCACGCGCGCGGCGGCGCGCGCGGGCAGAAAAGCCGCGACCATGCTGGTGATCACGCCTACCGCGGCTGCGGTTATCAGCAGCCACGGACGCACCAGCATGTGGTCCGCATTCGCCGAAACGCCCATCACGCCTTCCATGAATGCGTTGGTGCTGGCCGTGAGCCCTTGGGCCATCAACAAGCCCAGGCCGATGCCCAGCGCCGAGCCCATCAGTCCCGCCACCGCGCTTTCGCCCAGGAACAGCGCCCGAATCTGTCCGCGCGTGGCGCCCAGCGCGCGCAGGATGCCGATCTCCGCGCGCCGCTGCGTGACCGCGATGGCGAACGAGTTATAGATGATGAAGGTGCCGATGAACAGCGCGAACACACTGGCCAGGTTCATGGTCATGGAATACACGCCCATCAGCGATTCGAATTGCTGCCCTCGCCCGGATGGCGGCTCCACTTCGAAGCCTGGCCCCAGCACCTTGCGCAGCGAGGCTTGCCCCGCCTCGAGCGAAACGCCGTCCCGCAGGCCGATATCGATGCGGTCGAAGCGCCGCCCCATGCCGAAGAACTTCTGCGCCGCATAGATATCCATGATCGCCAGGTTGCCGCCGAACGCCGAAGTCATGCCGCCCGATCTTAAGATTCCGCGCACGGTGAACTGCCGGTCGCCCTCCATGGTCTTCATGGCCAGCTTACTGCCGCTCTCGAGGCCGTTGCGCGCCGCAAAATCGCGCGTCAGGATCAGCGAATCCGGCTGCGCCAGAAACACCAGCGGATCGTCCATCACATCCTGGTCGCCGCCTTCCAAGTCGTAATCGCGCAGGCTGCGGTCGCCAGTCATATCCACCGCCAGGATCAGCAGCTTGCCCTGGCCCTTGAAGCCGCTGTCCACCACCTGCTCGATCACCGGCGCCGCCGCGCTCACGTCGGCATCGCTCTGCACCCGCTCCAGAACCTCCTCCGCAAAGCCGCCATCGCCCGCCGAGACCTGAAGCTGGGTCTTGCCCGCGATGTGTTCCACGGTGCGGTTGAATGCTTCGAGGACGCTCTGGTTGGCGGTGTACATGCCCACCAGCAGCGCCACTCCTAGCACGATGCCGCCGATGGTCAGCACCCAGCGCACCAGGTGTTTGCGCGCGTAGGGCCAACTGATCAGCCACAGCAGGATCATCGGCGCACGTCTCCCGCCACGCGCCCGTCGCGCAGCGTCACTGTGCGCGGGCAGCTCGCGGCTACGCCCGCATCGTGGGTGACGATCAGCACGGTGGCGCCCATGCGCCCGTGCAGATCGAGGATCAGCTTCAGGATTTCCGCGCCGGTGTGGCTGTCCAGGTTTCCGGTCGGCTCATCGGCCAGCAGGATCGGCGGATGAAACGCCAGCGCCCGCGCGATGGCCACGCGCTGCCGCTCGCCGCCGGAAAGCTCGTCGGGCAGGTGATCGAGACGATGGCCGAGCTGCACCAGGTCCAAAAGTTCGCGCGCGCGGACGGTGGTTTCCCGCTTGGCGATGCCCTTCAGATGCAGCGGCAGCGCCACGTTTTCCATGCAACTGAGGCTGGGCAGCAGATTGAAGAACTGAAAGATGAACCCGATTTTGTCGCGGCGCAAGCGCGTCAGGTCGTCGTCGGAAAGGCGCGCGATGTTCTGCCCATCGATGCGTATCTCGCCCGTGGTGGGCCGGTCCAGGCCGCCGAGCAGATTCAGCAGCGTGGATTTGCCCGACCCCGACGGCCCCACGATGGACAGCATTTCGCCGCGCGCCACTTGCAGGTCGATCTGTTCCAATGCAGTGACCTGGCGCTTGCCGTCGAAGCTCTTCGAAACCCCGTTAACTGAAACCACCCATCCCCCTGAACACTTATCCTTTCCAGCGTATCAGAGGTGTCGCGCGGGCTTACTCGATTACGCTGATCGGCGCCGGCGGTGAGACGGCACCGATCAGATCCAGCACCACCGGGACAGCCGCGGGGTTCGTGCCGGCCGGCAGACTCGCAGGCAACTGCACGTTGATCTGCACTCCGCCCGCGATAAGCCCCGGCGCCGCGCCCGCCCACTCGACGGTTGCCGGCACTCCCGCGATCAAGACTTCAGGTGCGCTCAAGACCGGGAAGTAAGGCGGAGGCAGAGGCGTAATCTCGCCATCTTCAAGCGGAGTTGCCAGCGGACCGGCGCCAGTCGCATAAATCGAAACGATGGTGCCCAGCGCGGCGGGATTGGCAGGGGTGTTCACCGTGCCATCCTGGTTCAACACCGCCGCTTGTCCGTTGATGGTGAAAATCCCGGGGTTGAACGCGTTGGGTGCGTCGAGCGGCGGCGCGCTCTGGCCCTGATACTGCACTTCGGTGGTTATCTCAAAGGCGCCGAACGGAACCACCCCCTCGATCTGTCCGGCTTCGACCATCAGCAATGGCGCAGCGATCCCGCCGATCTGCACCTGCACTCCGGCTAGGGTCGTCGGAAATCGGCCGGATTGGTCCGGCGCTCCGGCGACAGCTTGCGCTGGTCCCAGGTTCGAACCGTAAAGCACGAAGATCTCCCCTGGGGCGACTCCCGGTCCGATCTGGCCGGATGCCAGGTTCTGCAGGCAGCCGAAGTTCATCGCGGGAACCGTGGTGAGGTCGACTGTTGCAAGGCTCGCCTGTGTCTCTGTTACGGCCGAGTAAACCGAAAGCTGCCCGGGCGCCCCGATGATGGCCACGCCCGCGCCTCCCTGCCGCATGTAGGTGGCGGCCGCCACGCCTCCCGCGGCATCGGTTTCGAGCACGAACTCCCCGCCCGCGGTGGAGCACGGAACATCCAGCAGCGGCGCTAATGGCGCCGGCGGAAGCGCGCCCGTGCCGTGGCCCAAAGCATAGGCGTTCCCCGCGCTATCCAGCAGCACCTGGTCGAACTGCGTGGCCGCCATATCGGTTTCCGATAGGATGGTCCCGCCACCGGCCGCCAAAGTCAGCAGGAATGATGGCCCCAGCGGATAAATGGGAGGCGTCGGTACCAGGAATGGGCCCGTATTCGGCGCCGGACTCACGCCCACCAAAGCTTCACCCGCGCCATTCACCGCGATGGCCGCGCCGGCGCCGGCGTACTTCGAATCCAGGTCCGGCAGAAATGCAGTGTATGCCACGTGCCCGTCCGACGTATCGACCTCCGTCACGTATGGCCCCGCGCTGCCGCTGGACGGTTGGGAACTTCCGGTGAGGAACGCATCCCCTTCGCCGTCGATGTCGAACGACTGGATGGTCGCATCGGAGTAAGTCGCATAGACTAGCGAAGCGGCTTGCGGGTCCAGCCGGACAAAGAAGTTCCCGCTCCCGGGTTGGTGACTCATGGCATCGGCAGTGACTGGGAAATCGGTAGACGCGGTGGTGCCGGCCACGTAGGCGGAGCCGCCGGCGTCTACCGCGATCAGGGAAGGAACATCCGAGCCCGAGCCTCCCACCAGCGTCGAGTAAACCACCGTACCGTCCGGCGCGAACTTAGTAACAAATGTGTCGCCGCCGGGGAGGATCACTACCGGTCCGAAGGGGTCGATAGAATCCAGAACCGCGTTCGGCGTAAGGGGACCCGCGTTCTTCTGCCCGGCCGTGCCCACGGTTACCGGGAAGTCCGCCGAATAGGTGAACCCCGTGACGTAGGCATTGCCCTGCGCATCCGTGGTAATGGCGATGCCGCCATCTTCGCTGCTTCCGCCCAGATATGTCGCGTACAGAACATTGCCGCTGGGGTCCTGTTTCATCACGAAGGCATGGCTGCAGTAGACGGCTGTAGGCGCCACAAACGGGGACAATTGCTGTGTGGCGCAAACCGTAGACGCCTCGGTCTTCTGGTAGGCATTGGCGGTAAGGGCCACCGGCAGTCCCTGACCGGTCCACCAGGTGTTACCCGCGCCGTCAACGGCGATATTACTTCCGGTGGCCGCCCCAGCGGACCCCCCAAAAACCACAAAAACCAACACGCTAAGTGCCTTCATCGATTTGCATTAACTCCCGCTACGAACCAACTGACGCGCCGCGCAGCCGAACGGTTAGCGCACCGCGAACGGCAGCAGTACCGGCTATGCCACATCCAGCATATCGGACGTGTGCTATAAATCGTGCCATGTCCGCCCTCGATCGCCGCCGTTTTCTGCAACTCTCCGCGCTGGCCGTATCGCCGCTGGCCGCCGCCTTGCGCCGCAAAGTCAAGATCACCGACGTCAAGTGCATGATCGTGCGCGGCACCTGGGACTGGAACCTGGTCAAGATTGAAACCGACGCCGGCCTCTACGGCATCGGCGAAGCCTATTGGGGGCCCGGCGTCAAGGACGTCATCGTCAAGATCCTCAAGCCGCTGCTGATCGGCGAAGACCCCTTGAACGTGGACAAGCTCTACACCAAGATGCTGATGCGCAACGGCGGCGCGGGCGCCACTGGCGGCGTGACCGTGGAGGCCGCCAGCGGCGTCGAGATCGCTCTGTGGGATTTGGCCGGGCGCATCCTGGAAACGCCCACCGTGAACCTGCTGGGCGGCCGCTTCCGCGATCGTGTGCGGTTCTATCGCACCATGCAACTTCCCAAACAGCACGTCGAAGACCCCGCCGCCTGGCGCGACCTGGTGCACCAGGCGCGCGCGGAAAAGTGGGGCTGGACCGCGTTCAAGTTTCAGGGCGACGGCATCCCGCGCGCGCTCGACCCGCAAAATCTGGAACCGGGCCACGATCCGTATACCCGGCAACTGAAGGCCGGCGATATCCGGCAGATCGTGCGGCTGATGGAAGTGGTGCGCGAGGAGTTGGGGCCGGATGGCGAGTTTGCGATCGACGTTCACTGGCGCTTCGACACGCGCGACGCCATCGATCTGGCCAAGGCTTTGGAAAACGTCAGGCCCATGTGGCTGGAAGATCCTGTGCCACCGGAGAACCCCGAAGCTATGGCCTTCGTCAGGCGCGCGTCTCCCGTGCCGATCTGCACCGGCGAGAACCTATATACCCGGCAGGGCTTCCTGAAGCTCATCGAACTGCAAGGCTGCGACGGCGTGCACATCGACGTGCCGAAGTCCGGCGGGCTGCTCGAATCCAAGCGCATCTCCGACCTGGCCGACAACTATTACATCTGGACGGCGGCGCACAATCCAGCCAGCCCCGTCGGCACTATCGCGTCCGCGCATGCGGCGGCGTCCATGCGCAACTTCCGCATCCACGAGTTGGCGAATTACGTGGACTGGTGGCCCGATCTGGTGATCCACGAGGGGCCGATTTGGGAAAACGGCTACCTGACCATTCAGGACAAGCCCGGCTACGGGATCGAGCTGAACCCGGACGTGGCGCGGGCGCACCTGGCGCCGGGGGAGACCTGGTGGGGATGATTTGAGCCTCTCATACCATATCGACTTTCGATATAATCGATATATATGAAGCCGCTCCTGATCCACGTCGATGATCGCATGCTGACGGCGTTGAACCGCATTGCCGCGCCTGGAAAGCGGCAGCGGTCGGAGTTTGTGCGGCAAGCCATCCGGGCGGCGATCCGTCAAGCTGAGTACCGCGCCATGCGCGAAGCCTACCGCAAACAGCCCGATTCGATCTCGGACGCCGACGACTGGTCCACCGCCGAGGACTACCAACCGTGAGGCAGTTCGAGATTTGGTGGGCGAACCTACCCACGCCGGGCGCTTGTCGCCGAGATCACGACCACGATCCGGTCCATTCCTGTGGAGGTCAAGGTGGGCCGGCGTGAGGGACTGCCCTCGTCATGCGTCGCCAATTTGGATAACATCCGCACGGTCGCCCGTCAGTGGTTCGATTCCCGCGTTGGCGCCGTCGCGACACTGCGAGGTCAAAAGCGCCTTGGGGTATGCGCTCGGATGGGGCGAACTGATCGAACCCGCTTCGCTGCAA
>Ga0181525_10001743_pt1 | contig 18318 bp, 34 predicted proteins | sample PEATcosm2014_Bin_48_FD_121100 | JGI IMG/M metagenome (GOLD analysis project Ga0181525, IMG submission 121100) | Peatland microbial communities from MTU Mesocosm Facility, Houghton, MI, USA - PEATcosm2014_Bin06_10_metaG | ecosystem: Environmental > Terrestrial > Soil > Wetlands > Peat | place...
AACCGTTGTTCCGGTGCTCTCGGTGTCCGTGTAGCTGGTGGTCGATGCCGTCGAGCCCGTTACGCACGTTGAGCCCGGCACCGTTCCGGTACAACCGATTTGAGTGAACGGCCCCGAGGCACTGCTGGCCGTCGCAATCGTATAGCCTGTCACTCCGCTGGTGGCCGAGACAGTCCAGTTCAAATCCACCTGCCGGGTCTGCGCGAACCCCGAGGCCGCGGCGAAGAGCGCGAGAAGGAGAACACGTTCCAGGAAGCGAAGCTGTTTCATGAAATCAATTCCTTTCCGAGAGTCAGATTCCGGCAAGATCGCGCTAAGTGTCATGCCACCAGCTCCTTTCTTAACCGGCTGTTGGCGCGTTTTCGAAGCTGGCTGACCCGCGCCGGGGTGATTCGAAGCATCCCGGCGATCTGCGCCGGCTTGTGCCCGTCGCTCAAAGCGCAGAAAACGCGGCGCTCCTCGGCCGTCAGGCGCTTCATCGCACGCTCCAGATCGATTGACAATTCCATTGACAACCGCTCGTGCGAATTTTCGCTAAATAGCCGTACTCCAGTCAGTTCCACGTGACACGTTTCACGACAAAGGCCGCCCAGGAAATCGAGCATGGCGCCGCGCACGCGGGGATAGACAAACGGCCAGAACTGCCCCTGATCCTCTTTATATCGCGGGGCGGCTTCGAGCATGGCGAGCACGCCAACTTGCGCCAGCTCCCGCCAGTCGATCCGCGCCGTCCGCCGGGCCAGGAAGCGCGCCATCAGGGATACCTTCCCTAAATGGCTTTCTATCAGTAAGTTGCGCGCACTTTCCGGCCCTTGTATCCTGGTTGACAGAAATCCAGTTCCTTTTGGCTAAGTCCTGGCTGCTGAGTGGTTCCATTCTGCGGGAAGCTGGCCGCAGCAGACAAGGGCCTCGTGCGTTACAGTGAAGCGCTAACTGCGCTGGTAAAGTCGCAACTACCGTGGCGAATCACTCGCTTACGCGAGCAGCACGGTTTAACCCAAGCCGGGCTTGCCAAACGCACCGGCCTCGCACCAGCGACACTGAGCAAACTCGAACGTGGCGTTTTTAACGGTCTGTATTTCGATACCATCGTGAAGCTGGCCGCGACGTTTGAGGTGTCGCTCGACTACATGGCCGGGATCGATCACGCTCAGGTGGTGAGAGCCATGACCGTGGTTGGGCGCGCCTGCCCGGAATGCGGAAGAGGCGAAGCGCATCCTTTTGGGGAATGCATGATAGAAATGCAGGAGCGCGGAAGATCGGTCGAGTTCATTGCGGCGCGTTTCGGAGTGACGGTTCAATCCGCCCGGTTCACCATCCAGGAGGAATACCGGGTACGCAGAGAACGGACGGTTAGAAATCCTTCCAAATAAACCCTTAACTGCTTTTTTGTTGGGGCTCTCCTCGGCGGTCCAAATGTGAGCCTGCTCCTTTTCCGCGTTCGCCCTCTGAGGCGTTACCATCCTTTTCATGCCAGAGCCCTGGGAGGATGGGGATCAACAGATTGACCGGGAAGAGATCCGCGCACGTTTGAAAAAGCTTTTTGACATCGAGCTGGCGCGCGAGGGCCGGGCGGCGCGTCAGTTGGCCAAGGGCGCGAACGGGAAGCCGGGGCGGAAAGTGTTCGTTGTCACGCTGGAGGAGTGCCGGGCGGAATGGCGGGCGAGGCATCCCACCCTATACCACGATTCACCATAATTAATTTCCATGCGCGAGTTAGTAAATCGAAGAGCTTGCGGGTTTGGAACTCCCATTGCAGTACCACTTTATACCACTCCCATTATTCAGTCCGCGCCTTCCGCTGAGCAGATGTACTGGTGACGCCCGCGCTGCCTTTTAGTGGGAAACCATGCACCGCACAGTGGGCACATGCTGCGTACGTCGGTGGCCTGGCTGCGGTGTCCGGCAATCCTTTTGGCTAATGGCGCGCGAAAGCCGCTTTCCTGAAATGGACGGGGCGCACCGAGCAACGCTTGCATGCCTTGCGTCTTGGAGTGCGCGATCGCGAAACCGCCGGTGCTTCCTCGCTGGCTCCTGCTTCTGAACTTTCGCCGCTGGATTGAGATCGGTTCGCCCATCTCTCAAGCAATCGCGGCGAGCTGCGCGCCCCAATGGTCGGAGCAGATGAAAGATCCGTCCAAGTCCCGGATGTGCCGGAAGCAGGCTGATCGCGCGCAGGGGGCCACGCGGAGCGCTTGGACAGTGGCTCGGATATCCCACTGGTAGGTATCGACTCGCGCGGGCATTGTCGCTTTTCCGTTTCCGGCCCAGCTTTGCACCTTGAATTCGAGGAGATTCAGATTCAGGACTTCCAACAGCGGCTCGATCTCGTTCTGCCCGCTCATATGCCTTATCGCGTTCGCGTTCGAGGCGCTGGTTCTCGTTGCGCAGCGCGCTCATGGGATGTTCCGGGCAGTTCTCGATGTGGGTCTTCAATACGTCCGCCATGGCAACTGGCGTGCCGGGATCGGGACCGTAGCGGTGTCCGCAATAAACGCAGTTGATGTACATGCCCGATTGGAGATCCTGTACCCATTGGATGAGCCGGGCATTCTCTGCGCGGAGTCGTTCCAGCTCATTCATTCGCTCACGACCTTTCCGTCCGTACCGATGCGCAGCGCGATCTGCAGCGCGCCATCCACATTCCAGACCGCGATGATCGACCCATCCGGTTGCAACAGCATGTGCGGGCGGAACAGAGCCAGAACTTCTGCGCTGGAGAGCGCCAGCGGTGCAGCCGGTGCGCTCTGCGTTAGCCCTGCAAGGCCCAGAAACTTCGGCGCGAGCCAGCCGGGTCCGCAGCCAGCCAGCTTTGCCAGCGATTCCAGAGCGGATTCGCGCTCATCGTTGGTGCGCGGCTGTGACGGGCCGCTGTGGCCTAGAAAGCTAATCATTTGGTTTTGCCCAAAGGTCTTGATTTCATTTCGCTCGAGATGTATCCGATTCAGTTGTCGGTATGGCGTTGCTCGGCCTTTTGAAATTCACCCATCAAGAAACCTTCGAATTCTTTGTTGGCTTGCCTTCGCCAGGCGCCCGAGCACGTTCATCGTTCATTCACCCGTCGCGATTTTGATGTGCTCCGCTAGAGTCATCCGTTCCGACGGATCGAGCACCCAGTCAAGCGCTAGCCAGGCTCCGACCGTCAGCTCGTGACCGCGCCCGCAAGCCGGAAGCACATTTAGCAGTTGCTTCAGACTCGCGACGGCGTGTTCTACCTCTTTTCTCGATCTGGATGGCCGCTGGTCCATTTCCTGGCTGTCAATTCTAATTGACGAATCTTCTTGGCTGTCCATGTTCCTAGATGCGGGCGGTTGCTCCGCGCCTTCGAGGCACGTACAGTGCTGTTCGGGACGCCCGCACGTTCGGCATTGCCGCAGGCCGGGGACCGACTGGGCTTCCGCGCTGCACTGGATCAGCAGCTTGTACCCTATCTGGCAGAGATCGAACGGCTGGGTCCTGCATTGTTGGCAGACATCCAAATGGCTATGGAATTTCTCGGCGGTAGGCATCATTTGCGGCTAAGGGCTCCTTACCCACCGAAACTTAGGCGTGACTGGATCTTCACGCCGATTCGGTCTTGACCGCCAGCCGTAACCGCCGTGATGCTTTGTCCTTCCGAACTGCGCCCATCCATCCGCTTCGTAAATCGTTCCAGCATGCCCTACCGCCGGATCACTGTACGCGAGTAACAATCGGATTTGGGGTAGCCATGTACGCACATGTTTTCTCATCAGCGCCAGAGCATGAGACTCCGAGTTCTTCGGGGCCTCATCAATTAGATACGCTCGGGTCAACTCCATAATCCGGCTGGAATCCCGCGAGTTCGGCCGTCCAAGGATCATTGCACCAATTCGCCCGCGACCTTCCACGATTTCTAAAACATGGATGAATCCGGGCGGCGCGCTCCGCAAATAGTGATTGCTTTTCAGCCACGCGACAACATCACGCGCCTCGGTGGGTTGTGTGCGCCGGATCATCATTTTCGTCGCGCCTCCCGTCGAGCTATCTCCAACATGCGGTTCAGATCATCGGCTTTCAGCCACAGCGTTTCGCTCTCGCGTATCCATCCGTCGCCCCGACACCTATGGCAGTCGATCTCCTGTCCACATTCGCCGCAATGATGATTACCTTCTCCCTTGCAGTGGGGACAGGGATACCGGGACGACGTGTAGTGCGACGGATGAAGTGAGCCATTGGACAGAAGCGCGAGCTCTTCCAGTTTTTCAAGCAAGCGCACAGCCTCGATGTGAAGAGGATCTCCGAAGACCGGCTTTTCTAGAAGCTTCTGAGCCGAACGAACATTCAGCGCGCGCACGCCGGAAACTTTCTGGCCGTGATCGGCCGATGAGGGAAGCGCAAAATCAGAAGCCATAAATAATCAATTCATTCCGAGCAGTGAATAAGGGGACACTACGCATAGCTTTCCAGCATGGAAGTGAGCGATCAGATAGCGTGTCCCCGTTGGACAGTGTCCGCACGTGCAGAAGCCAAACTTTGCCAAGGTGTAGGCGACCAGGCGTTCGAGAGGGATGTGAATCATGGCGCTTTTTAATTCACTTCCTTCTTCGCCGCCGAAAGTCGCTTCCGTTCGTCGGGAATATGCGGAATCTGCCGGCTTTCCTCCGGCAGATTAAAGAACTGAGCGCTGCCGGGAGCGCTGGCGCTGACTGCTTTGACCAAGTCGATTTCGACTTTGGCGCTATTGATGATGGTCTGGGCCACGTTGCAGATCGCTCGCGCGCGCTCGATCTCCATGGGCTCGCTCGGGTCCTTCAGCGCTTCCAACGTTTCAAACAGATGATCCCGAAGATCGCTGATTTTGTTCTTTGCCATAGATGCTCCTTATTTTCCTTTTGAGCACGCCGTTCAACTGAATTACCGCCGCGAGTTCAGGAGGCATGCGGCCCCACATTTTATTCCGCCGAGCGTTCTCCGCCATCGAGATCAACTCCAAATTCTCGATCACGCAGTTCTCGCGTTTGCCGTCCTTGTATATGACTAGGTGCTTGGCGGGTATCGGTCCGTTCGACTGCTCCCAGAGATACCGGCTGTACATTGGCCACACTTGCGAGTTTCCGAAGCCTGTAGCTTCTTCCCCATGCACGGCCTCGCGTACCTTGATGCGCAGGTAGCCGTCCGAATCGGGACGTATCGTGCCGATGGGAACCCAGTTCTTGGCCGCCATGCCGGTCCGAACGCCTTTTTTAAACTGCGTCTCCCTCATGCGGCCAGCGTGCCAGCCGGGGCGCCTCAAGGCTTTATTGAATGGAATGTGTCCCTTCTGGAATTGAGTTCGCGCGCGGGATTCCGGGCTGTGAAGAAACTCCTCGGTCTTCTTGAGCCCGAGATTGTTCGCCGTTGCGTGGATGCTTTGAACGGTGCGCTTCAGTCTAGCCGCTAGTTCTCGGGTCGGATGCTGCGGATACAACGTCCTTAGCAGCGACAACTCTTTGCTGGACCAGAAGCGACGTTTCATTTTGAAGCGGTAGCCCTTCCTCATGACTCATCCCCCGGATATTCCGCTTGCGACCAATAATCTTCGAGCGTCAGCGCATCGCCGGTGATTGCGCTCAGATCGAGCCCGCATTTCCGGCATGAGGCGTGCGTCCCCTCGTTCCAGTAGGAATAGATGCAGCAGTTCGGGCATTCGACGATCCAGATGTCATCGGCGTGCCGTCCCTCTTCAAGCGCCGCGATCACCATGGGGTCGCGCTCCGGGCGCAGGTCTTCGGGAGAGCGCCGGCTCGGGGATTCCGTATTTTTATGCACGGCCCTTCTCCAAAGAATGTTCCTGAACCTCGAACTTGGTATTGGGATACTTCTCTTCGAGAATCTTCCGCACCATGCTCTCAATCAGCTTCGAACTACTCTGCCTGTTACGAATGCCAAGATACTGGCAGATTTCCGATTCGCTTACATGAATGGATTTGTTGTGCAGATATACTCCCGGTCCCAACTTTTGCATGTCCTTGGCCCAGGAGGGTGTGCGCGTTACGGGTGGCGTATTCATTTTGTTTGTTGGCGCTCCTCTCGGGATTCGCTCGCTGGTTGTTGCGGAAGGGCGTTCGCGCGCTGAAGCTTTTGTTCCAGATTCGAAAGAGTCAGGCACAAGGCATAAACCGTTTCGCTGGTCTCTTCAATCCACTCGACCGGGATCACCATGCCCGCTTGGGAATAACGCTGCATCGCGGCCAGAAGATCGCCGATTCTGCGTTCGATCCAGAGCCATTCATCGATAGCGATGAACGCATGGGCTGACCGGGCGAGCGCCACGGCCACGGCATCCAGAGGTGCCTGAGGAACGAAGTGGCCATCTACAAAAGCTCCGTCCTCTTCCCGCATCCTGAGATATTCGCCGAGCGAGTGACGTGCTGCAGGTGGGCAGTCCGGGCAGGAAGGTCCGCGCGTGCAACTCAGTAACGAACGAAGATCCTCCGCCATCTGGTCCGCTTTGGCGATGCGTTCGGCATAGGGAATCGCGGTTTCGATTGTTTTCTCCATTTAGTCAACTTCCTCGGTCTTGCGACGAACTTGGGTTTCGGTTTCGGCGCGATTGATCGCCCGCCGTTCGTGCAGGCGAGCCAGACGGTCAAGGATGGCGCGGAGTTCTGTATTGCCTTCCGAGACGTAATCGAGAATGATGCCGTAATGCGCCGCATCGGGATCTTCCGCGAGAATATCGATGCAATCCACGAAGCGTCGGATACTTTCGATTGCGTGATAGAGCGCCCCAGTCCCAACTTCCGAATAGCCGTCGATGGCAATCAGCATTTCCTTAGCTTTGATGATGTCGTGGCGCACAACGCTTGCAATCGCCGCGCTCGGATCACGCCAAGATGAAACCTGCGCGGCGCTCATAACCCCGATCCTTTCATTTGCGTGAACGACCCGCTGCACGCTTCGCCTAGGTCAAGCGCCATGGCAAACCTCGATGTCGGCTGGATGTACGCTGAGTAGTCCTCCAGCATAAGGGCCGGTCACGAATTCTATTTGAAAGTTCGCGGAGTCGTTCCGGTCGGCAACAAACCCTTCCGACCGTCCAACGCGAACGCGATCACCGATGTTGAACGAGACGCCTCGATATTTCTTTGTGTGCTCGAACTCGGGAGTATTGCGCGGACCGCCGAGCATACGGACTTTAATGTCCATCAGTTTGATGTCTCCGGGAACTCGCGCCATTCGCGGCCATCGAGCAGCGCTCCCGCGTTCTTCTTGCCGACCCGCACCATATATTGGCCCGGTGGGTCGTGGACGATCACGCCTTCTCGATTGATTTGGATTGGAGCGCCCCATTTCTTCCCGACGTGGGATGGCATCGCAAATTTGACAGAATCCAAGACTTCGCCGTCCTTTGTGGTGACTGTGCTTCGCTCGGCGTCAGCCGGACGATAGGCACCCCACTGCTTGAAAAAGAATGGCACGCCCGCCGCCTTGCACTGATCGCGTACGCTCCGTACCCAGTCGGGATGCATAGGCCGCGCGCCGGGGCCTGATTCGCCGCCGACGATTACCCAGTCGAGGTAAGCGCCTTCCGGGTAGGTCTCCAAATGGAAGTCCACCGGTCCAAGCGCTGGCTCGTAGCTCACGAAGCGCAGCGCAGCAGGCGTCTGCAACAGCAGCGGAATACGCTCATCAGCGGTCTTTTGATCCTCGACCGAGACGGCTTCCCAGATCCAGGGCGTTTGAATCTGGGCCTCCGGGCGCGCGCTGATGTTGCGCAGATCGGCGAACTTCTCTTCGGAGCGTTCCACTAAAGCCCAGAACTCCGTAGATTTAAAAGCGCGCAGTCTGACTTCAGGGCGCTTCGTTAATACCTGATACGTGTGCCAATGAGCCAACCGCATCACAGCATAGACACTAGCGATATGCGCTACTGGTAACTTCTCATGCCAGAGGTCGCTCATCGAATCCACAAAGATGCGCTTGGGCGTCCTCCAGCGCAGCGGCTCTTCGAGCTTGGACTCTATCAGCTCTACCTTTCCGGTCCACTGCGGATGCCCGTTGGCAAACTGCACGTAACCTACGAAGTTCCCGCCCTGAGCGAATCGCGCCGCCGTGCGTTCCGCATAGCAGTTCCTGCAGCCCTCGCTCACTCGGGAACACCCTCGTACCGGATTCCACGTAACCTCGGTCCACTCGATACTGGTCTTCTGTCCCATTTATGCCGCCGCTCCCAATAGCGGTCGCTCTCGATCTTTTCTCGCGATGCGCGTCTGTCGCGCGTGAACGACATGAAGTTTAGTGTCGAAACGCAAGTGGCAAGCTCTGCAAAGGCAACGCAGATTGCCCTCATCATAAAACCTGTCCAGATCGTCGTGATCCAAATGCGCCGCTCCCAGTTGGACTAAGACCGCTTTCCCGGTTCGCAGGCTGAAGTAGCGGGTTCCTTGCTTGGCGTGGCATTTCTCGCAACATCCGCCAGCTCGAGCGAATACGCGAATACGCGTTTCTTCCCAGGCTCGGCCCCGGTAAAGATGACGTAATTCTGGACGGATCGGCATAATCGTTTTTCTTATTTGCGAGTTTTGTTTTTGGCGCTCTCCTCGGCTGTCGAGATGAGCTGCGGTTTTCCCGCGTTCGCGCTCCAGGCTTTTCGCCCGAGCGCGTCGAGCAACGCCACTCCGGCTGTCACCAGAACCACTCCGGCCATGCCGTTCCAATCATCCCGAGTACTTGCGCTTTTCGGATATTTCGGATAACTCAGCAGAATTCCAGCACATGTCAATCCCAGGCCGATGGCTCCGAAGATCCAGTTCTTGATCGAGTTCATAGTTATGCCACCCTCAAATTAACTTTGATGCCTCTGCGCTGCATCTCTTGAATTACAAGACGGCAGAAGGCGCGGCGCACCGATTCTTTATTCCGCCGATCTTCGTTTCCGCCCGAAGCCAACTGCACGATTGAGCCCGGCGTTTCTCCTTCCGGGTCGGTGACCTTGATCGTCGCGTCCTCGAAGCGCGGATGATACCGTTCGATGAAACCCCACAGCTTCCCCCGGTCTTCGGGTTTGCGATGCGCTTCGACACGCATGACCTCATCGAGAATCGAGTTGGGCCGATGCCGGATCATAGTCGCGACGTGTTTCAGTTCTGTCCAGGCCTGGTCGCGATCCGCCGGTCCCGGAGATCCACTCAGGTATCCCAGCTCGATGTAATAGCCGGTCATGGAAGCGATGCGCTCCGTTCGCAGATCAATGGGGTCGCACGCCCGCGCGCACACGCCGGACATTTACAGGTCGCCGGATCTCGCGCCTCGGCGTAGAATATGCACGGGGTTAATTCCGTGCAGCCGCAGATGCGGCATATGCCGGGAGTGGGAGCTGGGGCGGGCCCGGCCATCAGCGGATAGCTCTCTTTCGGAAGAATGCTGGGGAACCCAAGACGCGCGTCCCATCCTCGAATTCCAGTTCAAGGATTGTGTGTTTTTTAGAACGTTTTCCTGGAATGATCCGGCACTTCTGCTTCTTCCGCTCCGGTAAATAGGTATCGCCGATCCACACGTAGGGCCACGTCTTCAGGTCCTGGTCCAGGCGCTCTACAAATTCCAGCGCAGTATCGGAGAAGCTCATACAAAAAAATCCTCAGCGGCGCGGATCGGCGCGCGTGGCGGCGTCATCAGCCCTTTGGTGCGCAGTGATCCGATGACGTTGTTGAAATGGCCGTTGACCGTGTATCCCGCTTCAGCGGCTAAACCGTCCAGCGAGATCTCTTCGGGATAGCGCTTCAACAGCACGGAAAGAATTTTGGCTTCAGGCGCCGTGAGCCGCTGGAGCCACCATCGCTGCAATTCCTCGCCGGTAGGCAACGGCTCATAGTCTCCCAGAGACGCGATCCCTTCCTCGGTGATCTGAATCGGGATCACGCGCGCCGGCGTTACCAGTGATTTGCCGCGTAATCCTCCCAGGACGTTATTAAAATGGCCGTTAACCGTGTACCCGCCGAGAATCGCCAATCGATCTAGATCGACGCCATGCGGCCGTTGCGCAAGAACAGTGAGGATGCGCCGCTCGGGAGCGCTCAACGTTCCATCGGACGGAGCTGCGGGCTGCCTGAGAGCCGTAGATCGCGGTGCTGGCTGGAGATTGGGCGGGCGGCTCACCGCAACCTTCTCGGGCTCGGGCATCGGCGCGGTCTTGGCGAGGATCGCGGTCGCTTTATCCAGCTCCGCAAGCGCCTCACCGCCCACGACACGCTCGAATCCTTCGTTGGGAGTTTGCACCTTCACCATGAGGGGCAAGAGGCTGCTGAGCGTTCTTCTGACGCTTCCCAGCGCTTTGCCGATCTCGGCACCGATCTTCTTACGCTCAGCCAATGCACCCTCCTCAAATTCCTTTTGAAGCCGTTCGGTCGAAACTTCCTTGGACCGCTCTAGCGGAGCGACGGCTTTGAATTTGTGCGGTGCTTTTCCTTGTAAGAGAGCCGAGTAGTTATCGAGAACCTCCTGCGGCGCGCCGTAGGCGCTAGCGAGCTGGTAGGCGTGTGCAATTCCTTCCTTGAGCGATGCGAGCTTCTGTTGCAGCTTGCGCGGGTCGGAGGCTTCAGCCTTCTCGATGGTTTCCGCCATCAATTCGCGGTATCGCGCGAGATCTGGCATTGCGCCCTTCCCTTTGGCCCGGCGTTCCTGTCCGGCCTTGGGCGTCGCGGAGGAATCAAAAGTGTGACGCAGTCTTATTTCAGCCACGCCTTCGTAACCAAGCCAGCCCGGCGATACGACGAGCGCAACCCCGCGCGGTAGTGCGCGAAGCTTCTCGACCAGTTCGTTCCAGCGCTCCTTGGGAACGTGTTCTCCAAACCAATCGAGAATAGAGGCTACCGAATTGGGCCCGACGGTGCGGAAGGCGATCATGCAGTCGGCCAGCTCGGCGACCGACTTATTCAGCCGCGCGGAGCGTTGCGCTATCAAGGTCGTCCCGATGCCGATGTTACGGCCTTCTTCCACCATCTGTTCGATCGCGCCCATGCACGCCGCCACATCTTCATCGCCCTTGCGGGGATTCTGGGGGACGAATCGCGCGGCCTCGTCGATGATCTGCATGATGGGGCGGGATCGTTCGCCTTGCCGTTCAAAGAGCCGTGTAATGTAATCCTTGACGAATCGGATCTTCTCGCCCTTCGACCAGCTCCTTCCATCGGCGTGACGCGAGATATCGATCAGGACACTGATGTCCTCGTCCACCACCAAGTCCGCAACCACTTTGCCGCCGGCGGGCTCGATCGGCATGTCCCCGTGTCGGCCGCCCAAAATGAGAAGCTCGATCCCGGCGCCCTTGCCGTCGGCCGAATGGCGCAAACCCCACCAAACCCCCATGGGATCGATCGCGCAAAAACGAGCGCCCGTGGCGTGCAGCTCTTCCACCAGCACGCTGGCGAGGTTCGTCTTGCCCATCCCTTTGCCGCCATAAATAACAAGGGTGGAAGTGACAGTATCCGCCGGCAGCTTCAGATTGCGCGCGATGTGCAGCTCTTTGCTCACGCGATAGCAGCCCTCCGCTTGGGATCATCCTGCTGGACTTCTTTGCGTAGAACAATTCTCGACTGCGCCAACACCGGAAGATAGGCATCGAGCCGCGCGGCGTACTCGGCAACCGGAATTAAGAACAGACCATGTGGCTCCCGCGCCGCCAGCGCCATGGCGGATTCGCAATCCCGGTAGATCCAGACGCGTCTTCGATCCGAGGCGAGGAAGCACTCGTAGTTCAAGTCCGATGCTTTGGCCAGTTCCCGGTCGATCGCGAGTTTTCGCATGCCGTGCAGCGTGACGCCCCGGCGATGTAGTTCGGCGACGGTCATCGCGCGCAACACGTCTGCAAGCTCAAAGATCCGGGTGTGCCGCTCCACGCGCGCCTTGAGAAGTCTCCGCTCGCACCACCATTGCAACTGACGGAAGCTGATGCGGGCCAGGAATACTACGTCCGCCGATCCATAGCGGGATGTTTGCTGATTTGCGTTTATGATTTGGCGCTCCTCTCAACGGTCTCGACGGGGTGTTGCTTTCCCGCGTTCGCGCTCTGAAGCGAAGCCCTAAATTCCAACGGCGAGGCTGGTGGACGATTGTGATAAGGCCGAATCCTTTGCTCAAGCAAACCGAGCTTAAATAGTTGACTGAGTGTCCTTCTCACGCCACCTGCTGTCCTATTTTGAAAAACCGGGCCATAGAACGATCTGATCCTCAGTGCACCACGCTTGATCTAAGCCATTCAGATGCAGCCTGGCAATCAGTGCCCGCAGCGTCTGAGTTTGTATCCAAGAAAGCTTCAGCGCGCGCACGCTGTCAACTTTCTGGCCTGGCTCGACAGTCGAAGGAAGCGCCAAATTCTCACGCCGCACTTTACCTGGCATAGTCGTTTTTATTTAATCCGGGTATGGGATCGCTCCTGCGGCCCGTTCGAATAAATCCGCGGAAGGTTTCGCTGGCCGAAACTCGGTACATTTCTTTCCGCAATGAATGCATTCCCCCGTTCCACTGGCATGCGCGCTCTTCGGGTGCTGGCATTGGCAAAGCATGGATTTAAACTCTCGGCGGCCAGTTCCATTCGGATGGACCGTCACCTTGCCGCAGCTGACAGTCTTTATGCAGTCCTTTCGGCCCGAACACCCACAGATCGACTGAGCCGTCCTCGAAGACTTTCTGAATGATGGCCGGGGATTGTGATGGCGGATATTTTTCGTCCGCCGATCCGGGATGGTTGTATATGACGATGCGTCCGATGCTTGGTTGCAAGTTGGCCTTTTCCTTTTGCTTTGCGCTCCGTTGTCCGTTGACGGGCGCGCCTTCGCGCTGAAGACGCGCCCTAAATCCAGGAGGAACTAGTTGCTATGTGATTTCTTATGCTCTGCTGATCTTCCGCTCTCCTTTCCGGCCCAAAAAATAGCGCGGCCTGATTGCCGTTTACCAAAAAGACCGCGCTTTTTCGCAAATGGGCCTCTGCGCGGCAACCCAGGTGGCCGCACTTCCCCTTTCGAGGTACTTCCCCGAAACTCGTAAAATATCGTTCATTCCTGTTTTGTTAGGAGTTCCCCTCACCGCTCCCGACTTAGTTGGTCCGATTCGGCGTTCGCGCGCTGAAGATCCCGGTACCAGCCTCGAATCGCGATCCACAGACCCGTGAGCGTTAAGCCGGGCAGGTAGATGAAATGCGCGAACCAGGGGAACCATCCCGGCTTGTAGTCGGTAGTAACCCAGAAGCACACAAGCCCAACGACAGACAATCCCAGTCCAAGCCACTTGTTCATAGGCTGCCCTCCTCCAGGCGTTCGCAATCGAACTTCCAGCGCTCGGCTTTCTTGATCCACCCCTCCAACTCCCCCGCGCCTGGTATAAGACCACCGGTTTTGATCCGGTCCCGCACCGCCGCTGTCGCCAGATCGATCAATTCAGCCGCGCCCGCGAGCAGGTCCTCGCCAATCTCCTCCTGCGGCCAAGCCGGATTCAACAAGGGCACGTAGGAGGTCGATGGTTCAAATCCCGAATCCCTCATGAACGCCTTACAGCCTTCAGCTTTCGCACCACCTGCCGGATCTCCTCGGCCCGGTTTAAACAAAATTCTTCGCCGGCTTCTTCGTGCGCTCCGGCCCACAATTCCAATTCCGTGATCGCTTCCCGGAGTACTGCGACGGGAACCGCCCGCGCCGCGCCCGCTTCCGGCTTGTGGCCGTGGTTGCGCGGGCGCGCGATAGGCGGCGCTGCGGCGGGATGAATCACAATGTTTCCGCCTTCGTGATGGACCGCTTCAGACTGTCCCGGACCTCGCGGATCAGCTCATCGCTAGCGCCTTCACGACAGGCGAGCAGCGATTCGCAGAGATGAAATGCGGCCTGCGCCGATCTCAGGAGGTCGGCTGCGAGGGTGCAGGGGCAGTCTGCAACCGCGCGCTTCAGCGCCTCCAGCAGCTCCGGCGCGGCCGCGATCAGATCGGCATCTTCCTCGGAAACTGCCTTAGCGATGGGGTGTCCGGTGATGTCTTGCGAACCAGGGATCGCGACGCGGATATCGTACAGCCCGAAGGCGCGGCCGCGGGCCTTATGCCACGGCCCAGGGGTGTGGCTCATGACTCGACCGCCTTATTTGCGCGCACGCATAATACAACAGCCCTTTTTCGACAGTCGAGAAAAGCGCCAGAACAAAAAACGGAAACTATCGCAATTTCATTCATCATTTTTCACCCGTGCAGAAAGGACGCAGTGCTTCAGCCCAGACCAGCGCTTCTTCTCGTTTCTCAATTTGCCGCAGGGCGCAGGCCTGCGTTTCGGCCAGCAGCTCATTGCTCTCAACTAAGTTATCCACGCCGGCCGCTTCAATCCCGGCTTCCTCGACCATGCGCTGGATCTTGAGCTGCAACTCGGTCATGGTTTCCAGATGCGCGCGGGACCAGCTCATGCCGTCGCTCTCTTTCTGGCCGGCCGCGCTTCTCCGGCTACGGGCTTCCTGGAAATCGCGGGCTCAACCCCATGCAGCGCAAGCACCTCTCGGATGCAGTCCTGCAAGGCGTTCGCCGCCGCCGGGTATTCTTCATATTGCAGCCGCTCCCGATAATCGTTCACAAAATCGACGAACTGATAGACGATGGCCGGCACCATCTGCGGAGTAACATCGAGCGGCTTCCGGGCTTCGATCTGTCCGAGCAATATGGCGCGCCGAATGGCTTCAATCAAAGAAGAGCGCCGCACGCGCGAAGACTCCGGCACGTGCTCCTCGACGATCTGCTTAGCCAGTTCGTAAGGCGTCATCCCGAAATCCCTCTGCGGCCGCGCTTCAAGAAGCGGCGCTGCAAGGCGCGAAATTCACTGGCCCGGTCGAGCCACAGATTGCGCTCGGCAATCTGTTTCGGGTCCCGGCCCTGCGTAAACTCGTTCGCTGCGGATGAGCAAAACAGGATGGCGTAGTTGATCGCCGCCCGTAGTACCCCGTACTCGAATTCCGGCAGGCTGCCAAGCGCGATTTCCGATCTCGGAATCTCGAAAACACCCGCGCCCGTCTTCGTTTTGCGGAGTGCGCTCATAAACTCTCTTCGCTCGCGAGCAACTGATTCAGCGTCTCGATCAGACGCAGCGCCGCATTGCGCGCCACCATAAAATTGCCGTACCGGTCATGGCTCGACATTACATTCGATAGCTCGCGCGAAATCGTCTTAGACTCGCGGTGCGCGGCGCCCATCGGATCGAGCGGATGCGCGGCTGAAGCGGGATTCGTTATGGAGCGCGCCTGGTCCAGCGTGTCGCTATGGCCGTTCGAGACGCGCCGCCCCGCTGGCTGCGCGGCCAGAAGATCCCCTTCGGCCCGTCGTTCCGGCACGGGTACGTGATGCACCGTCCGCACCGTCATCGCGGAACTCCGAACGCTTCAGCGCGCGCACGCCGGAAGTCGCGGACCGTTATCGAGCGAAGAGAGAAGCGCCAAAAACAAAGAGACTTGTCATCCCGCGCTTGTTGTCGTACAGTAATTGCGAACATAGTAGTTTTTCCTTTAGGGGCGCGGCCTGCCTCCAGCAGCGCCCGCCCCGCCCCCAAAGTTCTTGTTGCCTCATCTCATGCCGATTTAACGCCTCGCACAATTTCCAGGCGCGAATCGCCGCGCTCTTTGAGCCAGGCCTTCTGAAAACGCTCAGGCAGCTCTTCAATCACTGTTGCAATGGCTGGAAGGACCGCTGCCGCGAGACAGATCCCGTACTGAAGCTTCAGGGCTCCAGCATAGAGCGCGGATCTGCCGCTGCGCTTGGAGCGCAACGCTACCAGCACGATCAATAGTGCGAATGCTACAACGAGCCAATAGCGATCCATCACTTCTCCTTCGTCTCCTTTGGTGGGCGCACCCGTAAGCGATTATTGAGCAGCGCCAGCGCGATGGCGGGACGGGTCGGTAGATTGACGCTCGCCTTGTACTCGGCGTCCATGAGCTCATCGCCTTCAATGTGCGGCACGCCGAGCAGATGCCCCACTTCATGCATCAGGACGGTGTCCAGATCGCAGTCGCATGCACGCACTTGCGAGATCACGATCATTCCGAGCAGTGGATTAGCGCAGGCGATAGCGCGCAAATCTTCGCATCGCGCAGCACTGCCTTGATACAACTCCGGAATCGGGAAATCGAAATCGTCCGGCAATACTTTCTTCCAGGCCGCGATGGCGCGCGCGAGCGAAGCCTGCTGCTGCTGAGTCGCCGGAAGAAGAGGGGTATCCAGGTAGGGCTCGGTCAAAATACTGGTAAGGGGGCTAATATGCACAACCTTAGGCGCCTCGGCCGACAAACCGCGCCGCTCCCGCGAGAGCGCGACCGCGGCCGCGATCTGCACTCCGATCACAACCGCCATCATCAAGATCATCCAGCGCGATTTCCACCAGTGCGAAGCCTCCAGCCGCCGACGAGTGTATCCGGGATATGCATTCCCTTTGGAATCGAGGATTGGGCTCATGACATCCTTCGTACTTGCGGTAGCGGGACGAGCGAGCGATTCTCGACGGGCCCTGCAATCGCCAGCCTGCGAAATTCCTCAAAGCGGCGCGTTTGTTCCTCCAGTTCCCGTTGTGCGTACCTGGATTCCAGATCCGCGGCTGAAAATCCGGGAAGATCTACGGTTGGTGCCTGGCCGTCGGCGGGGTCGTAGCGCGTGGCGTAAAAGGCCCGCAACTGGGGAATGCTTTCATATTTGGCCAGCTTGCTCATCGCCGACATTGCGAACCAGTTCAACTGCTCCGTGCTTCCCACGAACTTATGAACCTCGGCGGCGATAACGCGCTGGGCGAGATGGCTTTTCGGGAAGAAAGGAATTACCTCGGACATCGCCACGACCACTTCGGCAACTCGCTCCAAGGTGGGCCTCACCGATTACCCCTTCGCCGATCCTGTTGAGCGGCCCACGAGAGCAGCCTTTCTTGTTTTTCCCGTCTCTCGACGTCCTTCGGCCGCTGTTGCGGGGCCTGCGGACGTAAGGGCCTTTCCCACACGCGCTTATTCATGTAGGTGTCCGGACGCGGGCGAAAGGCGGGATCGGAGAATTCTCCGTTTGCGATGCGGTTTTCGATGCCCTGTACTGCTGCAATTCGTTCGGGAAGAGACAGGGTCTTCCAGACGCCGCGGGCCGCTTCCCAATCCACCCGGGAAGAAGGCAGCTCGGCGCGCGCGCAGGCCGCCATAAAGACATCGAACTTGGGGGCGCCATGGGATTCCGCCGGATCGATCAAGGGCGATTGTTTAGGCGCGCCATTGCTTTGTGGGCCGCCCGTCCGGTTTGCGGCTTTCGGCTCTTCGGTGGTCGAAGCGGTGCGCCCAATACGGGAGCAGTAACGCAGTCGGCCGCCGCTGAACGTCAGCTCCCCGTGGCCGCCTAACTCCGAATCGCTTTCATGCTCGAAAACCTCGACGAAAAAGCCAACCTTGGCGCGATGCAGATCCCGGCCGCAGCCGATCTGAAAGATTCGCTTTTGGAAAGCTCGCGGCTCACGCTGCCCAGGCGAAGATTCATCGAAGCCATTTTTATCAGAGTCTTCAGTTTCATAAACTTCTGGATTTTCATCCCGTACTACAGTACGGAGGTTCCCCTCGGCGGCCGGGGGTTTTTTGGGCACGGGTTCACAGGGAAAGTTGCCTTCCAGGGGCCGATACAACATTCGCTTCCCGTTCGCCTTGCCCTCGACCAGATTCTTAAATCTCAGCTCCTTCAACGCCTCATCGACCCCGTCCTCGGACGCTCCCAATTCCGCCGCGAGATCCTTGGCCGTCTTCGCAGTCCATTCCCAACGTTTTCCGTAAGCCAGGTAGCTTTCCCAGGCCATTCGAAGTAACACGCGATAGGCCAGATATGTGCATAGCGCCTGAAGTGATGGGAAGAAATACACTTCCGGAATCATCAAAAATCCTTCCGCGGGCTTTTCCTTCCGGCATCGGGACCAACTAGGCCAGGCGTCTCCAAGCCGGTCCTCACTGGCGGAGGGCGGTTTTACTATTTTTCGCTTGATGGATGTTGCGGCGGCTGCGGCGCTCATCGTTCTCCTGAAACGCTGTTTTATTTCTCGCGTGGAAGGCCAATCCGCGCGAATCAGAGACCCAGTCAGGGAAAAGAACGCCGGCGCTTTGTGCAAAAATAAAAACGAAGCACCAAGGCGGTCCTCCCAAAACGCCACATCGAGAAAGCTCGGCCAAGAGAATCCTTTTTCGAGTGACGGGCGTGGGGACGCCTTTGCGCCTACGGGGATCTGCAGCCGCTCGATGGGCTCATGAGCGCTTCGTCCTCCCGCCCAAGAGCAAAATCCCCAACAGCGCCACGACGCCGCACTTCCAAATTGAATCCGCAAGCTTGGAAAACGAGAGATCCGAAGCGCGAGC
>Ga0181525_10001744_pt1 | contig 18318 bp, 25 predicted proteins | sample PEATcosm2014_Bin_48_FD_121100 | JGI IMG/M metagenome (GOLD analysis project Ga0181525, IMG submission 121100) | Peatland microbial communities from MTU Mesocosm Facility, Houghton, MI, USA - PEATcosm2014_Bin06_10_metaG | ecosystem: Environmental > Terrestrial > Soil > Wetlands > Peat | place...
ATGACATTGCCAAGCATATCGTAGAGGCCGAATTGGTTCGGCGGAAAACTTCCAGCCGGCGACGTGAATGCATACCCGTCGCGGCACGCGCGATTCACCCCGCCATCGCCAGGATGCAGCTCGCTGTAGTCCAGATCACCAACATTGCTGTAGCGGCAGATCTCCGCCGGACTATCGCTGCCGTAACGCGCCGTCGTCGTTCCCGCGCGCGCCGCGTATTCCCACTCAGCCTCCGTTGGTAAGCGGTAGACACGCCCTGTCTTGGCGCTCAGCCAAGCCACATAGGCCTGCGCATCGTCCCAACTCACACAAACGACGGGGTCTCTTCCGGTCTGCGGAAACCCCGGAGAATGCCAATTGCCATTCGTAGCAATGAAGCCGGTTCCGGACGCATTAATCGTAACGCAGCTATCGGGGTCCGGCCGATTTGTCTCCGCCACAAACTGAGCGTACTCATCTCGCGTCACGTCAAATTTGGCGATCGCGAGCTTGTGTAGGATCGTGATCACATGCTGCGGTACCGAGCGTCCGCGAAGTTGACTGGGCAGATTCTCGCGCGCTTCTTCCCCCGCCGGCGCCCCCATAGTGAACCTGCCCTGCTGCACCACGACCATTTCGGGGCAACCATTCGAACAGTCACGGAACGACGTTCCGGGGGCAGGCGTTTGCGCCCACGCTGGCGGCAAAGTCGTCATCCAACCACACAGAATGCACGAAACCGCGAGAAGAATGTCTATCCGCCTGGTCATGGACCTGTGCCGAGTTTTCCGAAGTCGACAACTTTCGGACAGGAACACGGCTACGTCTTGAACGATCGTGCCGTGCGATCCGGGCTCATCGCCGGCCGGAAGATTTCCGTTAATACCGGCACTTGAATGCGATGGATGACCTGAACTGCCTCGGCTATAGTTGCAGCGATGAAAATGAGGCAGATATTGCGGTTATGAGAACTGCGCGCCAACCGTGTCGCGATTGGATAAAGCTTGGAACCTCCTGGCGCGGCTTTGAGCGAATTGAGGCCTCTTTCTCCGGGCATGGGTTTGATCCACACCGTCATGATTCCTACGCGATCGGATTCACGCTTCAGGGTGTTCAATCATTTCGCTACCGCGGTCGAACCGAGCACTGCCTGCCGGGCCAGATTTTTGTGCTCCATCCTGATGAGCTTCATGACGGCCGGGCCGGCACAAAAAAAGGCTTCAGGTTCAGAACGCTCTATATTGATCCGACCGCAATATCTGAAGCTCTGGGGGAATTTCGATGTCCGCTACCGTTCGTGCGCGAGGCGGTTTCGACCGCTACGTATCTCAGGGAAGCAATCGGGGACGCCCTCGCTGACGTAGGCGCCATTCTTGAAGATTTGCTCCGCGAAGAGATTGTTCTCAAATTGGCTGACGCGTTGGTTCGGTCGGATCATTCGGCCCGCCGACCGCAACTATCCGCGAAGAATTGGGATGCGGTCCGACGCGCGCGCGAATTCCTCGAAGCCAATATCAGAAATGCTGTAACGTCCGATCAACTGGAACGGGCAACCGGCCTTTCGCGATATAGCCTTGCGAGGCATTTCCGCGCGTGCCTCGGCACAAGCCCGCACCGATATACGGTGTTTCGGCGCCTCGACACGGCTCGTGAAATGCTACGACGCGGAGTACCGCTCAGTGAGGTGGCCGTCGCGTGCCGGTTCGCCGATCAAAGTCACTTAACACGACACTTCAAAAGGGCGTTCGGCGTGTCTCCCGGCCGTTGGGCAGCCATCGCAGGGCGACTACAACCCTGCCGAACTGACAAGTATTGAAAAGGCTCAAATCAAGAAAACTTCGGTCCTTACAGGCTTTGAGACGACGATCCATCTATCACCGTGGCGCTGGGCAGGTCACTGCCCTTTTTGACATGGAAAGCCTCACGCAGAGTCTTCGGCCCGTCGCCGGAAGCCGCGCCGAATCGCTAGACGATTCGGTGTTGAACGCGTATCGATGAACAGAATACCGCAAATCGTCAGGCTTCGTGCCGGCGCAATGGATCGCGACGGCGCGCCCGTCTTCCTCGCCAAGAGCAATTGGGAATTGGGCTATGCGGCCGAGAAATTCCCGGCGATCCGCTTCGCCAAGACGCGCGAGCGCGCGGACGTCCACGCAGAGTCGTAAGAGTCAGGCGGCGCGCGCGCCGGTCGACCGGCGCCAATAGGCGAGCATGCGACGGGCGCCGTTTTCCGGAACCGTGTCGAATGCGGTGAGACGCGCGTGCAGCGTTTCGAGATGAATGTCGGGCGTGCCGCCCGCCGCAAAGACGACCAGCGTTGAATAGGTCGCGCGCCTGACGCCGGCGCCTCTGCAGGCGACGGCCAGCGCATCCCCCGACGCATCGTCCAGAATCGATTGCGCCGTCGCCGTCGGCACGTGCAGGAAGGCGCCGAACGCGGAGACGAATTCGATCGGGCCCATCCGCCGCGCCGCCAGGACCAATCTCGCTTCGCTTTCGATATCCGCGCCGTGTGCCACCTCATCGGGCGGTTCGGGATTGCGCTCGAGAATATGGCCGCGCGCCTTCACCGGCACGTCAAAGTAGAATTCGTTCAGCAGTGCAACCGCGGTGTCGGAATGTGTGCTCAGCCGCGTCGCGATCAGGCGCCGCGTGTTCTCGTCGAGGCGGCGGAGCACCTTTTCGAGCAGTGCCTCGAAAGGCTCGCGCATGATCTGCGGATAACGGGGCGGCCAGGCGACCAGTAGATCGCAAAGCTCGAAGGCCAGTGCCGGCTGCTTCTCGGGCGCGTTTTCGCTCGCTAGCTCGATCAGGCGTGTGAGGCGTTCGCGGGCGTCGGTCATCGGGTGCTTTCCCGGCTGCGTTATAGCCCCGAGATGTAAACAATCTGTGCTAATTCCCGACGATCGCCCATTGGTCGGGGAAGAAGCCGTTGAAGTTCGTGCGCACGGCGACGGAATAGGCGCCGATGGCATCGAAGACGATGAAATCGCCGGGGCCGATTTCCGCGGGCAGCATGAGAGGGCGCGGCAGCACGTCGAGCGTGTCGCAGGTGGGCCCGTACACGCGGAACGCCTTGTTGCCGTCTTTCTCGGCGAGCACGCGGCCTTTCGCATCCAGCGCGAAAACGCGGATCGGATAATCGGCCGTCCAGCCGGGCAGCGTCAGCTCGTCGAAGCTGCCGTAGATTCCGTCGTTGATGTAGAGCTTGTCGTCGCCCTTGCGCAAAATCACCTGCGTGACGAGCGAAACGCCTTCGGCGACCAGCGCGCGGCCGGGCTCGCACATCACCGGCAGCTTCTCGCCTTCGGGAAGCGTGGCGAGCGCCTCTTTGATCGTATCGAAATACCAGTGATAGGGCGGGACATCGTTGCCCTGATAGGGACCGGGGAAGCCGCCGCCGATGTCGAGTGCCGCGATTTTCACGCCCGCCGTCGCCGCCGTCCGCCGCGCCATCTCGATCGCCTGCGCATAGGAGAAGGGCGAGAGGCATTGCGAGCCGACATGGAAGGTGAGCGCGGGCGTCGCACCCGCCTCCGCCACGCGCTTCAGGAGACGCGCCGCATCGTCGGGCGTCGTGCCGAATTTGCTCGAAAGCTCGAGCACCGCGCCGCCGAGCGGCGTTGCGATCCGCACGAAGACGCGGAGCTTCGGACCGCCTTTGGTTTCGGCCAAGAGCTTGTCGAGTTCGTAGTCGCAGTCGACGACGAAATCGCGAACGCCGTGCTTCGTGAAGGCGGCATGCGCCGAACCAGCCGCGCGAACGGGCGCCATGAAATGGCACTGCGCGTCGGGAAAGCGGCCTTTCACGATCTCGATCTCGGCAAGCGAGGCCGTGTCGAAATGACGGATGCCGGCGGCATAGACCAGATCGAGCACGTGCGGCGCCGGATTGGCCTTGATGGCGAAAAGCGTGTCGCCGGGGAACGCGTCGATGAAGCGCGCCGCCGCGATACGAAACTTCTCGGGGTGCAGCGCATAGACGGGCGCGATCGGCTTCTCGCGCCGGATCAACTCTTCGATCGAAGCGAAGCGCGGCAGTGCGTCGCCCTGTACGGTAGCCATGTTCATATCGCGCAAACCCAAAGAAGCGCGCGCGTCTTAGGGCCCATGCGGGGTGGGGTCAAGAGAGAGCGTGTTTCACCGTCTTTGAATTGACATGATCGGCAGGGCGACGGCCGCGCTTCGTCAATCCGTCAAATCGAGCGCGCCGGCCAGACATACAGCGCATCCGGCGACTTCTCTTCGTTGGCATGCCCGTCCGTCATCCGCGCGAGCGCGCAGCCATTTCGTTCGTAGAAGCGGCGCGCGCCGGTGTTCTGCTGAAAGACCCAAAACTGGAAACCTTGGGGCCGCGCGCGCTTCACCTCCGCGAACAGTTTCGTGCCGGTGTGCGTGTTGAAGCGCTGCGGATGCACATAGAGATGATCGAGCCAATCGTCGCGCAGAAGCGCGAAACCGACCACGCGGCCCTCGCGCTCGGCGACGAAGGTCTCGTGCTTGCCGACGATCTGCGAAAGGAAGGCGCGCGTCTCTTCGTCGGTATGGACGCGCGGAAGGTAGGTCATCGTGGCGCGCGCGGCGAGGAAGACGTCGGCGATGGCGTTCGCGTCCGCTTCGCCGGCTTTGCGTATTTCGGTGGTCAATGGATCCTCGCCCGTGGTTCTGGGGGGATTCTATAGCGCGGGGACGGCCCCGCTTGCGAATCGCCTCAACCGTCCGCGCGCAGTTGGCGGATGGTCGGTCGTCCGTCTGCGGACGGCTGATAGACATTGGTGATTTCGCCCATGGCGCGGTCGAATTCCGCGATGGCGAAGCCCTCGGGAACCTCGAAGGCATCGATACCGACGCGCGCCATGAAGGCCAGCTGATCGTACAGAAAATGGCCGGTCGCCCGGATTTCGCCCTTGAAGCCCAGCCGTGTCCTGAGCATGCGGGCCCAGGAGAAGGCGCGGCCGTCGCGGAATTTCGGGAATTCGAGCACGATGACGGAGAGGCGGTTGACGTCGTCGCCCAAACGCTCCGGCGATTCATCCGATTTGAGGCGGACGCCGAGCGGCGCATTGCGCGATACGAGCGCGTCGCGTTCCTTTTCGAAGCGGGCAAGCGAAACGATAGTGCCGTTGGCGGGCTGCGGGTCGTCGTCTCCGAGCGTGACGAAGGCGTCTTCGACGAAACGGCCGGCTTTGATGAGCTTTGTTCCGGTCATATGTGGAACGCCCAACCGGCATAGGCGCGCTCCTTGAACGGTTCGATGCCGAGACGGCGCACCGTGTCGAGAAAGCGTTCGCTGCCGGATCGCTGTTCGAGATAGACATCGACGACGCGTTCCACGGCATCGACGATTTCGTGTTCGCCGAAAGCGGGGCCGAGGATTTCGCCGATGCTCGCATCTTCCGCGCCGGAGCCGCCCAGCTGCAGCTGGTAATATTCGACGCCTTTCTTGTCGACGCCGAGCACGCCGATGTGGCCTGCGTGATGATGCCCGCAGGCGTTGATGCAGCCCGAGATCTTGATCTTGAGTTCGCCGATGTCGTGCTGGCGCGCCAGATCCTGGAAGCGTTCGGAAATTCTCTGCGCGATCGGAATGGAGCGCGCATTGGCGAGATCGCAATAGTCGAGGCCGGGGCAGGCGATGATGTCGGTGACGAGGCCGGCGTTCGGCGTCGCGAGCCCCAAGGCTTCGAGCTTTGCGAAGATCGCGGGCAGATCCTTTTTCCGCACATGCGGCAGCACGAGATTCTGTTCGTGGCTTACGCGCAGTTCGCCCATGCCGAATTCGTCGAGAAGATCGGCGAGCGCATCCAGCTGTTCGTGCGTCGCGTCGCCCGGCACGCCCCCGATAGGCTTGAGCGAGATCGTGGCAATCGCGTAGCCGGGCGCGCGGTGGGGCGTGAGGTTGGTGTCGCTCCAGGCGCGGAAAGCCGCACTGGACGCGCGCGCGGCGTCGTATTCCGGCGCGTTGTCGCCGAGCGCCTCGAACGCCGGGGGCGCGAAATAGCGCGCGATGTTGTCGAGCTCTGCGGACGGAACGGCGAGCGTGCCCGCGGCCTTGATCTCGTCGAATTCGCGCATCACCTGGCGGCGCATTTCCTCGGCGCCCAGCGCGTTCACGAGGATCTTGATGCGGGCTTTGTAGATGTTGTCTCGACGGCCCGACTGGTTGTAGACGCGCATCACTGCTTCGAGGAACGCAAGGATATCGCGCTTCTCGACGAAATCGCCGACCACATGGCCGATATAGGGCGTGCGGCCCATGCCGCCGCCGGCATAGACGCGATAGCCGGTCTCGCCCTTGTCGTTCCTTATGATCTCGATGCCGACATCGTGGAATTTGACGGCCGCGCGATCATGTTCGGAGCCCGAGACGGCGATCTTGAACTTGCGCGGGAGATAGGTGAATTCGGGATGCAGGCTCGACCATTGCCGCACGATCTCGGCCAGGATTCGCGGGTCTTCGATCTCGTCGCGGGCGGCACCCGCGAAATGATCGGCGGTGACGTTCCGGATGCAATTGCCGCTCGTCTGGATCGCGTGCATCTCGACGGTCGCGAGATCGGCCAGCGTATCGGGCACGTCGACCAGCTTGATCCAGTTGAACTGGATGTTCTGCCGGGTCGTGAAATGGCCGTAGCCCTTGTCGTATTTGCGGGCGATGTGGGCGAGCATCCGCAGCTGCTTCGGTGACAGCGTGCCGTAGGGGACCGCGATGCGCAGCATGTAGGCGTGAAGCTGGAGATAGAGACCGTTCAAGAGCCGCAGCGGCTTGAACTCATCTTCCGTCAGTTCGCCGGAGAGGCGCCGTTCCACCTGATAGCGGAACTGTTCGACGCGTTCGGCGACGAAGCGCGCATCGAACTCGTCATAGCGATACATCGAAGGCCTCGCTGGATTGCTTGCCGAGATCGGGCCGCACGGTCGGGCCCGCGGCGCGTATGACCTCGCGCTCCTTGACGGGGCGCAGCGCGTGGGCCTCCCGGCGCACTTCGAAGAGATAGGGATTGACGACGATCCGGTCCTGTATGGCCTTGTCAGCCGCCTTGAGGGCTGCGGTGGCGGCCGTTCCGTCGGAGAACACCTCCGCCTCCTCCAGGTGCTCGACCCAGCTGCCGGCCTTCCAATAGACGACCTCGCCGTCGCGCAGACGGTTGGCGGTCAGGACCTGGTCGGGCTTGCTCATGGTGAGTAAATCACACGCGGGGGAGGGGAATTCAAGTCTCTACATGTGGGGTGTGTATTTTTTGAATAAACACAATGTCATTGTGTGTAATTTGCCCCCGCCGAGACGGCAGTCTTGCGTCGGCGCCCATGGGGCCGCAAAAGCAATCGACCGCTATTCCACATTCGAGGTTTTATGAACCAGCACGCCGCCCCTGACGGCCTGAACCAGAGTCTCGGCCTGGAGCGTATCGTCGATCATGGCGAGACCGGCCGATCCATCCTCCACTACCGCGCCACGATGGCGATGTGCCATTCCGGCGGGATCGTCCAGGGCGGCTTCGTCACGGGCTGGATCGATGCCGCCATGGCCTTCGTCGTGATGGCGCAGACGAAGCGCGCCTTCTCGCCGCTGTCGCTCGAGATCAAGATCAGTTTCCTGAAAGCCGCATCGCCGGGCCTCGTCATTGCGGAAGCATGGGTCGAGAAGTTGGGCCGTTCGACGGGCTTCCTCGAAGGGCGTTTGCTCAACGAAGCGGGCGAGGTGCTCGCCAAAGGCACCTCAACCGTGAAGCTCGTGCCGATCGCCGCGCGTTAGCCGGGGATGGTGTTTCGAAAGCTCGCACGCGCCGCGTGCGTTTCGAAATAGCCCGTCAGTGCGCGGGCGTTCGCGAGCATCTCCGCGCTCTCCGGGAAAGTGCGCAGGTAATCGAGGATGGGCAGAAGATACATGTCAGCCGGCGTGAACGTCTCGCAGGCAAGACAACCCGTATCGGCCACGGCGCGGTCGAGAATGTCGATTTGCGCCGCGACACCGGGGAGAAATCTTTCGATCGCGGAAGCATCCCGCGTTCCGTTCGGGCCTGCAGGGAATGCGTTGGCCTGCATATAGCCGACGGTCGCGGGAAAGACGCTCGAGCAGACGGCGGACACCCACTGCAGGATCCGGGCGGCGCGTTGCGGGTCGTCGGGAATAAGCTTCGGCCCTGCGAACGAGCGGTCGACGTAGAAGATGATCGCGAGCGACTCGAACAGCGCAAAATCGCCATGCCGCATGACCGGTATCTTTCCGAACGGATTGATAGCGGAGACTTCTCGCATGTGCGGAACCGCGCTCGTCACCCGATACGATATTTGCTTCTCCTCGAATGCCAGCCGCGTTGCCCGCACAAAAACGGATCGCGGCGCGCCGATCAATTCGATTTCGCTCATGCGCGGCCTGCCGCGGCGGCCGGAAGCGACCCGGTCTGGGGCGTCAGAACGGAAGCGGTGATGACCATGCCGGTCGCCAGGAGGAGAAGATGCGCGGCGTAGAACGCGCCAAGGAACGCATAGAGGGCGAGCGTCGTGCCGGCGGGAACGAGCGCGATGAGGAACACCAGTGTCCTGCTCGCCGCGGCGGGTCTGACCGCCAGATAGAAGAACACCACCGCGAGTGCGGCGAGCGTGGTCGAGTCGCAGAGCCAAAGCCCCTTCAGCTCCGCCTGAAAGAAGGGGGAAAGGTTCGATGCGGCGAAGTGGGGGAGTGCCGCCTTCACATAGGCAAAAGCGTGCGCGAGGCTTCCAAAAGCGAAGATGCAGGCGGATACGGCATACAAAGATCGCGAAACGATACGGTTCATCTGGGCCTCCCGGTCATGGCGAAGCCGTTCTAACCGTCTTGCTTGATTTTATCAAGTAGTGACTTGAAATTATCAATCTATGCGGCTACGTAGAATCATGCGCTCTTACAATCAACATTGCGGGCTCGCGAAAGCGCTCGATGTCGTCGGCGACCGGTGGACGCTCCTGATCGTGCGGGAGCTTCTGATCCGCAAGGCCTGTCGTTACACCGATCTGCAGAAGGGGCTGCCCGGCATCGCGACCAATCTTCTGGCCGACCGTCTTCGCGACCTTGAGGCGGCGGACATCGTGGTGCGCGAGGAGGCGCCGCCGCCGGTTGCGACCACCTTGTTCAAACTCACGCCGCGCGGAAAGGCGCTCGAACCCGCGATGCTGGCACTCGGACTTTGGGGCGCGCCGCTCCTCGAACGCGGCGCGAAAGGCGTTGAGACGCAAGCCCATTGGCTCGTGCTTCCGTTGAAGATTTTTCTCACGGACAGGCGGCCCAAGGATCCCGGCGTGAGCGTCGAAATTCGCGCCGGAAACGAAACGATAGCGGTTGACGTATCGGGCGGCGTGGTCGATGTGCGCGTCGGCGCGTCGCGGCATCCCGATGCCGTCGTCTCGGGCAAGCCGGACAAGCTCCTCGCCGTCTTCATCGGCAAGCTCAATCCCAAAGCGGCAGGGGTCGACTGGCAGGGGCCGATCGAGATTCTCGAACGGATCGTCGGGCGTCCTAGCGTTCCTTCTTGAGCGCGCTTTCGTGCCAGCGATGGAGAAGCGCCCATTCCAGGAGCGAGAGCGCGGAAAAGATCACAATGCCGAGCACGGCGAGAAGGCCGAGTGCGGCAAACATCTTCGCGATCTCGAGCCGGTTGCCGGCCTCGGTGATGCGCCAGGCAAGTCCCGTTGCCGTTCCCGAGCCTGCAGAGAATTCGCCCACCACCGCACCGATGAGTGCGAGACCGCCTGAAATCTTCATCGCGCCGAGCAGATAGGGCAATGCCGAGGGAAGCTGCAGCTTCCAGAGAATCTGCCAGCGCGACGCACCGTAAAGCCGGAACAGATCGATCAGATTGCGATCCGTCGAACGCAGGCCCAGCGTCGTGTTCGACAGAATCGGAAAGAAGGCGACAATAAATCCGATGATGACGAGGGCAAGATCGATACGCTCGAAGCCGACCCAGATGAGGATGAGCGGCGTGATCGCGATCACCGGTGTCACCTGCAACACGACGGCATATGGGTAGAGCGCGTTCTCGATTGTCCGGCTCAGCGAAAACAGGACCGCAAGGGCGACGCCACCGGTAAGCGCGATCACGAATGCTTCCACGGTCACGCGCAACGTCGTCCAGAGCGACGCCATCAGCGATGTGAAATCGTCGGAGAGGGCGGCGGCGATCGCGGACGGCGCGGGCAGCACGAAAGGCGGCACGTCGAAATGGCGCACTACGAATTCCCACAGCGCCAGCACGGCAATGCCGAGGAGCGCGGGCGTGGCATAACGCAGGAGCGCGTTCATGGGTGCGCCCCGCGCAATTCGGCCGAGATTTTCGCGGCGGCGTCCGCGAATTTTGGCGACAGACGGAAGTCCTCCTTGCGATCGTGCGGAAAATCGAGCGCGATATCGGCAGCGATGCGGCCGGGCCGTGGCGTCATCACCACGACGCGTGTCGAAAGGTAGGTGCTTTCGTAGACGCTGTGGGTCACGAAGATCACCGTCAGGCCGTCCTCGCGCCAGAGCTTCAGAAGATCGTCGTTGAGCGATTGACGCGAAGGCTCGTCGAGTGCGGCGAAAGGTTCGTCCATCAGAAGAAGCTTGGGCCTGGCGGCGAGTGCGCGCGCAATCGACACGCGCATCTTCATGCCGCCGGAGAGTTCGCGGGGGAAAGCATTTTCGAATCCCTTGAGACCGACGCGCGCCAGTGCCTCGCCCGCACGCGCATCGGCGTCGTGATGGCTTGCGCCTTTGAGTTCGAGCGGCAGCCGCGCGTTGGCAAGCGTGGTTCGCCAGGGCATCAGCGTCGGCTCCTGGAAAACGAAGCTGATCTCTGGCCGGCCGCCCGGAAAGGCGACCTCGCCTGGCGTCGGCGCGAGAAGGCCCGCGATCACGCGGAGCGCCGTCGACTTGCCGCAACCGGACGGCCCCAGAAGCGAAACGAATTCGCCCGGCTTCACCGCGAGATCGAGCGGCCCGAACGCCTGGGTGCCGTTGTCGAAGGTCTTCGAGACGCGCGCGAGGGAGAGAAGGGTCGTCATCAAGACCTAATGATGCGCCACGAACCGCAGATCATAGGCGTTCTTGTAGGGAAGCGATTTGTCGTAGAGCCCCTCGGACGACATCGTGTCGAAGAAAATCTTCCAGCGCGCATCGGTCATCGCGCCGATCCCCAACGTCGCCGCATCGCCGGAAGCGACGACGCCGTAGCTTTTCATCTTGGCGATGGCTTGCGCGATCAGGCCGTCCGTCATGTCGGGGTTGTCGCGCTTGATGAGCGTATTGGCCGGCGCGGGATTGCCGAAGAGATAGTCCCTCCAGCCTTCGCGCGTCGCGTCGACGAAAGCCTGAACGGCGGCGGGATTGGTCGCGATCCATTTTTGCGGCACGACGACCATGTTCGCGTAGCCGGGATAGCCGTTGTCCGCCAGCAGGAACACCTGCGGCTTGAAATGACCCTGTTGCTCGATCGTGTAGGGCTCGGACGTGAGGTACCCCTCCTGGATCGCTTTCGGGTCGACGAGGAACGGCGCGAGATTGAAGGTGTATTTGCGGATCTGCGTATCGCTGAAGCCGTATTTCGCCTTCAGCCATGGCCAGAAGGCGACCGTCGAGGCGTCGGCGATCATGATGGGTTTTCCCTTCATGTCGGCCAGCGATTTCACGTCGGCGCGCGGATGGGTGATGAGCACCTGCGGGTCCTTCTGGAATATCGCCATCACGGCTTTGATGGGCGCGCCCGCGCGCAGCATGTTGAGCGGAATGAAGCCGTTCGAGCCGATGCCGAAATCGGCCGCCCCGCCCGCCAGCAATTGCGGCACGTTGACGCTCGGACCGCCTTCGACGATGTGGACGTCGAGACCGCGCGCCTTGTAGAGGCCCAGCGCCTCAGCTTCATAGAAGCCGCCATGCTCGGCCTGCGCCTTCCAGTCGGTCACGAACGTGATGTGGGTCGCGGCAACCGCTGTGCCCGCATTCAGCGCCGCCGCGAACAGCGCCGCAACAACTCCCCAACTCCGCATGAAATCCGCTCCGCCTTTGCCCGCTTCGAGCTTTAGCGCAATCTTGCGACGGACGCGACCGTCCCGCAGCGCGCCTGGTGCAGCATCGCGGACAGCGCGGGAAGATCTTTCTCGGTGTCGATGACGGCGCGGATGAGGATCAGCCCCTTCTCGGTCGGCGCATAAAGGATGATCCGCTCAAGCGCGTTGTCGAGCGCCGGCCAGGGCTGGCCGCGTTTGACCAGGATCAGCTCCATCGTATCGCCGTTGATCTGCTGATCGTTCTTGACGAAATAATTGTCCGTCGCGGCATCGAAGGCGGAAACAGACCAATAGCTCGCATGGTTCACGGGCGACGTCACGCGCAACGGCCCCTTCGAAAGATCATAGGGGCAGGCCGCGTAGAGGATGTCGGGGCTCGGTCTCACCACCGCGCGCGCCGTCGCATCCGGCCGCCTGCCGACATGCATCGTGTTGGGTGTGCCGAGCTTTTCCAGCGCCCGCGCCATCACGGCATGCGGCAGGAGATAGACAGCGCCCAGATGGACCACCATCGCGACGAGCACTGTCGCTGCGATCCAGAACAGCCATTCCTGTCCACGCTCGCTCATGGGCACGAAACCTTTTTGAGCGAGGGCAGCACCGCGTGCTCCGGATCGAGCGCCACGTCGGGACCGGGATTGTAGAGCCGCAATGTCAGCGAGAAAGATCCCGTGCCTGCCGGAATCCAGTTCCCCCCGCCAGCAGGATTCTCTCCACCGACGTCCACCGCAAATTTTCCGCCCGCTTGGCGCACAACGGACGTCGCCGAGACCGAAAAGAGATTCCGCGCGTTCGGAATGAGAAAATCGTCGGCGCCATAGGCCGTGATGCTCCACCAGCGCGCATTGGGATCGCGCCCGGCGAGCTGATAGCGGCATTTGCCGTCGAGCGCGTGGCCGTCGCTGTCTTCCGTTGCGGTATAGTAGAGCGTCTCTTTGCTGTTGAGCGCGAACAACCCGTGCAGCGCCACGCGCGCGCGCGTGTAGGGATCGCTTTGCGCGCTGCCGAAAACGAGGCTCGTCTTCCACGGACCGTCGGCCACGCCACCCGGCATGTTTCCGTGCACAACCACGACCCAGGTCGCGCCCAGGCCGATGGCCACGCCCACGACCACCACGCCGAGAATCTTCACCGCAACATGCATCGAGAACGCCTCCGCCGGATGCCTATATCACGGATCGCGCTCCGATAAAGATGCGCGACCGGGCACGCTGCGAAGGGCGGCTTCCGGATTTTTAGCCCGACCCTAGAATTTGGCCGCCATATGCGGCGCTTTGGACATTTTAGTCCCCCTCTGCAAGGTGTTCGCAGATCATCTGCGTCGACACGGTGATCTGGTTGATATTCCTGCCGGCCGAAACATCGATAGGTTTTGCGGCTTTCATAACATGCCCCACATCGGTCTCGGCGTCACGCTACACCTGTTCCGTTTCAGTCGCCGCTCTTGTGAAAGTGGTCATAGTTTTGGTCGACGATATCGATCCACTGCACGGTTTCGGAAATCGGCGAAGCCTCACTCCAGAATTGCGGAACGAGCTCCAGCTTCGTGAAGGCGTGGGTGTTGCGGAAGTAGGCGATCATCACCTTGCCTCTATTGTTCTCATCGAAACTATTCACATAGGAGCTTATGGGTTCGCCCCACAGCAGAGAGGTCGTGGCGTCGTTAAGCGTCATTCCGCAGCCCATGTTGTCCTTCGTGCGGTAGCCCTTGCAGTCCCCATCGGAACCCAGCCAGATATCGACGACGGTGCCCGTTTTGCTGGCGACATCGGCACATATGAATTCGCCGTAGTAGCAATAACGCACCGCATCCCATGATTGCCCGGTGGCAGTCATTCGGCCGGACGATGAGCTGCGGGAGCTCGGCTTCCCCACCTTCAAGAGCGCGGCCTCCGTCATGCCCAGAGCAAACGGGCCGACACGCTCGCCGGGCACGATCAGATGATCGTTCGGCGCGGTGACTTGCGCCGTGGCGGACGCAGCGATCAAAAGCGCCGTACCCACGATGACGCCGTACAATCTTTTCTTCATTTGCCTTTACCCCTTCTGCGCGTCACGATCATTCACTTGCATCCCGTTCCATTCGCCGCGACGATTTTCTTCGCTTCGCCATCCTTGTCGGGATCGGTTCTCACGCCATCGCTCCACAGGCCTCCGTTCCAATACATGATGCCTGCGCGCGTCCCGCTGTCGCAATAGACGTTGCAGGCGCTGCCGTCCTTTTGACAGGCGGCGCCGTCGTCGGTTTTTGTCGAATAGGCGAGAGCGGCTGAAGCCAGCAAGGCCAGCGCGCCGGCAAGAACAGTTGCAGAAACAATTCTCATGTGATGCCTTTCTTCGTAACGAGTTTCACTGACAGGCGGCGGCACAGATCAATCACGGACCGTGCCGACCGCCGGAACACGCACGCAATCCTGCCGGATTTTGGCATCGAGTTGCTGCCGCTCGAACCAGTTCAGCGAATCCCAATAGGCACCCTGTTCGCGTTGGCGCGCGCAATAATCGAGGCGTTGCCGATCGATGCCGCGTTGAACGTCGGGATCGCCGGTGGGGTTGAGATCGCGTTGCTGGGCGACGGCGTTCGTCTGAATGATCGAAGGCATCGCGACAAGCATCGCCGCGGCGATGCACAAGTGAGATGGTCTCATTGTCTTGTCTTCCTGATCCGACCCGCTGTGTCTCAGTTGAGTGTGTCGATCCACGTGCCTTTGCAGAATCCGTTTTCCGTCATCTCGGAGTGATATGCCCACGTGTTCTTGATCGTGTGCCCGAAAGGATTGGGATTGACGGACCACTGCGGAGAAACGGGCGGGTCGATCGCGACCGCGCTGGCGCTGAAATTGCCGTTCGAGGAGATGAGGTACGAATATCCGTTCGGGGGCGTTTTAAAAACGAGCGTTTGCGGGCCGCCGGGCTGAATGATCCACGGCATAAACTGGTGGCCGACGGCATCCCATTGAAAGGCGGTCATCGCCATGTTGGTCGACGATCCGTCCGTGCTGTCGACGGTGAAAAGGACGGGCACCGTGAGAGTGTTTGTGACGGCCAGGCAAGTGCCTTGGCTTTGCGCCATCGCGGCCTGCACGCTCATAAGCACCGGCAGCGCCGCCAACATTGCCAAAGCTCTCTGTCGCGCCTTAGCCATTTCGCGTTGCCCCTCGTTTTGCTCGCAAAGCCGTCACTGACAATAGGTGTTCGGGAACGTGCCTTTGCAGCTGTCGGTCGCATTGCAGCAGGGCGTGCCGTTGATGACGCAGGTCCCGCCGTGGGCGATGCAGGACTGCGCGACGCGTGTGTGCAACGCGTCCTTATGGGTCGGTGCATAGGTCATATGCGGCATCTGCGCGTGCACCGCGGTGGACGGCGCATTCGCGGATATCGGCGCATAGGCTGACGCCATGGCCGCTGCAGCCACGATAGCCGCACACATAACTCCAACCGTCTTCCAGTTTCGCATGATGTTTCTCCTGTTTTTTGTTCCGTCGAATGGGTTGCGGCGCTTTTACTGCTTCATGCAGTTGTCGTAGTTCGTCTGGCACTGATTGGTGCAGGACGTGGCGCCTGCGCACCCTTTCGCACACTGATCGTAGTTCCATTTGCAATTGTCGGCATGCTGGTCGGCCAGCTTGAGGAGCGTGCGCATCGCCGCGATGTCAGCCGGCGACAACGTGGAATGCTTTACGGAGGACGTGCCGAAATCCGCCGGCTCATAGGCCATGGCTGTGGCGCCGGCCACGACCGTCAAACCGATCGCTGCGACGATGCCGATGATTTTCGCTGTGCGCATGCGAAGCCCCTTTTTCCATCGATCCGGTCGGATCATCCCATTGCTTCGTTAGACGGACAGGCGACGAAAATTTTCGCGCCGGGCGGAGCAAAGTCGCGAATGTGCGATCCCGAAGCTGTTCGCGGGCCGTCGCGAAGCCGTTCTTTTGGCAGGAAATTCAGAAAGTTAGACGGCAACGCGTTCCGCGTGGCCGGTCTGCGCAAAGGCCGCTAGGATGTCGACCTGCCTTTTTGCGGATGGTTGGGGTGGGGACGATCGACGATCTGACTCTGGTGCGCGCCGTGCTCGCGCGGGACGCGCGCGCGACGGAGACGTTCCTGCGCCGGATCGGCGACACGGTCTGGCGGACCTGCCGCCTGCTCGCGAACGAGGGGGCCGACGCGCGCGGGGCCTTCACGCTCGTCCTCGACGGCTTGCTCGCCGACCAATTCGCGCGACTCCGGAATTATGACGGACGCAGCCGGCTTGAAACCTACATCGTGGCCGTCGCGCGCGATCTGCTGGCGCAACAGGTTCTGCATTTGCTGCGGAAGGAGCCGCGCAAGGGCTGGGCCGCGTTCGAAAAGCTTTACGTGAATGACATCCGCCGCGTGATCCTGCGCCGCCTGCCGGGGTCACATCGCGAAGAGACGCGCAAGGATGCGTATCAGGAAATCTGTGCGGCCTTCGTCGCGGACGACTATCGCCGTCTGTCGCGTTTCAACGGCACGGGCAGCTTTTCGGGCTTTGTGCTCCACGCCGCCGATCGCCTGCTTATCGATTTCATCCGCACGTTCCAGGCGCGCCGGCGGATGCCGGCGACCGTCGCGCGGCTTTCGGCACTCGATCAGGCCGTCTTTCGCCTTGTTTATTGGAACCAGAAGCCGGCCGATGCGCGCCTGCTTCTCGCGTCGCTCGACGGTTTCGATCCGCCGCCCGGCGTGGACGACATCGCCGCATCGCTCGCGCGCCTGCAGGCGCTTCTCCCGCAAGGCTATGCGCTGGCAGTGCAGATCACAGCCCTGGCGGATGGCGATGCCGAGTACGCCGATCGCGATGGCCTCTCGCCCGAAGACAGTCTGATCGCGCAGGACGACGAACGCCGCGTCGCGGCCGCTGCGGATGCATTGAAGAAGGCCGCTGCGAAACTTCCCGAGGCCGACCGGATCTATATCCGCATCGTGCTGAGCAGCGCCGAGCCGTTGCCTGCCCGGGACATAGCCAGGCTTATGGATCGCCCGGTTGCAGACGTCTACAAGCTCAAGCAACACGTGCTGAAACACCTGAAAACAGAACTTGAAGGGCATGATGCGGTCAAAAACTGGCTTGCGTCCGTCTAAGCCTGACAAGGAGGCGCCATGGCGAGCGCACTGTTTGAGAGCCTGTGTGCACTTTTCGACCCGGAAGAATGCGCCGGCGCGATCGCGCCCGATCTAGCGTTGACCGTAGCACTTTCGGCACGTCTGGCATCGTCCGAAGATGCCGTGGTGCTCGAGGACCGGTTGGCGATGCTGGCCTTGTGCGATGCCGTCGAAGCGGGTTCCGAGCGGGCGCCGCCGGATCTGATGGATGCGGAAATGCGGCGCTGGAACGAGCGCGCGACGGTCGTGCCGCTGGCCGTGCGGGCACCGCTGGCCGAGCGGTTCATGCTTCTCGCCGCTGCCAGCGAGAGTGGCAACAAGGCCGTATTCTGCCGCAGCCAAAGCGGCATCTGGACGCTGGAAGTCTTCGTGGCGCCCGGCGACGCCGACAAAGGTTTTCTCCTCCTGTCCGTGCATCCCGATCACCGGGCGACTTACGAAGGTCGCGCTGCGCGTGTGTTCGTGAAGTTGGGCGATGACGAGCGCGTGCTGGCGGAAGACGTCGTGCGCGAGGGCGAGATCTATACGGCGATCTCGCTGCTGGGCCTCGATCTGCGTTCGCGCGACGCGATAAACGTGACGTTCGCTTAAGCCATGGCCGCGTCCGTCATCTGGATGCTGCTCGCGCAACCCGGCACGGCGGGCGTCGCCGTTCCGCTCACGGCGGAAATCGGCGAGGGCACGCGCGGGATAGGTTTGCGCCGCGCCGACATGCGCGATGCGAGCGCCGATCTCGAAGAGTCGGCCGAGGCGGGCGCCGCGCGCGCCGCCGAAATCCTCTATCGCGAGAAATATCTGCAGCATCACCTCATCGTGCGCTACGCCGCCGACGCGGAATTGTTCAATGTGCATGGCCGCAGCGCCGATCTCGCCTTCGCGCTCGCGCTGGCTTCGTCGGTACAGGCGGCGCACGGCCTGGACGGCGAAGCGCCGCCCGCGGTTGCCGCAACCGGCATGCTGGATGACGACGGCCGCGTGGGAAAGGTCGACGGTGTGGCCGCGAAATTTGCGCTGGCGCTGGCGCACCTGCCGCGCGGAAGCGTGTTCGCGTTTCCGCAAGGGAACGAAAGCGATTTGCCGGCGGGAGCGAGTATCCGCGCCTCCGAGCACGGCATCACGCTCGTGCCTGTGACCGAACTCGAAGAAGCGCTGCGTCAGCTGGGACTGGCCGTCTTCCGCAGAGACGGCGCG
>Ga0181525_10001745_pt1 | contig 18312 bp, 15 predicted proteins | sample PEATcosm2014_Bin_48_FD_121100 | JGI IMG/M metagenome (GOLD analysis project Ga0181525, IMG submission 121100) | Peatland microbial communities from MTU Mesocosm Facility, Houghton, MI, USA - PEATcosm2014_Bin06_10_metaG | ecosystem: Environmental > Terrestrial > Soil > Wetlands > Peat | place...
TCATCGCCATCATGGGCCCGTCCGGCTCTGGCAAGTCTACTTTGCTGCACGTCCTTGGCGGGCTGGAGCCGGCCACAGGCGGCGAGATCTGGCTGCGGGGGCAGCGCGTCGACGGCTTGTCCACGGCTGGCTGGGCGATTCTGCGCCGTCGGCACGTGGGGTTCGTCTTCCAGTTCTTCAACCTGCTGTCCAATATGACCGTCGCCGACAACATCGAGCTGCCCGCCCTGCTCGCCGGCGCGACCCCCCGGCAGGCCCGAAGGCGCCGGGAAGAGCTGCTGACCGAGCTTGGCATCGCGGACAAGGCGGGCATGGCGCCGGCCCGCTTGTCCGGCGGAGAGCAGCAGCGCGTCGCGCTGGCGCGGGCGCTGGCCAACGAGCCCAGCCTGCTGCTTGCCGACGAACCGACCGGCAACCTGGACAGCTCCAACACGCGCGACGTCCTGCGGCTGCTGCGCCGCGCGCACGACGGCGGTCAGGCCATCCTGATGGTCACCCATGATGCCCGGGTGGCCAGCCTGGCCGACCGGGTGATCAACCTATTCGACGGGATGGTAGCCGACGATGCCAGGATCGTCCCGATCCCGCGGGTCAACGGCGTCCAGAACGTCCTGGAGCTGAGGGGCTGAGGCTCGATGCGGGGCACGCTGCGGTGGGCGCGCGCAGATCTGCACGGCCGCCGCGGCCAGGCCCTGCTCACCATCGGAGTCGTGGCCGGCCTCGTGGCAGCGCTCTTCCTCGCCACGATGCTGCTCGAGGGCGCCGTCAACCCATGGCAGCAGCTGTTCGCCCGGACCCACGGCGCGGACGTGCTGATCTACTTCCAGAACGGCACTGACACGAAGGACCTGCGGTCCCTGTCCGGCGTCCAGGCGGTGGGCAAGCCGTATCAGGCTGCGTCGGCGACGCTCGAGCAGGGGGCGGTGAAGTCGCCTGTCGAGCTTCGCGGCATGACGCCCGTCCCCCCGGCGATGTCTACCCCGCTCCTCGTCGCGGGCACCTGGCTGCGCGCCTCGGAGCAGGACGGCGCCGTCGTGGAGGCCTCGTTCGCCGCTGCGGTGCACGTCGGCGTGGGCTCCCCGATCGTCGTCGACGGTATCGACGGGACCTCGGTCTCGATGCGGGTCATAGGCATCGCCGACACCGCCGACCAGGGTTTCTACCCGCAGTGGACGCCGGGCCTGATCTGGGTGCAGCCCAAGCTGCTGACCCGGGTCGAGCCGTATCCGAGCGAGACCCAGGAGGTCGTCGGGCTCCGGCTCTACGACAGTTCCGCCGTCGCCACCGGACAGGTCGTGCAGACGATCTGGAATCTCTACAACGGCCCGTACGAGAACTCGGCGGTGCTGCGCTACTCCACCTGGCAGCAGGTGCAGGCCTCGATGGCGAGCAACGACCGGCTGCTCGGGCTGCTGCTCGCGCTGTTCGGGATCATCGCCCTGGTGGCCGCCCCGTGCGCGATCGCCAACGTCACCGCGGGCCGCGTGCTCATGCAGCGGCAGGACATTGCGATGCTGAAGGCGCTCGGGTTCACCCCCGGCCAGGTGGTGCGGATGCTGGTTGCCGAGCAGACCCTGCTCGGGGCGGCCGGGGCCGGCCTCGGGCTGATCGCCGGGCGGATCATAACCTCGGAGTTCGTCAGGCCGCCGGACGGGACGCCGGTGAGCCTGGCACCGCTTTCCGGCGGGTGGGTGGCGCTGATCGGCGTCGGTACCGTGCTCACCGTGGCGATCGCCACGATCATCCCCGCCTGGTGGGCGGGCAACGTGTCGCCGGTCGCCGCCGTCCAGCCGAGCCCGCCGCACGGGCACCTGTCACTGATCGCGCGGCTGGGCCTGCTCGTCCACCTGCCTGCCGCGCTCGTGCTGGGCGCCAGGGACTCGCTGACCAGGCGGCTGCCCGCGGCGCTGACCGTTGTCGGCCTCGCGATTCCCATGGTGATGATCACTATCGCGCTGACCTGCTGGTCAACCATCGACGGGTTCACCGGGAACCCGGGGAAGATCGGCCTCGCGGCGGCCATGACGGTGAGCCAGGGCGGCCTGGACAACAAGCAGACCGCCGCCCTGATAAGCCACGACGACCAGGTGCTCGCGTATTACCCCAGCGCCCAGTTCGACACGCTGCTGCCTGGCGCTAACGGCACCTTCACCGCCCGGGCCATGGGGTACTCCTGGCGGCCCTACCCGTTCCAGGTGGTGCAGGGCCAGATGTTCGACGCGCCAAACCAGGCGGTCGCGGGACAAGGCTTCCTTGACGTGATGCACGTCGGCGTCGGCGCCTGGATCTCGCCGACGATCGACGGAGTGCCCGTGATCTTGCATATCGTGGGCCGGACCATCGAGCCTGACAACAACGGAGACGTCCTTGACTTCGGGCTCGACGCGCTGACCGACGTGGGCAGCGCGCCACAACTGCAGTACAACCTGGTGCTGAAGCCCGGCGTGTCGGCCGCGGCGGCGCGGGCCAAGCTGCTCGAAGCGTCACACGATCAGCTCGACGTGCAGACGGTAACCAATCCGGCCGACGGGCTCGGTGTCGTCCGGGTGGTGATCGCGGTATCGGTCATCGTGCTGGCCATCATCGGGCTGGCCAACCTGCTGACCGCGACCGCGGTAGGGGTCCGCGATCACAGGCACGAGGTCGGCGTGCTGGAAGCGATGGGGCTGACGCCGCGCCAGGTGATGGCCACCCTCGTGGTCAACACCACGATCCTCACCGCGATCGGGGTAACGATGGGAGCCGCCGTCGGTCTGGTGATCGCTCCGCGGCTGATCAACATGCAGGGGAAGACCAGCGGCATCGGGTCGGGCATCGCTTCCCGCCTGGGGGTCGTGACGATCGCGGAGATCCTGGCGGTCGCGCTAGCCATCGCCATGGTCACGGCGCTCCTGCTGGCCCGACAGATTACCCGTAGGTCAGACCTGGCGCACCTGCACAGCCCGGCTCGACCGCCGCGTCCGGTGCCGCACGCCTCCTCGCCGCGCCTTCCCTAGCCGCGGTTTTCCGTCTCGCCGCGATTTCCCTAGCCGCCGCGGTTTCCGTCTCGCCGCGATTTCGCCGGCTGTCGGCCTCGCCACGCCTTGCCGGTATAGTCGTCAGTGGTCGTGCAGTGTAGAGTAATCGAAACGTGGACGGGACCTGTCGTGGTTCCATGTCGGCCGACATCGGGAAGGATGACCAGGTGATACAACACGACGCCGGGCCAGCCGGGGTGGTGCCCGAACCCGGGGACTCCCTGGAGCCCACGCCACCGGCCGACGCATCCGCAACGAGCGGCTCGCCCGAACGGCGGGAACTTTCGTTCCGGACCAGCGGCCTGTCCATTCAGCTCGAGATTTCCGGTACCGCAGACTCGCGACGGCTGACCGGTCAGCTGATTCCGCGCCAGTCGGCCGTGGTCGACATCAGGCACAGGGCTGGGGTGATCACCGTCGAGGCCGACGCGCTCGGGCGGTTCAGCGCGGAGTCCATCCCATCGGGCACAGTCAGCATGCGCTGCCGCCTAAGCAACCCCATCAGCACCGGCTGGGTCGCCTTCTTAGCCCAGGTCTCCCCCGCCGCCCGACAAGGGCGATTGGTGGGCGAACGGGTGCAAGGACGCACGACAGATCATGGCCAGAAATGGTCCGTATGGCCGCGTCTGTTATTAACTTCGGGCGTGTCGCAGGTTTTCGCCTTGTTTCCTGAAGTGTTCGGGCATGGGCTGGCCGTTGCCTGGGATGGTGAGGGTGATCCCGGCGGCGGCGGCGTAGTCCAGTAGTTCGGCGGGGGTCCGCGGGAGGGTGGCCGGCGGCGGGGTGACGGGCGGGAGCGGGATGGCGGCGCGGGCCAGGAGCGCGGCGGTCTGGGCGGCGGCGTGGCTGGCGGTGCTGGCATGGATGCCGAGCAGGGCGCCGATGGCCTGGCAGGGCAGGTGCAGGTGCTCGCGCAGCCGCCAGGCGATCAGGTAGTCGGTGAGGCTGGTCCGGCGGCGGCCGTTGGAGCCGTCGCCGTTGCGGACGGCGTTGATGCGCCGGTGCCCGCGCTGGGCGTAGTTGCGCTGCTCACGGCTGGCCGCGAACGGGACTTCCAGCGCGGCGGCCCTGTAGCTGTTGGAGCCGCCGGCGTCGCAGGTGACCCAGCAGCCGCCTGGCTCCGCGGGGGTAGCGCAACGACCCTTCCTGCCGCCACCACGACCGCAGCGCGTTCACCGCGAACGCCGCAGTGTCGCAGCTCGTGCCCACCGACACGAACCCGCGGCTGACGGCGATGCCGTAAACCCCGTACGGGGTGATCTTCCCGGCTTGCTCATCGGGGAAGTCATGGTCACGGACCCGCACCGGGCTGCCCTGGGGCCGCCACGTGCGGCCGGCCCGGTGATAAGGGCCGAGCTGCTCCTTCTTCTTCGCATCCACCGGCACGGCCGGCTCGCCGGCCGGCCGGAACTGCGCGATCATCGCGTTGATCCGCCGGAACTGGACGTCCCGGTCCGGATGCTGCTTCCCCTCGACCGTCCGCGACATCCCCGGCAGGCTGTAGCCCTCCGCCCGCAGCATCCGCGCGATCGCGTCCTTCCCGCACCGCCACCCCCGCCCGGCCATCTCCCGCTCCATCTCCCGCAGCGACAGCGAGCACCAGGTGATCTCCGCCACAGGATCACCCCGCGTGGCCGCCTCCGCCAGCCCCCGCAGCGCCTGGCGTAACCCCGGCTGCGCCTCCTCCGCCTTCTTCCGGCCCCCGCCCGCCCGCCGCGACCGACCCCGCGGCAGACCACCCACCTCACCCGCCTCGACCTCGGCCACCCCGGCCGCGGCCGTGGTCTCCGACACCCCCGCCGCCCGCGCCACCGCCGCGATCCCCCCGTGCCCCAGCGCCCGCGCCTCGGTCCCCAGATACACCCGCCACATCCGCTCGTCCGCGACCTGCCGCATCACCGCGAACTTCGCCGCCAGCACCGCCTCAGCATCCCCGGAAACCGCCATAGCACATCCTGCCGCACCAGAACCGAAAACCACTACTTAATCCCCGACGCGGCCCATTTGGTCGGAACTGGCCATGATCATGAAAATGTCCGAAATGTCTCGATGCGGGCTTCGGACAAGATAGACATGAGGGAAAGCGGGTGGTGAGGCGGGGCGCCTGGCGGGGCGAGCGGCGAAGCGGGGCTGGGGGTAGGAAGGACGGCGTGGAGGTTCTTCGCGATCGGATGGTGGACGTGGGCGGGCGGTGCCTGCACGTGGTCAAGGGTGGTCACGGCGGGCCGACCGTGGTGCTGGAGGCCGGATTCGGCTGCTCGTCCGAGCTTTGGCGAGACGTGCAGGAACGAGTGTCGCGGGTCACGGGCTGCTATAGCTATGACCGCGCCGATCACGGCGCGAGCGACCCCGCGGGGGCGTGGACGCTGGAGGGATGGCGGGGCGACCTGGAGGGCTGGCTCTCCGCGCTGGGCCTGGCGCCACCGTATGTGCTGGTGGGGCATTCGTTCGGCGGGCACATCGTCAGGGCGTTCGCGGCTCGGCATCCGGGCGAGGTGGCCGGGATGGTGCTGATCGATGCCCGGCACGAGCGTCTCGCCGAGGTGCTACCGGAATGGATTACCCGCTTGCGAGAACTCGCCGGCTACGACGCCGAGGAGGGCCTGCGCGCCGACGAGGTGATAGCGGGGCTTGGCACGAAGGCTGGGCGGGACGACCTGGCCCGCGTGCGGCTGACGGTGATCACTCATGGGCGGCCCGACTGGATACCTGCCGGGTTCGGGTTCGGAGGCGATGAGCTGGACCGGTGCGAGCGGGCATGGCAGGCGATGCAGCATGACCTGGCGGCGCGGTCGCCAGACTCGGTGCTCCGGGTCGCGGCGACCAGCGGGCATCTCATACCGGCCGACCAGCCCGATCTGGTCGCCGACGAGATCCTCGCGCTCGTGGCGCGCCATCCAGGCATCCCATAGCCGACCGGCGCGGCGGTTACGGCTTACGTGCTACTACCACGCAGTAGTAGGCCTGGTCGGCGTTGGCGGGCACTACGTCATCTGGGTCGGGGTGCCATTCGGGTGGCCAGGTCAGGCCGGGCTCGACTATCTCCATGCCTGCGACGAGCCTTTGCACCTCGGCGCGACTGCGCACGTGGGCCTGCTCGGTGGCGTGGTCGAAGACCCGCTCGACGTCGTTGACCGCCGGGACGATATCGGGTGTCGCATGCGATATCGCGACATGGGTCCCGGCCGGGAACGGGCTAGCGAGCCGGGCGATGAGCCCGGCCGGGTCAGCCTCGTCGGCGACGAAATGCAGGATGGACAGGAAGAGCAGGGCCGCAGGCTCGCCGAAATCTATCAGTCTCTCCAGGGTCGGGTCGGCGAGGATCTTGTCGGGCTCGAGCAGGTCCTGCTCGATGATCGCGGTGTTCGGGACGCCCTGCAGCATGGACCGTGCGTGGGCGAGGACCACCGGGTCGTGATCGACGTAGACGACCCTGGCCGCCGGGTTGGCCTCCAGGGCGATCTCATGGGTGTTGCGCACGGTAGGCAGCCCGGCCCCGATGTCGATGATCTGCCGTATGCCGGCCTCGTTGACCAGGTAGCGGACCACCCGGCGGAGGAAGGCGCGGTTCCACTGGACGGCGAGCTTGACGTTCGGCAACTGGGCGATCATCGATTCGGCCACCGTCCGGTCGGCCGGGTAATTGTCCTTGCCACCGAGCAGGTAGTCGTAGACGCGAGCCGCGCTTGGGATGTCGGGCCTGAACGTCTTGCGCCAGTCCTCGTCGAAAGTCACCAGCTGGCTCCCTCGTACCGTCACGATCCATCTCCCGGGTTACTACCGGATCCGCGGGGTGCCAGCTGGTGACTTGCGCGTTTTCGCGCACGCAAATACCACGGCGATACTAGCCGTGCCCCCCACTGCGCGAATAGTACCCACATTGTGAATCGCAGATCAAGAAAACGGCCGACCAGGGGCCTGCGATTTCATACTGCACGCGCTAATGACATCGAGTCTTTCTACATGACACATCTGGCCCAGTAATCCCAACCCCCTCGTTATTCCCACGCGGTGGGCGGCGGGTCAGACGAGGTGAGGCGAATGGCGATGTGCGGCGGGTCAGACGAGGTGGCACGAGTGGCGATGTGCGGCCGGTTGGGCGAGGTGGCGCGAGTGGCAGAATGTGTCGGGTGGGACAGTTTTTAATTTACTGGCGGCCGGTTCGGCGGACGAATTCGAAAAGGAGGACGCCGGCGGCCACGCCGACATTCAGGGAGGACTGGCCCGGGGCCATCGGGATGCGGACCCGGGTTGTGCAGGCGGCCAGGGTCGGCGGACGCAGGCCGGTCTCCTCGTTTCCCACGATGAAAGCTAGCGGCAGGTCCAGGGGCTGGGCATAGAGATCAGCATCGGCGTGGGCGGTCGCGCCGAGGGTTGCGAAGCCCTGCCGGGACAGGTCGCCCAGCCATGCTGGCAGGTCGGCGCAGCTGTAGAGCGGGATGCGGCCCACCGCGCCGCGGGCGGCGCGCACGCAGTTCTTGTGCAGCGGGTCGACGCCGTCCTCGGTTACCACCACGGCGCCCGCCCCCGCGCCGTCGGCCGTGCGCAGCACCATGCCGAGATTGTCAGGGTTCTGCAGGTTCTCGGCGATCAGCAGGACGGACGAACCAGGCAACTTGAGCATGCCCACGTCATCCAGCCTGAAATGGACCGCGGCGATGACCGGCGGCAGCGGGCGGGTGCTGGTGACCGTGCCCATCAGCCCATCCGAGCAGCGGTAACACGGGACGGCAGCGCGGGCGCAAGCGGCGGCGATCTCGCGGCCTTCCGGTGCGGCCGCGAACGCGTTGAGGCAGAGGACGGCCTCGACCGGCAGCCTGTCGTGCAGCGCCCGCTGCACGAGGGTCGGGCCCTCCGCCACGAAGCTCGCCTCCGCGCGCCGCGCCGCTGGCTCCCTGAGGGCACGCAGCCGCTGTACCGCCGGGGTGTCCTTGGCGGCAAGCTGCGGACCGGGCAGGGCGACCATCCTCGCGTCACGATCCGGCCGGTCCGAACGGCGCGCGCCCCGCCGTGCCCCCGCGAAGGCCGAAAGGCCAACCCGGTCCCGCAGTTCCTTTCCGGTGAAGAGATCCCTGACCGTGGCGAGCATCCAGCCTTCGGTCAGGAACAGGACCCCGCTGCCACTGCCGGGAAAGGCGAGGAGCAGGTCGCGGAGGGCGCGTTCATCACGGGCCGCCGCGACGGCCTGCCAGTCGTCCCGCCCGGATGCCATCTCGCGGTAGACCAGCACGCCGGAGACCTCACCCCAGCCGGAGACGAACGCCCGCGGGGCGGGCTGCGCTGGCGACCGTCCGATATTCGGCTCGGGTACGACTTCCAGGAACGATGCGACGTCGGCTCCAAGCCCGCCGGCCGTTTCCTTGGCGGCGATGTCCAGGATGAACCGGAGCAACGGCTCGGTGAACGACGTCTCGGCTGCCACCGCGGGATGGTATCAGTCCGCAGCCTGGCCCGGCCGGGAGCCGACGCCGAGCTACGGGGAGACGATGGTGCCGGCCGTGCCGCGGAGCAGCGCCGTCCGGTAACACGATGGCAGGGATCATGGCGGCCGCCGCGCTCGTGGCGCTGCGCGGCCTGCGGCGCGGCGTCCAGCAAGAGACGGGGCGGACCAGGCCGAGCTGGCCGACCAGGCATCCGGCGCGGCGTTGGCCGCGGATCCGCGGTTCTGACTCACCCGGCTAGCTTCGTGAGACTGGAACGCAGGTATTCGAAGCGGTCCGCGTGGTCGGCATCGCCAGCCTGGACACGCCGCCCGGGACCGCTTCGGAGACCGGCCGCGTGCTGGTGCGGGCCGGCGTGCGGGGAGCGGCGTTCACACCGCCGTAGTTCACCGCGCCGAGCGCGACGACCACGATGAGGCCCGCGCCTGCCAGGGCCGGGATCCGCGCCCGCGCCAGCAGCCTGGTGCGTGGTAGCGGCGGGGTCTGCGGCACGTGCCCTCGCCGTACGGTCCGGACGCCGTGGTATCCGGCTGCCAGCAGGAACAGCGGCGTGCTGGCGATGATGAAGAAGTCCGCGACGTTATAGTAGTGGTTCCCGATGTGGATGAAGTCGACCGCGCCGCGGACGCTGCCCGGGGCGGTCCAGTAGTGCAGTCCGAGCCGGTCGAGCAGGTTGCTGCCCCATCCGCCGATCATCACGGCACCAGGAACGTGGACGGCGGCCGGCGATCGCCAGCGGGCCAGGACCGATATGGCGATGCTAAGCAGCCCGACGTCCAGCAGGTCGAGCAGCGCTCCGGTGGCCGGGTTGGCGTACCACGCGCCGACGGTGCGCCCGACGAGCGCGTCGCCGCCGGGGTTGATCCTGGTCCAGGACATGTACCGCCAGGCCCACCACTTCACCGCCTGGTCCAGCATGGCCACTGCGACGAGAGGGGCGAGCACCACCACGCGCTGCCTGGTTCTGTGATGTCGTTCCGCGATTGGCAGGTTACTGGCGGTTCCTGCGGAGGGCGTGCGGATGAACGGGGCAACGCGGGGATTCAAGCACACATCACGTGACGATAACATACAGATAACGCTAGTATCACGGAGATGGCCCCCACTTGCGACGCCCCGATCGCGCTCACCGCGGTCGAGCACCAGGTTCGCTGCTGCGCAGAGGGGAGCCCGCTCATGTGGCGGAGCTACGACGCGGCGGTGGTCGGCGAGGAGCTGCGGGTGCTGTGCGCACAGACAGCACGAAGCGCATCGATGCTAAGCGTCACGATCTTCTGACCGCGACGAGCCATTTACGGTCCTTACTTTCACTAACACTTCACAGGGTTGGTAGCTTCAGGCAGCCTCAGCCGCGGCGTCGAGGTAGATCACGTCATGCGCTGCCATTTTAAGCTCCGGCGACAAGCTGCGACGCCAGCTCACCACGGTCACCCGGACGCCCTGGGCGCCGAGGCGTGCGGCCAGTGTCCGGCTGCCTGAGGCGGCCACCTCGACCTGATCCATGGCACCGAGATCAACGCGCTCTGCGTAAAGGTCTCGCACCTCACGTACCCGGCTGAGGCTCGGCTGCGAGTCGCAGGCCAGGTTCTCGATATCGACAAGATGCAGCTGCCGCCCCGCCGGGAACCGGCGCCATGCGCCGAGATTGTCGTAGGCGATGTTGCCGCTCATTGCGGGCTCCTTTTCCTGACCCAAGTCTTAGCGGTCTCTTCCGTTACCAGAAACGCTAACCGAGGGTGTGCGGGCGAACCATGAAGAGCTACCCACGGAGTTAAATGCGCCGACATCCCGGCCTGGGCGTACTCTCGGCATGGAGCGCCGTCTGCGGGCGAGGGAGAGGCTGTGGCCGAGCCGCCGGTTACGTTCGCGGGTTTGCTGCGCAAGCTGCGCACCCAAGCCGGGCTCACGCAGGAGGAGCTGGCCGAGGCGTCGGGGGTCAGCCCGCGTTCGATCAGTGACCTGGAACGCGGCGTGGCCATGGCACCCCGGCGGGAGACCACCCGCCGGCTGGCCGACGCCCTGGGCCTGACCGGACTCATCAAGGCACAGTTCGAGGCGGTCGCGCGAGGCCGTGCCGTCCCTGCTGCTACCGAAGCTGCCCGCGTTGGCGGGGCCGTGACGGCGACCCGGACGCTCCCCCGCGACGTTGCCTCGTTCACCGGGCGGCGGCAGGAACTCGAGCAGCTGGCAGAGGCCGCGGCGGGCGCGGGCAGGGTGGTAGGCATTCACGCGATCGGCGGGATGGCCGGGGTCGGCAAGACCGCGTTCGCCGTCCACGTCGCGCACCGGCTCGCCGGCCGGTTCCCGGCCGGGCAGATCTTCCTCCCGTTGCACGGGCACACGCCCGGGCGCCGGCCCGTCGACCCGGCCGACGCGCTGGCCAGCCTGCTGCTGACCGCGGGAGTTCCCGCCGCGCAGATTCCGCCCGGGCTGGAGGCGCGGACGGCGCTGTGGCGGGACCGGCTGGCCGAGCGGCAGCTGTTGCTGGTGCTTGACGACGCGGCCAGCAGCGAGCAGGTCCGACCGCTGCTGCCCGGCGCAGGCGGCAGCCTGGTACTGGTCACCAGCCGCCGGCACCTGTCCGCGCTGGAGGACGCCACCGCGGTCAGCCTCGACACCCTGCCACGGGGCGAGGCCGCCGTGCTGCTGGTCCGGCTGGCGGGCCGGGCCGGGCCGAGCCCGGACGACCCGGCGGTGGCCGAGATCATCCGGCTGTGCGGCTACTTGCCGCTGGCGATCGGGATGGTGGCCCGTCAGCTGCACCACCACCCGGCCTGGACGGCGGCCGCGCGGGCCGCCGAGCTGGCGGAGGCGCGGGACCGGCTGGAGCTGATGACCACCGAGAACCTGTCGGTGGCCGCCGCGTTCAACCTGTCGTATGCGGACCTGACCGAGGACAAGCAGCGGCTGTTCCGCCGGCTCGGGCTGCACCCCGGCACCGAAATCGACGGCTACGCCGCCGCCGCCCTGGACGGCACCGATCTCGCCGCTGCCCGCCGCGGCCTGGAGGCGCTGTATGACCAGTACCTGCTGACCGAGCCTGCCGCGGGCCGGTACCGGATGCACGACCTGCTCCGCGAGCACGCCCGCGCCCTGGCCGACCGCCTGGACCCGGACGATGATCGCGACCATGCCACCACCCGGCTCCTGGATTACTATCAGCTCGCAGCCGCCCGCGCCGACGCCCTGATCACCCGCCAGGCCGACATCGCCCGCGCGGCCGCGGATGGCGCGATCATGAACTCGGTTCCCGCCATGGCCGACGCCGAGCAGGCTCTGGCCTGGGCTCGGGCCGAGCGTGCCAGCCTGCTCGCCTGCCTGGACCACGCCGCCAGCACCGATCAGCAGGCCCGGGTTACCGCCCTGACCGCCGGCCTGGCGGGGCTGCTGCGGCGCGACGGCCCCTGGGCCGACGCCATCACCCGCCACACGGCCGCGATCCAAGCGGCGCGGTCTCTCGGTGACCGGCTAGGCCAGGCCAACGCCCTCGACCACCGCGGGACCGTGCGGCGGCTGACGGGTGACTACCTGGGCGCGGCCCGGGACCTCGAGGAGGCACTGGGCATCTACCGCGACCTCGGCAACCGGCCCGGCCAGGCCAACGCCCTCAACGACCTGGGGCTCGTACGGACGACGACAGGGGATTATCCGGCCGCGACTCAGGTGCTGGAGCAGGCACTGGGCATCTGCCGCGACCTCGGCGACCGGCTCGGCCAGGCCAACGCCCTCAGCTACCTGGGGGGCGCGCGGCGGATGACGGGTGATTACCTGGGTGCGGCCCGGGACCTGGAGCAGGCCCTGAGCATCTACCGCGATCTCGGCGACCGGCTCGATCAGGCCAACGCCCTCAGCCACCTGGGGGACACGCGGGCGGCGGCGGGTGAGTACGCGGGCGGAGCCCAGTTGCTGGAAGAGGCCCTCGGCATCTACCGCGACCTCGGCAACCGGCTCGGCCAGGCGAGGACCTTCCTCTGCCTCGGGGACGTCCGGCAGATGACGGGTGATTATCCGGCCGCTGTCCAGGCCCTGGAGCAAGCCCTGGACAGCTTTCGCGACCTTGGCGACCGGGGCGGCGAGGCAGACGCGCTCGATAAGAGAGGGACACTGCACCGGGTCAGCGGCGACCTCGTGCAGGCTGAAGGGTGCCACCGGCAGGCCCTGGACTTGTCCCGCGCCATCGCCAGCTCCTGGAGCGAGGCGCACGCACTGGCCGGCCTGGGCCGCTGCGCCCGGGCCGCCGGCCGCGCCACCCAGGCTGAGGCCCTTCTGCGGCAGGCACTGGAGATCTTCCAGCGGATCGGCGCCGCCGAGGCCCCGGACCTACTCGCCGAACTAGGCGCCCTCGCAGGCCCGCCGCCCTCACTGACCGGCTGACCTGAGGCGCGCACCACGGCCCGTTCTGATATAAAAATCTTAATTTTCAGAACGAACGGTGGTTTCAGCCAAAGGTTTGTCCTGTGGCCCGGGGCCTGGGGCGCTTCAGGTGAGCTGTTGTCGGCGCTGGCGCAGGCGAGTGTTGCGGCACCGTCCGGGCTGAACGTCACCGAGAACATCGCTGGCAGCACGCTCACTCACAGTGAATGGAACCACTACATTAGCGACGAACCCTTCCAACACGTATGCGGAGAGCCGGTACCGCTTCAAGATGTGGCGGAGAGGCTGGGTCGCGGACTGCGGTGCGGAGTTCCCGCCTGGGTGGCACAGCTAGGGCCAGGCTGCATAGTGAATCACGGCAGGGGATGCCGTTACTCTGGGCCAGGCACAGCAGGTGGTCGAAGGCCCGGCGGCCGCCGTGCAGCGCCTTGGCGTCGAGCAGGGCGCCCACCTCGCGCGTGGGCGCCGGCAGGTCGCGGTAGCTGCGGCCGTCGACGGTGACCGAGCCCTGCGTCGGCGCGTCGAGGCCCAGGATCATCCGCATGCTGGTGGTCTTCCCGGCGCCGTTCGGGCCGAGGAAGCCGGTGACCAGGCCGGGCCGGATGGAGAAAGACAGGTCGTCGACGGCCGTGGTGGAGCCGTAGCGCTTGACCAGGCCGTTGGCTTCGATCATCGCTCGACCGCAAAAGGGAGGGCCATGTCGCGGTAGGGCTCCCCGGTGCTCAGTGCGCTGGCAAGATAGGTGATGCGCAGGCCGAGGTCTGCCGGCGTGAAGGCAAGACGGTCGCCCTCGTGCTCCGGCTTCGGCTCCTCCGCCCACGCCTCCAGTGACCCGGCGGCGAGCTGCCAGTGCGCCACCTCGTCCCCCGCATCCGGCAGCGCGACGAACGCCTCCAGATGGGCCGGCTCGGATCGCAACGTCAGCTCGGGATAGTGCGGCGCGAGAGATTCCGCTTGCGCGGCAGGGACTGGCGCACACCATTCGATCGGGCCATCGCCGTCGGCGTTCACCAGACCCCACCAGATGCAGAAGAACGCGCCTTCTCGTCCTTCGATCTTCGGCAGCGGGCGCTCGCGCAGGATCGCGATGAACTCCTTGCCGAACGCCCACATCTCCTGCTCGTCGACGTTGCGCTTGAGACAGAGCAGGCTCCGCTCGGGTATCTCCCGCATGGCGACTTCGTACATGACGGACTTCTTTCCGCTCAATCGGCTGACGAGGTGATCGGCCAGTCCGCGCCGCGCGTCGTGGGCCGCCTCGGCGCCGCGCCAGTGCTCAGCGACGCGCGTCGCCGCGTCGGCCGGATCGCACGCGAGCAGCTCCTTAATCGTCGCCAGCGGCAACTGCAACTGGCGCAGCATCACGACCAGCCGCGCCTGCTCGAGCTGGGCCGGGTCGTAGTAGCGATAGCCAGAGGCCTGATCGACGCGCGAAGGCACCTGCACCCCGCGGTCGTCGTAGAGACGCAGTGCCTTCAGCGACAGGCGGGACCGCCGGGCGAACTCTCCGATGCTGATCTCTTCCACGCTGACTCCCTCGTCGCCGGGCCGATCCGACCCGGCAAGATGAGTGTGCGGTCTCCCCCAAGGTGAGAGTCAAAACTGCCGGCCGCCAGCCATCTCCCGGTAGCGGACGGGGGTCCTGCAACGGCGGGACACCGCCGACGGCATCCCCTCGTGACGGCCGTCAGCACCCAGGAAGCGTCAGGTGCGATAGGGGCTGTCGATAGCCCAGATCGTCCCCTACGCCGACTCCGGGCCGCTGTCCGCCAAGCTCGTTCAGCATGGCACGCTGAAGACCTATCACGGCTTTCCGCACGGCATGCCCACCACCCAGGCGGAGACCATCAACCCCGACCTGCTCGAATTCATCAAGGCCTGACCTGGCGGTACCTTACGTCGAGGCCGCCGGATCGCGCTGGACTTCAGCAAGCGGTTCACCTGAACAGAATGTGAGGCTGATTTCATGGCCAGCACGCACGTGGTCGAGTCCACGCCGGCCACCGTCCGTTCGGGATATCTGGATCCGGCGGCCAAGCCGGTGGCGGTGATCGCGCCGGGGGACACGGTCCGGTATCTGGACACCTGGACGCACTGGGGAAACGAGGCGAAGTTCGGGATGAGCTTCGCCGACCGGGAGCCGCTGCGGCACCGGTACCCGAACGGCCAGTACTCGATGGTCGGACCGGTCGAGGTCACCGGCGCGCAGCCCGGTGACGTCGTCGAGGTCAGCATCACCGCGCTGCGCACGATCGGGTGGGGCTGGAACTCCTTCCCGCTCGGGGTGGGGGCGCTGCCGCACGACTTCGCCGAGCCCTACGTGCACTACTTCACCTTCGACGACGCCCGCACGACCGCTGAGTACACCCACGGGATCACGCTGGCGATGGCGCCGTTCCTGGGCGTGGTGGCGGCCGAGCCGGCCGGCGATGAGCCGGTCAGCGCGATCGTGTCCGGCAGCTACGGCGGCAACCTGGTGCTGCGCGACCTCGGCGTCGGCAGCCACCTGTTCCTGCCGGTGGCCAAGCCGGGCGGGCGGATCTGGACCGGCGACGTACACGCGCTGCAGGGCGACGGGGTGGTCGACCAGACCGCCATCGAGACCGCCGCGGAGAACCTGGAGATCCGCTACGACCTGCACAAGCAGGTCGCCCTGCGCGGGCCGCTGGGCGAGACGGCGGACGCCTGGATCGTGGTGGCCTTCGCGGCCAGCCTGGATGACGCGCTGGTGGCCTGCCTGCGGGAGGTCATCTACTGGCTGCCCGCCGCGGCGGGCATCACCGGGCCGGAAGCGTACGCGCTGGCCAGCATGGCGGTCAGCTTCCGGGTCACCCAGTACGCCAACCAGACCGGCTCCGCCTACACCTCGATCCCGCCCAAGGCGGTACACGCGGTCATCCCCAAGAGCATCTTCCCGGCCGACCTCCGCGCCCGGATCGCCTCGTGGCTGCGGCCCGCCACATGAGCCTGTCACCGGCTGACCGGCTGGCCATCCTGGAGGTCATCACCCGCCGCGCCGTCGCACCGGCGCGCTAAGGTGAACCACTGCTCCGGGTCCGCGCCCCGTTCCGGTGGTGTCCGGTTCGGTCCGCCGAACGGCGAGAGCACCACGACGTTCGCATACCCCGAGGCAAGGTCGGCGTTTTCGGCGGAGCGCACGCCACCGTTGATGTAGTGAGTGCCGGGCCGGGTGGCTCAGCGGCCGGCGATCTCGCCGGTGCGCTGTTCGCGCAGCGCCCGCAGGTGGACGGCGGCCCAGCGCGTCGGGGGCGTTCGCGCCACGGAGTACGACCAGCTCGGCAGCGAACGGGCCGAGCCCCTTGACCTGCTGCACGAGCTGGATGGCCTGGACCGGGTCGAGAGCGCGCAGCGCCGCCCCGTCAAGCAACCCGTCGAGAGCTGCCCCGGCGACCGCTCGCAGGTACTCACCCTTGCGGCCGGGCAGATCCAGGTCGAACCTGGCCAGGATATGCGGCGGGGGGAACGCGCCGTCCTCGCCGTGGCGGGCGATCAGCTCTGCGCGCAGCCGGGCGGCCTGCACGATGCGCACCCGCTGCGCACGCGCGCGGTGTCCCCGGCCTGGGTCACCTCTGCTTCGGCGCGGCGCCAGTCACCCTCGACGCAGAACACGGTCCGCAGCCCCGGCCCGGCCGACTCGGCTGCCAGCGCCGCCGGGGTAAAGCCCTCCCAGAATTGCCGGCTGGTCTCCAGCGACCACGGCCCCAGGACCTCGAACTCGGCCACACGTCCCGCCATCGCCTGCTCCGTCCGGTTCGCCGATACCCGCACGGTAGCGGATGGCACCGACACGGCGTGGCCGCACCTACGGAAGGTGGAGGCCGACCCGGCAGCCCAGGGTGTTCACGGGTGCGACCGGGTGTCCAGAATGCGACCATGGGAGTAAGCGGAACCGGACCGTAACACCACTATCCGTTCGGAAAAATTGAAATTCTTTTTTCACCGAACGGACGGTGGTTCCACTTCCAGGGACCAGCAGGAGCCGACCTATGGAGTACCTCGTCACGATGACTACCCACGTCCCGGACGGGACGCCTGACCAGGTCGTCGACGACGTGCGGGCGCGGGAGGCCGCGCACTCGCGCGAACTGGCGGCGGCGGGGCACCTGCTGCGCCTGTGGCGGCCGCCGCTGCGGCCGGGTGAATGGCGCTCGCTCGGGCTGTTCGCCGCCGCGGACGGCGGCCAGCTTGAGGAGGTCCTGGCCTCGATGCCGCTGCGGGTGTGGCGCACCGACGAGGTGACGCCGCTCGCGCCCCACCCGAACGACCCGGCGCTGGCGGCCAGGAACGCAGGCACGGAGTTCCTGACCACCTTCACCATCAGCATCCCGGAGGGCACGCCCGGCCAGGCCGTGGACGATACCGAGGCGCGCGAGGCGCGGCGCGCGAAGGAACTGGCCGGGCAGGGGCACCTGCTGCGGCTGTGGAGGCTGCCCGGCCCGTCGCGCGCGCTGGGCCTGTGGAACGCCGGGGACCTCGCCGAGATGCGGGTGATCTTGAAGTCGCTGCCCCTGGACCCGTGGATGACCGTCGAGACCACGCCGCTCAGCCGGCACCCGAGTGACCCGGCGATGATCGTCGCATAACACGGCGGCCAGACCGCAGGCCGACGGGCCTGGTTGTCCGGGCAGAGCGTGGCCCGTTGCGGCTCTTCTGAGATGGCGCGCACCATCCGATCAGGGCGTTTCATTCTGGTCGGCGGCACTCAACGCGGCCGAGGAACCCCTGCCTGAACGAATCCGCCCCATCTTTCGCCGGCTCCGCCTCCCGGACTCCGACATCCCCGTCCTGCTGCAGAAGACCGGCGACGAGAAACCTCCAAGGAGCGCATACACCTTGACCTCGAGGCTGACGACGTCGAGGCCGAAGTCAGCCGCCTAGAGGCGCTCGGCGCGACACGATGGGATCACCAGGTACCAAGCTGACTTGAGTTCTGGGTCCTGCCCGACATCACTCGGGCCTGGGATCCCAGCGGAATCGCCTGATCGCGACGAAGCCGCCCGCCACCCCCCAGATCGCGAGGACCAGCAGCTGGTGGCCCGCGAATCCGCGGTCCAGGGCGAACGGGTTCAGCAGTGCCTGGTTGAACGGGCGGACCGGGAAGACACCCGCCAGGTCGTTGAGGAACCGGGAGGTGACCTGGAAGTAGGTGCCGGAGATGAACACGAGCGGGAAGAAGATGAACTGCACCACCGCAGGCGCGGCCTCCGCGTTGCTGATGAGGCTGGCGACCGCGACTCCCAGCGCGCAGAACGCGGCCGCGCCGACGATTAGCGTGACGATGATGGCGGCCCAGTGGCCTGGCATCGGCACCCCGTACAGCAGGCCCATCCCCACGATCAGCGCCGCGTCGACGAGGCTGACCATGACGCAGTGCGCCAACAGCCCGGCGAACATCACCCAGGCGGGCAGCGGAGTGCCGCGCAGCCGCTTGAGTATGCCGTCCTGGCGGCGCTGCGACA
>Ga0181525_10001746_pt1 | contig 18309 bp, 17 predicted proteins | sample PEATcosm2014_Bin_48_FD_121100 | JGI IMG/M metagenome (GOLD analysis project Ga0181525, IMG submission 121100) | Peatland microbial communities from MTU Mesocosm Facility, Houghton, MI, USA - PEATcosm2014_Bin06_10_metaG | ecosystem: Environmental > Terrestrial > Soil > Wetlands > Peat | place...
GAAAGGAATGCATGAATCGCAATCCCTTCGGTGTATCACACGCAGCTCGAGCTACTGTGGAAGTGTCAGGGATTTTAAGTAAGCGACCACGGCTTTCGCGTCGCCCTCGCTCATTCGAAAAGGCATCATTGGGAAACGGAGAGGCCGTCCCGTGATCCAGATGCCCGTCGTAAGTAGCTTAACCATGTCGGCGTCGCTGGCTGGCGGCGTACCTCCAATTCGTGGAGCCGTGAGAGGCCAGTTCGATGCTGCGCCCGCAGGTACCCACGGCACCGGCGCTCCCTGCAGGGCTCGGCTTTGCTCCAGGTTGCCGTTGCTGTCACGCTCGGTGTGACATTGACCGCACATCGCCACGTTCTCCACCAAATATTTTCCGCGAGCGGCGTCGGTGCTATCGTGCTGCGGCCTGACTCGCGCGGCGGACTTGTTCGGTTGTTGAGCTTGAGCGAGGCCCACGAACAGCGTTAGCAGGACGGCGACGACGGTGGACGTGACGGACGGGCGTGTGCTCCCGGATCCCAGAACGCGGGCCTTGGCACGGAATGAAACGTTCATGCACTTCATGATCAAATCATAATAGGCTAAGCGGAGTGAATGCTGGAAATCGCTTCTAGATTCACCTGTGGGATGCAATCGAATGTTCTCTCGATTCAGCGGCAACGAACTGCAGCTTTCACGCATCGTAGGTCGACAACAGAAAACGGAGAGTGTTTCATCAGATGGAACTCCCTCCCGGAGGAAATCAAATGGCTACAAAAAAGCGCAGTGCGGGACCCGGTAAAAAATCCGGCGGCCGCAAGTACGGCAAAGCTGCGGGCAAGAGTGTCGAAAGCGCCATGCGTCGAGAGAAAAAGGGCACGCTCCGCTCCGGCAAAGGTGGAAAGGGAGGGGTCGTGACCAGTCGTAAACAGGCGATCGCGATAGGTCTTTCCGAAGCTCGCAAGAAGGGCGCCAAGGTTCCCGAGAAGAGGAGCGCGTAAAACCGTTCTAGGGGGGCCGCAGACGATTCGGTCTGCGGCCAGTGGAATCGAATTCCGCTCTGTCAATCCGCCGTGGCCTCATCTCGTCGGCCTGGGTTACATGGCAGGGCCTTCCGGATATGCTGGTAGGTCGGGCGGCCGCGGCGGAAGCCTTTTGGGGTTGGCCTCGATCTGCTTCAACACTTCCTGAATGGCGCGGTCGAGCTGCGCGTCCTTGCCACGAACCACATCGTCGGGTCGATTGTCGACCTCGATATCGGGCGCCACGCCCCGGTTCTCGACGACCCATTTGCTGTCGAGGCCGTAATCCGCGAATTCGGGCCGCGTAATGTAGCCGCCATCGATCAGCGGAATATCGCCGCGGATGCCGCGGACTCCGCCCCAGGTGCGCTCCCCGATGAGCGGGCCGAGTTTGTAAACCTTGAAGAATTCGCTGAAAACATCTCCGTCAGACGCCGCATACTGGTTGGTGATGCAGGCCATGTAGCCGTGGAAGACAACCGGAGGTATGGTTGTGTTTTCCCAGTTTCGGGCCGAGCTCATGCCCCCGAGGATTCTGCGCAGGCGCTCGAAGATGAGCTGGTCGACGAAACCACCGCCGTTGTAACGCACGTCGATGATCATGCCCTCTTTCCGAATCTGTGGGAAGAACTGTCTCACGAAGGCGTTGAGTCCGGCATCCCCCATGTCGGGAATGTAGATATAGCCCACACGTCCGTTGGTCGCGGCGTCCACTTTTTTGCGATTGCTTTCCACCATGTTGAATTCGCGCAAAGGATATTCGTCGGGAATGGGCTTGACCGGAATCGTGCGAGCGCCGTCGGCGTCGGGCCTGGCGTTAACTGTGATCGCGGTGGTTTCGTTGGCGGTATTGACAAACAGCTCATAGGGATTCTCGGGTGCGCGCAGCGAGCGGCCGTTCACCGCGAGCAGATAATCGCCCTCCCTCACGTTGACTCCCGGTTCGGTAAGCGGCGACCGCGTCTGGGGGTCCCAATTCTGTCCCGCATAGATTCTCTTGAAGCGATAGAAACCGTTGGTGGAGTCGAGTTCGAAATCCACCCCGAGCAGGCCAACGTTCACCGGATGCAAGTCGGGCTGATCGCCTCCGCCTACATAAGTGTGCGAGTTCGAGAGCTCGCCGATCACCTCTCCCATGATGTAGGTGAGGTCATAACGATTGGCGGCGTAAGGAACCAGCGGGGCATATTTGTCTCGAATCGCCTCCCAGTTCACACCGTTCATGCTGACTTCGAAGAAGTAGTCGCGCTCCTGCCGCCAGACCTCGTCGAAGATTTGCTTCCACTCGGCAGGCGGATCGATTTCGGCCCGCATGCTGCCGACATTGAGCGCCCCCTCGCCCGGCTTCTTGGGGCCGTCGGGGGGCTTCGCGTCCGTGATGCCGAAGCTCTCTTTCGCCTGGTACAGAATCTTGGTGCCGTCGAACGAGATGGCCCAGTGGTCGACGCCTTCGAAAATTGTTTTTTCCTTCCGCTCTTTCAAGTCGTAGGCATGAATCGCGGATTCTTCGCCGGGCAGGGGACCCGAGAGACCCTGGACAGGCTGAGTCGAATAGTAGATAAATCCCTTCGCCGCCGCCAGCTCCGTGATGACCGCGGGCGGGACGGGCAGCGCTACGATGCGGTTCTGGACATTTTCCAGATCGATGCGAAAGTTCCTCGCGACTTCTTTGGATTCTCTTTCGCGCTTCGCTGCTTCCGTCCGCTGATCTTCCTTCTTCGCTGCTTGCGTCAGATCAGCGGAGTTTTCCTTCTCCTCGGCTTTCCTGGCCTTGTCCTTTTCCGATTCCGAAGGCTCGGGCGCGGCTTCCCAGCGTTTAATGGTGGTCTCATCGCTGAGCGCAGGGAAGGGGGAGGGTGCGTCCGCGCGGAGAGTGATCAGGTAAGGGCGCGTAGTCTTGGGATTGGTGAACTCGAAATCGAAGGTACCAATGACTTCGTTGTAGTCGCGGTCAGACAAGAAATACAAGTAGTTTCCATCGGGATCGAAAACAGCTTGACCGCTGTTGACCAGGTCATTGGTGACCGCCGTGATTTTTTTATCCACGGTCGAATACAGATACACGATGCTCAGCCCGCTTTGCTGTTGCTTGTCATACGCCAACCACTTGCTGTCGGGTGACCAGGAATAATTGGTGATTTCGCTGTACTTGCCGCGATCGACTTCAACCGGCTTCTTCTCGTTCATGTCGACGTACCAGAGGCGAAGATCTTTGTCCGCCCAAGCCAGGCGCTTGCTGTCGGGCGACCAAACCGGGGCGAACTTGAAACCCTTGTAACCGCTGGTGATCTGCTGCTCTTTGTCTTTGCCGCGTTCCTTTTCTCTAAGGGCCTGCTTCGAAGCAGCTTCTTTCTCCTTGGATTTCTCGGCGTCTTTGTCCCTGTCTTTGAGCTCGTTCTCCCGCGCCAGTTCAACATTGCCCATGCCGTCCTGGGGAGTGACGTAGATCTCGTCCTCACCGGTACGGTCGGAGACGAATGCGATCCAGCGGCCGTCGGGAGACCAGGCAACCCCCTTTTCGCGGATGCCCGGTGTCCGCGTGAGATTGCGAGTTGCGCCTTCTTTCGCGGGCACGGTGAAGACGTCGCCGCGCGCGGCAAAGACTGCTCGCTTGCCGTCGGGAGCGATGTCGAAATCAGTTATGAATTTGTTTACGCTCGCCCAGTGCTTCATCGCCAGGTCGCGCTCGCCGGGAAGGGTGATGGTGAGCTTGGTTGCCTGGTGCGCGCTTAGCTCCAGCACGTAGAGATAACCGGCATTCTCAAAGATGATGGAGGAATCTCCAAGGCTGGGCCACATCACGTCGAAGTCGGTGAAGTGCGTAATCTGGGAGATTTGCTTCGTGCCCAGATCATAGGAATAAATGTTGAAGCGATGCTCCGAGCCCCGGTCCGAGGTGAAGTACACGGTGTTGCCGTGCCACATGGGAAACGTGTCGGTATATTCCGTGTGCGGGAGCTGCTGCTCGAAGACGTTGTTTTTGAGATCGTAGATGTAAATGTCCTGCGCCAGGCCGCCGGTGTAACGCTTCCAGGTCCGAAAATTGCGGAAGATACGGTTGTAAGCGATCTTGGTGCCATCGGCGTTGTAGGAAGTCAGACCTCCCTGATCGATGGAGAGAGGCTCGGGCAGCCCGCCTTCGATGGAAACGGTGAATGGACGTTTGGTCCAGCCGTTGGAGGCATCGCGGCGAGTGAGAAAAAGGATGCGTTTGCTATCGGGCGTCCATGCGATGACCTGGTTGTGGATGCCCATGCGATCGTTGAGTTGTTGCGGGGCGCCCTGGTAAAACGTGAGTTGACGTGGCTGTCCTCCCGCCGAACTCATGACATAGACGTTGAAGTTGCCGTCGTACTGGCCGGTGAAGGCGATCCACTTGCCATCCGGCGAGAACTTGGGAAATAATTCACGACCAGGGTGGGTGGTGATGCGACGAGCCGTGCCGCCGCTCGCCGAAGCTAGCCAGATATCGCCACCATAGACGAAGGCAATCTTGTCTCCGTGAATATCAGGGAAGCGCATCAGCCGCCCCTCGGGCTCTTGCGAAAAGGCGAACGTTGTAATAAATAAGATGGCAAAGACAGCCCAGCTGCGAACCAGCGACATTCCGGCTTCCTCCTGAACACGATCACGGGCAGAGGTCGTGCGTGGACAAACAAATTATTGTAGCAAGCCGTCGCGCTCCGCACATCGCACGCGCTGCTACCGGCGGCTACCGGAGCGAGATTCATCGGAGTTAAGCGGGTAGGAACGAGAATGAATGTAGCGCACGAGGCGGGTGTAAGATCCTGAGGTGAATAGGAGAACCAACCATGATTCTGGGCACGTCCACGGGGGTCTACACAATCATTCACGTATTGATCAGCCTGATCGGAATCGGTTCAGGACTGGTGATCATGCTGGGATTCCTCACCGGAAGGCGGCTCGACGGGTGGAATACGACTTTTCTTGTTAGCACCCTGGCGACGAGTGTGACCGGCTTTGGATTTCCGTTTGACCACCTTTTGCCGTCACATAAACTTGGCATCATCTCGCTGGTGGTGCTGGCCGTTGCCATCCCGGCGCGGTACTTGTTTCACCTTGCGGGAAGGTGGCGTTTGACCTACGTCATCACCGCCGCCATGGCGCTGTACTTTAATGTTTTTGTCTTGGTAGCGCAGTGCTTCCAGAAGGTGCCAGCGCTCCACGCTTTAGCGCCAACTCAGCAAGAGCCGCCGTTTCTGATTGCGCAACTCGTCGTTCTGCTGATTTTTGTCGGGCTTACGATTGTTGCAGCCAGAAGATTCCGCGTCGAGGACGTGCGGCCGGCACGAGCTGCCTAGTCCGTTCGTTCTCTGTTTTGTTCACGCAATCTGCAGCACAGACAACATCCTCAAGGAGAATAATGATGCCAACCATCACGATGAAAGACGGAGCGCAAATCTATTACAAGGACTGGGGAAAAGGCCAGCCCATCGTGTTCAGTCACGGGTGGCCGCTCACGGCGGACGACTGGGACGGACAGATGATGTATTTCGGCCAGCACGGCTATCGAGTCATCGCGCATGACCGGCGAGGACACGGCCGTTCTACGCAGACGTGGGATGGCAACGAGATGGACACCTACTCCGACGATCTCGCAGCCCTCACTGAAAAACTCGATTTGAAGAAGGCAATCCATGTGGGCCACTCGACCGGCGGCGGTGAAGTGGCGCGTTACATCGGGCGCCACGGCTCGAAGCGCGTTGCCGCGGCTGTGCTCATCAGCGCGGTGCCGCCGTTGATGGTGAAGACGGACAAGAATCCTGCGGGCGCGCCGATCGAAGTGTTCGACGACCTGCGAGCTCAATATATGAAAAATCGGCCGCAGTTTTACAGGGACATTACCCTACCGTTCTACGGCTACAACCGCCCGGGCGCCAAGATCTCGGAAGGCATCCGGGACAAGTGGTGGCTGCAAGGGATGATGGGCGGAGTGAAGGCGGGCTACGATTGCATCAAAGCTTTCTCTGAAACAGACTTCACTGAGGATCTGAAGAAGTTCGACGTTCCAACCCTCATTATGCATGGCGACGATGACCAGATCGTGCCGATCGGCGCGGCGGCCCTGCAGTCCGCGAAGATTGTGAAGAACGCGACGCTCAAAGTGTATCCCGGCTTTCCGCACGGCATGCCCACAACCAATGCCGACCAGATCAACGCCGACCTGCTCTCGTTTTTGAAGCGGGCCGACCAAGTGGCAGCTTAAGACTGTGGCTGGCCCGGTCCGTGGGGTTCTGCGAGGTTTTTGCCGATCCTCCCACCGGGCCACACCTCTATCGATTACGCCTGGCACTCCGTGTCAACCGGGCCACGCCCGAAGCGCTGAACTTCTTATGAACACGCGGGTGCGAGAGACAAGCTGCGGAACTGGTGGTGCATTCTTTATCGGAGACTGATGCATGTCAATTCGACCTGTGAAACGAGTGATTGAATCGAAGCCGACTCTGGAAGGTGCAGGCGTGCATCTGCGACGAGCCTTCGGCTTTGGCAACACGAAGGACTTTGATCCCTTCCTCTTGCTCGATGATTTTCGTAATGATGTGCCGGAGGATTATCTCGCGGGATTTCCCTGGCATCCTCACCGCGGGATCGAGACCATTACCTACGTGCTGGCGGGAACGGTCGAGCATGGTGACAGCATGGGTAACCAGGGCGCCATCGCCGCCGGCGACGTGCAATGGATGACGGCGGGCAGCGGCATTATCCATCAGGAGATGCCGAAGGGCGACCAGTCCGGCCGGATGCACGGCTTCCAGTTGTGGGCGAATCTTCCGTCCGCACTCAAAATGACCGCGCCTCGTTATCAGGAAGTGAAATCGGCCGAGATCGCGGAGGTTACCGACGATGACGGCACTCGGGTGCGCGTGGTCTGCGGAAATTTCTGGGGAAAGAAAGGGCCGGTGGACGGGATAGCCGCCGACCCGGTCTACCTCGATGTTTCGGTTTCGCCGGGCAAGAGAAAAACGTTGCCGGTGGAGACAACTAGCCACGCGTTTGCCTACGTGTTTGCCGGAGGCGGCAAATTTTGTAATGCCTCGGGTCCGCTTGCCGTGCCCACCGAGGCAATCAAGTGGCTCGATACTTCGCCTCCGGTTGAGGCGGAGAACCGCTCGCTCATTTTGTTCGATCGGGGCGACGAGGTGACGGTGCAAGCCGGCGACGATGGCATCCGATTCCTCCTGGTCTCAGGCAAGCCGCTGGAAGAGCCAGTGGCTTGGTACGGGCCCATCGTGATGAACACGCAACAGCAATTGCAGCAGGCCTTCACGGAATTGCAGGAGGGAACTTTTCTGAAAAAAAAGGGGAAGAAGTAAACCTGCGCCATGCGCGACACCGCCGCAGATCAACCGGAGTGCTGGCCCGCTCTGCCTTTGGAATCGTGGGAAGATACCTGCGCCACGCTCCATCTGTGGACGCAGATGGTGGGCAAAGTTCGGCTGCGGCTGGCACCGTTAGTGAACCATTGGTGGAATGTTCCGCTCTATGTGACTGCCCGGGGACTTACAACATCTCGCATCCCCTATCGACAAAGAGCATTTGAGCTTCGGTTTGACTTCATACATCACCAGCTTGTGCTCGAGACAAGTGATGGATTCGTGAAAACCCTCGCGCTTCGGCCTCGCCCGGTGGCGGAGTTCTACCTGGAATTCGTGGCGTTGCTTCGGTCCGCTGGGATCGAAGTCAATATCTGGAACATGCCGGTCGAAATCCCTGACGCCATCCGGTTCGATCTGGATCGCGTGCATGCGGCGTACGATTCCGCGTCGGTTGAAAAATTCTGGCGCATTCTGTTGTCCGTATCGGCGGTCTTCACCCAGTTCCGGGCGCGATATGTTGGCAAGAGCAGCCCGGTGCATTTCTTTTGGGGAAGCTTCGACCTTGCGGTGAGCCGATTCTCTGGGCGACGAGCCCCGGAACGACCGGGCGCCGACATCATGACGCGAGAAGCCTATTCTCACGAAGTAAGCAGTGTTGGCTTTTGGCCCGGTGGTGGAGCCATTCAAGGTGCAGCTTTCTATTCCTACGTGGTTCCGCAGCCTGAAGGATTCAAAAAGGCACATGTGCAGCCCCCTGCGGCTTACTATCACGAGCAACTCGGAGAATTTCTCCTGATGTACGACGAGGTGAGGAACTCCGAATCGCCGACCGCCGCATTGCTGGATTTTTGCCAATCGACGTACGAAGCAGGCGCGCTTCTGGCCGGTTGGGACCGAGCTGCGCTCGAAAAATAACCGCACTTTCCTCTAGGCCGACCGATCGCAGCGCCTAGTTTGTGATTGGCAGCACTGATGGACGCGAATCCGTCTGTCCCCTGGTCTTGCCGGAATATAGCGTTCGAGACAAAGGTGACGGAGGTCACAGAATCGGCTTGCCGGGAAGTGCAGTATTGAACTTCGCAGCACAGGTATTATTTCCAATTACATCATCAACGAAAAGAGGAATGGAGCTTAGCGATGAAGAGAATCGACCTGAAGATGTTCACGATCGCAACCGCGTTCGCCGCTGTGCTCAGCCTTTCCCTGTCAGCCGGGGCGCAAGACGCATCAACGCTCTTCAAATCAAAATGCGCCGGCTGCCACGCTGCGGACGGGACCGGTTCAGCGATGGGAAAGAAAATGGGTGCCCAGGACTTCACCAGCGCCGACGTGCAGAAGATGTCCGACGCGGAGCTTACGGGTATCATCACGAACGGCAAGAACAAGATGCCCAAGTATGCATCTCTGAAGCCGGAAGAGATTAAGGGGCTGGTGGCTTATATCCGCACTCTGAAAAAGTAATTCCGGCCGGCTCCTGCCATCAAGAGTGGTTGTTGGTGGGCGCGGCGAGTCATTCGCGGCGAAACGTGGAAGTGTGTCGATACGCCGGCGCATGGAGTGCTGCGCTAGTAGTTTAGGAAGGGACAGTAAGCTGCGTTAGTTGCCGGCAGGGGGAGGCAGGAATTCGACCACCACGGTTTCCTCAAAATTAGCCAGGCGATGCGCCTTGAATGCGCCCTTTGAGTAGCTGGCGAGCCACAATAGAGTGTCATAGGACCGAGAGCTGGCAACTGCGAGAAATCTTTCGTGCCGTTGCATGGCCGCTGCAATCGCCAAGGCTCCGACGTGCTTCGCTTCGTCGTTCAAAGAGAACGGCAGCAGGATCACCGGGGCATGGACCGGATAGTAGCTGAACTGCGAGACCAGGGCATTCTCGTTGGTGAGATCCGTTGGCAGGGGTTCGAAGTTCGATTCCACAAATGCGCTGCAAACGAGAACCGGCACTTTGTCTTTGGCGACATTCGTATTCACGAACTCGTGCGCCTGCTTGAAGCTCAACTCCTGATGGCGAAACCATGGCACGGTCAAATATTGAAACAGAATCATTACCACGAAGGACACACAGCAGAACTTCCTTAACGGATGAGAATCGATGCAGCGAATGAGAAGTCCCCAGGTGAGAGCCGCGCCCGGCACCGCAACCAGGCAGTAGCGAGGAATGAATACGTGCACCGGAGTGGCGGCGCTTATGCCGTACAGAATCGCCATCGGAAGCAAACCAAACAGAGGGCAGAGCAGAACTGCCAGGGACCAATCACGACCGGAAAACCTCAGCTTCCTATGAGAAATCGCCAGAACCAGTGTTCCACAAAAGGTGAGCAGCAGCGTGCAAGGAACTAGGGTTTGCCGCAAGACGGACCAGTGCGGATCACCAGCGAAGATATGCATATGCCTGGATTGAAACAGCTGCAGGAAACGCTTGGCCTGTGGCAGCGAAACCAGGGCAAAGGAGAACATCATGGTCGCGATCTGCGCCCCGTCGACCCTGAGCGAGCGCCCCCGCACGGCCAGGTAGTAAAGCGCAAACGCCGGCAGAATGGCTCCGAATAGGTATTGAAAGTAGAGTATCCCGGCGGCAGCCGCACCGAACCAGACCGCCGAACGCATGCCGTTCGTCGCGGTCCATCGAATAAGAGCAAAGGTCGCGCAATTTGTCATTAAAAGAGCAAATGCGTAGGGCCGCGCTTCGGTGGCGGCGAACACGATCCCGGCATGGAGACAAAAGACGATACAGCTGATAAACGCGAGTTCTCGACCAAAGAGTTCCTGGGCAGTTCGGAAAAGAAAGTAGGCCGCGCCTGCCATCGCCAGCACGGAAGGAAGTCTGAGCGCGATCTCCTGGCTGCCCAAGAAAGTTTTCGCCAGCCAAAGAATGTAGAGAAAAGAAAATGAAGAAGGCATCTGCCCCGAGCGAGTCCAGATTTTCCAGAATCCGCCGCTGATCTGCCAGTAAGCAAGCGTTTCGTCTACCCAAAGAGGAGCCCGCACCCCAAGAAGCCAAATCGACAAGGTGGCCAGTAGAACCGCAAAGTGGGTCAGCTTGGGGACAATGACGCCAGGTTTTTCCCAGTCGGTTGTCGCTGCACTCGTTCTGGCTGGCATCAACCCCTCATTTCCTCAGGAACTTCGCTCGAATCCTGGCGATTGAGTTCAGCGAGTGACGGGTATGTATCACTGCGGCGGAAAGCCAATTGTGCCAATGATCAAGACGGCCTGAGCTCCTGGCTTTTTCGAAACGCGACAAGCATCATTCAACCGAGGACCCCCGCCCGGGACCCGATGTCCATCTCACAACGAGAAAGGAGCCTACCATGTTTGCACGCATTCTTGAATGCGAAATCAAACTGGAAAAAAACGAAGAGTTCTCGTGAAGAGCCCGGAATCCAGAGGACTACCCATCGGTCGTTTCATTCAACCGGTTGGAACCGCATCTCGTGTGCGACGGAGATTGCCGCGCCTGGTTCAACGCCGGGCGCGCTTCGGCTTCCACGCCCAGAGGCGGAGCGACGCCGCTTTTTGACGCGTGGCGGGGTAAGTCCCGCGCTTAGCGGTTTTCGAGGATTCGACAGCTTTGGGAGCGCACTCAGGTTCTAGGGCGGAGCAGGATGATGCGATCGTGACCGGCGTTGGAACCGATTCCAATGATCTCCCCATGATGGTTGATGCCCAGTGCCTGAATAATCTCCCAGCCATTTCCCGGATCCAGGAATTCGTTCAGGTCGTAGAGCCGATGATCGCGGTACAGGAAGCCGTGAAAGTTCTCGTCGCCTTCGGTCAGGGATCCGCCGACCACTTCGCCGTGATTGTTGAGGTCGTGGGCGATGCTGAACGAGCCGCCCAGGGTCCCCAACATGTTGCGGGTTCCGTTCTTTTGCAGGAAGGCTTCGATCCGTCCGGTTACAGGGTTGAGCGACACGCCGGCAAACTGCCCGTCGTCGTTCAGAGCGAGGACATCATTTCGGTTGTTATCGAAGGGGCCGAGGTCAACGACCTCCAACCGTTCAGGATTGATGGCAGCTGCCTTGGTATCAGGCGCTGCTTGCGCAAGTCGAGTTGGTTTCATAGGACGTAACTACTCCCTTGAGGCTAATCCGCTTCCCGCAGACAAGTAACGGATATGAGCGTGCATCGTGTCCAATGCCTCGCCCAGATCACCCGCTGCTCCGTCAAAAAGATGTTCGCCGGTGCGCGCACGCCAGAGGGAGTATCGATAAAAGCTGCGGCGGGGCTGCGAACTCAACTTCACGTTCCCCCGAAAGCCATCTTCCTGAAGAACCCAAGTCTGCATATCGCCCCTCGTTTACTTGGGTATCTTGTGGGATTGAGCAGAACATGTAATCCCTCAAATGAGGTATTTCTATGGTCCTCAGGTTTTTTGTTATCCGAGTCAGGGATTCCGGCAGGTGAGAATTCCCCGGCAAAGCCGGGAATTTGCCCAACACTGCGCGGCAGCGCCCTATCGGTTTTGGCCCAGAAGAGGGGACTAGACTTTGGGTTTGCAGAAGGGTAATTCGCAGAACGGATTCTGAGAACTACAAAACAGCCGCGAGGATTCGCACCACCAGTTCGGTCTGCCGGTGCGTGTTGGTCTTCATGAAGATGCGCTTGAGATGAGTTCTGGCCGTGTGGGTGCTGATGAATAAAACTCCTGCGGCATCTTCGATCGACTTTCCCTGCACCAGATGGGCGGCCAACGCTGCCTCGCCCCGGGTGAGACCGTATAGACTGACCAGCACTCCCACATCCAGATCGAGACCTGCGTCCTGGTCGTAGACGGTCACAAGCGCGGTACGATCGTTCGTTCCCGGCCAGCAGTCCAAACCAGGTCCCGGGACCACGCGCACGATGAGCGCATTGTGCGCCGCTCGGCGCGGCAGCGTAATCGGAGAATCCTTGGGCTCGCCTAACTCAGGACTTTTGATCGCCTCGCGCAGCAACCTCTGCAACAACTTTGTATCAGAAGTCCGGTCGGCTACCAATCCGGTTCGCGCCAGCGAAAGCCCATCTTTCTTTTCCAGAATCGCCAGGGCGGCTCGATTGGCAAAGTGCGGACGTCCCTCGCAGGGCACCAGCATCGCACCGTGCCGGAGCAACTCCAAGCCGTAGGTCAATGCGGCCAGCACATCAGCAGGCGCGGTATCACCCTCGTCCCGCCCCAGGGGTTGGTTATCGCGAAGCGAGCTGTGCAGCCCACGGTGTCGGGTAACTTTCGCGAGATCCGTCGCAGGGTTTTCCGAAGCGCTGGAAACGATGGATGATTCCCCGATCGCTTTCGAGGTGGAATTCATAGGGATGGAACCCAGCGTCTGCAGCTCCCAATCATCATCAGCAGGCGCGGTATCACGGGATTGTCGAGGTGGCTTAGCCATTTCTCCGACCGGGGGATCTCTGTCTTCTGTCCTGGAAACTTTGCGAGCAAGTGTCGTTGAAACTTGTTGCGCCAAGATTACACCAAGATTAATCCCATGTAAATTTTTGTACTCGCCCAGCAGATGGGTGACACTTTTCATTTTCTTCATTGCTTTCAGAAAAGGCCCCACCATTCACCGCCACAAACGACATTGAATACCCTATTACATGCATCGACATGATAGTATATGCTGGCTGCGTGTCAAGGGGATTCTGCGCTCAACCGCCGGATACTTCGGAAATCGGCGTAATGGGACAGGGGTCGCGAAGGGGTGGCTAGGGCGGCGTATCCGCGCACCGCTAGGGCAATGAGTGAAATTTTGGCACGGGTTGATATCCCGGAGGTAAACCCTTGGTGGCAAAAGGGAAGTCGTCCGGTACTCGGACCTCGACCCGGCCTTCGGGAGTCAATTTGTAGGGCTTCTCGTCGGGATCAACGGGCACCCGGGAAAATCCCTCCGCGGACAGAAGTTCCGACATGCTCGTCGGCAAACGTCCGGTGCGTTCGCCAAAGCGGGTCACGGCCTGCTGCAGGCGCGTGACATCTTCGTCAACCCGCAGGGCGCGCAGGTGCTCGACCGCGTTGGCTCGAATCTGGCGATCTTGCGTGGTCTGATACGTTGCCGACCAGAGTTCGCGTGCCGTCTCAAATTCGCCGGCATGCTGTGCCATCTGCGCAGCCAGCACCTTGAGAAAGGGATGGGCATTGGGAATCCGCGACCCGCGCTCGAATGTGTCCGCCGCCTTGGCGTAGTCTTTCAGTTGCATGTAATAGACAAAGCCCAGGTTGTAGTAGAGGTGCCAGTCGTTGGGATTATTCTGAATGCCGTATTCCATCAACTGGATGGCGCGTTCGGGCTGGCCAGCTCCGTAGGGCGGGCTGGGAGCGAGAAAACTGCCGCCAAACTGGTAAGCGACCAGAAGATGGGGATCAAGATGGGTGGTGATTTCCAGAAGCGGTGCCAGCAGGTTGTAGCTTTTTGCGTCGTTGTGATGGCGGCCTCCGAAGTACTGAACGGCACGCGTCCAATAGAGGCAGGCCATCAGGCCGTCGTAGCCGAGGCCGGCGCGCTCGATGACCTTTGGCGAACTCAGGAAGAGCACCTCGTCGAGCGTGGCTTGCGGCCGCGATTGGTCGCTGAGGTGAAGCACCACCGCGCTGGCCGCCAGCGAAATGACCAGGCAGGCTGCGGCCACGATGGTAGTTTTGCGGCGCTGGTTCATTTCAGATCCCTGACTTCAGCCCTTCTTCGGAAAAAACGCTCCTTGATGTCTTTGGTCCGACATCTTTCCGGCGATCATTTGAGATCACGGTACTCGAAGATCAATACTGCCCCGCTCAGGGCCATCGCCGCATAGAACAGCGCATAGAGGGTGTTGTGCAAAATCAGTTGTGCGGCGACTGGTTGCTCATGGGCGATGGAACTGATCACATTGAACGCCGAAAAATTGGGCACCAGATACGCTGCCCCGGTAGCGAACCCGCGCGAGACGCCGTGGGCCATGGCGGCAAAATTACGCAGATCTTCGGCGAAGCAGCCAACCACAAACAGGGAGAAGGCGAAGACGGCTGAAAGCAACGGCGTGGAAAACGACGAAAACAGCAACGCCAGCGAGCAGACGATCAGGAACTCCAGAACGATGAAATACAGGGCAATCAAAATCAAGCCATCCGCCCGGATAAACTTGTGAGACACATAGAACAGAGCCGAGAATACTCCGATCGCCATGAAGAAGGTATTCACCACGAGAGTGCCCGCGAGCCCGAAAAACTTGCCGATGATGAACTCCCAGCGGCGGACGGGGCGCGAAAGCACGGTATACAGCGTACGCTTTTCGATTTCCTTGGAGACCAGCCCAATGCCGATAAAGATGGCGATGATCACGCCGAACAGGGAAACTGCGGTGAGTCCCAGATTGATGACAACCAGCTTCTCGATGTCGATGGAAACTTGGCCCACGAGTATGGCCGCTCCCGAGAGCAAGAGAGCGAAGGCGATCAGGTTGTAAAGCACACGATCCCGAACCGCCTCGCGGAAGGTGTTGGATGCGATGTGTGCGACGCGCGCTCTCAAGCGATTCTCCCCGCCGTGGTTTCGGCGTGTTGCAGCTTTTCGACAAAATAGGCCTCGAGCGAAGTGCGAACCGGAGTGATCGCAATCAAGCGCTGGTGATCCCGGCGCAATGCGTCGATGGCGGCGTCCTGCTGATTCTCGGCGATCACGGCCCGCACCGTGTCTCCAGTTACGTGGCACTCCACGCCTAGCGCCTTAATCGAAGCCGGAATCTGTGCGCCCTGCCAGATCACCTCTACCTTGCCCTGCACCGTAGAAGTGAGATCTGCAATCGCGCCCACGCCGCGAAGTTCTCCGCAGTGGATGATGCCGACCCGGTCGCAGAGAGCCTCGGCATCAGAGAGAATGTGAGTGGAGAAAAAAACCGTCTTGCCCTCATGCTTCAGTTGTTCCATCAGATCACGAACTTCGCGGCGGCCCATCGGGTCGAGGCCGGACATGGGCTCGTCGAAAAACACCAGCCTGGGATCGTGCAGAATGGCTTGGCCGATGCCCACGCGCTGCAGCATCCCTTTCGAGAACTTTCTCAGTTGCACGCCGCGCACGTCGCGCAGGCCGACCTGGTGGAGTATTTCCTCAACCCGCCGCTTGCGTTGCTTCGGCGGGACGCCCGAGAGCTGTCCGTAATATTCCAGCAGCTCGTGGGCGGTCAGATAATCGTAAAAGTAGGGCTGCTCGGGAAGGAAGCCGATTTGCGCTTTGACTTGCGGGTCGGTCCATTCGCGACCCAGGATGCGGGCCGATCCTGCGCTCGGAAAGACCAACCCCATCAGCAGCTTCAAAGTGGTGGTTTTGCCGGCGCCATTGGGACCCAGGAAGCCGAAAACCTCTCCCTCTTCCACCGTAAGGTGAAGTGGATGCAAGGCGCGCTTGGGCCGCCTCCGCCAGAATCCCACTCGGTAGGTTTTTTCCAACCCCAGAATTTCTATCGCAGGCATGGGAAAAGCACAGGTTTCGAAGGTGATTGCTCTCGAGAAAATTATATGCAAAAGCAACCGAGAGTAAAATGCCTGCGCCAGCGTCGAGCATTACCAAAGTAAAAGTCGAGAACCGGCGGGTTGGCCTTACCGGCCGGCAAGCTTCGCGGGTCCTGTGGGACGAAGCTTAGTTCTGCATTCCCTTCAGGGTTGTGCAAGTCGCGTAACTGGGAACCAGGCTGGTATTGCCAGAGGGCTGAAGCCGAACCACCATATCCTCAGTTGAGCAGTAGGCACGAGTGCCGGTGAGGTTGTTGATGGGCGTTCCGGTGGCATAAAACTGATCGTTGATCGGGCTGCCCGCGCTAGCCGAGCCGGTCGCGTTAAAAACATAGCCGCTTTTGCCGGCGGCGGCGAGTATGGTCTGGTCGATGAGACAGGCGGCCGCAACCGTCGGAGTACAGGGGTCCGCTCCGCCCAGGGGCGTAATCGTGAGCGGGAATCCGATGGCATTATAAGAACCGAAGTAACCTGCTTCTGCGACGTCGATGGCGTGCACCGAGGCCGCCGCGGAAGAATCGTTTGCCGCCATGCGCGCCCGCAATAAGTTTGGAATGGCGATCGCAGCGATTACCAGGATAATCGCGATCACAATCAGGAGCTCGATGAGTGAGAAACCTTTTTGTTTCTGCATGGAGCGGTCTTCCTCCGTGGGCCTTTGGTCCTGGCTAACCCTCGCGGCCTCCTGCGGAGACGCTAAGGTCTTCGCATGCCGAGGACCAAACCCGACCCGTTTGACACCTCCGTGACAGTTGTCCCAACCCTCGTGCTTTCAGCTTGATGCACGATGAGCCGTGGTTCGAGTCGTCCGCCGTGCGCGGGATGGGAGTTCGCGGGCTCGCGGCTTTGACAATTTGTGTCACTATGCGACGGATTCATCGCCTGACTGCGACATCAACGTAGGCGAAGGAGGTGTACCTCTCTCCATTCACTGGGAGCGCACAGTGCCTGGCAGAATTAGGGCAGCGTTCCGAACACTCGCGGTGCCGGGGCGGTGTTTCGAGATCCAACCCTCGAGCCACAAGGTTACGGCGGTCGTTCCCAGCACGAGAGTCCAGGGAATTATCGGTGATTTGAGCGCCAACGGCACGCCGAAGCGTACAACGACAAGCCACGCGATGGTCAACGCGATCGCGGCGCCTGCGGCAGCGACGAGTCGTGACTTGTCGGGAAGAGTCTTGTCAGGAAAAGCCAGGGACGCTGTCGATTGCACCGCCAGCGCAAAGGGCAAGCTGACCACCAGGTCGACCAGATAATGTTGTCCGCTGCCGAGCGTCGCCACCAAGGTCAGGAGCAGGTAGAGAAACAGTCCGCCACGCAAAGCGCGCGGGAGCCCCCTGCCATTCCACCAGAGCAGGACGACCCATCCCATATGCAGCGAGGGCATTCCATTGCGAGGGATGCCCAGCGGGAGCGACATTTTTTCCAACTTGAATGCCGAAAGATCTTGGTATGACACGGTGTTCCAGGGAAAATCCCGGCCAAAGGCATACAGGGGTCCGGTGGCGGGGAGCACGTTATACAACAGCCATCCGGCGACACCAGCCAGCAAAATCACCCTCAGCAGGTTCCACGCAATGCGCCTGGTTCGAACTGGAATCTGCCAGGCGCAGACCAGAGCCATCGCGAATGGAAGCGACAAGTACGTCAGCAATGTGACTCGAGTCAGGACGATGCTCTGGTACATGATCTTGCCGAGCAGGAAGCTCGGTTGGAATCCCAGGCTTCCGTCGAAAGCATAGAGCCAGGCATCGTCGGTCTCGGGGCTCAGCCGGCCGCTCAATTTCAGCCCGTTGGCGCTCGCCCATATGAAGAGAACCAGAACCAGGGCCGGCACCAGCAGCGCCAGGGCATTTTCTCGGCTCTCGCGCTCCGACCACAAAGCGCGGAGCCCGAGCAGTAAGAGCGCTCCGAAGCCCAGAACCGCTCCGGCGCTAGCGACGCGCAGGATCCAGAAGGGCACATGCGGCAAGTGGATGATTTTGATGAAAAGCGCTGAAATCAGCAGCCAGGAATAGATCTCCCAGCGCGAGGGGGCACCCCGTAAGAAGAACACCAGCCCGCCAGCAATGGCGAAGGGAAGGTAAGGCTCATTGAAATCGGCGAGTAACAGTCCGGAGATGACGAGAGCTATCCAAACCAGCGAAAGGGTCACCCGAAGAGCAAGTGAACTCGATCGCAAAAAAGTGAATTTTTCCCACGCCATACCTACTTCGGCCCTCGCGTCAGATACTTTGCATCGTCGGAAGATGACTCGTTCGCAATTGTACGTCTCGACAACGAGAAATTCCCGGTTACCAAAGTTGATCGAGGGCAATTGCAGCCGGGATGCGGCAGGAAAAAAGGGCAGCGGATTTTCGTCCGCTGCCCTTCGACGTTGTACTGCCCCAGGAACTCGTTTGATCGAACCCGGTTAGTTGCTCATCGGCGTGAAGCCCAGGCAACCTGCGTAGCTAGCAGCAATCGTAAGTACGCCGGACGCGTTGGTGCGCACCACACCGTCATCAGC
>Ga0181525_10001747_pt1 | contig 18297 bp, 19 predicted proteins | sample PEATcosm2014_Bin_48_FD_121100 | JGI IMG/M metagenome (GOLD analysis project Ga0181525, IMG submission 121100) | Peatland microbial communities from MTU Mesocosm Facility, Houghton, MI, USA - PEATcosm2014_Bin06_10_metaG | ecosystem: Environmental > Terrestrial > Soil > Wetlands > Peat | place...
AGGCGCTGGCGTTTCCATACATCCACGCGCTTGCAGGCAGGTTCTTCGCTGGCCACGCCCACCGCGACTCCACCCACGTTCTTTACCTCCTCGATTTCCACGTAGCCATCGCCAAATCCCAGGAACTCGTGGCCTTCAAATTCGGCCGTGGCGAGAATGCGTTGAATCAGGATCGCTTTCGAAAAGCTCTGGTAGTCCTCCAGCGCGCCATACACGCCGCCGTCGAAATACTGAGTCACGCCCAGCAGGCGCGCCTCCTCTTTCATGTAGATTTCATCGGTGCCGCTGGCCAGATACATTTTCAACCCCTTGGCGCGTAAACGCTCCAGCAGCGCGCGCGACCCCGGCACCAGAAACTCCTCCGGATCGGTTTGTCCCCGGCGCAAACCCTCCACGCGCTTTTCGATCTTTTGCCATAAAAGATCCAGGTACATCTTCTTATACGCCAGCGGATCCAGCGCCTTCCCGCCGCGCGCCTCAATGGCTTCAGCGAAGGCGATCATCTGATACATGGTTTCCTTGCCGGTGAGCCGCCAGACGAAGTCCTCCACCGTCCTGCGCAGTTCTTCGTCCGATTCACCGGTTTTGAGATCGGCCAGGATTTCCACCATCATCGGCACCATCACGTTCATCCAGCCTGAACGGATCAACGACAGCGTGCCATCGAAATCGAAGAGTACAACTCGAGCGTTGCGGGCCGAAACGCCCGCAGTGATATTTTCGACCATTCGAACTCGATTCAGCTTTTCTGCGGCAACCTGTACGGCAGCCCTAAACGGCAGCCTTATACAACAGCCTTATACAACCAGCAACGTGGTTGCGGCCGCGCCGGCTCCCACCAGCCCCCCAAGGATCGAAACATACCATAGTAGGGGGCGCTTTGTCAGAATGGCGAGCGATGCAAAGACGATGGAGAACTCGAGAAACACCTCGCCGAAATGGAGCCGGAGCGCCTGCCTGCCCCGCAGATGGCTCTCCTGTTCCAGGCCCTGCGCTTCCTTCTGAATGTCTTCGTCGTCCTTGCGGTATTTCTCTGAGTTCTTCTGATAAAGCGTGCTCTGATCGTTCAGCTTCATCCCGGCGAAGAGGTCGCGCGCAACTTCGGATTGATACCTTCGAATGGACTTGGCCTGATAATACGACCACTGATCGGACGCCCGCTGTTGCAGCAGCAACTCTTCGGTGGTAGTAATGTGGCCCAGGACAGAGACTACGGCCAGAAATGCGGCCAGGATCGCCATTGTGGCAGCGACCTTTTTATCGAACGGCTCCTTGGCCTTTTCGACATCCTCTTGCAATTCGTCGGCAGTCGGCATTTACCCATATCATAAGCCAAACGAATTGCCGCGGAAGCGAAGCTGCAAAGCCCGCACCGGACTAAGCTATCCGAACGCGCCTGCTATCCGAACGTGGCAACCCAACCGCCAATCGCCTCAACGCACGTCGACCCACGTCGTCCGAGCGAGGCGGTAAGGGGCGATCTTCCCCGGCCTCGCGCCAGCTAGGCGACTTTCTTGCGGCTCTTGGGTTTCTGCGCCGGCGCAGCTTCAGGCGTAGGCATGGGATAGTTATTCCGCAGCCACTTCTCCACGGATTCTCTCTGCGTCAAGGGCGCTACACGTTGCCAGCTGGTCCGGCCGGTGCCGACGATGTACTCCGCCATCAGGTAGTTGTTGGAATTGTAAACATGCACGATGTCGCCGGATTGCGAACGTTTACAATGATAGGAGTCGCTGATATCGGTATGGTGGTGATGTTGCATTAATTCTAGTTTAACTTACCGGAATGCGAACAATCAACTTACGCGTCGAGCCTTTTTTCGCCGCAGCGCTGGCCTATGGGGGCTTGGTAGGCATGCAATCGCCATTGGACGCTGGAGCAAAGGGCGGATCTCATTGTGGTAGGTTCGGCCGCCGCTGACATTCAAATCGGTTCCAAGGTAGTGAATTTCGACCCGCGCGTCAGCCGCGTCGTCTAAGGGAATCCCGCCATCGCCGCGCAAATCATTTCAGTTTCCTGGGCCGCGGCGGATGGGTTTCTCACGGGCATAGTTGCGCCGGCCGGCGAACATATCCGCGAAAAAGGTACCGGACTGTGGTTTCTTCAGCGATTCCAGGCGGGCTGGGGGCTGCTGCCGGCGTTGACTGGAAACAGCGTCTCGCTGAAGGACGTCTTTTACCCGGCTCCGGATGGGCCCATTCCGGCTGCCTACGCCTACGACGCCGGCGCGCCATTATCGGACAAAGTGGCTTCCGAATTAGCCGCCGCAATGAATCGGCCGCCGGCGCCCGCGATCACACTTACAGCCTTCAGATGGTGAATTTGAGCTCGACGCTGGATGAGCTAAAGTCGCCGGTTCTCCAGGTTTTGTATCGAAGAATGTCCGAGTCCGTTTCACCCGCAAATCGTATTTGGGGACTGAGTGGACTTATTCGTAACGGAAGCGCCGTTGCACTCAGTGCCGCTGCGCAAATGGCGTCAGCTTCCCAAGGCGCCATCGAATACGGAACGCTGCTGAGTAGCGTTCGGGGCGATTTTCGCGCCACAGACGCTAATTCCATCGCCGAGTTAGGGCGGATCGCGTCCGATTCCCCGAATTTGGACCCGCTGTTCCGCGAAGCTGCGGCGCACGCCCTGGCGTCCATTCACAGCCGCGAAACGTTGCCATATTTGGCGAAGCTGCTGGACGATCCGGATGCCCTTTTGCGGGTGGAAGGGCTGGGCGGACTGGGCAGTTTCGCGAACGGGACGCCCATGCAGACCCGGGCGAGTACGGCCAGCCTGGCTTATCTGCAGCTCAGCGGCGAAGGCCCTTATCGGACCCCGGAGACCATCGCGAATTTCGCGCTAGGCTCGCCGGCGATTGAGCGGGACGAGCAGCGCTACCTCGCATTCTGGAAGGACTGGTGGTCGAGCCATCGCGCCAGCTTGGGCTTTTGACGCGCCGGCCCTTACGAGCGGCTGCCAGCCGCTTACTCTACGGCGGACACCTTCCCATCCTTAAAGGTTTCCTAACGCCCAGGTCGACCTTACTGGTTGGCTGACCGAGCTGCGAAAACTTTCCCCCACTCCACACCGCCCTTGCTTGTCAAACCGCCAGCGTGGCTGAAGTGGCGTTGTCTGGCAAAGGCGCGGGCGTCAATTGCAAATAATCCGGAAGGCATGTTGGACCTCGCGATGATGGATGAAGACTCTCCGATCCTTGAATTCAGCCGATAAGCCAGAGGGGAACCTGCACCTTTGCGCACCATCCTCCAAACGGCAGCGCGTGTTCTTTTCTCCGGCGGGGTCTTGCTGCTGGGGGTGTTGAATCGCCGGCGCACGAAGCAGAAGGGGCTGGCGGCGGGCGGCCAGCAGGCCGAAATACAGTACAAGAAACTGCTGGAAATGTCCCCGGATGCAGTGCTATTGGGGCGCGATGACGCCATTTTCATGGCGAACGCCGCGGCAGTGAAGCTGTTTGGAGTGGGAAGCGCGGAAGAGTTACTGGGGCGCAAGCTTACCGATTTCGTGACGGCCGAATCGCGCGCCCGCGTAGAGGAATTGCGGCGCCGGCTTTACTCGGCGGAACTGACCGTGCCGCATTACGAAATGCAGATTCTGCAGGGCGACACGGTGATCGACATCGAGATCGCCGCTGCATCTTGTTTCGATGGCGGAAAAACAACGGTGCAGTGCGCGATACGGGATATCTCGGAGCGCAAGCGGGCCGAGGAAGCGCTGCGGCTGAGCGAGGCGCGATTTCGGGCCATCACCGATTCGGCGCAGGACGCCATCGTCATGATGGATCCCCGGGGAGCGATCAGCCACTGGAATCCGGCGGCAGAGGCCATGCTCGGCTATCGAAAGGAAGAGGCCATCGGGCAAAATCTGCACCTGTTGATGGTGCCGGTACGATACCTGGACGCCCATCTCGCCGCCTACCCTGAGTTCTTGCGCAGCGGGCGCGGCAACGCTATCGGGAAAACCGTCGAACTTCCGGCGCGCCGTAAGGACGGCCAGGAGATTGCCGTCGATCTTTCGTTGTCGGGTATCTCTTTGAACGGCGAATGGCACGCCATAGGGATCCTGCGCGATATCACCGGACGCAAGCAGGCTGAGCAGGCTTTGCGCGACGGCGAAGAGAAATTTCGCCAGTTGGCCGAAAACATTCGCGAAGTGTTCTTCGTGGCCAGCCCCGGGGGCGATCAAACGCTCTACATCAGCCCGGTGTTTGAACAGATTTGGGGCCAGAGCTGCGAAAGCGTCTACCGCAATCCCACGGCCTGGCAGGAGGCCATTCATCCCGACGATCGAGAACGCGTTCATGCCTTGGCTGGCAGCCAGTTCGCGGGAACGTCTCTGGAATTTGAATATCGCATCCGCACGCCGGACGGGCTGGAAAAATGGATTCGAAGCCGGCTTTTTCCAGTGCGGGATCAAAACGGGGAGGTCATCCGAATCGTTGGTGTCGCCGAGGAAATTACCGAGCGCAAACACTACGAGGAGGAACTCATCGGCGCGCGCCAAGCCGCCGAATCGGCCAACCGGGCCAAGGGCCTGATCTGGCCACCATGAGCCACGAACTGCGGACGCCGCTGAACGCCATCCTGGGATTTGCCGAGCTTCTGCGGCTGGAAATGGCGGACCAGGGCGTCCACACCTGGGATTCGGACGTGCAAAAAATCCAGCGAGCGGGCACGCACCTGCTGGCTCTCATTAGCGACGTCATGGACTCTTCCAAAATCGAGGCTGGAAAAATAGAACTACAGCCCGAGTGTTTCGACATCGCGGCGTTGCTGCAGGAGGTGGCGGCAGGCGTGCAAGCCATCGCTCTCAAGAATGCCGTCGAGCTTGTGGTGTTTTGCGAGCCCGCTATGCTGTACGCCGATAGAGTGCGGATTGAACAATGCCTGTTCAACCTGCTGGGAAACGCCTGCAAGTTCACGCAGGACGGCCGGGTGACCATAGACGCCAGACCGGACCGTAACACCCAGCCGGAGGGAACCTCCGGCGCGGCTTGGTACAACGTGCGAATCAGCGACACCGGAATCGGCATGCGGCCAGAGGACCTGGACAAATTGTTTTCATACTTTACGCAACTGGATGGTTCCAACGCCCGGAAATACGGCGGTAGCGGGCTGGGCCTGGCCATCAGCCGCAAATTAGCTTTGTTGATGGGCGGCGACATCACCGTAGAGAGCGCGCTGGGACAAGGTTCCACTTTCACTTTGCGTCTTCCTCTTGGCACTGCGCCTCTTGGCACTGCGCCGGATGAACGCAGCGGCCAAAACGACGCCCAGCCGTCCCCGGCACTTTACGAAAATCGGAGTTAGTTTATGGCAGTAATCTTAGTGGTGGAAGACGACGAAGCGAACCAGGAGCTGGTAACCAGGTTCTTGAAACGCGACGGACACCGGGTGCTGCTGGCGCTGGACGGAAGCGCCGCGCTGAAAAGCGCCTTGGAACATGTTCCGGATTTGATCCTGATGGATCTTGGCCTGCCGGGCATGGACGGTTGGGAGGCGGCACAGCGTATTAAGTCCAGCCCGGAAACGGCCCACATACCGATCATTGCGCTGACGGCGCGCGCCCTGCCCGAAGACGTCCTCAAGGCCAGGAACGCCGGCTGCGACGCCTATGAGACGAAACCTGTGGTGTATCAGAGGCTGCTGAAGAAGATTGAGGCTCTGGTGAATCGCTAATTCGCGGCGAATGCATGGCTGCGGATCATCGCAATACCAATCAGCGGAACTTCGCCAGAAGCACGCCCAGCCAAACGCCGACATAGCCGAGCGCCACGCTGCCTATTACATACAGCAAGCCCATCCAGCGCGCGCCGTCGCGCACCGCCTGGTAGGTTTCGTATTCGAAGCTGGAGAACGTGGTGTACCCGCCCAGCACTCCCACCACCAGGAATAATCGCCAATTGGGATGCGGATGCCAGCGCTCAGTGAGCAGCGTCATCAAAACGCCGATCAAAAACGATCCGCTGACGTTGATCAGGAAGGTGCCCAGCGGAAAACGGCCTCCGTATTTTTCCATGATCCAGTTGCCGGCCAGATAGCGGGCCAATCCACCCAGCCCGGCGCCCGACAGCACGCTTAAGTATTTGTCCAAGACATATCTACAATACGACGCGCGAGCTTTCCCGCTCAATCGCAATTTGCCGCCGCATGGCAAGCCGCGTCACATTGCAAGCTGCAGGAGGGCCCAGCGCGCTTGCTCCGCCACCAGCGGATTGTCGAAAGCAGCCAGGCGCTCTAATGGGGCGCGAAATTTTTCCAGGCCGCTGTTGCCCATCGCGATGGCCACGTTGCGCAGTAAACCGGCGTACTTAGCGCGCTGGATGGGGCTGCCCTGAAAATGCGGACGGAAATCCTCTTCCGTCATTCCGGCCAGTTCTTCGAGCCGCGGCGCGAAATGCCGGGGCTGGAACGCCGCATCCTCGGACACCGGCGCGTGCGTGTTCCATGGACAGACGTCCTGGCAAATGTCGCAGCCGAATACCTGCTGTCCGATCCCCGCGCGCATCTCTTCCGGGGCAGCGCCACGCAGCTCGATGGTGAAGTATGCAATGCAACGCCGCGCATCCATTTCATAGCCGTTGCGGGCGATGGCTTGGGTGGGACACGCGTCAATGCAGCGCGTGCAGGTTCCGCAGCGATCGGGCGGCGGAGCGTCCGGTTTGATCTCGAGCGAGGTCAAAATCTCGCCCAGGAAAATCCACGACCCGATTTCCTGGTTGATCAGGCACGTGTTCTTTCCGATCCATCCCAAACCAGCCTGCCGCGCATAGGAACGCTCCAGCAACGGCGCAGTATCCACGCAGATCTTATATTCATGATCCTCACCCAGCCGCGCGGCCATCTCTTCCAAGCCTCGGCGCAAGACGCCGTGATAATCGTCGCCCCAGGCGTAGCGCGAAATCCAGCCCCGCCCGTCTTCACGCGTGCCGTCGTCGGTCATTTCAATCGAGCGCGGGTGCGGGCTGTTGTAGAGCTTAGCGACACAAATGATCGACCGCGCGCCGGCCAGCAGCAGTTTTGGATCGGTGCGAATCGCAGCCCTCCGATCGGTAAGGTAACCCATTGCGCCCGCCATTCCGCGATCCACCCAATCCAGATAACGCCGGCTGTCGAAGGGCAACGGATCGGCGCTTGCGATGCCTGCCAGTTCGAAGCCGCACTCGCGCGCCAGGCTTTTGATGTGTGCGGCGGTCACGCTTTCATCATAGGCAAGACGGCGCGGCGCGCGCACTCGCGCTGTGTCCATGGGCGGATCATGCAGCCCTCAGGTGAACACCGTTCTTGGACACTTGCCCGCTGCGGCCAGGAGTAACCGCTTTACTTGCTGTGAAAAGCGCGTTCCCGGAACTTGGCCGGGCGCGTGCGATTACACAGGAGATGTTCGGGAATTGCCGAGTAACAGGAACTCATTTTCCAATCAATTCGAGTCAATGGAGATTCATCAATGATTACGATTAAAATGTCTGAAACGGCGATAGCCGCCGGTTTCTGCGCCATGCCGCCATGGCCTTCGCGGCCGCTGAGTTCGTCGCAATGAGTTCTGCGGAAGCGCAAAGAGTGCGGCGCGCACCGGCATAATGGATCGGGAAGTGGACCGCGCCGCGCTCCGTTTTGCGTGGCGTTTAGACGAAGCCGTGCGGGATTCGGAATAATGGAGATCAATGCATACCAGCGTACTCGATGAAGTTGCTGAACTTGCGAAAGCCATTGTGCTGGTGGTAGCAGCGCTATTTCCAATCGTCAATCCGTTCGGTAGCGCCGCCATCTTCGTCGACATGACCGGACCAATCAGCGCTCGATTACGGGATCTACTGGCGCGCAAAATCTCGACGTTTTCTTTCCTTCTGTTGATCGGATCCATGCTGTTCGGCGCCAAGATCCTGACGTTCTTTGGAGTTACTCTGTACGCAGTTCAAATCGGCGGTGGGCTGGTGGTGGCCGCGACTGGTTGGTCGCTGCTGAGCCAGAGCGGTTCCGGAGCCAATTCTCGCTCCGCCACCGAAAGCGACATCCTGTCCAATGCGTTCTACCCTTACACTTTGCCTGTTACCGTAGGTCCGGGCTCTATTTCGGTCGCTATTACCTTGGGAGCAAACCTTCCGCCTGAGCTTCGCGCGCCCTCATTCCTGGCGCCCATCGTACTCATAGCGTCGTTCCTTGGCGTGGTCCTTATCTGCATTGTCGTCTACTTTTCCTATCGCTACGCCGATGCCGCCGAACGGCTTCTTGGCGCCTCCGGCACCTCGGTCGTGATGAGACTTCTCTCCTTCATCATGCTTTGCATCGGCGTCCAGATCATGGCTAACGGCCTGCGGTCCTATCTGGCGCTGACAGCAAGGTAAGGTCGGTAATCGGAAGCAAATCTGATGTGCGCAAACTCCACAACATTGTTGCGCGCCCCGAACTCTTCGACGGCTGCTCTCGCCCACAGGATTGCGGAATCGGCGAAAACTGTACGGAAGGCCAGGCGATGGCCCTGAGCAGCTATTTACTCCTGTCCCTGCCGGCCCGGATAGCGGACCAGGCGAGTCTTGACAAACAGATGGTCTCCCCGGGAGCTCTGTGTGCCGGCGCGGGAACGGGAACCATCGTGGGACTCTGGATGCGACAACGGCCCAGCGACTTCGAGTGCCTCTCCCCGTCCTCGGTAGGAAGAAATGCGGCCTGCGTGACATAGATCGTCCTCCCTCCACACTCGTTCATGGTGACGGAAGCATGGCATCACGACAGGGCGCGGCTTTTCCTCGATGGCTTCTTTAATTAACTATGGCCCCGAGTTGCGCGCGACTGCTTCACGGTCTGCCGACCGGTCGGACGAAGATAGAACGATCACTGAGATAGTTATGGATTCGGGATCACACCCCAATTCCCCGAATATTTCGTGACCATGGTGCTTGGCCGGTTTTTCCCATTCGCTTGAAGACGTCCTTGGCCGCGGCGTCCTCCGTGGCCACCTGGAGATTGTGCGGAAAGTCATACGCAACCAGGGTTTCGCTAGCGGGAGAACATCGCCCCGATTGTCCTCCGCGAACAGGACCTGGATCTTCCTTACTGCGCTTCATTCCCTGGAAGAACAATATGAAATGTCGCCCCTCTGCCCGGGCGGCCTTCAGCTCGGATTCGTCCGCCATAGCGCTCGACGATGCGTTGGCAAATCGCAAGGCCAAGGCCGGTTCCCGAAAATTCATCCTTGTGCAGGCGCTTGAAAAGTCCGAAGATTCGCTGCGCGTATTGGGGCTCGAATCCGATGCCGTTATCCTCAACCGAGATAACCCAATGCGCGCCGTCCCTCCGGGCGGAGACATCGATCTTCGGCGCAAGGTCGGCAGGCCGATATTTCAGAGAGTTGGAAAGCAGATTTTGGAAAACATGCGCCCATTGCGACGTCTCGCCGCGAACTACTGGAAGCGGCGCAACGTTCAGCGTGGCGCTAGCTTCCCCGATTCGGGATTCCATGGTCTTCACCGCTTCTGCCCACGCTTCGTTGAGGTCGGCGCTGCCGGGCCCCCTGTCTTCCGTATGAACCACTCGCGAGTAGGCGAGCAGATCCTGAATCAGCCGATCCATGCGATCGACGCCTTGACGCACGAACCCGGCATATACCCGAGCATCCGCATCGTCGGGCCCAAGCCGATTGAGGAGCATCTCCGTATAAATGCCCACCATCCGCAAGGGTTCCTGCAAGTCATGGCTTGCGACGTAAGCAAATTCTTCCAGCTCGCGATTGGCGCGCTCCAATTCCCTTCGGGCGCGCACCTGCACGGACACGTCGCTGCAAACCGCCACCATGCCCGTAACTTTTCCAGCGGTGTCCCGCAACGGATGGAAGACGATGTTGCCCCAAACATCCTCGATCAAACCATCGCCGTTCTGATCGTAGGGTATGTGCCATTCGTTAGCGACGAATGGCTCCCCTGTCGCCAGCACCCTGTTAAACGCGTCCCAGACATCCTGACCCAGTTCCGGCACAATGTCGGCAAAACGCCGGCCCACCAGTTGTTTTCCGGCCAGTAGGGCCTGGTAAGACGGGTTGGCCATTTCGACTACCAACTCCGGACCGCGCAAAACCACGATCGCCACCGGCGCTTGCCCGAAAACCTGCTGCAATTTTTCTTCACTCTCGGCGAGCGCTTTTTCCATGCGCTGGCGCTCGGTGATGTCACGCGCGGTGCATGTCACTTCTTCCAAAGAACGATCCCCGGCGAGTACCGGCGAAAAGATATATTCATACACCCGGGTCTCTCCGTCCGCGCCGGTAAAAGGCGTGTGGTTGATGACCGGCTGCTTCGACGCGATGACCGCCTTTACTTCACCCTGGATACGGGCGGCGAGTTGGGGCGGGTACCCCAGGTCGAAAGTATTCTTGCCGATGATTTCTTCGAGCGACCTCTGCCAGACCCGGAGCAGGGCCGGGTTGGCATAGGTGAAATTTCCGTCCAGGTCAAAGGTGCATATGAGATCGGGGATATTGGACAGCACGACATCGAGGACATGCGAGCGCCGCCGAAGTTCCGCCTCGAAATAACGGACCTTATCGGCCTCCTGCTTGGCCGCAGCGACCAGCAGTTCACGCGCGTGGCGAAGTTCCTCTTCGAGTGAGCAAATCTTCGCCAGAGCACCGTCGCTCACAATCCTGTCGTCTCCCAACCGGTTATTGCCGCTCTAGGCCTATTATGCCTTGATCGGCAAAGCGTTGGAAACGGTTGATCAGGGCGGCCTTCGAAGTCCCCAGCCGCTAGTTTTTTTCAGAAAGGTGCCGGCGTCCCGATCCCGTCTGGGATCTGACTCCATTTGCCAACAGTGACAGGCGACGCCGGAGAACCTTTTCCGATAATTCCATCCGGCGCGAGTTCCAGCGGCCCCCCTCGAAGTAGTCCAGCGGGTTCGTGGTGGCATCCTGCATGAGGAAGCCAGTGACGCCGATCACTCCCAGATGGCGGTGCATCGGCGTGTCGGCAGCGGCGCCTTCCTGGCCGCGAAAACGCGCCGGCAAGACAAGCCCCGATCCGCTGGGCTCGGTATTCGGCACCCACATTCCAAACTGTTTCACGCCATTGGCCAGCGGTGTGGCAAACCGATAGGGACTGTAAACCATCTCGAGTGTCGAGATTTGGCGGCCGGTCAAACATGCCTTGGCGCATCCGCGGGATCGGGATCACCGTCGCCGGGGCAGCGCTTCGCGGCCCAAGGGTCGCGCCCTTTCTTGCCTTGCTTGGTATCGAAGAGCGCGATGCAGGCCATGTAATTATTGATGATGCCGTCGGCGAGTCCATCCAGCTTGTCGCACTGCCGTATGAATTCGCCGCGGATGGCGTTCACCTTGGCAGGAGTAACCCAGTTGGCCAGCGGTTTTTCCTGGATGCGAATCAACTCCGGCGCCAGCATCAGCGAAGAGAAACTCACGATGGGCACGTTCGCGATGATGCCATCGTAATCGGCGGGATAGCGCTGAGCTACGGTGAGGCCCTCGCGTCCGCCTTGGGAGGTACCGAAAAAAATAATTGAAACGAGGCTTCTGTCCGTAAGCGCGCTCGATCAGCACCATCGCGGCATGGTGTGTCTTTTTCAGCTGCATGTACCCAAGGTTTTTGATGGATTCATCGCTGAGCGCCCAGTGGTACCCGCCATCGTATGTCCCGAGTCGCTTCCGTACGTCGCAAAACCGCGCTCCAGCAGCCCGGCGCCGATGGTGACACCGAAAGTCATTGTGAGGTTGGGAATCATGCCGTTCATTCCACCACCGCCCAGCTGGGCAGCCCGCTCGCTCCACTCCGACGGTAACAATACTCGGAAGAGAATCGGCTTCGCCTTGCCGCTGGTTTCAACAGGCGCCATCGAGCCGTCGACAGTGCAATAAGCAGGCAGCGGCGCTGCGGCGGGTTTCCAGATGGGAGCGCTTAGAGTTACTGCCGCAACTGGCTCGGAGATCACTTCGACCGGAATCGAGGCGCCCAGTTTCTCCGCTGTGCAATCGGCCTCGGTCAGTTTCTTGGCGCCCGGCTGCGCGGATAGAAATCCGGTGGCGGCCCAGAACGCGCATATTAACCGCAGGTTCATGAGTTTTCTCCTAAGCTCGCTGTCCGAGCTGGCGATTGAAGAATTTGATGATCACGTCGTAACAGTCACGCGATTCCGGCACATCGGGATTATAGAAGAATCCGTGAAACAGCGCTTCCCAAACGTGTAGCTCCGCGTCGACTCCCAGCTTCACCAACTGACTGTGGGTATAAAGGGCGCCGCTCATCTCGAATCCGCGAGTGGCTGTGATGATCAGCGTTGCGGGAAACTTCGCCATGATTTCCGGCGAGTTGATGGGGGCTACCAGAGGATCCTTCGGATTGGTTCCATCCAGGTAGCCCAGCCCGCCGGACGCTCGGTTCGTACGCGTGTCCTGTTTTGGCGGCGTTGTCATCATGATGCGCGCCTCACCCAGAGGTCCGGCCGTGTACGCCGCGTCGCCACCGAAGCCCGCGCCAGTGGGAGAGCCCGCGCCGGCGCAAAAGATTCCGACCGCTCCGGGCCGGGGCAGATTGTGTTTCTCAAACCAAGCTACCGACATGGCCGTCAACATGCCGCCCGCGGAGCAGCCGTAGATGCCGATGTTTTGCGGTGCGTGATCTTTCAGGAGCTGCTGATACACCGCCGCAACATCTTCGCTTGCGGCGGGAAACTTGTACTTGGGTCCCTCGCGATAATCCAGGCTGATGACGCGAATCTTGCCCAGGGCGGCGATGGGGATAGACTCCAGTTCGGCGCACGCAGGCCAGCATCCGGAGAAGCCTCCGCCATGCAGATCGATAAGGACGCGGTCGCGGTTCGCCGCCGAGATTCCCGTCTTCGGCGTGTAGACGTACGCGTGCACACCCGCAATCTTGGTGTCTTCCCGATCCACGGCATAGAGGACCTTCTGCCTCTCCAGGTAGCCCTTCATGAAGCGTGGCACACCGTTGTCCTGCGCCAACATGTGGGGGCTCTGCATGTCCTTGAGATGTTGCGTGACGTAGGCCTTGGCTTCCGGGCTGAGGAAGCCGGACATCGGCACCACTTGAGCTGGGACGTGAACCGTGCCATCGTCGTCGATCATCACGGTATTCTTGGCCGTACGGTCCTGGGCCACGAGCGGCAGCAGGCTCAGACTCAGGAACATCCAACCCGACCGGAATTTCAATCTCATCATTTCTTCCACACGCTCCTATTTCAGAAAAGCTGCAAGATCGATCGCGTCCGCCATGGCTTGATTTCCCGCGTCGTTCGGATGCACGTGGTCGCCAGAATCGAAATCCGGGCGCAGCCTCTTAGGATTTGCCGGATCGCGCGTGAGCGCGTCAAAATCGACGGTGGCATCAAACGCCTGTTCGGTACGAATCCATTGGTTCACGGCTTGACGAACGCTCTCGCCGGCCTCGGTGTAAGTAGGCACGCCTTCCACCGGCATGATCGTTGCGCCGACCACTTTGATGCCGTGCGTATGCGCTCGCTCTAGGATTTGCCGATATCCCCAGATCAGGTCCTCGGCCGTCACTGCCTGGCCAGGCGGGATTCCCGGTATGGCCGAAAACGTAATGTCGTTGATTCCCTCCAGCAGAATCATCCAGCGCACGCCCGGACGCGCGAGTACGTCACGGTCAAAGCGCGCCAGCCCATTCGTGCCGGCCACATCACGCAGCACCCGATTTCCGGAGATTCCCAAGTTCAGTACGCCCAGCTTCGCGGTGGAGTTGGATGCCAATCTGGTGGCCAGCAACGTTGGCCAAGCCTGATCTTTGTTGGCCGTGGTCGCAAAGCCATCGGTAATGGAGTCCCCGAAAGCCACAATCACCCAAGCGCTGGAAGGCGCCAGGACTTCGACGCCCGAGAGCCAAAAATAGGCGGTTGTCGTTGTAGACGGATTCAACGTCGCCGCTGCGGTGGCATCCCCAACGACAATATAGCTCGTGTGGAGGCCCAAGGGATGCACCGTGGGAGGGCCGGTATCTTCCGGAAGGTAGAGCGAGATGGCCAAGTCCGTGAACCTGGGAACGTCCAGATCCACCGGATCGCTCACAACCAACGCACCCGGCGGAATGGTAAACGAAGCTCTTCCGGCGAACGTGAGGACGCGATCCGTTGCGGAAACGATGGCGGCGTCTTTCTGACGAATTGCGATATGAGCAGCTCCAATGGCCAGCCGAGAATTCCCGAGCGCATTCGAAAGTTGCACTCGTACCCGCCGGCCGCCGATGCTGGTGCGGACAACCATCCGCACCGTTTGGTTCTTGAATGTCGCTGGAATCTGTCCGATCGGGGAGACACGAGCTGGCGCAGCCTGGGGAGGGGGAGGAGGAGCGCCAAGCGGCGCGACGGGAGCAATGGCCTGAGCGGTCGCCCAGGTGGCAACCCAGTGTTCGCCGGAGTTGACAACCGATTTCTTGTCAGCGGCGGAAACGCATAGGCCAAGACTCAACAGCCATACGGTGGTGTATTTCATGCTCTCATTTGTCGAAGTGCCGGTCGAAGAATCGCGCAATCACGTCGTAGACCTCGCGGGATTCGGGCAGATCGGAGTTGTACCAAAACGCGTGCGGCAGTCCGTCCCACACATGCAATTCTGCTTCAACTCCGGCCCTCACTAGTGCATTGTGTGAATTGAGAGCAGAGCTGTATTCCATTCCCCGAGTGCTCGTCACGAGCAAAGTTGGCGGAAATTTCGCCACCAGTTCCGGCGAATTGATCGGATAGGCCAGTGGGTCTTTGGAATCGACGCTGCTCAAATATGCCGGACGGAACTGGATCGCGACACCAGATCCTTGGTGTCCACCCGGTCCCGCGAACCCGTTCAGCGGACCTGTGATGAAACTTGCATCGCCCCCGGTTAGTTCGCCGATCGACGCGCAGAGAACGCCAATCGCCGACGGATTCGGGAGATGGTGCTTTTCGAACCAAGCGATCGACATGGCCGTCAGCATCCCGCCCGCCGAGCATCCGTACAAGCCAATGTGCCGGGGCGAGTACTCCTTCAGCACCTCTCTGTACACCGCCGCGACGTCCTCACTGGCTGCGGGAAACTTGTATTCGGGCCCCATCCGGTAGTCGATGGTGATGACTTTGATCTTCTCCAGCGAAGCTATAGGGATGGATTCCACCAAGGAAGCGGTGCGGGCGCCAGAGACGAAGCCGCCGCCGTGCACATTGAGCAGCACGCGATCGTTGTTTTTCGGCGCAATGCCATCTTTGGGCGTCACGACGTCCGTATAAATTCCAGCAATGGTCTTATGCTCTAAATTCACCGGGTATCGCGCACGAATCGGTTTCAGGAACCAATTCATGATCTCGTCCTGGCGCGCGCGGTATCCCTTGATATCTTGTGCGGGGCTCGGCCCTCCCGAGAAGGGCTTGTCGCGCAGCAGTTGAAGCATGTAGGAACGCGCTTCCGGACTCAGGAAGCTCGAGAGGGGAACGGAGACGTCGCTGATATGCAATGTTCCATCTGGCTCGACAGCCTCGCCCTTCTGCCTGCCGGCAAGCTGGGCGTTTGCCCCACCGACGCCCATGCCAATGGCAATCACCAACGGGAGGATGTATTGCTTCATCGTCGGAGCGTGACCTGTCTTTACAGATATTCTGAGGCGAAGTTTCAAATTGCAGTAGAAATATATCTCCCGCCCACGTCAGGTGTCAAGTTGCATCGATAGTTTGGCTGCGGCCCCCGACAATCTGTATTATTAGGTTATGGCCACAGACTCGTCTATTCCAAAGCACCAAAGAGTGCGGCAAACGATTGCAGATGCGATTGCAGCGGGAGACTACGAGGCAGGCCAGCGGCTCCCGAGTGAGTCTGAACTAGTAAAAACTTTCGATGCTTCAAGACCCACAGTGAACCGTGCGCTGAGGGAACTTCAGTTAACGGGCATCATCGAGCGGCGCGCCGGGTCTGGTAGCTATGTTCGCGCGGATGCGGGGACGCGTGGTTACACTTTCGGGCTCTTGATTCCCGAATTAGGCCGGACGGAAATTTTTGAACCGATCTGCCGCGGAATGACGGAGGCTCAGCACAATGGTCCTCACGTGCTGCTGTGGGGGAGTTCGCTGGCGGACACACCAGACGTCGAGTTTCAGGCGTCGCAAGCCAGCCGGCAGCTAGTGGCCAAGAAGGTATCCGGCGTTTTCTTTGCGCCCTTGGAACTCACACCGCGGAAGGACGCGATCAATCATAAGATCGCAACAGTATTTGACAAAGCAGGCATCCCGATCGTGCTATTGGACCGCGACCTGGTCTCCTACCCCGCACGAAGCCGCTACGACCTGGTAGGTATCGATAATCGCCGGGCCGGCTATACGATCACCGCCCATCTGCTTCGAAGCGGATCCCGGCGCGTCATGTTTGTCGGCCGTCCGGGCTCGGCGCCTACTGTCGACGCGCGCATCGGCGGCTACTGCGAGGCGCTGGGAGAAGAACCCGGCGATCTCAAGCCACGCGTCTGCCGCATCGATCCCCAAGACAAGGGACAAGTGAAATCGGCCCTCGCGAAGTATCGCCCGGATGGCATTGTGTGCGCGAACGATTTCACGGCGGCTCACCTGATGAAGACATTCACGGAACTGGGAGTGAACGTGCCGGGAAAACTACGTTTGGCGGGGATCGATGACGTTAAGTACGCGAGTCTGCTGTCGGTCCCGCTCACGACGCTTCATCAACCCTGCGCCGATATAGGCGCGATTGCCGTCAGCACAATGCTCGAACGCCTGCGCCATCCGACGTTGCCGGCACGGGACATTTTGCTCGATTTCCACCTGGTGGTTCGCGATTCCTGCGGCTTTCGAAAAAAGCGTTGACAGCCATTTCGCGACCAACCATACTGTCTGTTGCGCAATGAACCACCTGACAAAGGGTCATAATCTGTCTTTACAGGATAGCGCCCAACCGCCTTCGATCCTGGTGCTGGGCGAAGTTCTTTGGGACGTGTTTGAGCACTCTAGCGCGCTGGGAGGGGCGCCACTGAATTTCGCGGCTCACGCCAGGCGGTTAGAATACAATCCGCTGCTGATGAGCGCGGTCAGCGCGGACTCTCTGGGCAATGCGGCGCGGGAGGAGATTGCCGGCCTCGGTCTTGACACTTCCTTCTTGCAGACCACAAGCCGATTCCCGACTGGCACTGCGCGCGTGGAACTGGGACCCGGGGATCGAACGCGCTTTGTCATCGAACGTCCAGCGGCATACGACGGCATCTGTCTGCGCGACGAGCAAATCGCGCAGATCACGCAGCATGCCCCTGCGTTCTTCTACTACGGAACGCTGTTTTCGTCTACGCCTCAAGGCAGAGCCGTGGTCGAGAGGCTCTTACGTGCTTTGCCCGTCGCGACTCGCTTCTACGACCTCAACCTCCGCCCAGGAAACTATTCGGTGCAGCTTGTGATCGAGCTGTTGGAACTGGCCGGCGTAGTGAAGCTCAATGAAGAAGAAGTTTGCATTGTGAGCAAATTTACGCGGCTGCCGTCGGAAATCGAGGCGTTCTGCCGCGAGGGATCGAAGCGGTTCGGCTGGAAAGCCGTGTGCGTTACGTTGGGTGCGCGCGGCTGCGCGATGCTGCGCCGCGACGAATATGTAGAGGCCGCCGGCCGGCCTGTCGAAGTCGCAGATCCTGTCGGGGCAGGCGATGCCTTCGCGGCTGCGTTTCTCCACGGCCTGGTATCCGAGTGGCCTGTCGGAAGAATAGCTGACTTCGCCAACCGCGCCGGCGCCCTGGTGGCCAGCCGTCACGGAGCAATCCCAGCCTGGACCATGATCGAACTGGTGGGATCGTGAGCACAGCCGCGGCCGGAAGGGAGACCGCTCCTTCCATCAACGCCTGCTTGCTGCGGAGTTCCTTTGTTGCGGCGCTGGGAGGGCTGCTTTTCGGATTCGATACAGCCGTCATCGCAGGCGCGACGAGAGCGCTGAGCGAAACGTTCGCGCTATCGCCGTTGATGCTGGGCATCACGGTCTCGAGCGCGCTGTGGGGAACCGTTCTGGGTTCATTAGGCGCGGCGACACCCAGCGATCGGTACGGGCGGCGGCGCTGCCTGCGTGTGCTAGGCGCTCTTTACCTAGTTTCTTCCATCGGTTGCGCCCTGGCTTGGAGCTGGACGGTCCTGATTGTGTTTCGCGCAATCGGGGGATTGGCTATTGGGGCCTCGTCCGTGATCGGGCCGGTGTACATCGCAGAAATTTCGCCGGTTGCCAAGCGGGGACGTCTGGTCGGGCTCTTTCAGATGAACGTGGTTGTGGGGATTCTACTGGCTTATCTCTCGAACTTTCTGGTGGCGTCGGCTG
>Ga0181525_10001748_pt1 | contig 18290 bp, 20 predicted proteins | sample PEATcosm2014_Bin_48_FD_121100 | JGI IMG/M metagenome (GOLD analysis project Ga0181525, IMG submission 121100) | Peatland microbial communities from MTU Mesocosm Facility, Houghton, MI, USA - PEATcosm2014_Bin06_10_metaG | ecosystem: Environmental > Terrestrial > Soil > Wetlands > Peat | place...
CCCCCGAGGTCGATGCCCGCGGCCGCCGCGACGGCCTCCAGGTGGTGCTTTGCCGTGTAGAAATCGGCCGGCTCCCTGCGCCTCCAGTGCCTCCGCGGATCCTCGGCGATCAAAAAGCCGACCGCGGCGCCCTCGTAGTTGTGCCCGTTCGACTCGAAGAAGATCCGGCCCGCCTCGCAGAGGCGCGAGGCCGGAACGCCCCGCGACTGGTTGAGGAGCAGCGAGTCGAGCAGGCCCATGATGAGCGTCGGCCTCAGGTGCGACTGGTCCTCGACAAAGGGGTTCGCGAGCGCGAGCTCCGAGGCCGCCGTCTGGGAGACCCAGGTCGTGAGCTCCGAGCCCGGGCGCAGCGTCAGGTTCACGCATTCGTGGAAGTCGTGCCCCACGAGGTAGGACGTCGCCTTCCGGTTGAAGGCGACGACCGGGTCGTCCTCGGCCGCAAGGCCGACGGACTCCACCGGCGCCGCCGGGATCCGCTCGGTTCCGTAGATGCGCAGGATCTCCTCGACCAGGTCGATCGGCCGGTCCAGGTCGTCGCGCCAGCTCGGGATCGAGACGTCCCATTCGACGCCGCCGTCCGCGGCCGGGTTTTCGCGGGTCACGTTGAGCTCGAGCGACTCGAGCGCGCCCCTCATCTCGGCCGGGGTGATCTCGAAGCCCAGCCTCTTCGTCACGAAGCCCGACGTGAGCGTGACCTCGCGCTTCCAGGGGACGTCGCCCCCGACCACGCACACGGGACCCGCGACCACGCCGCCCGCCGTCTCCATGATGAGGTCGATCGCCCGTCGGGCGGCATCGACCGCGCAGTGCGGGTCCACGCCGCGCTCGAAGCGGTACGAGGAGTCCGAGGAGAGCCCGAGCTGGCGCGAGGTGCGCCGGATCGACGAGGACTTGAAGATCGCGCTCTCGAGGACGATCGAGGTGGTCGTTTCGTCGATGCCCGAATTCTCGCCGCCCATGACCCCCGCGACGACGAGCGCCTTGTCCGCGTCCGCGATCACGAGGTTGCGCGCCGTGAGCGTCCGCTCCTTGCCGTCGAGGGTCGTGATCTTTTCGCCCTCAAGCGCCCTGCGGACGATGATGCGCCCCCCCGCGATCTTGCGCGCATCGAAGGCGTGAAGCGGCTGGCCGTACTCGAGCATCACGTAGTTGCCGACATCGACGATGTTGTTGATCGGGCGGAGACCGACCGCCTTCAGCCGCTCCTGCATCCAGGAGGGGCTGGGGCCCACCTTGACGCCCGTCACGAGGTGCGCCGAGTAGAGCGGACAGTCCTCGGCGTGCTCCACCAGGACGCCGCTGAAGAGGTCGACGCGCTCGAGCCCGGCCACGTCGCCCCGGAACTTCTCCTGGGGATAGACGAGCGGCCGGCGGAACCACGCCGCGAGCTCGCGGGCAAGCCCCAGGTGCGAGAGGCAGTCGGGGCGGTTGGGCGTGATCTCGATGTCGAAGACGATGTCCCCGGGCGGAAGCACCTCGTTGATCGGAGCCCCGAGGGGAGGCCTGCCCTCCAGAATCAGCAGTCCTCCGTGGTCGTCGCCCATGCCGAGCTCCCGGGCCGAGCACATCATGCCGTCGGAGAGCTGGCCCCTGATCTTTGATTGCTTGATCGTGAAACCGCCGGGAAGCACGGCGCCCGGCATCGCGACCGGAACCCGGTCGCCCACCTTGTAGTTCTGCGCGCCGCAGACGATCGTGCGGACGCCGCCGGCGGGCCCGAGGTCGACCGAGCACACGGAGAGCTTGTCGGCGTTCGGGTGCTTGTCGCGCGTCAGCACCTCGCCGACGACGACGCTCAGGAGCTCAGGGGCGCAGGTCTGCACGACGTGCTCCACCTCGAACCCGAGGAACGTGATCGCCCGGGTCAGCTCCTCGGCGGGCGCATCCAGCGCGACGTAGTCCCAGATCCAGTTGAGCGAGATTTTCATCGGTATCCCGGGTCAGGTCGCGCCGGTGAACTGCCTCAGGAGCCTCAGGTCGTTCTGATAGAACACGCGTATGTCGTCGATGCCGTAGAGGGTCATCGCGAGGCGCTCGATCCCCATCCCGAACGCGTACCCGGTCCACACCTCGGGGTCGTAGCCGACCGCCCGGAAAACCTCGGGGTCGACGATCCCGCAACCGCCGATCTCAATCCATTCCTTGTTCACCTTCGGCAGGTGCTTGGCGGAGAGATCCACCTCGAAGCTCGGCTCCGTGTAGCCGAAGTAATGGGGCCGGAAGCGGGTCTTCGTCCCCGGCCCCATCAGGGCCTCGAAAAGATAGTCCAGAAGCGCCTTAAGGTCGCGCACCGTGACGTTCCGGTCGACGTACAGGCACTCGATCTGGTGGAAATTCGCGCTGTGCGAGGCATCCGAGGTGTCGCGCCGGTAGACGCGCCCCGGCGAGACGATGCGGATCGGCGGCGGACCCTTGAGCATGGTGCGCACCTGCACCGAGGACGTGTGGGTGCGCAGAAGGTAGCGTTCGCCGGGCTCGTGCTTCGAGACATTGGCAAACCGGGCCGAATGAGGGAAATAGAACGTGTCCTGGGGATCCCTTGCCGGGTGGTCCGGGGGCGTGTTCAGGGCGTCGAAGCAGTAAAACTCCGTCTCGACCTCGGGGCCGTCGGCCACGACGAACCCGACCTTCCTCAGGATCCGGCAGACCTCCTCGCGAACGAGCGTCAGCGGGTGGAACGTGCCCGGCCCCTCATCCGGGGACGGCAGCGAGGGGTCGATCGGCGGACCGAGCCGGGCGGACATTTCCGACGCCTCGATCGCGCGCAGGGCCGCATCGAGCTTCGCCGTGAGGATCGCCTTCGATTCGTTCACGAGCTTGCCCATCGCGGGCCGAAGCTCCTTCGCGACGGAGCCCATCTGCTTCATCAGGGCCGTGAACTCCCCGTTGGGGCCCACGTACCTCGCCTTGGCGGACTCCAACTCCGGTCGGGTCCGGATCGATTGGAGTTCGGCGCTGGCCCTGGCGAGAAGCGAGGAGAGTTGCTCTTGCATCTCTGTCCTGCCTGCGCAGGTCAGGGCGTCTTGGCGGAGGCCTTGGCCTTCAGGGCCTCGCGGGCCTGCAGGACCAGGGAATCAAAGGCGGCGGGGTCGTTGACGGCGATGTCGGCGAGGACCTTCCGGTCGAGGCCGATGCCGGCGGCCTTCAGGCCCTCGACAAACCGGCTGTAGCTCATGCCGGCCGCGCGGCAGGCCGCGTTCAGGCGGACGATCCAGAGGGAGCGCCACTCGCCCTTCTTCTTCTTGCGGTCCCGGTAGGCGTACTGCCAGGCGTGCTGGACGGCCTCTTTCGCATAGCGGAAGAGCTTGGATTTGTTGCCGAAATAGCCCTTGGCGTATTTCAGCACTTTCTTGCGGCGCTTGCGCGACGCGGGTGAGTTGGTTGCACGAGCCATGTTGTGTTGTTCCTTTTGGTTATTCGCCGGCGGGTCGGCTTAGGGAATCACCCGCCAGGCGTGGTTTGGATGGAGACGACCTGGGCGCCGCTCAGAGACCGAACGGAAGGCAGCGCAGAAGGGGTTTCGCGTGGCCCGGATCGACGAGCTTGTCCCTGGTGGCCCGGCGCTTCTGTTTCGTGGACTTTGCCGCGAGCAGGTGCCGGAAGCCGGGGGTGCGGCGAACCAGCTTGCCGCGGGCGGTCAACTTGAAGCGCTTGGCGACGGACTTCTTGGTCTTTTGCATGAGAGGAGCGGTCGAAACCATAGAGTGAAGGAGAGGTTGGCAAGGGGAAAAAGCCGCAGCGGCCTCAATCGCAGCGACCTGCGGGCACCCACCCGGGCCCGCGGAAGCCGATTTGCATCTGGCTCGGGCACTTCCGAATCCGGCGCCCAGCCCCCTGGTTGGGGGCCGCGCCCTCCCCCCCATGGGCCGCCGGCCTCGGGTCTAGGTCGTCGGAGCCGCAGCCTTGGCCGAAACCGCCTCGGTCTGCCCGGCGGCCGCAGGCTCGTAGTTCATCGGAATGCTCACGAGCACGTCGACCGGCCTGCCCTTCACGGTCGGCGCCGTGAACTGCCAGCGCCCGACCGCCGTTGCGGCGGCCCAGGCGAAATCCGGATTCGTCGCCGTGACGATCCGCGGCAGCTGCGCGTGACCGGCATGGTCGACGATGAATTCGATCGTCGCCTCGGCCGGAACCTTTGCCTCGGCCACGGACCGCGGAACGATCGGGCTCGGCTGATACGTTCCCTTTATCGGCGCGTCGAGAAGCCGCGCGTCGGTCACCACGGGGCACGGCGTCTTCTTCAGGTCGCGCAGCAGCCGAAGCGCCGATTCGCTCACGGGGAAGGAAGGATCGTCCCGGTCGAACACCTGCTCCCTTCTGAGGATCGCCCAGCTCGGCTTCCCGTCCTTGATCGCCGGCTCAAACGTCCAGGCCGCGACCATGGCCGCGGCCGCCGCGCCGAATTCGGGCCGGCTCGCGCTCGCGACCGCAATCGAGGCCGTCCGACCCGAGGGGGCGATCTCAAAGGTGACCGTGGCCCTGCCCTTGATCTTCTGCGCGAGGAGGTCGTAGGGGTAGACCGGCGCGCCGATCACGAGCGGCTTCGGGGGTTCGTCGTACTGGAACTCCTTCGGGAGCTTGGTCGAGGCCCTGCTGTCGATCGCCCACGCCTCCGAGCCCGCCGGACGATAGCCGTTGGCCCGCAGCTGAAACGACACCGGGATCTGCAGGCGGGTCTCCACCGGGACGCCGTCCCTCATGCCCGGGCGGAACTTCCATTTCAAGATCGCCTCGATCGCAGGAGCCTCGAAATCCGGGTGGGAGGACTTGATGATCGCCGGGCGCACCACGTCGCCCTGGCGGTCCACGGTGAATTCCACGATCACGACGCCGCTGATGCGGCTCATTATGAATGCAAAAGGATACTCCGGCTCCTCCTGATGAATCGCCTTCGGCTCGACAAAATGGGCCTTGGAATTCGCCTCGGCCCTCGCCTCGTCGGTCTCGAAGCCGACAAAGATAGGCATCCGGACGTTCACGGGCTCGCCGGCCTTGATCCCGGGCGTGAAGGTCCATTTTGCGGCCGCCTCGATGGCGGGCTTGGCGAGCCTTGGATCTGAGGAATCGATCACCGCGATCTGGATCACGTTTCCGCCCGTGTCGATGACGACCTCCAGGCGCACGGAGCCTCTCTTCCCCTCGGCCCTGAAGGACTCGGGGCACACCGGGTGCTCCATGTGCACGAGCTTCGGTTTCTGGTCGAGGAGCGCCAGCTCCACGACCGGCGCCGCCCCAACCCGAGGAGCCGCCAACAGTGTGAGCGCTGCGGAAACAAGGGGCAGGAACCCTCGGTAGCGATTCTTCATGGGTGGATCATAGGAATAAGCCCCTCTTCTGGAGCTCCCTAAGGCCGGCCGGCCGCAGCCGGCAATCGGGAATTCTACGCGGATTCAAGCGGTCCCCCCTCTGATTGCGACGCAGAATTTCGCGCAAAACGCGGGGGCCCGTCCCGATCATGGACCGCCGCGCCCGCCGTCCGGGCCGCAAATCGCCGGGTTTCGGCACTCCAGCCTCGAAATCGAGTTGACTTGCGGGTGCTATTTTTGAGCTTTTGATTCCTTAGCTTGATGGCTTCCTAGCTCAATGGTAGAGCAGCTGACTCTTAATCAGTAGGTTCGGGGTTCGAGTCCCCGGGGAGCCACCATCCTTGTCTGCGTTTTTTCCCAGTCAAAACTTTGGAACCTCCCCTCCGGATTCCCGGGCCGGCGTAGCTCAATGGTAGAGCACGTGTTTTGTAAACACGCGGTTGCGGGTTCGAATCCCATCGCCGGCTCCACTTTTGCCAAACTTCCCACTGCCTGGTGGTGTAATGGTAGCACAAACGACTCTGACTCGTTTTGTCTAGGTTCGAGTCCTAGCCGGGCAGCCAATTATTTAAAATGGATTAATTCGGTGAATCCCGAAGGGATTGGTTTTGAATCAGGGTTATGCCGACTATAAGTTGCGACCCCATTCGGCGTATGCTCTCGACGTAAAATCGTTCAAACAAATTCCCAAAACGTGCTATTGCAGCCAACCTGAGACAGGATTTATTTTACCGCATGACAAATGTGGGTTGACACCCTAGTTACGTTGAACACTGATCCGATTTCCCTGGATTTACCCACCCCTAATTCAAGCCCTTTGTTACCCAAAGCCCGCATTAATTTTGCCGTGATTTCACGTAAGGCCGTGCGGCACGGTTCCTGCAGAGCCCGCCCCCTTGGAATATAACCACGATAAGGAAACCCAAACTCTTGTTCCCGGAAGCCTCGAACCAAAATCTCAACCCGTAGCCCAGCTCTTTCCCAACCATGATCACCCATAGCCTAGCCTTCGTTGTTCTTCTGAATAAAACGCCAATGGAGTTGTTCGCCGCCGGCGGCGTCATCATGTGGCCCATCCTTCTCCTAGCGACGGTCGGCCTGACCGTGATCGTGGAGCGCCTCCTTTTCATGATCCGGGAGAATGGCCAGCGCGAGCCCGAGGTCGTCTCGAAGATGCTCGAGTGCGTTGAGAAGAACGACATCGCGGGGGCACTGGCCCTCGGCAAGAAGAGCAATGACACGGTGGCCAGGATCGTGGTTTACAGCTTGAGCCACATGGACTCCCTCTCGAACGCGTTCTTCCGCGCCTCCGGCCAGGAACTCGCGCGCTACCAGCAGGGAACGGCAACCCTCGACACCTGCATCACCGCTGCGCCGCTGCTCGGGCTCCTCGGTACGGTCACCGGGATGATGAGGACCTTCGGCGCCCTGGGCTCCGCGGGAAGCGACATCGGGGCGGCTGCCGGAACGATCACCGGCGGTGTTGCCGAGGCCCTCATCGCCACGATGTGCGGACTGGGAATCGCCGTAACCTGCCTCTTCCCCTACAACATCCTGAATGCACGTACGGACCAGGCGAAGCAGGAAATCGCGGACGCCTCCCATGCGCTCGAGATCCTGATCAAGAAGAACGAGGTAAACTCTCACTGAGCCGGCCTCGACTCGCTCTACCATGGCCGGATCAAGTTCACGACAAAGCGGAGGGAAGAAGAAGGCGCGCATCGAGATCATACCCCTGATCGATGTCATTTTCTTCCTGCTCGCCACGTTCGTGCTTTTCACGCTTTCGCTGAACAAATCCGAGGGTCTGCGCGTCGTTCTCCCGGAATCGGAGACGGGCGTGCCCCGCGATCCCGCGGGAACCGCCACGATCACGGTGACCCAGGAGGGGACGATGGCGTGGGACAAGGATCCCGTCACCCTCGAAGAATTCCTCGTCAGGCTGAAGACGTTCCATGTTGAACACCCGGATGACGCCAGGGTGCTCATCAACGCGGACGCAGACGCCTCCTACTCCACCGTCATCTACGCCCTCGACGAGGTCCGCAAGGCCCAGATCCAGAAGGTGCTGATCGAGACCCGGGCCGCGAAGCCTAGCACTTAAGAACAACCACAACGCTTTTAGATACCCACAACCCATATGGCAGGCGGAAGTCCCAGAGGAGACGGTGACAAGAAGAAGGCGCGCATCGAGATCATACCCCTGATCGATGTGATCTTCTTCCTGCTCGCCACGTTCGTGCTTTTCACGCTGTCGCTGAGCAGGATTCAATCCCTGCCGGTGCAGCTGCCCGTGGCGTCCCCTTCGACGCCGCAGCAGAAGGACGACGACATGGTCACGCTGCAGGTGTCCGACACGGGCACCTACTACTGGAACAAGGAGCCCATTGGGGCGAGCGAGCTTGAGCCGCGCCTTCACTCCTACAAGAGCCAGGTCTCCGTGCCGAGGATCCTGATCGCCGGCGACAACAAGGCCCACTTCGGGCCGGCGGTCTACGCCCTGGACCAGGTCCGCAAGGCGGGCATCGAGCAGGTATCGATCGAAACGCGCGTGCGCGACACCGGAAAATAAACGCCGCACGAACCCAACAAGACCCATGCGCCGCGACCTTATAATTGGATTCATCTTCACGGTCACCCTGGAATTCCTGGTGGCCTGGGGCGGGGACATCACCCATTTCAAACCAAAGCCGAAGATCAAGGAGGACGAACCGAAGATCGAGATCGTGATGCCGAAGATCGAGCCCGACGAGCCCGAGGTCGTAGAGGACCAGCCGCCCGTGCCCCAGGACATCGCGCCCCCGATGCAGAACGACGTCCCCCAGGTCATCACGCCCGACTCGTTCGTCCAGCAGATCGAGCCCCCGCCGCCCGACCTCTCCGCAATTTCAAAGAACATCGTCAAGATTCCCGAGACCCGCACGGGCCTGAGCGGGATCGAGGTCTTCGATATCTCCAAGCTCGACCAGCAGCCGGTGGCCAAGTTCCAGGCCCGCCCCCAGTTCCCCTTTGAAATGAGGCGCGCCGGCATCTCGGGAGAGGTCCTGGTCGACTTCATCGTCGACACGAACGGCGACGTCCGGAACGCGTTCGCGTTCCACTCCTCGCAGCGCGAGTTCGAGGCCAACGCCGTCCAGGCCGTCAGCAAATGGAAATTCCGGCCCGGCCGCAAAAACGGCCACGCGGTGTTCACGCACATGCAGGTGCCGATCGTATTTACACTCAACGAGGACAACTAACCGTGCCTTCGATTTTACAACGTCCAGCAATTTTAGGGCTTGGCCTCGCGGCCGCAGCATTCGTTTTCGCGGTTCCCAGCCGGCTCTGCGCCGACGACGAGAGCCAAAGCGAGGCGCCGCAACTCTCCGATGCGACGGGTGACGGGCTGGCCAAGCTCGAGCCCCTGATCAAGGACAAGGACTGGTCAGGCGCCATCAAGCTCGTGGACGGCCTCCTTGAACAGGCGACGCCCGAGAGCTACGACCAGGCGTGGCTGAACGAGACCGAGGCGCAGATTTTCACCCAGAAGGGCGATTATCCGTCGGCCATTAAGCCGCTCGAGACCTCCCTCGCCGTCGCCGACAGGCACCACTATTTCCAGGCCAAGCAGGAAGCGGACATGCTCTACTTCCTTTCCCAGCTTTATTCGATGCAGGCCGAGGCGGCGAAGACCGACCACGAGCTCCAGAACGAAGCCTACGAGAAGGCCATCAGCACCATCGAGCGCTGGTTTGTCGTCAGCGGCAAGCCGACCGAGGACATCTCGATGTACTATGCGCAGCTGCTCTATGCGCAGGCGGTCGCCAAGGATCCCGCCCATGCCGACATGGCTTTGGTCCACAAGGCCCGCGAGCAGATCGAAAAGACGCTTCTGATGTCCGTGCACCCGAAGGACAGCGTCTACGTCTTCCTTCTGGCAACCCTCCAGCAGGAGGTTGATTACAAGCGGGCGGCGGAGGTGCTCGAGCTCCTCCTGTCCAGGAACCCAAACAGCAAGACCTACTGGATGGACCTGAACATGTTCTACATGGCCATGGCACAGGATCCGAAGGACAAGGATCCCCGGATGATCCGCCGCTATGACATCCGTGCGATAAACACGATTGAACGGGCCCAGGCGCTCGGGTTCATGAAGGCGCCGAGGGACAACTACACCCTCTTCACCCTCTATTACAATATCGGCGAGTTCGGGATCGCCTCCGACCTCCTGTACAACGGACTTGAGTCCGGGTCGATCGACTCGACGATGGACAACTGGCTCCTCCTTTCGGCGTCCTACCAGCAGATCAATCAGGACTTCAAGGCGATCGAGGTGCTCGAGGAGGCCTCCAAGCGTTTCCCGACCAACGGGGAGCTCGAATTCAAGATCGGCCAGCTCTACCAGGGGGTCGACAACAACCAGAAGGCCTTCGAGCACTACAAGGCCGCGGTGGAAAAGGGGCACCTCCTCAAGGCCCAGCCCGTCTACGTCTTTCTGGCCTATGTGGCCTACGAGCTCGGCAATCTGGACGACGCAAAGCTCGCCATCGAAAAGGCCGTCAAGATGACGCCCGAAGACAAGCAGGTGCTGGGCCTGGAGGGCGCGATCGACGAGGGTATCAAGGAAAGGGACGCCAAGAAGGCTCCCGCCCCCGCCCCGACAGCCGACGACAAGCTCTAACCCTTTCCGGCATAAACATGAAGAAAACCAAAATCTATTTAATAGTCCCGCTCATCGTACTCGGCATCTTCTACGGCTATTACTGGAATTTCAGCTCCCAGTATGAGGCCAAGCAGGCCCTGGTGCTCCAGGCCGAGAAGGAGCGCAGGCTAGAGAAGCTCAAGGCCGAGGCCCTTGCACGCGAAGCCGCGATCAAGGACGCCATCGACGCGCAGAAGGTGCGCAAGGCCGAGCGCCTGGCCCGTGAGGAGAAGGACCGCCAGCAGAAGGAGGCGCGAGAGAACGCCCGCCTTGAGGAGGAAAAGGCCGACAAGGATTCGCAGGCGCTCCAACGGCAGGCCGAGAGGCTTGAAAAGGACGTCGCCCAGGCCAAGGAGGAGATCGCCAAGATCGAGACCGAGCAGAAGCGCTCCACCGAGGAACTCGCCTTCCTGAAGGACTACACCGCTGCTGCGGTGGCCAACCAGGCCAAGCTCTCCGACGTCATGTCGAAGATCGCCGCCGCCGATGCCGCCGCCGCTAAGAACGCCGCCCTCGCCGCAGCCGCGGCGCTGGCGAAGCACTAAACCTCTTCAATAAAGGCACCCACACATGAAAAAATGGCTCTACGTGCTCTTTCCCACAGCGCTGCTGGGGATCTTCCTTTTCTATTACTTCGCCAGCAGGGCTGAAACCCTCGCCCGCGAGACGGCCCACCGCGAGCAGGTCGCCCGCGAGACGGCCGAGGCCAACCAGAAGAAGGCGATCGCCGAGGCCAAGGCCCGCGAGGACGCCGAGAAGCGCAACGCCGAGCGCGCGGCCGAAGAGGCAAAGACGGCCAAGGAAAAGGAAGACAAGTACAATGCCGAGATGGCTCGGATCAAGGCCGACACGGACAAGGCGAACGCAAGCGCAGCGGGCTACTCTAAGCAGGTTTCAGATCTCACGATCGAGCTCGAGAACCTCCACCGCCAGAAGGATACCCTCACCCGCGACGCCTTCGAACTCTCCAAGAAGATCGAGCTGGCCGAGGTCGCCCGCCAGAATGCGGAGATGGAAATCCAGCGCTATACCGAGATGTTGGCCAATCGCGCGGACCAGAGCGTGTTGACGAAGATGCCGCCCCCGCCCCCGCCGAAGGACAATAGCTGAGACCGGGTTTCCGGCCCCTTTAAAGGCCCGCGTCCGCATGGCGGACGCGGGCTTTTTGTTGCCCTGATCTCCCCGGGCCATCCTCCCCGGCAAGGGAGAATGGCCCCTTTCCTGGGGCCGTCCCCGCGCCCTCGCGATGGATCCCCTACCGGGGCATCCCCGCGGGGCCCGCAGGAGGCACCCGGGGCCGTGCCTTGAAGACGACGAAGTAGTCGTTCGAATCTATCCGGACATAACGGCCTTCGAGGTCGCGCAGGAAGCCCCGGTAGGATTCCTCGGGGATCATTCGGAAGCTCGGGATGGACCAGCCGAAGTCCCAATACTGGTTCTTGACGAAAAGGACGACGACCTCCGGCGATCCGGAGGCCACCGCGTCCCGGAGCTCCCTAAAGGGAAGGATGTGCCGGGCCCGCGACGTGACCGGGTCCATTTCGCCGGTGACGCCGAATTTCCCCATTTCAAGCCGCGGAAAGAGGCGCCGGCCGGCGGCGAGGGGGATTTCGGGCATGCTGGTGAGGACCGTGTCCGTCTCCCGGGTCGCGCTCCTCACGACCCGGGCGGTCCGATCGATCGCGTCAAGATAGCCGGGCATCAGCCAATTGTAGCCGTAGGCGAGGCCGTATCCGATGAGGAGGGCCCCTGCGCCGATCGGCAGGAAGGCCGCCATCCGGGCCCGGAGGCCGTCCCCGAGGGAAGCAAGCGGCGCCTGCGTTCGCGAAAGGAGAAGCCCAAAGCCGGTGAGGACGACCGGCATTGAGGGTGTCGCATATTCGGCATAGACCCCGGACAGGAGGACCGGCAGGATCCACCCAACCGCGCCGGCCGCCAGAATCCATCCGCCGGCCTGAAAGGCCGTGTTCCCCGGGGTTGCGCCGCCTGCGCCCTGCCTTAGGGCCCTGAATAGGGCGCGGCCCACGAGGGCGATCCCGGCAAGGCCGAATGCGGCCGGGGCGGGCGCCACGCGGCACGACTCGACGAGGAGCCCGATCCGGCTCGGGCGCGACAGCTCGCTCACCATGTTCAGGTGGTGGTAGATCCAGGTCCAGTAGACGGCGTTGCGCGGATCGAGGGCGTAGAACGGCCCGATTAGGACAAGCGAGAAGAGGACGGGGATTGCGAGGAGGAGCGCCTTCGATATGCGGCCGCGGTCGAGGACCGCGAAACCCGCCCAGAGCAGCACCGCAGAGGGCGCCGCCGTGAGGCGGCAGCCGACCGAAAGGACGCAGAGGGCCGAGAGGGCGCAGAGCAGCAGGTACGGGCGGAGTCGCCCCTCGGGGGCGCGGGCCCACGGGGTCTGGCGGAGGTAGACGCAGGCCGACGCTCCAATCATCAGCAGTCCGACGATCCCGTAGGTCTTTCCGCTCGTGCTCAGGAAGACGAGCGGCTTGCAGAGGCACCAGGAGAGAACCAGGAGCACCCGCCAGGCGGTCGGCACCGAGGCGGAGGCCCAGAGGAGGGCCGCCAGGGCGACGGCAAGCGTGCCCCATGCCACGTTGAGCCAGCGCTCCTGCCTCACCCCGTAGCCGACCGCAGAGAAAACGGCCCCCTGGATGTACGGCAGGAGGGGGGTCTGGGTGTACGCGAAATCGCGGTACGGCACGCGGCCGTGCATGACGGCGTAGGAGGCGTAGGCATAGAATCCCTCGTCCGCGTTCGGTTCCCCGCGCTCCGCGTAGAGGGCGCCGCAGGCAAAGTAGGCGCAGGCGGACAGGAGGGCCGCCGTGAGGAGCGCGGGAATTGCGAACGGGCGTGTCATCACGCGTTTCCCCCGCCAGGCCGCCCCGCCGCGCCGCGCACGATGGAGCCGCCTTGGTGATTCAACCGCATGGAGCTTGTGGCAATTGGGGTGGGCGTGGTTGCTGGCGCAAGGCACTCAAACCGGCGGATTACCGGGAGGCAAGGAGTCCCGCTACGGCCGGGAGCCCTCTTTTCCCCATCCGCGGAGGAACCCTCCGGGCCCCGCCGCGGACGGCTACTCCACCCAGCACGCCGGCTCGGGAGACGTTATATACAGATCTTATCGCGCCTATACGAATCCCCCGCATTCGAGGATCCGCCACGGGGGGCCGAGTCAGACTCGGAGGAGAAACCCCTGAAAGAGACCGGACCCATTGATTATAGGCTTCCTATAGCTCCCTCCGGAGCCATTAATTTTACGCAGACTATATACAGCCGCTGCACGGCACCCGCGGACCCATGATTCCCGCGCGCCGGGACGCCTGTGGCCCCTTTTCGCAGACGAGATCAATCAATCCCAAAATGGACGCACCCTCCCAAGGAATCGTTTCGTCAATCATCAGCCGCTGCTCAAGGGCCGCCGACATCGGCGATGGGCACCTGAGCGGGGGCAAGCGCTGGACGCTCTGGGCGTGCGCCCTCCTGGCCGGGCTGTTTCTCTGGATCGGCCTCTTCATCCCGGTTCATGAGCTCGCGCATGCCTTGGTGGCCCGCGCATTCGGACTGCCCGTGATCGCCGTCCATCTGCCGAGGATGCTCGGGATTCATCCGTTCAGCGCGTTTGGGATCCGGTGGGCGCCGGCCGCAAAGGGCGACCCCTGCATCGTCATCGACTGGGGATCGTCGGGATCGGGCCCCCATTCGTTTCCGGCCATCCTGACGTACCTGGCGGGTCCGCTTTCCCTTCTCGTTCTGGGGTTCCTTTTCTTCTCGGCATTCCGGGACCGCCGGACGGGGCTGCCCTTTGTGGTGGCCCTGTGCCTGGTCCTGGGTCTCGGGCTCATGGGCTCGGCGGCCTGGGATCTCTATCCGCGAGCCCCCGTGGGGGAGACCGCATCCAGCGACGGCTATAAGATCGTCGAGGCCGCAAAATACCAGGTTCGCCGGCTTGAGGCGGGATTCTGAGTTTCGGGGAGCTGCGGGCGGGAACGGCGCTCGGCTCTCGGGCATGCCGCCGGCCCCTTGGAAGGGAGCGACCCTCCTGCACCGAGGCTCTCCGAAAGCGCGGTTCATAGGTCGTTATTTGCCGGCACACGCGGTCGGCGACGGTCTGAAGGGGGAATACCGGTTAACCCGGGGATCCCGGATTTTTTCGATCGCCCGCCCAAGGGGACTCGCCGTTCCCTTTCCGCTTGCGACGACCCTCTCCAGCGGCGACTGCGGAGCTTCAGCGATCGCGTCGGCGCGTGGCTTGGCCTGGTAGAGCGCTACGTTCGGGAAGTAGAGCAGGGTTGTTGACCATCAACGCCTTGCAATGATGAGCGTGAAATCATATGATTTTTTTTGTGAAATTCAAATGAGGATAAGAATCCGTGTTTTGAGCTGCGTTTTCGATTGATCTTATCCCGGAGGATATACACCGTATATCCATGAAGGCACTGACCAAATCACGCAAAGCGAAGCGTGTTGCACCTACGCTGGCTTCTGGGGTCGCACCCATGGGCAAGGTATTTAAGTCAGGCAATTCGGCAGCACTGCGTCTCCCCGCTGGACTCGGTGTCTCTATCGGAAAATCCTTCGTCCTGACCTCCACACCGTCCGGCTTTGTGGCCACCGACCCGGGCGATCTCGCTAGGCGTCGCAAAGCGCTCGCCGCCCTCTACGGGTCGGCCCCCGATTTTCCCCTTCGCGAGTCGTGATCATATTAAGCCATGGTCTACCTGCCCGACACGAACGCTTTTTCTCGATTCTTTCGTGGGAGCAAGGAGAACGAGTCTCTTCGCGACCGGATGATTGCGGAGCTCCCGTTTTGCCGGATTTCTGCAATTGTTCTTAGTGAACTGGAATTCGGTGCGTCGAAGTCCGGAGTACCAGCCCATCGCGAACGGGTGGTTCGTCTTCGCTCGATGATTCCTGACGTGGCCCCCTTCGATGCCGACTCAGCCTCTTATGCCGGCAATGTAAGGGCCTATCTTGCGAATCTTAAGCCGAACGCCCAACCCATCGGCCATTACGATGCCCTGCTCGCAGGCCAGGCCCTGGCTCTCGGCGCATGCGTGGTGACGGATAATATGGGTGAATTTCGCCGTGTGCCGGGACTCATTGTCGAAAATTGGTAGCGGCAAGGCCAAGCGCCTGCCGCAATCTTTCGGCGAGAGTTCATCAGGAGAGTCGGCGCGGGACCTGTTTCCCCGTGCCTTGACATTAAAAACGCAGTTATAACTCGGGTAATAATCACCTATGACCCACGCCCTCAAACTTCGTCCCTTCGGCAGTTCCGTCGGCGTCATCATACCGAAGGAAATTCTCGGAAGCCTGAACGCAGCGGAAGGGGACACAGTCTATCTCACCCAGAGCCAGGACGGCCACAGAGTTGTGGCACACGATCCAAACTTCGCCTAGGCGATGGAGATCTACAAGGACGTTGCAAAGGACTACCGCAACGCGCTGAAGGAACTGGCAAAGTGAAGTTGCCCGTTTGGCTGAGCCGGACAGAGGTCTTGGCCTTCCACGAGGAGCAGCTCCGCGAGCACGGAGGCCTGGCAGGTGTTCGCGATGAGTATGCGCTCGAGGGCGCGCTTGCCCGTCCTTCGAATCTTTTCCATTACGAGAAACCAAACCTCGCTGCGTTGGCAGCCGTCTACGCGCATGGGATCGCAAAGAACCATCCCTTCAGCGATAGCAACAAGCGTACGGCCTTTGTCTGCGCAGCCGTCTTCCACGGATTGAGCGGCGTTAGGCTCACGTTTTCTGAGCCAAAGGCGGTTGAAATGACGCTGTCTCTGGCCGCCGGAAACATGAGCCAAGAGGACGTGGCGCAGCTCATCCGCGAGAACTCGGGCCCCCGTCGCAAATCCAAAGGCTAGGCGCAATACGGGTCAAGGAACTGCGCTTCATGCCCATTTCTGCTTGCAACCCGCGCTCACACTGAGCCCGCCGATCGCTCACGCGAGCAAGTCGGAGCGTGCTTAGCCTGGTAGAGCGCTACGTTCGGGACATAGAGCATCGTCCTTAGCTATCAACGTCTTACTACGCTCACTGTGAAATCACACGATTTTATCTGTGAAATTGACGGCCGATATTCCCTGCGCCCTTGACGACGCGACATGTAATACATAGTTTTACTTTATGCTCAAAACCATATCAAAAGTCGGCAACTCCCAGGGTATCATTTTCGATACCGCCCTAATGGAGCTCGCCCACCTGCGAACCGGCGACGAGGTAAACGTCGAGGTTCACGAAGGTGGAACCATCACCATCACTCCCCTCCGCAAGGAGCCTTCACGTGAGGATATTTCTAAAGCCATCAAGGGAACGATGAAGGACTATGCGCGCACGATGCGGCGACTGGCATGAGCAAGAGGTCCGATAACCCATTTTGCCATCTAACGGTCGAGGTTGTGCAAGAGATTCACGCCGAGGCCATCGGCCAGTTCGGTGGTTCAGCTGGGATTCGCGAAATGGCGTTGCTTGAATCCGCCGTCGCCGCGCCCCAGGCAAGCTTCGGTGGCGAGTCCGTTTACACAGACTCAGCCGAAGTTGCCGCCGCATATCTTTTTTTCCTTTGCCGCAACCACCCTTTCGTGGACGGAAACAAGAGGGCAGCCTTGGGCTCCTGCATTATTTTTCTGCGCTTGAACGGAGTCGAACCTCAGCCGGACAGCCAGGCATGGGAGGACCTAACGCTCGACGTTGCCGCCTCAAGAATAGACCGAGAACAAGCCACCACGCGGCTTCGCGCGCTGCTTCCTGTTTAGATTGGCGCGGCGACAGACCGATGATCGTGTTCATTAATTCCCGGTGACGGCACTGATTTCACCGACAACCGGCTGCATAAAGAGCGCCAGGTTTGCTTCAATGATTGTTGGCACGCGACTGACAGGTCCGTTGGCTTTTCCATGACCGCTGCGGGCGACGCGGGATATCCTCCCACGCTGTTGGCAAAAGGTGCGCCTTGACGTCCAAAAACCCCAGATCGTAGTCCGCAAGTGCCCATGTTCGCGAACGATGCGTTCGGGGTCGCCGGAGCCATCCAGGGCCGCCACGCCCTTTTCGCACGCCTGGAACAGGGTCCATGCGGAAGCGATACGTGTTTTCATGATAAGCGCTCCGCATCGGAATTCCGTGCGGCCACTCTGACTGACAAAGGAAATGATTGGGCATCGTTAAGGCCGATGCCCACCGTCATTGACGGGAATCGGCCCTAATGCCTCTTAGCGCTCATATCCATGTGCCACAGGTTGAGCGCCCGCGCTATTCCTTCAAACTGAAACGTTGGCCGCATGCCTAGAATCCACACTTTCCCTTAGAAACCCCCTGCATTCGTCCTTCCTGCTTGAATGACCACGACCTCCTTTTCTGCTTGCGACCCCCACTTCCAACAGCGACTCTGGCCCTTCTGCGAGCAAGTCGGGGCGTAGCTTAGCCTGGTAGAGCGCTACGTTCGGGACGTAGAGGTCGTCAGTTCGAATCTGACCGCCCCGACCAATTTCAACGCCGGTCTGCCCGGCGCCCCGACGGGCCGCCGCGGCGCAAACCGGTCCAACCGAATATTTTGACGGCGCGCATCCAGGGGTCAGGATGACCCCCGATGCTTGCTACCCGAGCCCTTGCGACGCTGGCCGCCTACACCCCTCCCCCTCCCGACCGGACGGACATGCTGAAGGAGGCCCTGGCGGCCGGCGCGGTTGTCGCGGTCGTTTTTATTGCCGTCGCCCTGGCCCTTGCGGTCATTTCCCGAAGGCGCCGGCCCGCGGAGGGCCGTGCGTCCGGCCATTCGGCCCCGGAGGGGTCCGCGCCTGGGCACCTCCTAACGGAGCAAGAGAGAGCCGCGGAGGATGCCCGCGTGGAGAAGGAACTCCATGCCCGAGCGCTTGACCGAAAGATAACGCTCGGACGCGAGGTGGACGACGGGATCCTTGAGTCGCTCACCTCGGTCGCCGCAACCCTGGAATCGAAGCGCGTGATGATCTACACCGATCCCCACGGCTATGAACAGCTGGTCGGCCAGGGGGTCGCCTCGCTCAACCGTGCCATCCGCAACCTTCGGGCGTGCATCGTGGGTCCGGAATCGAAGGTCGTGCGCACCGCCGAGTTTACGGGCGCCCTGGAACGCCGGCTGGCCGACCTGAAGGCCGAGCACGGGGCCCAGTTCGACCTGCTGATCGATGAGGACGCGGTCGCCGTCCTGGGCGCAGGGCACCTCGACGGGCTGCTGGAGATTGCCTGCGAGGCCGTGGGCAATGCGCTTCTTCACGGGAGGTCGAAGATCGTGTCCCTCAGGCTTCGCAGGGACG
>Ga0181525_10001749_pt1 | contig 18278 bp, 15 predicted proteins | sample PEATcosm2014_Bin_48_FD_121100 | JGI IMG/M metagenome (GOLD analysis project Ga0181525, IMG submission 121100) | Peatland microbial communities from MTU Mesocosm Facility, Houghton, MI, USA - PEATcosm2014_Bin06_10_metaG | ecosystem: Environmental > Terrestrial > Soil > Wetlands > Peat | place...
GCGGCGAGGAATGCCCGGGTCCCGGCGTCGGCGTAGTGGCTGAGGCTGGCGCGGTCGGGCAGTTCGGTGTCGCCGCCGAGCATCACCCGGTTCACCGGGGTGGACATGACGAGCCAGTTGAAGTGCTCGGCGGCCGTCTGCGGGTCGTCTGCCTGCAGGGCCCCGCGCGCTGCGAGGTGCTGGAAGGCGGTGGCCAGCGCGGCGATGGTGCGTCCGGGACCGCGCTCGTAGAACAGGCGGCCCAGGTCCGGGAAGCGGCCCGCTTCGGCGATCACCAGGCGGCGCAGCTGCATGACTCGCGGCTGGATCACCTGGGCGAGCAGCGCGTGCGCCAGGTCCCGCAGGTCCGCCTCCAGGTCACTGCTGTCGCGCAGGCTGGCCACCTGCTGGGCGACGGGGTCGGCGACCTCGGCCACGGTGTCGGCGACGATCTCGCGGAACAGGCTCCGCTTGTCGGCGAACTGCTTGTAGACGGTCTGCTTCGATACCGCCGCCGCCGCCGCGATCTGGTCCATGCTGGTGGCCTGGTAACCGTCGCGCAGGAACAGCGTCGTGGCCGCGTCCAGGATCGCCCGGCGCTTGCGCGCCGTCCGGGTGTCCCCGTCACGGCGGGTGCCGGCTGCGGCTGTGCGTGTCTGGGCCATGGCAATCATAGTACTAGACAGTCCAGTTTCCATGAAGTAGGGTACTGGACAGTCCAGTTTACTTATGCCCGCCGGGCCCCCGGCCCGGCGCAACCCAGGAGGACGGGGATGCGGGAACTCACCGCGGACATGTTCGTGTCGCTGGACGGCTTCGCCGCCGGGGCCGACGGCGGCCAGTCCTGGACATTCGGCTACTTCGGCCCGCAGTTCGCCGGCTACGCGCAGCGGGTCCTGGCCGAGCCGCAGATCATGATCATGGGCCGGGTCAGCTACGAAATCATGGCGCGGGCCTGGCCATCCTCGCCCGGCCCGCTCGCCGGGCCGATGAACAGCCACCCCAAGCTGGTATTCTCCGCCACCCTGGCCGGGCCGCTCGCCTGGAACAACGCCCAGCTGGCCACGAACGGGCCAGTCGAGGAGGTCAGCGCGCTCAAGGGCCAGCCCGGTGACCCGCTGCGCACCATCGGCAGCATCACCCTGGTCCGCCACCTGATGGCAGCGGGCCTGGTCGACCGGCTCCGCCTGGTGGTGTTCCCGCACGTGCTCGGGCAGGCCGGCCAGGAGCCGGTCTTCGCCGGCTACCCCGAGACCAGCCTTGACCTGATCAGCACCACCGTCCTGGACTCCCGCCTGGTGGTCTGTGAGTACCGGCCGAAGACGCCTGCCTGACGCTCCCGGCGCGGGCGAGAAGCACTCGTGCCGATGTTGCCTGGTCCCCGGATTCGTTGCTCACGCTAAGGGAACTTAGGCGAATCCCGCTGTTGGCTGCAACGGTGAGGGGGACGGGAACCACGGTTCGTTCGGCTAAATAAAAAATTAGGGCGGGATGCGGGAGCGGTCGGTCAGCGGCGGAACGGGTGGCCGGCGGGTGCTCGCGCCGCGCTGGCGGCGCCGGATTCCCGGCCGCCAAAGGAGTTACCCCAGGTCACAGCGTCGTGACCGGTGACGGCCGGAGAAAGTCGGGCGGGCGATGTTATCTGGGCTCGGATAGGGGCAGTTCAGGCAGGCATGAACAGGCAGCCCGGCAATCAGGTAATCCGCCCCGCGCGGGTCCGTGCCGTCCCGGTCGGGGGCTGCGCGGCCCGGCGGCGGGTCACGGGGCAGGTGGCCGGCTGATGCCGTGGGAAGACAAAAACGCGAGCGAGGGCGCCAGGCGCAACCGGCGAATCCGCGGCTACGGCACGTGGGGAGAGCAGACCCGCCGGCTGCACCGGTTTCAGCAGCAGAAGTACCGCCGGGAGCATGCCGGCGGCAGTTGGCAGAACACCAGCGAGAGCCTGGACATCAGGGAGAACAGGCGAATCCGCGGTCACGGCACCTGGTCAGCGCAGAGCCGGCGCCTGGACAGGGAAGTTCGCCGCCGCGGACACGGTCAGCGGCGCAGTGTGACGCTAGGTAAGGGCGGCTCGGCGGTGTCCGTCGGCGCCTTGATCCTCGGCGTGGTGCTGCTGATGGCTCCGGGCACGCGCGGAGCCGGGGTGATCATGCTGGTGCTGGTGGGGCTGTTCCTGTGGGTGGTCGCCGGGCGAAAGCGGGCCTGACGCGGACTTCCGCTGGACCCGTTGTGACGTTGGCGATGCCGGGGTGATCTGCTTCCGCCCGAGGCGCGGCTGGTGAACACTGGTCCGGTGGCGGACACGGCGGAGAGGTGCCGGGAGTTTGCCCGGGAGGCGCACGGGCGGAGCGCGGCCTACGAGGCGCTGGCCGAGGCGGTCGCCGGGGCGGTCGCGGCGGCGCGGCGGGATCCGCCGACGGTGGCCCGCGGTGACCTGAACACGGACCTGCCCGAACTGGCCGCCCGGGCGCCGGCCGGGGCCACGCTGGTGGTCTACCACTCCGCGGTGCTCGCCTACGTGGCGGCGGAGGACCGGGCGCGGTTCGCGGACACGGTCCGCGGGCTGGGGGCGGTGTGGCTGTCCAACGAGGGGCCGGGGGTGGTGCCTGGAGTGACGGTGCCCACCCGTGAGGGGGCGCCGTTCGTGCTGATCCGGGACGGCCGCACGCCGCTAGCCCTCACCGACCCGCACGGGACCTGGCTGGACTGGCTCGAGTAGGGCCATCTGCGGTCCGCTGGGCTGAGCCTGGGAGGGCTGCTTCCTGGCGGCGCTGGCGGCGAAACGGATGGGGCCGTGGTGGCCGAGGATGACGGCGCCTATGCCGAAGACGGTCCAGGCGAGGAGGACGGTGAGGTGCCCCGCGGCGCCGTGGCCGTGGAAGTAGGCGGTGCTGCGCAGGAGGTTCGCGCCGGCGCCCGGAGGCAGCCACTGCCCGATGTGGTCGACGGCCGTGGGCAGCAGCTGGGGCGCCGAGGTGACGCCGGAGAACGGATTGCCGATGAAGATCATCGTCGCCGCGCCCAGCCCGAGGCCAAGCGAGCCGACCAGGGCGATCAGGCCCGCGGTGGTGGCGCCGATGGCGAGCAGGGTGAGGGACATGGCGGCCCAGGTCGCGACGTGCTCGCCCGGCAGCGCGCCGAGGAAGCCCTGAGCGATCAGGTAGCTGCCCAGGCCGGCGGCGGCGGAGACGACGACGAGGGCGCGGATCTGGCGCCAGGCGGGGCGGAACGCGAGCAGCAGGCCGATGACCGCCGCCATCACGACGCCGCAGATGGTCATCGGCAGCAGCGCGGAGCTCAGCACAAGACCGCGCGGGTCGCCGGCCGAGGTGGGCACGACGTCGACATCCCGCACCTGGACACGTGCGCCAGTCGCCTGCTCCGCGTTCGCGAGCTTCCCGCCCACGGTGGTCAGCAGCTGGGCGACGGTGGGGCTGGCCGCACTGGCCTCAAGCACGGTGATCCGCTGCCCGTTTCCGGTGATGACGAAGGCGCCGTAGACGCTCCGGTCCTCGATCGCCGTCCGGGCCGCCGACTCGCTGGGGTAATGCTGGATGTCGAAGGCGCCTGGTTCGGCGCGGGCGAGGCCTTGTATGGCGTGCTGGCTGGCGGGGCCGGCGCCCACGATGCCTACCGGCAGGTCGCGCGGCGCGATGCGCGCGGCGGGCCAGGCGAAGGCCAGCACGGCCAGCACGATCAGCAGCGGAAGCACGAGCGAGATGATGAGCAGCTGCCGCCAGGGCGGGTGGGCGGCCAGTGGGTTCGGCATGGCTTCAACGTCTCCGTTATGGGGAACGATCGTTCTCTTTTCTTCTTCCCCTAGCTTGCGGCATCTTCTTGCAGAAAGCAAGACGAACGCTCGTTTTCTTATATGATGGGTGCATGCCAAAGGTCAGCCAGCAGTACCGGGACGCCCGTCGTGATCAGATCCTGACCGCGGCACGACGCTGCTTCCTGCGCGATGGCTTTCACGCGACGTCCATGCAGGACCTGTTCGCCGAGGCGGGGCTCTCCTCCGGCGCGGTCTACCGGTACTTCACCAGCAAGGACGACATGATCATCGCCATCGCCGAGGAGAACATGCTGGGCATCGTGGACATGGTCCACGATGTCGCCACCCGGCAGCCGGACCGGCCGATGGGGGCGGTGCTTGCCGACATCCTGGAGATGGTGCGCGCCCGGCATGAGCAGGGCGGCCTTGGCAGCATTGCCGTGCTGGTGTGGTCCGAGGCGCTGCGCAACCCCGCCATGGCAGGGCGGCTCGCCGAGATGCTCGGACGGGTCCGGGGCGACCTTTCCGAGGTGGTCCGGGAGCATCAGGGCGCCGGGGACCTGCCCGCGGACGTTCCGGCCGACGCGCTGGCCGCCGCGCTCATGTCCGTCGTGCCCGGCTACATCATGCAGCTGGCGGTCCTCGGCCCGGCGACCGTCGAGGGCGTTCCTGATGCGGTACGGGAGCTATGGCCGCGTTCGGCCGTGTGATCGGCCGTGTGATCGGCCGTGTGATCGGCCGTGTGATCGGCCGTCAGCGGGTGAGGTGGGCGGCGAGGAAGGCTAGCGACGGGGGTTCTTGGGCTAGGAAGAACGGGTTGGTGTGACAGCCGGGGGCTGTGTGCACGACGGCTCCCGGAGGAAGTGCCTTGGCGAGGATCTGGACGCCCGGGTAGAAGGGATCGTCGGTGCCGCCGGCGACCCGGACGGGGTGGCGGGCCAGGGCGGCGGCGTGCGTGACGGCGTCGTTGGCGGCGAACGCGGCCGCCGAGGCGTAGGCGGTGGGGTTGGCCGCCCTGGCCTGCGGGTAGCTGGTCCAGATGGCGGGGCTGATCGCCGCCACCGCGTCGATGAGATCCGGGTATTTCTCGGCCAGCAGCAGGGCGCCGTAGCCGCCCATCGAGATGCCCATGGTGGCGATCGGCTGCGGATTGCGGCCCAGGCCGAGGCGCTGGCAGAGCGGGATGAACTCGTCGATGACCATCGCCATCGGGTCGTCGCCGGGGTGCGGGGTCCAGTAGCCGTTGCCGCCGTCGACGGTGGCCAGCGCCATTGGCCTCAGCGGAGGCTTGATCGCCAGGGCCTGCGCGGGCGACATGCCGACCAGGGCGTCGGTGTGGTTGCCGCCGTAGCCGTGCAGCATGATCACCAGCGGCAGCTCTTTTCCTTCGTCAGCTGGCCGGTGGCCGGGCGGGTAGGCGATCGTGTAGCCGACCGCCCGGTTGCGGGCGGCCGAGTAGAACGTGCCTTCGTGGGCGGGTCCGAGCGGCTGATACGCGAGCGGCGGGGAGGCGACCGAGCATGCGCCGTCCAGCCGGTCGAGTTCTGCCTTGCCCGGAAGTACGCCGTGGTCCACGAGTTCGAAGGCGGTGATCCCGGCGGCGGCCGCGACCGCCACGGCGCCGGATCCGAGGGCCAGCACCCGGCGCCGGGTCCATCCCTGGGATCCAGCCCGGTCGCTCACGATGGTCAGGCTACCGGCGCCGTCGTATCGGAGGTGATCGTCGGCGCGGCGCCGGCGAGCGCGTCGAAGACCTTGCGGTAGGACTCGATGACCTTTTTGGTGCGCTCCAGTGGAGGGGCGTATCCGTCGCGGGCGCGGAGCCTGGCCGCGATGACATCCGGGGAGCCGGTGAGGTGGACGAGCACGCCTGCCCGGTCCGCAACGCGAAAGGCGAGTTCGGCGGCATCGGGCGCGCTGAGCCTTGACTGGCCGAATTTGAATGGGCCGTAGACAAGCTCGCTGATGAAGCTGCGGTCCAGCGCCAGCTTTCCGGGCCGCGCAAGGACTTCGCGGTAGCGTCCGGCCAGGTCAACCGCGTCCGGCGGGCGGTCGGAATGGATTACGTCATATCCGTGGCGTTCGGCCAGGGCGCGGGCGATTGCTGTCTTGCCGGTGCCGTCGCAGCCCTCGAGGACGACGACCTCGTATTTTGAGGTCGCGATCGTCAGCTCGTCGAATATCGTCAGCCGAGCGGCGATCTGGTCCACGCGTTCAGTGTGGCCTTTTATCGTGTTCGCGCCAAAAGCGGGCGTTACTTCCGTGGCTAGTGGTGCGTATGGGATTTGTGATCTGCTTATTCTCGAAAAGATCGGGGAGGATCCGGGCTCCTGGGAAATTTTGGTGCGTCCCAGCACACCGGATCTTCCCGCAAGCCCTAATCCTCCCGCAAAATTCGCTCTGTCCGGCGGGGGTAGATGACGTGGGCGTCGGGGTCGGACGTGCGGCGCGTTAGGGGGTTGACTAAGCAGGCTCACTTTGCTATTAGGCTCGGGGCCGTGCCTACGGAGGAATGTCCCGATACCACCGCACGGGGGTGGCGATGAGTCAGGGCTGGGACGGGTGGTACCAGAATGAGCCGCAGGGCGGCGGCGCGGGCGAGCAGCGAGCAGAGCCGAGCTTCACGCCCGGCTATCAGGGCCCGGGCGGCCCGGGCGGGGCTGCGGGCAGCGGGTACCGCTCTCAGAACACGTGGCCTTCCCAGCCGCCGGCGCGTTCGGTCCCGGGCGGCCCGGGCGGCCCGGGCGGCCCGCTGCCGGGACCGGGGACTGGGACCGGCGGGCCGAGGAGGGGCTGGCGGCGGTGGGTCCGGCCCAAGCGCATCCTGCTGATCGTGGCGGCCCTGGTGGTGCTGCTCATCGTGGCCAGCGTCGGGCTGTACTTCGACCTGAACTCCAAGCTGACCCGCATCCCCGCGCTCGTGCCGACGTCGCTGACGTCGGACGGCACGAACTGGCTGATCGCAGGCTCGGACAGCCGTGGTGGCCTGACCACGGCGCAGGAGAACGAGCTGGCCCTCGGGCACGACATCACCGGCGGCCGGTCGGACACGATCCTGATCCTGCATGTGCCGTCGAACGGGGGCCGGCCCGTGCTGGTGAGCATCCCGCGGGACTCCTACGTGGCGATCCCTGGTTACGGCTATAACAAGATCAACGCCGCCTACTCGCTCGGCGGCCCGAAGCTGCTCATCGAGACCGTGCAGAACGTCACCAAGCTGCACATCAACCACTACATGGGGATCGGCTTCGGCGGCCTGGTCGACGTGGTCAACGACCTCGGCGGCGTGAACCTGTGCCTGCCCGCCGCGTACAAGGATCCGAAGGCGGGGCTGAACCTCAAGAAGGGCTGCCAGACGCTCGACGGCGGCCAGGCGCTCGCGTTCGTGCGCACCCGCGAGTTCCCCCTTGGCGACCTGCAGCGGGAAGAGGACCAGCGGATCCTGATCAAGGCGCTGCTATCCAAGCTCACGTCGGCGGGCACGCTGATCAACCCGTTCGCGGCGGTACCCGCGGCCAGCGGCGCCGCCGCCGCCATCTCGGTGGACCAGGGCACCCAGCTCTACCAGCTGGTCTCAGTCGCGTTCGCGTTGCGGAACCCGATCAGCACCACGGTGCCCTTCGGCGGATTCCAGACCACGAGCGTCGGCTCGGTCGTGACGTGGAACGCGGCGGAGGCCACGCAGTTCTTCAACGACCTGGCTACCGACCAGCCGCTGCCGAAGGACCTCATCTCAAATACCTCCCTGGAGGGCACCGCCTAGCCACGTCGTGGGCATGCACATCGCCGGTCTGGGTATAAGTCACGATTAAGTCAGCCATGACGGTCTGTACACGCATTTGCGTGGGCCTTGGTGTGATGGACGCGATACCTACCGGGTTCGGTGCGTTCGCAGGGTACGGCGCCACCGCCCACGGCCGGAGGTCAGATGGACGAACGCGAGGTTCCGAGGCCCGGCGTGGGCGAGGGGCCTGCGCTGAACGGGGTCAGGCCGGGCGGCGTCGGGACGGTCGGCGTCGCGGCGGTCGGCGTCAGGGCGGGCAGCGTCAGGGCGGGCAGCGTCAGGGCGGGCAAGGCGGGCGGTGACGCCGGGGTCGACAGCACGAATCACCGGCTGTCAGCGCGAGAAGCCGAGGTCATGTCGCTTATCGCAGACGGGCAGACCAACGGGGAGATCGCCGCGCGGCTGTTCCTCGCCGAGAAGACCGTGAAAAACCACGTCAGACGGATCTACTCCAAGCTCGGCGTCGGATCGCGGCCGGCCGCGATCGCCTACTGGCGCAGCGCGGGCGAGCACGCGCACGGTTGAGGACCGTGTCGCGCGCGGTGACTTGTCCCTTTGGCCGTATTACCAGGACCTCTGAGGCTGCCGAACTCAAGACCATCTCCAGCGGCCATTCAGGTTATCCTCAGCGTTGGGGGCGAGAATACACAGCATGGACACGCTGACCGATGCGCGGCAGCGATCGGATGCCAGGCTGCTCGTGGTCGAGGACGAGCCGAACATCCTTGAGTTGCTGTCCGCGAGCCTGCGCTACGCGGGTTTCGACGTCGTCACGGCGGCAGCCGGAACCGAGGCGGTACAGGCCGCTCAGCGGCACCGGCCCGACCTTATCGTGCTCGACGTGATGTTGCCTGACATGGATGGCTTCGATGTCATCCGGCGCCTGCGCGGCGGCGGGGCGCGAATCCCTGTCGTCTTCCTTACCGCGCGTGACGCCACCGAGGACAAGATCCGCGGCCTCACGCTGGGCGGCGACGACTACGTCACCAAGCCGTTCAGCCTGGAAGAGGTGATCGCGAGGATCCGGGCGGTGCTCCGCCGCACCAGGGGGGACGGTGTCGAGCCGACGCCCAGGCTAACGTTCGCCGACCTGGAACTCGACGAGGAAAGCCATGAGGTGTGGCGGGGCGGGGAGCAGATCCAGCTCTCCCCCACCGAGTTCAAGCTGCTGCGGTACTTCATGAGCAATGCCAACCGGGTGCTGTCGAAGATGCAGATCCTCGACCACGTATGGGACTACGACTTCCGCGGCGACACCGGCATCGTCGAGTCGTACGTGTCGGTGTTGCGACGGAAAGTCGACACTAAGGAACCACGGCTCATCCACACGCTGCGCGGCGTGGGCTACGTGCTGCGGCTGCCTTCTTCGTGAAACTGCGTTCGGCCATGAAAGACGCGGTCACCGAAAATCCGGGCGCGGAAGATCCGGGCATGGAAGACGCGGGCACCGGCGGCCGGGCCGGGCACTGGGCGGCGCGGTCGTGGCGGACGGTGCGGCTTGTGTCGGCGCGCACGTCGCTGCGGACCAAGCTCGTCGCCACGCTGCTGGTCCTGGTGGTGATGGCGCTGGCGGCGATGGGCTTCTCCGGCGTTTCGCTGCTGCGCGGCCAGCTACTCGGCACCTACGCCAACAGCCTCCAGCAGGAGGCGAACTCGGGCGCGATCGACGGCTGCCTGTTCAGCGGGCACTGTCCGAGCGGCCTGGCCGTGTATTTCCTGGATACCAGCGGCCACCTCCAGGTCGTGTCCCCGGGCGCGAGCGCCTACTCGCCGGAGGGAACGTCACAGCCCAGTCTGTCCGGCATGACCGCCTCGTGGCTGGCGGACAACCCGCAGCAGGCGGTCACGATCAGCGCCGCGTCCGGCAGCGGACCCTGGCTGGCGATGGCCTTCCCCTTTACCGGGGGGACCCTTAACGGCGGAACGGTGATCCTCGCCGTGGACGTCAGCGGCGTCTACACCACGATCCGCCAGCTCACCGACGTGGACCTGATCGTGAGCGGGGCGATATTGCTGGTGCTGGCGGTGGTCGGGTTCGCGGTGGTGCAGGCCAACCTGCGGCCGCTGGTCGAGATCGAGGAGACCGCCGGAGAGATCGCGGCCGGGCACCTGAACCGCCGGGTGCCGGAACGGGATCCGCGCACCGAGATCGGCCGCCTCGGCCGCTCGCTCAACACGATGCTGAGCCAGATCGAGACGGCGTTCCACGCCAGGGAGAAATCCGAGGCCGCGGCGCATCAGTCCGAAGAGCGGATGCGCCGGTTCATCGCGGATGCCAGCCACGAACTGCGCACCCCGCTGACCGCGATTCGCGGCTTTGCCGAGTACTACCGGCAGCGCGGCGGGCTGGTGCGGTACTACGACGAGTCCGAGCTCTCGGGCCCGGCCGGCCGCCTTACGCCAGAGGACCTGGACCGGATCATGCAACGGGTCGAGGCGGAGGCGGCAAGGATGGGCCTGCTCGTCGAGGACCTGCTGACGCTGGCCCGGCTCGACCAGCAACGACCGCTGGCCAGGCAGCCCGTGGACCTGCTCTCGCTGGCCGCCGACGCCGTGCACGACGCGCGGCTGCTCGCGCCGAGCCGGACCGTCGACCTGTCGGTGCAGCCCGGAGCGGCGTTCCTCGTCATCGGCGACGAGCCGCGGCTGCGGCAGATCATCGGCAACCTAATGAGCAACGCGCTCGGGCACACCCCCGACGGGACCCCGATAGAGGTGTTGATCAGCTCGGGGACCCTGGATCCGCGGAACAGCAAGTCCGTCCCCGCGGTGATCCTGGACGTGACCGACCATGGACCCGGCATGACGCCGGAGCAGGCGCACCGCGCGTTCGAGCGGTTCTACCGAGCGGACCAGGCCAGGACGCGCAAGGCCGGCGGCAGCGGCCTCGGCCTGGCGATCGTGGCCGCGCTGGTGGCCGCGCACGGCGGCGTCGCTTCGGTGCGCACCGCCCCGGGCCAGGGCGCGACGTTCCGGATCGCCCTTCCGCTGGCTCCGGAGGCACACGGCGACGACGACGCTGACCAGCTAGACCCGGCCGACGAGGACGGCGTCTTCGACGAAGTCATTGTCGCGGATGAGACTGATCTAGCGGACGGGGCCAATGAGGCGAACCGGAGCGCGGCGAACCAGGACGCGGTGGACGAGATCCGGTTCGGGGCGTTAGCCGGCCAGCGCGGCGCGGGCCGCGGCGCGGACCTCTTCTCGGTAGGACGCGCCGAACAGGCAGGCGTGCACGAGCAGCGGGTGCAGCTGATGAAGCGGCACCCTGGCCCGCCAGCCCGCGGCCAGCGGCCAGGTGTCCTGGTAGCCGACCAGGATGCGGTCCAGGTAGGGCGCGCCGAATAGGGCCAGCATGGCCAGGTCCGTCTCGCGGTGGCCGCCGTGTGCCGCCGGGTCGATGAGCCAGCCCCGGCCGGCGGACCACAGCACGTTCCCTGCCCAGCAGTCGCCGTGGATGCGGCTCGGCGGCTCGGCCGGGCCGGCCAGCGAGTCGATACGGTCGATCACCGCCTCGACCGGCCTCGCGTCTTCGGGCCGCAGCGCGCCCGAGTCGACGGCCGGCCTGAGGTAGGGCACCAGCCTGCGGGCGGCGTACCACTGCGGCCATGGCTGCATGTCCGCGCGGGTAAGGGTGTTGTCCAGCGGCAGGCTGGCGATGAAGCCCGGCCAGGGCGCACCGAAGCCATCCGCTCCTGCCCCGTGCAGCCGGGCCAGGTCGGCGCCGAACTGGAAGGCGGCCTCCGGAGTCGCCCGGCCGGGCTGGATCATCGAGACGACCAGGGCGCCCTCGGTGACGGCCAGTACCCGCGGCACCGGGACGGCCTTGACCTCGGCCAGCCAGCGCAGGCCGTTCGCCTCGGCCGCGAACGCCGCCGCTACCTGATCCGATGCGCCTGGCGGACCGTCTGCCGTGTCCCCGATTCTCGCCGCCTGGTCAGGCGTGGTGGGGAGGGCCTTGGCGAACGCGCGCTGCCCGCCGGCCAAGGTGAGCATGAGGTGCTGGTAGCCATGCTGTGACCCGACCACCCGCGCGTCGCGGACGCTTAGCCCGGTCAGCCGGGCGATCCTGCTCGCGGCCGAACTCACCGTCCGGCGCCGGGCGGATCGAGCAGCCGGCCTAGGCGCTCCACGATGACCGGGGTGGCGGCGGACAGCAGATCGAGGACGTGGTCGAAGTCGGCCGCGCCGCCACCGTACGGGTCGGGGATGTCGCCATCGCCTCCGGCGACCTCGGTGAACAGCCGGATCCTCATGGCATCCTCGGGCCTGGCCAGTCGCCGCAGCGTGGCGAGGTTGGCTTTGTCCATGGCGAGCAGCAGATCGCGCTGCGCCAGCCAGGATGGCTTGAGTTGCCGGGCCCGGTGCGCCGAGCCGTCGTGACCGCGCCTGGCCAGGGCCGCCTGGGAACCGGCGCTCATCGGGCCGCCGACGTGCCAGTCGCCCGTGCCTACGCTGTCCACCACGACCGCGCCGTCCAGGCCGGCCTTGGCCAGGTCGTCGCGCAGCACGACTTCGGCCATCGGCGACCGGCAGAAGTTCCCCAGGCAGACCAGGCAGACCCGGTAGGGCGTGGCGAGATCGCGCGGAGGCGGCAGCGGAGCGGAAGGCATGACACCAGCATGCTGGAGCGGCCTGCGCTGGCGGGTGCCGGGGTGGGCGACGGGTGCCTGGAGCGGCCAGGCTAGTCGGTGGCGGGGCAGGCGAGGATGGGTTCGGAGACGGGCCCGCGGGCTGGCACGCGGTCCGGGCCGAACGTGGCGTCGGCCCACCTGGCCACCCGGCGGCCCAGATCCTGCATCGGCCGCTCTACCAGCAGATAGGTCACCGAGGAGATCCCGATGATGACGGCGAGGCAGGTCGCGGCGAGCAGCACCTGCAGCGCGAACGGATGATGCCGGGCCAGCCAGGGCACGTTGTAGTAGACCTCGACGAGCAGCGGGTGCAGCAGGTACAGCGAGTAGCTGATCAGCCCGAGCCAGGTCGCCGCGCGCGGCCAGCGCAGGTGCCGGAACGCCATGCCGAACGCGAACGTCGCGCCGGCCAGCACGAGCGAAAGGAACCAGGTGCGTTCCCAGGTGCCTTCCGCGGCCGCGGACATGCCCCAGGCGCGACTGTGCCAGATGCCCGCCGCGATGGCCATCGCGAACACCGCCACCGCGACCGGGATGGCCCGGTTCCACGGGTACTGGCCCTGCTCGGCGCGGTACAGCACGGTCCCGGTGAACATCAGCGCGAGGATCGACAGCGCCTCCCACGGCCAGATCCAGCTGCCGTTGAAGGCAAGCAGGGTCACCGCAACCAGCGCGGCCAGCGCCGCGCCGACCATCCGCGGCACGCCGCGCCGCGCGACCGCGAGGGCGAGCCCGGCCAGCACCAGCGCGTCCGCGGCCAACGCGACCAGCCGCGATGCGTTCAGCGTGTGGGTGAAGTAGGCCTGCGGCAGGAAGCCGCCGATCGCCACCGCGGCGGCCGCGAACGCCAGCGCGTACCAGCTGCTGCGGCGGTGGATCCGGGCCGCGAACAGGGCGGTGAGCAGCAGGTAGAACACCATCTCGTAGGACAGCGACCAGACTACGAGGGGCAGGTTCTTCCCGTCGAGCACGTTCGACATCATCAGCAGCTGGGACAGGATCGACGTCTCCGGGCCCGAGCCCTCGCCGCGCAGGCCGCCGAGGTGCACCATGGCGAGGAACACCGCGAGCCCCACCGCCAGCAGGTACAGCGGGTACAGCCGGAACAGGCGGCTCACCCAGAACGTCCGCACGCTGCCCTTGCGCTCAAGCGACGCGGGCACGATGTACCCGCTGATCATGAAGAACACGAAGACGCCGTAGTTGCCGGGGTTGAACCACTGGTAGACGATATGGCGCACCGCCTGCAGCACGTAGTCAGACAGGTGATCGAAGACCACGGCCAGCGCGGCGACCCCGCGCAGCACATCCAGCCACGCGAGCCGGCTTCCCGTCCCGGCCACGTCGCGAGGGGCGACCGGCGCGGCCTGCTGCCGGGAGGGTCCTTCAGCCATGGGTTCCGACCTTACAATGTCACGGTCGGTAATGCCTGCGTCACTACGAATGTGCCCCGAAGCCATGCTTTCCTTCACGTCCGCGCCTAACGCCCGGTTCAACGCACGAGACTCCAGGCCACGGTCACGCGCAGGCGTACTGATAACAGCTACCACTGCTCGTTCGGAATAATGCTCTTAAAGCTCTTTTCTGCCGAACGAGCTACGGTACCAGTCCGGCTGACCGTGCGCCCGTCATCGGCGGGACGTCCGCGATTCGCCCGAGGCGCCGATTGCTGCTACTATCAGGGCGTTCTGCAGGCGCCGCTAGCTCAACTGGCAGAGCAGCGGACTCTTAATCCGCGGGTTCGGGGTTCAAGTCCCTGGCGGCGCACCCGTGATGACCTGGGGTTATCGGTTCTCGCCATTCATTGGCGTGGACCGTTGTCGGTGCTTGCCGCTACCGTTCTACACGACCAATGTGGGAAAGGGTCACGTAGAGCGACTGCCGAGCGGTCCGTACCGCGTGCGCGTGTACGCGGGTACTGACCCGCTGACCGGTAAGGAGATCCGGCTCAAGGCCACCGCGAAGACAGCCGAGCGCGCCCAGGCCGAGCTGGCCCGGCTGCTGGAGCAGGCCTCGGTCGGCCAGCAGCCGGAAACGGCCGCACGGTGGGCTACCTGCTCGACCAGTACATGGCGGTCGCCGACCTGGACGTCTCCACCCGGGAAGGCTACGAGGGATATATCCGTCGCACGATCAAGCCTGCCCTGGGTGGCATGGAGCTGAGGAAACTGCGCGGCCCCGTGCTGGACACGTTCTACGCCCGGCTGCGCCAGTGCGGCGATCTTGCATGCACCGGCAGGCCCTTCACCGCTGCGTCGGCGAAGCTGCCTAAGAACAGGCGCCAGCCAGCCGTCGCCCTCTCCCCTAGCCAGGTAGCAAAGGTCATTGCCGTCGCGCAGGACGTACATCCGGAACTTGCGACCTACCTGTGGCTGGTGGCCGTCACCGGTGCGCGGCGCGGCGAGCTGTGCGGGCTGTGGTGGGCGGATCTCGACCTCGAGGTGGGCAGCGTGCACGTGGCCCACAACTATCTGGTCCGCGGCGGCCAGCGGATCCGCAAGGACACCAAGACCCACCAAGATCGCCATCTGGCGATCGACCGGGTGACCTGCGACGTCCTGGCCGCGCACAGGCAGCGGGCGGTGGAGGCGCTGGCTGCTGTCGGCCTTGGCCTGGCCGATCGCGCCTACGTGTTCTCCAACGATCCGGCCGGCGCGACTGCGTGGAACCCTGACTGGACCAGCCACCAGGTTGTAGCGGTGATCGCGTCCGGGGCTGGAGTGAGCATGAACGTCAAGTCGCTGCGGCATTACACCGCCACGCAGCTGCTCAGCGGCGGGATCGACCTGCGGAACACCGCTGCCCGGCTCGGGCGTGGCGACGGCGGCGCCACCACGCTCAAGCACGACGCCGACCCCATCTCGGAGGTCGACCGCCGTGCCGCCGCGTACCTTTCCGACCTGACCGCGGCAGCGCGCTTGGCTCAGCCAAGGCAACAAACCGAGGCGTAATTGCGAGGTCGTCGAGCCCGTTCCAGGTCCGGATCGGCCAGCCGCCGGTGGCGTTCCGCGCGCCGCTCGGAGAGCGCCGCGGCGGTGTCCAGGTCTTCGACCCGCCGGGCCCGAGCGAGCTGGTGCACATCGGCCGCGCCGCCATTTACCGCACCTCAAGCGCGTCACGAGGCCATCGAAGCGGGGCGAACAGGCAGCAGCTAGGCGCAATGCCAAGCTCACTCGCACTCTAACACGGCTGGGGTATACGCCAGAACTCCAGATTGGCTCCTCATCAAAAAACGGCTTATCCACAACCTTAAGCAAACCAACAAACCTTGACACTCGAGTGATATAACACAGCAGGTAGTCACCGGGTCTTATCCCTTGGACGACTGTTCGCCGTTTCGCGTTGAATCCAGACACCTTCAGAGGCGTAAGTTACTTCGACCTGAAAAGTCGCTGTCTTGAAGCTGGGTCCAGGGGCTTTGGGCTGGGCTGGTGCTTGGTCGCGGGTCGGCTGGCGAGGGTGCCGATCTTGATCAGGTTGTGGGTGAACACCCCCGTGCCCGCACCAGATCGCGGCTCCGTGCCTGCCGTCCAGCAGGTGCGGTCCCAGCCGTTCCCGCGTTTGAGGTAGCTGATCCGGCCTTCGCAGCCGGTCCGCCACTTGTCGAGCCGACGGGAGCCGCGGCCGTGCTCGATGGCCTTGCGGGCTGCGGAGGTGGTGGCCTGGCGGGGAATCGCCACGGTGCGCACGCCCGCGGCGTGCAGGTCGCGTTCGACGGCGGCCTGGCCGTAGCCGCGGGCCGTCGGGGGCGGCGCCAGCTGCGGGCCGTCGGGGGCGGCACCGTACTCGACGGTCTGCCGTTTACAAGACGGCTGCTCTGCCTACTGAGCTACACCGGCGTGAGACCCTGAGCATGGTAACCGATCCGCTAACCTAGCCGCGAAAACCGGTCGTTCACCTGCGAATTCTCCATAACCGGGCTCTGCCGGGGTATACCTGGCAGGGTCCTGTGTTGTCCGGCTGGCCCTATACGGTCACAGATGCCCGGCGAGGTCGGCAGAACGCTTCCCGGGAGTACGGGCACCGAGCTCGGGAACACCGGCACCGTGCTTGGCAGCACGGGCCCGGAGCTTGGCCAGCGGCCGGCTGCGGCCGGGACTTATCATGATCAGCCACCACCAGGTAATGAGCATGTACACCACCACCAGCACGACCAGCATGATCATGGCGATCAGCCAGGCGGATGGCTTGTGGTCCCAGAGCGGGTCGGTCATGACGCCCGGCGGCAAGAGCATGTTGAGGTTGATGGTGGACGCGGTCGCGGCGAAGCCCCAGCGCGTGGGCGCCAGGTAGGCGACCTGTTTCAGTCCCTCGCCGAGCGGCACCAGCCCACCGGACAGCAGAACCTGCACCAGGGTGACCAGCACCAGCGCCTGCATCGTCTTTTCCGACGAGGTGACGAACGCCGACACGACCAGGCCCAGGGCCATCGAGGCAATGGTTAGGGCGGCCACGCCGAGCAGTAGTTCCGCCAGCGGTGCCGACGTTAGGAAGGCGCCGCGGTTCATCCGCACTCCGGCCACGCCGACGACGACCAGCAACACGGCCTGGAGAGCGGCTATGAGCCCGAGCACCACGAGCTTGGAGAGCAGGTAGGCGCCGGCCGACAGGCCTGCCGTCCGCTCCCGGAGATATATGGTCCGCTCCTTGAGCAGTTCCCGGACGGAGCTGGCCGCGCCGGTCAAGGAGGCGATGATGGCCAGGAACAGCAGCGTGGTCTCCGGTCCAGCCAGGCCCTTGGCCTGCCCGGTCAGGCCTGAAGCGTGCGCGAGTACCCTGACCATGGCCCCGAACAGAATCGGCAGCGCCACAAGCGAGATCAGGAAGCCCCGGTCCGCGGCGATGAGAGCCGCGTACCGCCGGCACAGGATGGTCAGCTGGGCCAGGCGGCTCCGCGGCGCCGGGGGCGGCTTGGAGGCACTGCGGGCGGATTGCCGCGTCTGGCCGGTCAGCCCGCTCGCCACGTACTGCTGGTAGCAGGACGACCGCTCGAATTCTCCCGCCCAGTCGCGCTCCGGTTCGCTGCGGAAAGCCCGGTACACCTCGACCCAGTGCGTTTTCCCGAAGTAGCGGAGCCCGTCGGCGGACGGTCCGTAGAACGCCATCTTGCCGCCGCGCATCAGAACCAGAACGCGGTCGCATTTATCCAGGTATTCGAGGTCGTGGGTGACAATGATGACCGTGCGGCCATCCTTGGCCAGCTCCCTCATGCTGTCCATGACATCCTCTTTGAGCTCTACGTCCAGGCTAGAGGTGGGCTCGTCCAGGAAGAGCACGGATGGCTTGGTCAGCAGCTCCACCGCGATGTTGACCCTTTTCTTCTCGCCGCCGGACAATGACCCGGCTCGCCTGTCCGCGGCCGGCTCGGGCCGTTCCTTCGAGGTTTGCATGAGCTTCAGCTCATCGATTACCTCTTGTACCCGGTGATGGCGCTCTTCGGACGAGGTATCGCCGGGAAATCGCAGTTCAGCCGCATAGCTGAGGGCGCGACGGGGCGTCAGTTGGGGATAGATAATGTCTTCCTGGGGCACTAGGCCGATGCGGTGCCGCAGTTCGGCGTAATGCGAGTAGAGGTCGCGGTTGTCGTACAGGACGGCGCCTTCGTCCGCGGGCCTTATCCCGGTCAGGGCACGAAGCAGCGTCGTCTTGCCCGCCCCGCTGGGGCCGATGATCGCCACCAGGCTGCGCTCGGCGATCGGGAAGCTCACGCGATCGAGCAGAACCCTGTTCCCCGCTACTCGTACCGTCAGGTCCTGAGCGACCAGCGTGACATCGCCCTGGTCCATGAACTCCCGCAGTTCGTCGCCAACCAGGCGGAACGTCGCCATGCCGATGCCGACGATGTCCTGCTCGGTCACGGGTGCCCTGGATATGACCTGGATGCCGTTGAGGAAGGTCCCGTTGTGGCTGCCCAGGTCGACGATCTCGTAACGGCCGCCGACGTTCCGCAGTTCCGCGTGGTGACGCGAGACGCCGAGGTCGGTCAGCACGACGTCGTTGTCTTTCGCGCGGCCGATGCGCAGGGTCCGCACCGGCACGCGCATTACCTTCGTGGGCCGCACGTCCACCCGCGACCACTGGAAGCTGCCGCCTTCGGCGGGCTGGTAAA
>Ga0181525_10001753_pt1 | contig 18248 bp, 10 predicted proteins | sample PEATcosm2014_Bin_48_FD_121100 | JGI IMG/M metagenome (GOLD analysis project Ga0181525, IMG submission 121100) | Peatland microbial communities from MTU Mesocosm Facility, Houghton, MI, USA - PEATcosm2014_Bin06_10_metaG | ecosystem: Environmental > Terrestrial > Soil > Wetlands > Peat | place...
AGAATCTCCGGATGCACGCGGGCGATCAGTACCTCTTCATAATAGGATCGGTTGAAGATGCCGATTCGTCCGCGTTCCGGCAGATCGCGGCTAGTGCGCCAGAGAAAATCGTGTTTCAATTCGGTAGCGCTGGGATGCTTGAAGCTGAACACCTGGCATCCTTGAGGATTGACCCCGGACATCACGTGCCTGATGGCGCCGTCTTTTCCCGCCGCGTCCATTGCCTGAAAGATCAGCAAGACGGCATGGCGATCTGACGCGTAGTGAAGATTCTGTTGCGAGCTTAGTTGCTCAACGTGTTCATCAAGCAGCTTTTTGTATTGTTCCTTTGACTTGTAGACGGGATCGACCTTGGTCGGCCACTTTTTGAGATTGACCTCGCATCCCTCCCGCACGCGGAAATCCTTTGAATGTATTTTCATCGGCTACTTTCTAGCGGATTTGCCGCTCATCTCATGATTGGATTGCTTGGCGGTCTGCAGCTTCGAATCTGACGGTGTCTTGGTTCCGGTTTCTGGCCCGGCTTCGGCTTTGGCTTCAGGTTTAAGTTCGGCTTCTGCCGCTGGCGTTTTCGCGGCCGCGGCGATCTCACGCCCAGCATCCTCCGGGTCTTTGACGAGGCCCGCGACGAGGAGCTCTCCGAGCGACGTGTTGAGTGGTGTCGCCGCGCCGGCATTGGCGTGAGGTTTAGGCTCGGTCTTGGCTTTGCGTTGGGGTGTGGCTTTGGTCTCAGTCAGCGGCTCAGCACCCTTGGCGTCAGGCTTTGGCTTTTTGGCGTCGGGCTTCCGCTCTGCCTTGGCGTTTCTCTTGGCTTCGGGCTTCGCCTCGGCCTTAACGTCAGGCTTCGGCTGTACTTCGGCGTCGGGCCCGGCGACAGCCTCGGCTTCCGGCCGAGGCGTGGCTTTGACTGCATCGAAAATCCGATAGGCCAAGAGTTTCACGCGGTCATTGACGAGAAACCAAGCCAGAGCATAGCCCCACACAAACCCCGCCCAACCCCAGCCGAGCGGAGTCATGAACACGCCATACACCGCTATCAGGGTCGCCAGCGCTTGCGTGCCGAATACCGCGACCCATAGAATCCGCGCTGGGCGTATGGACCAGAACGGGCCGCGCGTGCGCGTGAGGAAAATCGTCAGATGTCCGGCGACCGACAGCTTTAGGTACATCAGCGTCTGGATGTGCGCGCGGTCGAGATGGAAGATGCGCTCGCCAAGATAAAACAGGCCAAACGCCGCCACGACGCCAATAACGCCCAGGACCGTGGCGATCCCCAGCACCAGCCGCATGTTCCAGGCCTCGGGCGCGCCCCTGTAATGTACATTGTCGTAAGCAATGGACAGAATGGCGCCGTCGTTGAGCAACGCCAGCATCACGATCATTACCGCCGTTAAGGGGTAGAAGTTGAAGACCAGGATCGCCAGCGTCATGAAGAACAGCACGCGCAACGTCTCGGCGATACGGTAGATCGCGTAGCTGTTCATCCGCTGGAAGATGCGGCGGCTTTCCTTGATTGCATCGATGATGACCGACAGGCCGGGCGTAATCAGTACGATGGCCGCCGCCGCGCGTGCCGCGTCCGTCGCGCCAGAAACGGCGATGCCGCAGTCGGCCTTCTTCAGCGCGGGGGCATCATTCACCCCGTCGCCGGTCATGCCGACGATATGGCCGCACTTTTGCAAGTCAGCGACAATATGAAACTTGTGTTCGGGAAATACCTGGGCGAAACCGTCGGCCTTCTCGATGGTCTTCGCCACCGCCATCGTTGTTTGTTGCATTTCGTCGCCAAGGCTTCTGGCATCAAGGATATTGGCGCCCATCCCCAGTGTCTTGGCGGTTTCCCGGGCGATGGCCAGCGCATCGCCGGTGACCATCTTGACCTTCACGCCCATGTGTTTGGCAGTCGCGATGGTGGACTTGGCATCATCCCGGGGCGGGTCGAACAAGGGCAGCACGCCGAGGAACTGCCATTTCCCATCGCCTTCGGCACGCGCCACACCCAATGAACGAAAGCCGCGCGCCGCGAATTCGTCGACCGCTTTATCGACGGCGGCCTTTACCTCTCCGGCATTAGCCGACAACGCCAGAATCACCTGCGGCGCTCCCTTCGTCACCTTGAACGCCTTTCCGTCTGAGCCGGTGACGGCAGCCTCGGTGCGCTTATGCACCGGATCGAATGGCTGAAAATGACCCACCTTGTAGCCTTTCAAGGCCTGGTCGTTTTTCAGGCCGCCGAGAACGGCCAGATCGATGGTGTCGTTATTGTCGGGACGCGACGCCAGCGCGGCAGCGAGGATCACTTGCTCGGCCGGGATGTTGTTTACGCTGAACGGGTCGCCCAGCGTCAGCTTGTTCTGGGTCAAGGTTCCGGTCTTGTCGGCGCACAGCACGTCAACGCCCGCCAATTCCTCGATCGCCTCCAATCGGGTCACAATCGCCTTTTTCTTCGCGAGCAGGCGGGCGCCAACCGCCATCGTCACCGACAGCACCGTGGGCATTGCTACGGGAATTGCGGCCACGGTCAGCACCAAGGCGAACTGCAACGTGGTAAGGATAGGATCGCCGCGGAAGAGCGCGAAGCCAATGATCGTCGCCACCAGAACCACCGCGAGGATGATCAGATAATTGCCGATCTTGAGCACCGCGCGTTGGAAGTGACTGACGGTTTGCGCGCCCTGCACCAGTTCAGCCGTCTTGCCGAAGTAGGTGTTGGCGCCGGTGGCATAGACCAACGCGCCGATTTCGCCCTGACGAACGATCGAACCGGAAAATATCGCCTCGCCGGATTTGCGTGTGGCGGGCAGTGACTCTCCCGTCAGTGCCGACTGATCCACCTCGACCGGGTCGCCCGCCAGCAACCGCGCATCCGCCGGCACGATGTCGCCCATACGGACACGGATAACGTCGCCCGGCACCAGTTCACGCGCGGGCGGGTTGATCCACTTCCCATCGCGTTTCACCCTGGCCTTGATTGCCAGCGTGGCCTTCAGGGCGGCGATGGCATTGCCCGCCTGGTGTTCTTCCCAGAACCCGACCACCGCGTTGGCCAGAAGCAGAACAAGGATGATGCCGAAGTCCGGCCAATGCTGGGCCACCGCCGACAGGATCACCGCCGCTTCGATCATCCACGGGATAGGGCCCCAAAAATAGCTGAGGAATTTCAGGAGCTCATTGGTCTTCTTTTCTTCAATCTCGTTGGGCCCATATTGGGTGAGCCGCTTCTGCGCCTCGGCTTGCGTGAGACCATCGACCGACGACCCCAGTTTTTTCTCCACCTCGGCCAAGGGCAGGGATTTCAAATCGTCTTTCACAGGGGACTTCGATCCCGGCTTCGATACGGGAGCCTCGGGCCGGCTGGTATTGGGTTTCATAGTCCTGACCTCCGCCGCCGCCTCACCGGGGTGTATCAATGCGTGTGCGCGTCGATGAGAAAAATCAATGTGTTCGCGTCAACGAGCAGAATTAAGTTTTAATTTGCGGCTGATCGTGCAGCACGGCATTCAACAATGAGCTGTGAATTTCAAGGCCACTGCCGTTGTAATCAATGAAGCCCAGTTTTCGAAATTTGTTCATGAAGAAACTCACGCGGGATCGGGTCGTTCCGATCATCTCCGCGAGTGCCTCCTCGCTGATCTTGGCGATGATCGGCTCCGGTTTGCTTTCCTTGCCGAAGTTCGCCAATAGCAGGAGCATTCTCGCAAGACGTTTCTCACTCGAATTGAACAGCTGATCGACCAGATCCGCTTCAACCCGGATGGTCCGACCCAGAAGATGTGCAATGAACATCTCGGCAAAAACTGGTTCTTGATGGATCACGCGGATAACAGCCGCCTTTTCTATTCGGGCAATGACGGAGTCCGTCATGGTCGTGACCGTCGATACACGCAGCGCCTGCCCGGCAAGACATCCCTCACCGAAGAATTCGTTCGTTCCAAGAATTGCGACGATCGCTTCCTTTCCCTGCTCCGAAACGACGGTGACCTTCACCTTGCCTTTTTGGAGGTAGAAGACTGCATCACCAGCGTCCCCTTGTGAAAAGATGACCTTGCCTTTGCGGCACTTGGCCACGCTTTGGCCCTTGCCGACCTTGGCGAGAAAAGAAAACGAATTGAAAGACGGTCGGCGCTTAATCGCCATGAAACACCTTGCCTCTGCAGAGCGAGTTGAGCGCAATCACCCGACTCGTCGGAGGTTCTTACAAGTGAGTTTGAGCGCTATTTACTAGGGGCGCGCGGCTCGGCGTTGTCTGAGCAGTATCGCTCACTCTGGACCGCCGGTGGTGACCGTCACCAGCTAGAAATTGGCGAGCGAAGTCTGCAATTGGCCGATTTTTTTCAGAAGGCATTTGAAGCGGCCAGCGAACAGTGGCTCCGTCGCGCTAATGCGAGCATCGATGGGAGCGAATGAAGATGGGTGGGTCGGCCAGGAGAGGTCGCCCACCCGCCCACCTTCCTTACGCGACCAAAGGAGCATCTTTCGCAAGCGGGACACGAGTGCCGCACTGGCGGCAGCTGGCTTGCCCGACTTCTCAGCAAGATCAAGGAACTGGGTTGATGCTGTCCATCGGCATCGAAAAACCATGGTGGAATTTTGCTCGGTGCCGATCTCCGTGAGCGTTTGCAGGTAGCGCCGTGGCGGGTCACGGGCCTGAGTTCGGCGGCGCCGTCTGCGGAGAGACAGTGCTGGAGGCTGGCGCATGAACGGGGGCGACGTGGCGCCAGATTGGAAAAGCTACGATGCCGGATTGGCTAACAAGTGCTTTAGGGCATCCATCGCTTTTCCGAATTTATCCCAATCCCCTTGCCGCATTGCCTTCTGGGCGTCCTCAAATTGTTGTCTCGCCTGGTCAAAGTCCAACTTGCTGGTGGCCGCCGTCGTAGCGGTTGTTTGCGCTTTGTCCCCGTGCATTGCCGCCACAGGGCGCTGCGTACCGAAGAGGGCGTTGAGCGCCTCGTCAAGCGTCGGCTCCATCACGACCTTGTCGCCCGCAACCGCGATGACGCGCTTCAGTTGCGGAAAGTTCGTGCCTTCAGCTCTGAGGTACAAAGGCACCACGTACAGGAACGAGTTCTCGATCGGAGTAACGATTTGTTTTCCGCGGATGACTCGCGACCCCTGTTGGTTCCAGAGCGTGAGTTGCTGAGAAATTGTGGTGTTTTGATCGATCATCGCTTCGACCTGGTTTGGTCCGTAGATGAGCTTCTCCTTCGGCAGCTCGTAAAACAGCATTTTCCCGTACTCGGGAAAATCGGATCTGGCGGCCATCCAAGAAATCATGTTGTCCCGGTTTTGCGGCGTAAAGGGAGTCATGAGCAGATATTCAAGCTGGTCGCTTCCGGGAAGCTTCGTCAGGATGTAATAGGGCTCCATGGGCTGCGCCTGGCCTTCGTACTTTTCCATCGGTGCCGTCCACAAGTCTTCCCGATTATAAAAAACCTGAGGATCCGTCATGTGGAAGGTTCTGTATTGGTCGGCTTGGATGGTGAAGAGATTCTCAGGATAGCGCAGGTGCTTCTTGAGATCCGCGGACAGCTCGCTCAGCTCATTGAAGACGCCGGGAAACGCCGCCCGATAGACGGCTAGGACCGGATCCTTTGGATCCATGACGTAGAAGCGCACGGTTCCGTCGTACATGTCCACGACGACCTTTACGGAGTTTCGGATATAGTTGAGTCCGTCAAACCCATCCGCGGAACGAGCTTCGGTCCCACCTGTGTCGGGGTCTTGCGCTCTGCCCGTAGTTAAAGCACCCAAGCTCCGTTCGGACGTTGTTCGCTGCGGATTCGCGTAGGGAAAGTAACTGGAATCGGTGTAGGCATCCTGGATCCAATACAGCTTTCCTTCGCTCAATACGGAGTAGGGATCGTTGTCGAGGCGCAAGAAGGGAGCGATTTGTGCAACGCGCTCGTGAACCTCTCGATGGATCTGAATTCGGCTCTCAGGCTTGAGATAGGATGTCAGTAGAATATTGACGTCGGTTTTGGTCCACGCGAACAGGATTTTCTTCCAAAAACTGTCCAGCGGGATTCCACCTTTCCCGCTGTAGCTCGTGTAAACGTTGTCGTTGCCTTTGGGATAGTCGAACTCTTTGATGCCGGTGGCGACGATCCGATACCCCGGCATCGACTGTCCGTAGTAAATGGAGGGTTGTGTTATGTTCAGGCCAAACGCGGATTCGGCCGGGACGTTCTCGAGAACGTATTGCGGAAACCCTCCCCCAACAGTCTTTGAGACGAAGTTCATGACCACGCCGTAGCCGTGCGTAAACTGCAGATATTCATTGACCCAGGTTTGCGCCTTCGCGGGAAGTTCCGGCGAGAGCTCGCGGGTGGAAAGCATGACCTGATGATAGCCGTCCGCCAGGCGATAACGGTCGGTATCGACATTATAGAACTGATAGTAGAGGCGTATCGCCTGGGTCTGCTGATAGGTTTGAAGCAGCGGTCTGGAATCCCATAGGCGAATGTTCTGGATCGTGTCCTGATTCCTCGCGATCACATCGGGCGTCAGGTCTGCCAGCGCCGGATAGGATGTTTCCTGGATCTTGTCGAGCAGGTAGGCCTTCCGCGTGAAGTCGATGTAATTTTTCAGATATGGCGTCTCCAGCGCTAGCTCGCTCGGCTGCACAAAAAATTTCTGAAATGCGAAGGGAGCGAATTGCATCCCGAGGACCCACAGAGCTACGTATACACCGGCTCCCACGGCCAACATCTTGAGGCGTGGGCGGAAGAAATTGAGCGCGAGCAGCAAACACGCCACCGCCGAAACGCCAACCATGATCCAGAGGGCAATGCGCGTGACATGATCCGCGGCATAGCCAGCCCCATAGACGACGCCCAAAGTGGAATAGACGAGTTCGTAGTGATCGAGGTAAAAACCCCATCCAAAACCGGCAATCAGAATGAAAAAAAGCACTGAGAGATGTGACGCGGCGTTACCATTGACCGCGATTTTGCCGCTCGCGCTGGCGCGTTGCAATCCCAACAACACGTAGGCCAAAAGGACGACCGCAAGCGTCAAGATCGTCAACAAGGTCAAGCTGGCCTGCAACAGAACGTAGAAAGGTAAGTGAAAGACATAAAATCCGACATCGACTCCGAAAAGCGGATCGGAAAATCCGAAGGCTCCGCCGTAACGAAAGCGAAGGTAAGTATCCCATGCAGAAAAGAAACCGCTTGCAAAGAACAAGGCAATCCCGGCGCTGATCAATACGGTGATCGTCCTTAATAACCTCGGAGATAATTCGAAATTTGGCCGCGCGTCCGCATCACTTGTCCGCGTGTCGGCATCGGTTCTGGCTAAAAAAGAGCGTGATGGTAGATCAAGCCTCCATGCTTGACCGCCGCCGCGGAGGGTACCGCTGTTTTTGATAACCTGCCGGAGATTGATCCAGAGGAACAGAAAAGCGAAGACAAAAGCCGAGCAAACCATCACCCACTGCACCGACAGAAGTGTCCAGAATACGCCGGTATAATCGAGTTGTCGCATCCAGAGCCATTTCTCCGTATAGCCGGCAACATTTGCCAGAATTGCGATGACCAGAAATCCACCAACAATTACTGGCGTCAGTCGATGCCAGGAAGTGGATTGCATTCTACCGGCATCTCTCTTCTCGCCAGTAATCCTGCTTCGCTGTTCGATCGCTGTTTGGTTCTTGTTCATCGGGCCACTCCAAGTCTTCTGGTGTGCGTTTTGGCACATACCGTCAGTCGTTCGTAAAATGATCGCTAAAAATATACACTCGGAAACTACTCAGGCCAGATTTGGCCGCCCTTCGACCGTGCTCGGTTCGCCTTAGAATATCGCTCGCGAAGACTGCGCCTGTTTCCGCCCGGACTCTGAGCAAAATCGCTCACACCCGACCGAGTGTCGTGCGCCGCATTTCTTATTGACGTGTTAGCGCGTGATATGTGCGGCTGCATTTTGAAATACGATTGCACTGCTTGAATGCGGTCAATTTTGATCCGACCCGGAGAGCATCTTGTTGGCGGATGTTGTCTGCAGCTCATGTTTTCTTTCGCAGTTGTTGAGCCGCAGAGGCTGGCCACTGCCGCCGGCACATCCACAGCCGGGGGAGTCCTGAATAACGATAAAACGCCGCGCCGACATTTTTAGCTGCAAAAGAAATAGTGAAGCCGGCTCATCGATAAACAAGCACCGGGACCTTGCAATGTGTGAGTACCTCAGCCAGCCTTGCTTGTTACCCCCTGGCCTCTCGTTTGACAAACCGCGGCATCGTGGCGCGACAAGGTGAGCAATTTTCTACAGACTAAATCTTGGCGGGGCGTAGGAGCGGGACCGCGTAGGGGGAACCGCGTTGGTAGGAACACCTATGCGCCACTCTCAAGCTTGGGAACGAGGAACATTTTGCTGGCGCCCTCCGAAAGTTATAACGTTATTGCTGCCATCGCGAAATATCGGCTCTTTCTAGCGAGCGCGATTGGGCTGCCAAAAGCCGATACAGGGCGAGGTGAACTAATGACGGCAAGCGCAACAGCGGTTGAAAAAATTCGAACCGAGATTAGAGCGCTCGAACACGAACTTGATCGTCGAGAAGATAAAGAAAAGAGCCGCTTTTAGCATCCGAGTTTACGATCGGTTGGGATTTACTTGACGCAATGGAGCACAGTGCCCATCTACGGCACCATTGCGGGGCCAATTTAATATGCCGTCACCAAGGAGTGAGCCACGCAGACTGGTCCAAAAACACTAACCAATACTCGCCGCGCCAAATCGGCGAGGCCGTTTGCCCACCGCTCGAAGCAATCGACGTCGAATGTCGCCCGCACTGACTTGAGGGGTACTCAAAGCGCGCAAAGAAGCTATGAGCGCTATATAGCGCTGGCCCCCTCCGGCCCAATCTGGCGACATGGTTGGGGCCGAAAACTACTACCAGTACGCCGAGCATTATTTCAGATCGATGTCGTCAGATCCCGAAACGACGTAAAAGAACTCGCCGCGGCGTCTAAAAATCGAGTGCTTCATTTATCCTGCCTCTTTGCTGCTGGTTTAGCCAAGCGACAGCCTGAGATTGTCGCCGCATGGTGGTCGGCATTAGTCGCCACGAAGCCACCTTCGTTAAACGCAAAAATTACACGACGGCCGTCGCGAACCGTGTGAGCAATTCTGCTCAGTGTTCTCAAACTAAAACAGATTTGATATCTTGAGATACATAGTGGAACGCTGGCCCATCAGACTCCGCTTGCTCCGGCCAAAGTCCAGTCTGGACAGTGCGAGGAGTTCACATGTCGCTCGAGATTAAAGTCGGCCCGCCCCAGCTTACCGTTCATCAGGGGTACACCGTCATGGTCAACGACCCTGATGGCCAAATACTCGCGGAAGGACAGAAAGGTCTATATTTTCTCGACACGCGTCTCATCAGCTTCTGGGCGATGTTCGCCGATGGCGTACAGTGGAAGCTGCTGAACGGCGGCGCACTGGCGGCGTCCGCAGCGCAAGTATATTGCACGAATCCCACGGTTCCTACATCCACGGGAAACATACCGGAGAATAAGTTGGGTCTGATCCTGGGCCGTCACATCGACGGCGGCATGCATGAAGACATCGACATCACCAACTACAGCTTGCAGAAGGTCTGCTTCAATCTCGAAATAGCCCTCCGTAGCGATTTTGCCGACATCTTTGAGGTCAAGGGCAATAACGTCACCCGACGCGGCGAGATCAAGAGCGATTGGTCCGGAGCCGCCCAGGAACTGACGACCACATACCGGCATGAAGATTTTTCTCGTGCGCTGAAAGTGACAGCGAGTGCTCAACACTCGGCGATGAGTCATGCGAACGGCCGACTGAGTTTCAACATCGAGCTTCAGCCAGGTGCCTCTTGGCACACCTGTATGCACTACGCCTTCGCGAATGGCGACAGTTGGAGCCTGGCGCCGAAAAAATGTGTCGACGATTACGTGAACTCAGGAGCGGCCACCGCCCAGAAGCTCTGGAAAGATAGCGTCCTTAAAGTGGAAACAAACAACGATATATTTGCGTCTGCTTTCGCGCAGGCTGTCGACGATATGTCGGCGCTGCGGTTGCCGATCGCGGGCACTGATCAAATGCAATTCGTACCGGCCGCCGGACTGCCGTGGTTCGTCGCACTTTTTGGCCGAGACAGCCTCATCATCTCGCTACAGAACGCCATCGTTCATCCCGAATTCGCCCGTGGTGCATTGGTGGTTCTCGCCAGGTGGCAAGCGACCGAGCGTGACGATTATCGGGACGCCGAACCCGGCAAGATTCACCACGAGTTGCGCCGCGGGGAGCTCGCGCATTTCAAGCTTATTCCGCATACCCCTTATTATGGTACTGCGGATGCGACGCCGCTCTACCTCATCACATTGCATTCAGCCTGGATGTGCACAGGCGATCGAACGTTGCTTACTAAGCATCTGGATACTGCCGAACGCTGCCTCGATTGGATCGACCGATATGGCGATCGGGATGGGGACGGTTTTCAGGAATATCAGACGCGATCTCCCGTCGGCTATGAAAACCAGGGCTGGAAGGATTCTGGCGACGCGGTGATGAATGTCGATGGATCTTTGGTCAAAGGTCCGAAGGCGCTTTGCGAATTGCAGGGCTACGTTTACGACGCTTGGCTGCGCATGGCTCAAATCTACGAGGCCTTGGAAAACAATGACCGCGCCGCAAGGCTTCGGCACAAGGCCGCTGCGTTGTTCAAAAAATTTAACGAGACGTTCTGGAGCGAGACCGAAGGGTTCTACGCCTACGCCCTTGATGGCGAGAAGAGGCCGGTTCTTTCCATCGCATCCAATCCTGGGCAGTGTCTTTGGTCGGGCATCGTGCCGCCCGACAGAGCCCGGCGAGTAGCAAATCGTCTCATGAAACCGGACATGTGGAGCGGCTGGGGCATCCGGACGCTCTCCTCCGATCACCCGAGCTTCAACCCCTTCAACTACCAGACCGGCGCTGTCTGGCCGCACGACAACGGATTCATCGCGCAAGGCATGAAACGTTACGGCTTCCACGATGAGGCCTGCCGGATCGCGGAAGGGATCACGCGGGCCGCGGGCTATTTCGCCATGGATCGAATGCCGGAACTCTATGCCGGCACGCAGCGACACGACTCGAACTTCCCGGTCCAGTATATTGGCGCCAACGTGCCGCAGGGTTGGGCTGCCGGTTCGATTTTCTCGCTTCTGCAAGCGATGCTTGGCTTCCAGCCTGACGCGCCGAACAGGATTCTCTACGTTGATCCGGTCCTTCCACATTGGATGCCGGAACTCACTGTCCGCAACCTCCGGATCGCGTCCCTAACCTTCGACATACGTTTTGCTCGAAAGGGCGAAGCAACAGAGTTCGAGGTGACAAAAGGACCGAAAGATGCCGTTGTCAGACGCGCCATGGCGGAATGGACGAAAGCGCTGCGCAAAGATAGCGATGTGAGCCAGCGTCCTAAAACGGGAGTAAACGAATTCACATGAAGGATACCTCGATTGCAACCATGCCGCCCGCCTGTCACGAAACCCCGTCTCTGCCGCTCGGGCTTGTTGTGGCATTTCCTGGATACCGTGTGACGATCATTGCCGTTCTATCGATCATCCGGGTCGTGGTTCATTCACGCTATTTTTTGCAGATCGATTTCAACTCGTCTCCCCGCGAAAATATTTTGGCGCTGGCGTGGTCGGTCTTATCGTCTTCGCAGCGGGCGGAACGATGTGGATCATGTTCGATCAGCATTATCGGATGATGACCAGATGTTGCGTTAATGCCACGTGCCGCCCGCGAAAGATTTAAGGTCTTCTGGCGGATGACGAACGCCGGACAAGAGTCGAAGATGACTCAATGCGGTCTCGGCGAGCCGACGGACGGCCGGGATTGTCGCGGCAGAATGTTTAGGGAGCCTTCGTGATTAATAGCCAAAATCGAATACGTGGTGCTCCAAATGGAACAGATTCCATCCCATTTAATTCGGCAAAATAGCAAAGTCTCGGTCCGGCGTCGCGCCGAAATCTAGACGAGCCTGCTGAACGGAGTGCGTCGGTGAAAAATAAGGCTAAACCGGAGGTGAAGCCCTTTGTTTACATTGCCGTTGGAGTCGCCGCTATCGGCGGTCTGCTCTTCGGCTATGACACGGGCGTTGTCTCTGGTGCGATCCTGTTCGTCAAAACGCAATTTTCTCTATCGCCCGCCATGGAGGAGGTAGTCGTCAGCGCAGTCTTAGTTGGTGCCGTATTTGGAGCTGTTATTGGCGGCACTCTGACTGACCGCTTCGGTCGCCGAGGACTGATAATGCTGGCTGGCATAATCTTTACGGCCAGCGCCATCGGTACGGCTGCGGCACAAACGGTGGCTTGGCTGATTGTCGCCAGGGTAGTGAGTGGAGTCGCTATCGGCATCGCCTCCTTTATCTCACCGATGTACATCGCCGAACTGGTACCGGCAAAAGTCCGCGGCTCACTGGTGGCGGTCAACATGCTTGCGATTACCACCGGCATCGTTGTTGCTTATCTGACTGACTATGCGCTGGCCGGTATCGAGGGGTGGCGGTATATGTTTGGCTTGGCGGCCATACCTTCCATCATTCTGACCGTTGCAATGTGGCGGTTACCCGATAGCCCGCGCTGGTTGATCAGCAAGTCAAAGGTGGACCAGGCGAAGCGCGTTTTGCAACGTGTGCGGACTGAACTGGACGTAAGTGCGGAAATCACGGACATCCAGAAAAGCATGGAAAGGCAGGGTGCCGGCGCGATGACTGGACTATTCGAGCCTTCACTCAGGATGCCATTGATTGTCGGCTTGGGATTGGCCGTATTTCAGCAGATAACCGGGATCAATACGGTCATCTATTATGCCCCGACTATTTTCAAATTCGTCGGTATAACGGTCGCAAGCTCCGCGATCCTGGCAGGAGCGGGATTGGCCATAGTAATGTGGTGCTTTCACGTCCTGGCCATCTACCTGCTGGACCGCGTCGGACGGAGGCCTTTGTTGTTAACCGGAGTTTTGGGCCAGATTGTTGGCCTCGCCATTTTGGGCGCTGCTTTTCAGTTCCAGCACTTGGCGAGTTTCAAAAGTTACATAGCCATCGGCGGCCTGTTGATTTATGTCGCTTGCTTTGCTTTCGGACTCGGGCCGATCTTCTGGTTGCTGATTTCCGAGATCTATCCCTTAAGGGTCCGCGGCGCGGCTATGAGCGCCGTGACAGTTACCAACTGGGCATTCAACCTGGCGGTCGCCTTGACGTTCCTGACCCTGGTCGGGGTTCTCGGGCACGCAGGAACTTTCTGGTTATACGGCGCGATAGCGATCGCCGCCTGGATCTTCTTTTATCTTCTGGTGCCCGAAACCAAAGGGAAGACTCTTGAACAGATCGAAGCGCACTGGCGAAACCGGAAAGCCTCCGCGGGCGTTATGGAAGGGAGGGTGAGTAGTTTCCGAACCTGCCTTGGCGGATCGCCGAGGGATATTGCGGCAATTAACGGATGAAATGCGCCAAAGCGGATCTAAATGAGCGCACTGGCTTAATGGCCGTGCCGATTGAGAAACCACTTCCGGTCTTGTGAGTATTGCGATGCGAACGGCAGATCGAATCTGGGCGCTTGTCGCAGGCGGAGCGCTATAGGTCATGGCGGCGACGCCTGACCATTACGACGTGATTGTCATCGGCAGCGGGCCCGGCGGCGCCTCGCTCGCGCATCGCTTGGCCGGCACCGGCAAGCGAATCCTGATGCTAGAGCGCGGCGGCTACCTGCCGCGCTCTAGAGACAACTGGGATGCCAAGACCGTCTTCGTCGACGGCATCTATCAGGCCCCGGACACTTGGTACAGCGGTGACGGCGCCGCGTTTCATCCCGGGCTGCACTATTTCGTCGGCGGGAATTCAAAGGTCTATGGCGCAGCCCTGTTCCGCCTCCGCGAACGCGACTTCGGCGAAGTGCGGCACAAGGACGGGATCTCTCCAGCCTGGCCGCTAGGCTATGACGTGTTCGAGCCTTACTACACGCAGGCTGAAGTCCTGTACCACGTGCACGGTCAGCGCGGAGAGGACCCCACCGAACCCTGGTCTAGCACCCCTTACGCCTATCCGCCGGTCAAGCATGAGCCGCGCATTCAGGGGCTGAGCGACATCCTGCAACGCGAAGGATTGCAGCCGTTCCATCTGCCGCTGGGCATCAAGTTGGACCAGAACCCCGACGGCAGCGCCACCACATACAGCCCTTGCATCCGTTGCGATGCGTTCGATGGTTTCCCCTGCGCGGTCAACGCGAAGTCTGATGCCCAGGTGATCTGCGTGGATCCCAGCCGCGCCGCATACCCCAACTTTATGTTGATCACGAATGCCCATGTCACCCGGCTGGAAACGGACGCCGCGGGCCGCAGCGTCAGCCGCGTGCACGTGATCCGCGACAACGTGTCGGAACAGTATTCAGCGGACATCGTAGTGGCCGCCTGCGGAGCCCTGAGCTCCGCCCTGCTCCTGCTGCGTTCCCCGAGCGATACGCATCCGAAAGGGCTGGCCAACCGCTCGGATCAGGTCGGGCGCAACTATCTCCGGCACAACATGTCGATCGTAATGGCACTCCTAAGGGAGCCGAACAACACGGTGTTCCAGAAGACGCTGGCCGTCAGCGATTTCTACTTCGGCGCGGATGATTGGGAGTATCCGCTGGGTTTGATCCAGATGTGCGCAAAATCGCACGGGGAACAGATCCGCGGCGAGGTGCTGCCCGGTCATCTCTCGTGGCTGCCGGAAATGCCGTTCGAGAAAATGGCCGAACATTCGATCGATTTCTGGCTGCAGAGCGAAGATTTGCCGCGGCCGGAAAATCGGATCCGCTACGACGGCGATCGCGTGGTTCTCGACATTCACGAAGGTAACGAAGAGGCCGCGAAGCGCCTGCGGGCTAAGCTCGAGGGATTGCTGACACCGTTGGGCGCGTGGCCGCATCTGATCGAGCGTCGGCTGTATCTGGGCAAGGACATCCCGATCGGCGGTACTGCGCACCAGGCCGGCACCTGCCGTTTCGGCGTCGATCCGAGCAGCTCGGTGCTGGATCTCGACTGCAAGGCGCATGAGCTCGATAATTTGTACATCGCGGATGCGAGCTTTTTCCCCTCGATCGGCGCGGTGAACCCGACGCTGACGATCATCGCCAATGCGCTTCGAGTAGCCGACCGGATCAAGGAGCGATTGGGAGCGTGAAGGCTCTTCGCACTTCCTTCCACCTGCCAGCGGCACTGCTGCTGGCCGTGGGCGTGCCATGGCGCCGTCGGTTTCAGGCGGAGTGCATCCTGCGGGTCAGCCGCGTAGTGTCGGATCTGGACCGTGCTGAGGCCTTCTACCGGGACGGGCTGGGGTTCCGTGTCATTGCGCGAGGACGCTCCGACCACGCGACGCTGGCGGCGCTCGGCGTCGGGGATATTGGCGCCGTGGAGGTCGTGATGCGGCTCGGAGCGCAAGACATCGCCTTGGTGCAATTCGCCAAGCAAGGCCGGCCTTACCCGCGGGACAGCCGGAGCGACGATTTGTGGTTCCAACATTTGGCGATCGTGGTGAACGACATGGACCTTGCTTACGCTCATCTGTCATCGCGTGCCGGATGGTGCCCGATCAGCGAGGGCGGCCCGCAATTGCTGCCGCCGTCCAATGGCGCGGTGCGGGCGTTCAAGTTTCGCGACCCGGATAGGCACCCATTAGAACTTATCTGGTTTCCGCCCACACACGGCCGTGCTGTGTGGCATCAAAAAGCGTCCGCCGCGCTATTCCTGGGTATCGACCACAGTGCGCTTTCCGTTGCTTTTACGTCGCGGAGTCTCGCGTTCTATCGCGCGCTGTGCTTGCGGGTGAGTGACCGATCGGTGAATCGGGGTCCCGTCCAGGAAAGGTTGGACGGCCTGCCGGGCGCGCGGGTGCGCGTGACGAGCCTGCGCCCGGTCTCGGCTTCCAGTCCAGGTCTTGAACTACTGGGCTATCGTCCATCGGGCCGCGCCGCCGGAATGATTTACGCAAACGACTTGGTGGCAGACTGGCTTACTCTTGCCGTTCGCCCCTCGCGAGGCGTTTCACCCTGCGCCATACAAGACCCGGACGGTCACCGTTTGGTCTTGGTGGATCAGGGCGCCGGCGTTATCGGGCTGCCAGCATGAGGCCCAATCACATGGGTGGAGGCGAGCGGGTACCGTATGACCTCGCTGAGCGGCAGGGTTCTTGGGGCCAGCAGGACGAAGCCGAGACCGCCGACCAGGGCGAAGTTTTTCAGGAACTCCCAGAAATGTTCAAGTCCCTCGCCTTCCTTGAAACGCCAGAAATCCGGAAAGCGCCAGAACTGGTGAAACAGCACCGCTGTTATGACGCAGAAACCCGCCAGGATAAAGGCGGCAAGCCGGTCATGCCATCCTGCGACGATGCAGACCGGTGTAACGAACTCGACAATGATGGAGGCTACCAGCATGGCTGGCTTGTATGGGATGTTAGTAGCCTGTTTCATGGCGGAATCCCAGTTCAGTATCTTGTCGAGGCCGCTGAACGGAAAAAGCGTCACCAAGCAAATACGAAGCAGCAGCGGCGCATAGTCGTTGATCAGCGTCATTGGCTCGTGAGCTCCCAGAAGAATAGAGTCGCTCTAGTACCACTTTAGCGGAACAGCGTTCGTGCTGGAAAGTTCAGCCATGCACCACCCTATCGATGAAAGTAGCGAATGAACGAGAAGACAAGAGCGCGGCCGGAGATTGCCTATTGGCATCTTTGGACGGACAGCGACGGCGTCAGTCATCAAACCCGCTGCGCCCTGACCGAGTTTGAGCTGAAAGGTATCGGCGGTGCCGCTCCGCAATGGAACAACAAGCAAGATCGGTCTGAGGCGACGGTCGTCTACACCGTGCAGCCCGTTGGCTGGGTGGGCGACTGGCATGAGAACCCGGCGCCGCAGTGGATCGTGGTGCTATCCGGTCGCTGGTGGATTGAATCGATGGACGGCACGCGCATTGAACAGGGTCCTGGGGAGTTCTCGCTCGGCGAGGACCAAGGCTGCAGCTTCACGGGAGGTCGCAAAGGCCACCGGTCCGGGACTATCGGCGACGTGCCGGCGGTGCTGATGACGGTGCAGCTGCACGTTCCCGCTAACCGAAACCCCTGCCACTTGAAGTAAATGAATGGACGAGTTCGAGATTCTGGATTCGCGTTTCCGGGCCTATGTGTTGCCGAATGCGTCGCTGGTGAAGCTCGGCGAAGGATACGCTTGGTTGGAGGGCCCGGTCTGGTTCGCGGACCAGGAGTGTCTGCTGGTCAGCGACCTTCCGAACGACCGAATCATGCGCTGGACTCCTGATGGCGGGATGTCGGTGTTTCGCCGCCCATCCGGCTTCGCCAACGGCCACACCCGCGACCGGCAGGGTCGGCTGATCGGATGCTCGCACCGGCATCGCTGCATCACCCGCACCGAGCTGGACGGCTCTATTACCGTGCTGGCCGACCGCTATGAGGGCAAGCGCCTGAATTCACCCAACGATGTGATCTGCCGGTCGGACGGTTCGCTCTGGTTCAGCGACCCGCATTACGGCATCAACACCGATTACGAAGGCGGCAAACAGACGGCGGAGCTGCCGCCGATGCTTTATCGTTTCGACCCGCAGGATGGCAGCCTGCAGGTCATGGCCGACGACTTCGAAGGTCCGAACGGCCTTGCCTTCTCGCCCGACGAACGCCTGCTCTACGTAGCCGAGAGCGGTCGCCAGTTCGCGGCCGATCCCACACAGCACATCCGTATCTTTGAGGTACTCGATGGTGGCCGGCGGCTCTCCCCGGGCCGGATCTTTCATAAGATCGCGCCGGGCTTTGCCGACGGCTTCCGCCTGGACCAGGACGGAAACGTCTGGAGCAGCGCTGCCGACGGCGTGCATTGCATCGCGCCGGACGGCACGAAGCTCGGAAGTATCAAAGTGCCGTTCACGGTGTCGAATCTTACCTTTGGCGGCCGCAACCGGTCACGGTTGTTCATCTGCGCGTCGCACACGCTGTTTGCGATCTACATCAACCAGCGCGGCGTCGAGCGCCCCTGACCGATAAGCAGAAACTGGACAGCGGATTTTACTGTCGCGAATGTTTCATTGATCCTGGCGATATTAGATTTTTCTCGCTGTCATGTCTGCTCTTACGCCGATTGTGTTGCAAAACTCGTTTTTCATTGGTGCTCAAAAATTCTGCGGGCTGCTGGCGCGACCTTCGTGTAAAGATATGAGGGACCTCACCGCCTCACGTTAAACTCATAGGCGAG
>Ga0181525_10001754_pt1 | contig 18243 bp, 13 predicted proteins | sample PEATcosm2014_Bin_48_FD_121100 | JGI IMG/M metagenome (GOLD analysis project Ga0181525, IMG submission 121100) | Peatland microbial communities from MTU Mesocosm Facility, Houghton, MI, USA - PEATcosm2014_Bin06_10_metaG | ecosystem: Environmental > Terrestrial > Soil > Wetlands > Peat | place...
CGTTCGTCGGCGGCGTGACGCTGGCCTGGCTGGCCGATAGGTACCCGCGCCGCCGGGTGATGATCGTCTGCGACGTCTTGCGCTGTGGGCTCGTGCTGATCATGGCGCTTCCCAGGGTGCCCCTCTTCGCCCTGGTGGCGCTGCTGTTCGTGGTGACGCTCACCGGCGCGCCGTTCGTGTCCGCCCGCGCCGCGGTCTTCCCCGACGTGCTGACCGGCGACAAGTACGTGATGGGCACCGCGGTGGCGCTGACCACCTACCAGTTCGCGCAGGTCCTCGGCTTCGGGGTGGGCGGCACGGTAGTCGGCTTCTTCGGCGTCCGGACGTCCCTGCTCGTCGACGCCGTGACGTTCGCGGGCTCGGCGCTCATCCTCCGCGCCTGGGTGCGCCCTCGGCCAGCCCCCGCGGCCGCCGAGGGGGCCGGCGCCCGCCCGGCCTCCCGGCTGGCCGGCATCGCCAGCGGAGCCAGGCTCGTCTTTGCCCGCCCGGCGCTGTGCCTGCCGATGCTGTTCGGCTGGCTCGCCGCGTTCTACAACGCCCCCGAGGGCGTGGTCACCCCGCTCGCCGCGGATCTCGGTGGCGGCGCGGTCGCCGTCGGCGTGATCCTTGCCGCCAACGCGCTGGGCGAGACCGTGGGCGCGATCGTCTTCAGCCGGTTCGTGGCCGCGACGACCAGGCTGCGGTTCATGGGCCCGCTGGCCGTCGGCAGCTGTGCCGTGCTGCTGCTGTTCGCCCTGCGGCCCGGCCTGTTCGTCACGCTGGCGATCCTGGCCGCGTCCGGCTTGTTCGCCTGCTTCCAGCTGGTCGCCAACGCCGCCTTCGTCACCGCGGCGCCGCAAGAACAGCGCAGCCAGGCCTTCGGGCTGGCACAGGGCGGGATGAGCCTGGGTCAGGGAGCGGTCATGATCGCCGCGGGAGCCGCGGCGCAGCACGTGGCCCCGGCACGGGTCATCACTGTATGCGGCGCCGTCGGCACCGTGCTAGCGCTGGCGATCGCGGTCGCGTGGGCTCGCTACCGCGATGGCCAGGCAAGCGGGGGTCGCCGCGCGGATCTAGGCACCCGCGCGGATCAAGGCGGCAACTCCGATCAAGACCATGGTGCGGATCAAGGCCCGCACTTGGGTCACGATCGCGAGGAGGATCTGGGTCGCCAGGCAGACTTGCGCTGACCAGGGCGTCGGCCATGATCAGGTCCAGTTGTCGTCGCGCAGCATGGGCGTGGCTCCTCACTCGGTTCGGGGGGAAGGGGTTACGGGTCTTAGGTCCAGTTGTCGTCGCGCAGCATCGGCGTGGCTCCTAACGGGGTGGTCGGGCTTGGATGGGCGTCGGCCATGATCAGGTCCAGTTGTCGTCGCGCAGCATGAGCGTGGCTCCTTCCGAAGGTCGGGACCGGCAGGGATGGCGGAGCCGTCAGGTCCAGTTGTCGTCGCGCACGGGCTGGTCCTCTCTCTGCGTGTTCAACCGAATTCTCTTAGTAACTAACTTAACGCCAGACTAGGCGCCGGGGTTCAGCCGCAGCTACCGCCGCGCATGCTGTGCTCCCTTCCTGACGCGCCGCGCTCACGGTCGGAACCGCGTCTTCGGTCAGGCGTTGCGGCTACCAATTGTGGCCCGCAATTGCGCCGGAGGAGTACTTTGTACTTAATGTCGGGAATATTTCATTTCTGCGATGACCAGTGTCGCCTCTGTCCGGCTGTGAGGCTGATGGGTGACCTGAGCCAGCAGAGAAGGTATGCTTCTACCGTTGAGTAGCCGGGTTCTCACGTTTTGCACCCGCAAAGGCTGGGGATGCGAGACAATAGTGGCGCGCCCCTGCTATGTGTCTGGCGGGGCGGTGGATGGTGGAGGAGGCACTGATGGGCCTTAGCCGTCGCCTGACGCGACGGTTGGCAGCCGTCAGTGACTGGGCGCTTTGGCGGCTGCCCCGCTGGCTCATGGCCTTCCTGCTCACCGTCGTCGTCGCTGACCTGGCCGCCATCGCGGTCGCGGCTGCCTTCACCACAATCACCGCGGACAACCTGGCCTTGTTCGGCCTCCTGCTCGGCTGTACGGCGGTAGCCGTCGAGCTGAGCAGGAAGACCGGTGAGCAAGGCGGCATGATGAAGGACGTCCATGGCGTCTGGGAACTGCCCGTCGCCATCCTGCTGCCTCCGCTGTACGCGCTGATCGTTCCGATCGCCAGGGTGGCGCTTACCCAACTGCGGGTGCGGCATGCGCCCCCGCACCGCAGGGTCTACACCGCCGCCGCAGTCGGCCTGTCCTACGGTGCCGCGTCGCTGAGCTTCCACGGCCTGGCAGGCGCCGTCGGCCTGACGGCAGCGGCTCCTGGCGCCCTCGGCCACGACACCGTGTGGACTCTGCTCGTGGTGCTCAGCGCGCTGATCAAGCTGGTGCTGAACAAGGCCATGATCATGACGGCCATCAAGGGCACCAGCCCGTCAGCGAGCCTACGCCGAGCGTTGCTGACCAGAGAATCGATCTACAACGACATGGCCGAGCTGTGCATCGGCGTCCTCGTCACCTACGGCGTGGCGGGAAACCCGCTGCTTGTGCTGGCCGCGCTGCCCGTCGTCACGCTGCTGCAGCGGTCGCTGCGGCACGCCCAGCTCGTCACCGACTCGCGGGCCGACTCCAAGACCGGCCTGCTGAACGCGGCGACGTGGGATCGCGAGGCGACCGCGGAAGTGGCGAGGGCGGTCAGGACCAGGTCGCCGCTCGCGATCGCGCTGCTTGACATCGACAAGTTCAAGGTGATCAACGACACCTACGGTCACCTGGTCGGCGACCAGGTGCTCAAGGAGATCGCCCGCACGCTGAACGGCATGCTGCGGGACTACGACGTCGCCGGGAGGTTCGGCGGGGAGGAGTTCTCGCTGCTGCTGCCGCAGACCAGGGCGGTCGACGCGTTCCGCATCGCCGAGCGTGTCCGCGCTAACATCGCGGCCCTGAGCGTCATCGCTCCCGGCGAGACCGGCGGGGAGCGGGTTCAGGTCACGGTGTCGATCGGGGTGGCCGCGCTGGACAGCGGCAGTCGGCGTGAGCTGGCTCAGCTGATGGCGGCTGCCGACGCGGCACTGTACCGGGCCAAGGCCAGCGGCCGTGACCAGGTGCAGATGATCAGCACGACAAGGGGCCTGAGTGCGGTCAGCGGCCCCGGTGTCGGGGGCACGGCGCGCGGCGCCAACGGCGGCGGTACCGACGTCCCGAGTGCCTTCCGCCGGGCACAGAACTCCTGACCGGATGGATCGAGGACCCCTGGCTAAGAATCCCTCTAGGACCAGCTACCGGTACGCATGGCGCGTTCCTTCCTGTCTCGCTGCCTGACTCATGCGGTGCTTGCTTAGGACCAGCTGCCGGTACGCATGGTGGCGCTCCTCCCTTTCGTGGTGGGGTGAGAGTCGATCCGCACCAAAAAGCTGATGATAGAAAACCCGGAGGCGGTAGCTCCGGAAGGTCCGGGATTTGGGACTAGTCTGTGGCCCAACCGGCACGGAAGGTAGTCATACGTAAGCATAGAGTAACACAGGCTGACAAATCAACCTCGGGGAGTAGCAGAATTTTGACGTTCGGCAGTCTCATTCGCCGCAATCCGGGACACTAGGGGATACGTGTTCGCGCCCATCTAGGTTCAGGGTGCCGTCGTCAGGGAGACGCCGTGGATGCCATTCGCCGGATGTTGGGGCGAACCGTGGGCTCCTGGCAGATCTGGCAGCTCCCGAGGCGGCTAGCCCTCTTCGTTCTCGTCGTGGTGCTCGCCGACGCCGTCGTGTTCCTCGCCGCGGCGAGTCACCTAACCATACGCGCACACGACCTTGAGCTGTTCGCCGCGTTGCTGGCCTGTGGCGTGGCTACGGTGGAGCTGACCAGGCGCGCGGGGGAGAACCTCGGCTTCGTCAAGGACGTGCACGCGATCTGGGAGCTGCCGGTCGCCTTGCTGCTGCCGCTGGCGTACGCGCCGGTGGTGCCGGTCGTCCGGTTCGCCCTCACCCAGTGGCGGGTGAAGCGGGTGCCGGTGTACCGGCGCGCCTTCAGCGCCGCCGCCATCGGGCTGAGCTACGTCGCCGCGGGCCTCGTCTTCCATGGCCTGCTCCGGCTGACGCACGGCTCCGCCGGTTCCCCTGGCCGCCACGCGCTGGTCTGGATGGCGATGGTGGCACTCAGCGCGGCCGTCCAGTGGATCGTCAACCAGTCCCTGGTGCTGACCGCGATTAAGGGCTCCGACCCGAGCGTGAGCCTGCGCGCGGTGCAGTTCGCCAGGGAGCCGATGTACAACGACGTGAGCGAGCTGTGCGTCGCGGTACTCGTCACGTTCTGCGTGGCAAGCAGCGTGATCGCGGTGGCTTTCGCGTTCCCGTTCGTCACCTTGCTGCAGCGTTCGCTGCGTCACACCCAGCTGCTCAAGGACGCGCGGGCCGACTCGAAGACCGGCCTGCTGAACGCGGCGACCTGGGAGTACGAGGCGACCGCGGAGGTCGCCAGGGCGGTGCGGACGAGGTCGCCGCTCGCCATCGGCCTGCTTGACATCGACAAGTTCAAGGTGATCAACGACACCTACGGTCACCTGGTCGGCGACCAGGTGCTGAAAGAGATCGCCCGCACGCTCGGCACCATGCTGCGCGACTACGACGTGGCCGGCCGGTTCGGCGGCGAGGAGTTCGCGCTGCTGCTGCCGCAGACCCGGGCCGTGGACGCGTTCCGTATCGCGGAGCGAGTGCGCTCCACCATCGCGGGCCTGAGCATCATCGCCGCGGGCACCAACGGCGGCGAGCGGGTGCACGTCACGGTGTCCATCGGCGTGGCCGCGCTCGATAGCGGCAGCCAGCGCGAGTTCACCGAGCTCATGGCCGCCGCCGACGCGGCCCTATACCGCGCCAAGGACTGCGGCCGGGACCAGGTGCAGATGATCAGCACCACTAGGGGCCTGAGCGCCGCCAGCGGCGCCTCCCGCCCGGTAACGGTTGCCACCCCGATATCCGACGAACTCGCCGAGGCACCGAGCGGTCTCGGCCGCGTGCTGACGTCCTGATCAGCCGGACGTACCCGTCGCCGCCGGGGTCGGCACGGGCGGCAGCACCGCGACGATGGCCGCGCCGCCCTCGTGGCATTGCGACGCGATCCCGGTGCTGAGCAGCTGGGGCGTTGAGTACCCCTGGCAGGTCCAGCCGCTCACGTTGACCGGCGCGCCGCCGCCGTTGCCCGGCACCTGCCCGTCCCGCACCTTGGCCGCGTACTCGTTCTCCACCCGCATGGCCACGCCGCAGTTCACGGTGCCCTTGTAGACCTTGATCAGGACCGGCACGTCCACCGCGGTCCGGGTGCTGCCGCAGGTGGCCCCCGCCGCCGCGACGTCGGACGGCGCGGCGGAGGAGCATCCCGCCCCGCCCGCCAGCAGCCCCGCCACGCACACGAGGAGCCCCGCTCGCCCTGCCGCGCCGGGCACCCGCATGCGTCGGCCCCCGCGGGTCCTGTGTGCGCTGGCCCGCTCCACGCTCAAACCCTATGCCCGTCCCGTCCCGTTCAGCCCCCGCCCACGCCGCTCCGTCGCCCTCGTTCCCGATTGTCGCCGTCGGCTCGTTCCCGCCGGCCTGTTCCCGCCGGCCTGTTCCCGCTGGCCCTGGCGTGCCAGCCCGGCCACCGTGCCCGCCCCTACCTCCCGCTTTGCATATTAATTCTGTGTGATGCATAATTTTCCAAAAGGCCAGCCGAGACAAAGGGGTCGAGCCAGCCAGTGGGCGCGAGGATTGCGGTAGCCGGGGCCAGCGGCTACGTCGGAGGAGAGCTGCTGCGCCTGCTGGCCGGGCATCCCGACCTGGAGATCGGCCCGCTGTCCGCGCAGGCCAGCGTCGGCACCCCGGTGACCGCACTGCACCCGCACCTCACCGGCCGGCTCGACAACACGGTCTTCGTCCCGACCGACCCCGAACTTCTCTGCGATTCCGACCTCGTCTTCATGGCTCTCCCGCATGGCGAGTCCGCGAAACTGGCCTCCGCCCTCCCGGCCCAGCTGAAGGTCGTCGACCTTGGCGCCGACTTCCGGCTCGTCGACCCGCAGGCGTGGACCAGGTATTACCCCACGCCGCACGCCGGGCACTGGCCCTACGGCCTGCCCGAGCTGCCCGGCGCGCGGGCCGCGATCAAGGCCTCGGCCAGGGTCGCCGCGCCGGGCTGCTACGCCACCGCCTCGATCCTCGCCCTCGCGCCGCTGCTGGCCGCCGGCGTGGTCGAGCCCTCCGACATCGTGATCGTCGCCGCGTCCGGCACGTCCGGCGCGGGCCGCTCGCCGCGGCCCGACCTGCTTGGCAGCGAGGTGATGGGGTCCATGTCCGCCTACCAGGCCGGCGGCGCTCACCGGCATACCCCCGAGATAGAACAGGCCCTTTTTTATTCCGAACGAGCCGTGGTTTCCCGTCCAGCCCCCGTGACACTCTCGTTCACTCCGGCCCTGGCACCGATGGCACGCGGCATTCTCGCTACCTGTACGGCCCGTCTGGCCGCCTCCGGTCCCTCCTCGGCGCCCGGTCCGTCCTCGGCCGCCGGTGCCCGGCTGCGGGACGTGCTCGCCGCCGCCTACGGCTCAGAGCCCTTCGTCCATCTGCTGCCCGAGGGCCGGTGGCCCGCCACCGGCGCGACCCTCGGATCCAACATGGCCCACCTGCAGGTGGCGGCCGACACCCATGCCGGCCGCGCCGTCGTCGTCTGCGCCCTCGACAACCTGGTCAAGGGCGCCGCCGGCCAGGCGATACAGATCGCCAACCTCATGATCGGCCTGCCGGAAACCACCGGCCTGATCGCCTACGGAGTAACGCCATGAGCGTGACCGCCCCACTCGGATTCCGGGCCGCCGGAGTGGCCGCCGGGCTGAAGGAGTCCGGCCAGCCGGACGTCGCGGTTGTCCTGAACGACGGGCCTTCGGTGTCCGCGGCCGCCGTATTCACCGCCAACCGGGTGCAGGCCGCGCCGGTGACCTGGACCCGCCAGGTCGTCACCGGCGGCCGGGTCCGTGCCGTCGTGCTCAACTCCGGCGGGGCCAACGCCTGCACCGGACCGCTCGGCTTCCAGGACACCCACGCCACCGCCGAGCGCCTGGCCGCGGCGATCGGCGACTCGGCCGGCGAGATCGCGGTCTGCTCGACCGGCCTGATCGGCGAGCGGCTGCCGATGCACAAGCTGCTGCCCGGCGTCGACGCCGCCGTCGCCGAGGCGTCGCGCGCGGGCGGCCTGGCCGCCGCCGACGCGATCAGGACCACCGACACCGTGGTGAAGATCGCCTTCCGGCGGGGTACCGGCTACACCATCGGCGGCATGGCCAAGGGCGCGGCGATGCTCGCCCCGGCGCTTGCCACCATGCTGTGCGTGCTCACCACCGACGCCGAGGTCTCCGCGGCCGAGCTCGACGCCGCGCTGCGGTCGGCAACCGCGGTGACCTTCGACCGGCTGGATACCGACGGCTGCATGTCCACCAACGACACGGTGCTGCTGCTCGCCAGCGGCGCGACCGGGGTGACCCCGGACCGGGCCGAGTTCACGATGACGCTCACCGAGGTGTGCGCGGACCTGGCCAGGCAGCTTCAGCTGGACGCGGAAGGCGCGGAGAAGATGATCTCGATCGAGGTCGTCGGCGCCGCCTCGGAGTCCGACGCGCTGACCGTCGGGCGTGCCGTCGCCCGGAACAACCTGCTGAAATGCGCCATCACCGGCGAGGATCCCAACTGGGGCCGGGTCCTTGCCGCGGTGGGCACTACCGACGCCACCTTCGACCCTGACCGGCTGAACGTCGCGATTAACGGTGTCTGGGTCTGCCGTCACGGCGCCGTGGGCGACGAGCGCTCGAAGGTGGACCTCAGGCCGAAGGACGTGACGATCACCGTTGACCTGTCCGCGGGCCCGCACTCCGCCGTGATCCTGACCACCGACCTCACCGCCGCCTACGTGCACGAGAACTCTGATTACTCGACATGAGGGCGCAGCTGACATGACGATGACCGCCGGCAGCGACGGGCACCTGACCAGGATCGAGGCCGCGTCCGCCAAGGCGTCCACCCTGATCGAGGCCCTGCCCTGGCTGAACAGGTTCCACGGCCGGACCGTGGTGATCAAGTACGGCGGGCACGCGATGTCCGACGAGTCGCTGCGCCTGGCCTTCGCGCAGGACCTGGTGTTCCTCCGCTACGCCGGGCTGCGCCCGGTGGTGGTGCACGGCGGCGGCCCGCAGATCACCGAGCAGCTGGACCGCCTCGGCGTGCCGACCACGTTCGCCGCCGGCCTCCGCGTCACCACGCCCGAGGCGATGGACGTCGTCCGGATGGTGCTGTCCGGCAAGGTGAACAAGGACCTGGTCGCCCTGATCAACCGGCACGGCCCGTTCGCGGTCGGCCTGTCAGGCGAGGACGCGGGCACGTTCACCGCGATCCGCAAGGCCGCGATCGTCGACGGCGAGCCCGTCGACATCGGCATGGTCGGCGAGATCGTGGCCACGAATCCCGGCGCGATCGAGGCGCTGCTTGACGACGGGCGGATACCGGTCGTCTCCAGCGTGGCCGGCGGCGAGGACGGTCAGGCGTACAACGTGAACGCGGACACCGCGGCAGGTGCGCTGGCGGTGGCGCTCGGTGCCGCCAAGCTCGTTATGCTCACCGACGTGGCCGGGCTGTACCGGGACTGGCCCTCAACCGGCGACGTGATCAGCCAACTCACCGCGGCCGAGCTGGAGCTGCTGCTGCCCGGCCTGGCGACCGGGATGATCCCCAAGATGGAGGCGTGCCTGACCGCGGTCCGCGGTGGCGTCCCCCAGGCGCACGTCCTCGACGGCCGCCTCAGCCACGCGGTCCTGCTGGAGATCTTCACCGATTCCGGCATCGGCACGATGGTCCTCCCCGGACAGGAAGCGGAGGTAACCGCGCCATGAGCGAGACCGAAGCCCTGCAGAAGCGGTTTTCCGCGGCGCTCATGCCGAACTACGGCGTACCCCCCGTCGCGATCAGCCGCGGCCAGGGCTGCCTGGTCTGGGACGCCGACGGGCGAGAGTACCTGGACCTGATCGCGGGCATCGCGGTGAGCTCGCTCGGCCATGCCCACCCCGCGATCGTCGAGGCGGTCACCCGCCAGGTCGCCACCCTGACCCATACCTCCAACCTCTTCCTGCACGAACGCGAGGTCGAACTCGCCGAGCGCCTGTTGTCCCTATTGGGCGCGGACGGCCGGGTGTTCTTCACCAACTCAGGGACCGAGGCCATCGAGGCGGCGGTCAAGCTGGTCCGGCGCACACAGGGCCCGGCGCGGCCGGTGATGGTGGCCGCCGAGCACAGCTTCCACGGCCGGACCATGGGGGCGCTGGCGCTGACCGGCAAGGAGTCCATCCGCGCGCCGTTCGGCCCGTTCGGCCTGACCGTGCGGTTCGTCCCGTTCGGCGACGCCAGGGCGCTGCGCGAGGCGGTCGACGCCGACTGCGCCGCCGTCTTCCTCGAGCCCTGCCTAGGCGAGGGCGGCGTGATTCCCGCCCCGCCCGGCTACCTGCGCGCGGCCCGCGAGGCCTGCGACCAGGCCGGGGCGCTGCTGGTGATCGACGAGATCCAGAGCGGCATCGGCCGGACCGGCACCTGGTTCGCCCACCAGTCCGAAGCGGTCCGCCCCGACATCCTGACCCTGGCCAAGGGCCTGGGCGGCGGCCTCCCCATCGGCGCCTGCATCGGGCTGGAGCCTGCCGCTCCCTCCGGCCCCTCCACGCCCCCGACCTCATCCACCCCTTCAGAACCGTTCTCCTCCTCGACCACATCCGTGTCTTCCACCCTTCCGGCCCCGTCGGGTCCCGTGTTCGCTAAGGGCGAGCACGGTTCTACGTTCGGCGGAAACCCGGTCGCTTGCGCCGCCGCCCTGGCCGTCCTCGACACGATCGAGCGCGATGGACTGCTCGGCAACGTGGCCGCGGTGGGGGAGCGCCTCGTGGCCGGGATCGGGGCGGTCGACCATCCGCTCGTCGCGGGAATCCGCGGCAGCGGGCTGTGGCTGGCGATCGCGCTGACGTCGGACTCGGCGGCGGGCGTCGAGGCGGCGGCCCGCCAGGCCGGGTTCCTTGTCAACGCGGTCCAGCCGGACGCGGTCCGGCTCGCCCCGCCGCTGATCCTGTCCGCCGAGCAGGCCGACACGTTCACCGCGGCGCTGCCCGGCATACTCGACGCGGCGGAGCGAGCATGACACCGCTGACCAAGACCGCCAGGCACGCGCGCATCGCCGCGATCCTGGCCCGCGAGCAGGTCCACTCCCAGGAGGAGCTCGCCGACCTGCTCGAGCGGTACGCGAGCGTGCACGTGACCCAGGCCACCCTGTCCCGCGACCTCGACGAACTCGGCGTGGTGCGGCTACGGGCGACCGGCGGCGCGCTCGTCTACGCCTTGCCGGAAGAGCCGGGCGGGCCCGGCTCGCGGCCGGGTGGCGTGATCGGCTCCCCGCTCGCCGGAGGGCCGGAGGCGGGCGGTGCACCGCCCGCGGAAGATACGGGCCAAACGCATTCCTCGCGACTGACGCGTTACCTGGGAGAGCTGCTGACCTCGGCCGAGGCGAGCGCCAACCTGGTCGTGCTCAGGACGCCGGCCGGGGCGGCGCAGTTCCTCGCCTCGGTCATCGATCACGCGGCCCTGGCCTCGACCCTCGGCACCGTGGCCGGGGATGACACCGTCCTGATCATCACCCGCGACCCGGCGGGCGGTGACGCCGTGGCCGCCGAGCTGCTCCGGCTGGCCGAACGCCGACGGTGATTTCAGATTCATCGGCAGATACGTAAATGAGGGGATAACTCGTGGCAACGCAAAAAGAGAAAGTGGTACTTGCCTATTCGGGCGGGCTGGACACCTCGGTAGCGATCGGCTGGATCGCCGAGCGGACCGGCGCGGACGTGATCGCCGTCGCGGTCGACGTCGGCCAGGGCGGCGAGGACCTCGAGACGATCCGCAAGCGGGCGCTGGCCTGCGGCGCGGTCGAGGCCGAGGTGGTCGACGCGCGCGCGGAATTCGCCGCGGACTACTGCGTGCCGGCGCTGCGCGCGAACGCGCTCTACATGAACAAGTACCCGCTGGTCTCCGCGCTGTCCCGGCCGCTGATCGTCACGCACCTCGCACGCGTGGCCGCCGAGAAGGGTGCCACCGTAGTCGCCCATGGCTGCACCGGCAAGGGCAACGACCAGGTGCGTTTCGAGGTCGGGCTGGCCGCCCTCGCGCCCGGCCTCAAGGTGCACGCACCGGTCCGCGACTCGGGCATGACCAGGGACAAGGCGATCGAGTTCGCCACGGCCAACGGCCTGCCCATCGACGTGACGTCCCGGTCTCCGTACTCGATCGACCAGAACCTGTGGGGACGCTCCTGCGAGACCGGGCACCTGGAAGACATCTGGGAAGCGCCGCACGACGACGTCTGGGCCTACACCGCCGACCCGTCCGAGCCGCGCGAGCCTGACGAGCTGATCTTGACGTTCGCTGCCGGCGTGCCTGTCGCCATCGACGGCCGGCAGCTGACCCCGCTGCAGATCATCACCGAGCTGAACGAACGCGCAGGCGTTCAGGGTATTGGCCGGATCGACATGGTGGAGGACCGGCTCGTCGGCATCAAGAGCAGGGAGATCTACGAGGCGCCCGCCGCGATCACGCTGATCACCGCGCACACCGAGCTGGAGAGCGTGTGCGTCGAGCTCGACCTGGCCAGGTTCAAGCGGTCGGTGGAGCAGCGCTGGACCGAGCTGATCTACGACGGCCTGTGGTTCTCCCCGCTCCGGCGCGCGCTCGACGTCTTCATCCACGAGGCGTCCGCGCACGTATCCGGCGACGTGCGGATGCGCCTGCACGCCGGCCGGGCCGTCGCCACCGGCCGCCGCAGCGATGCCTCCCTCTACGACTTCGAGCTGGCCACCTACGACACCGGCGACACCTTCGACCAGTCCCTGTCCAAAGGCTTCGTTGAGCTCTGGGGCCTGCCCAGCAAGATCGCCGCCATCCGCGACCGCCGTCTAGCCAACTCCTAGCCCTCTCCCCTCTGCCCGCCCGTCCGCCCGGTTCCCGCACCTCGCCCGCTCCTGGTCCTTCGGGGTGCGGGGCCCCTAGGCCCCGATAGCCGGGGGCGGGGGACCCCGCACCCCGGCTGGTGGACATAAGCGTTCGGGGCTTGGGGCGCACAGGCACCGATAGGCGGGGCCCGGGGGGACACGCACCCCGTAGGGTAGGGGCGTCAGCAACACGCACGTGCGGGAGAACTGGATAAATGGGACAAGCGGGACCCGGGGGGAGTGGCGCGGGCGCGTCGGATGACGGGCCGGCGACCCGGTTGTGGGGTGGCCGGTTCGCGGCCGGGCCGGCCGACGCGCTCGCGCGGCTGTCGGTCAGCGTGCAGTTCGACTGGCGGCTGGCCCGGTATGACCTGCGTGCCTCCCGGGCGCATGCCCGGGTGCTGCACCAGGCCGGCCTGCTGACCGACGACGAGCTGGCCTCGATGCTCAAGGCACTCGACGATCTGGACCGGTCAGCCGCCGCCGGGACGTTCCGGCCGACGGTAGCCGACGAGGACGTGCACACCGCGCTTGAGCGCGGCCTGCTCGAACGGCTCGGCACGCTCGGAGGCAAGCTGCGGGCCGGCCGGAGCCGCAACGATCAGGTGGCCACCGACCTGCGGCTTTACCTGCGGGATCATGTGCGGTTCATCGCCAGCAGGATCGCCGAGCTGGAATCCGCGCTAATCGACCAGGCGGTCGCGAGCGGTGACCTGCCCGCGCCGGGCATGACGCACCTGCAGCACGCGCAGCCGGTGCTGTTCGGCCATCAGCTGCTCGCGCACGTCCAGGCGCTGGTCCGGGACGTGAGCAGGCTGCGGGACTGGGACCGGCGTGCCGCAGTCAGCCCGCTCGGGTCCGGCGCCCTTGCCGGGTCGTCGCTGCCGCTCGATCCCGAGCGGCTCGCCGCCGAGCTGGGCTTCGAGTCGGCGGCGCCGAACTCCATGGACGCGGTAAGCGACCGGGATTTCGCCGCCGAATTCTGCTTCGTCGCGGCACTTGTCGGCGTGCACCTGTCCCGGCTCGGCGAGGAGATCGTGCTGTGGTCCTCGCAGGAATTCGGCTGGGTCGAGATCGACGACGCCTATGCGACCGGGTCCTCGATCATGCCGCAGAAGAAGAACCCTGACGTGGCCGAGCTAGCCCGCGGCAAGGCCGGTCGCCTGATCGGCGGGCTGACCGGCCTGCTCACCACCCTGAAGGGCCTGCCGCTGACCTACAACAGGGACCTGCAGGAAGACAAGGAGCCGGTGTTCGACGCGGTCGACACCCTGCTGCTTGTCCTCCCGGCCATGGCGGGCCTGGTCGCGACCCTTCGGGTGAACTCCGAGCGGCTGCGCCGCGGTTCTTCCGTCGGCTACACGCTCGCCACCGACCTGGCCGAATATCTTGTCCGCCGCGGGGTCCCGTTCCGCGAGGCGCACGAGGTGGTCGGGCACCTGGTGGTGTGGTGTCAGGTGCACGACTGCGATCTGGACGAGGTGAGCGACGCGGACCTGGCCAAGGTTTCCGAGCACCTGACCCCCGACATCCGTCAGGTGCTGACGGTGGACGGAGCCCTCGCGGCCCGCAAGGGCTATGGGGGCACTGCCCCCGAACGCGTCGCCGAGCAGGTAACCGCGCTTCGGGCGACGGTCGACGAGCACGCGGCATGGGCCGCGTCCCGGTAGCGCGAGGTGCCGATCCCCCGGGATTTCTTCGCCCGGCCATCCGTCCTGGTCGCGCCGGATCTGCTCGGCTGCGTTCTGGAGCACGAGACGGCCGACGGCCTGGTCGCGGTCGAGCTCACCGAGGTCGAGGCGTACGCGGGCCAGACGGATCCGGCCTCGCACGCCTACCGGGGCAAGACCGCGAGGAATGCGGTCATGTTCGGCCCGCCCGGCCATGCCTACGTCTACTTCACCTACGGCATGCACTTCTGCGTGAACCTGGTCTGCCTGGGCGATAACAGCGCATCCGCGGTGCTGCTGCGGGCAGGCGCGATCATCGCGGGCGAGGAACTCGCCCGCGCCCGCCGGTCCGGCCGCAATCCGCGCGGTAATCCCGGCCACCCGCGCGGTAATCCCGGCCACCCGCGCGGTAATCCCGGCCACCCGCGCGCTGATCTCGGCAAACCGCGCGCTGATCTCGGCCACCCGGAAGCGCCGGACGCCTCTGTCGCAAGGCCGCTCGCGGCGCGTGACCTGGCCCGCGGCCCGGCCCGGCTCTGCCAGGCTCTCGACATCGACCGGTCGCTGGACGGCGCGGACGTCTGCGTCGCCGGTTCGCCGCTCCGGGTCAGAAGCGACCGTATCTGGCCGTCGGCCACTGCTCCCTCGGGAGAGAGAAACATAAGCTCGGGCCCGCGGGTCGGAGTCAGCCGTGCGGCCGAGATCCCCTGGCGGTTCTGGATCACCGGCGAGCCGACCGTCTCGGTCTACCGCCCGGCTGTACCGCGCCGCAAACCGGTTACCCCCTAGGGACCCGAAGATGGCACCATGCTTGACGTGGACGACATCATCGACGAGCTTTCCTGGCGGGGCCTGCTCGCCATCACGACCGATATCGACGAGCTACGCAAGGCGCTTAACTCCGGTCAGCTCACGTACTACGCGGGTTTTGACCCGACGGCGCCGGGCCTGCACATCGGCCACCTGGCGCTGCTGCTGACGATGCGGAGGCTGCAGCTCGCCGGGCACCGGCCGGTCGGCCTGGTCGGCGGGGCCACCGGGCTGATCGGCGACCCAAGTGGCAAGTCGGCCGAGCGGGTGCTGAACCCGCTCGAGGTCGTCGCCGCGTGGGTTGAGCGGATCCGCGGCGAGGTATCCAGGTTCCTCGACTTCGCCACCGGCCCGGCCAGCGCGCTGATTGTTAGCAACCTGGAATGGACGGGGCCCATGACGGCGCTGGAGTTCCTTCGCGACGTCGGCAAGCACTTCTCGGTTAACAGAATGCTCGACAGGGAGTCGGTGAAGGCCAGGCTGGAAGGCGGCGGGATCAGCTACACCGAGTTCAGCTACCAGCTGCTGCAGGCCCTCGACTTCCTTGAGCTGCATCGGCGCTACGGGTGCGCCCTGCAGCTCGGCGGCAGCGACCAGTGGGGAAACCTAGTCGCCGGCGTGGACCTGATCAGGCGAGTGGAGAGCGCATCCGTGCATGCCCTCGCTATACCGCTGATCACCAAGCCGGACGGGACCAAGTACGGCAAGACCGAGGGCGGGGCGATCTGGCTCAGCGCCGACCTGATGTCGCCGTACGCGTTCTACCAGTTCTGGCTGAACGTGTCCGACGCCGAGGTGCCCGGCCTGCTGAAGGTGTTCAGCTTCAAGACGCAGGAGGAGATCGATGCCCTGGCGGCGGAAAGCGTGCAGCGGCCTGCCGCCCGGCTGGGTCAGCGCGCGCTGGCAGAGGAGGTCACCACACTCGTCCACGGCGCCGAGGAAACCCGCCGCGTGATGGCCGCCAGCCAGGCCCTGTTCGGCCAGGGGGAGCTCGCCGACGTTGACGAGCGGACCCTGGAGGCCGCCAAGGCCGAGATCCCTTCCGCCGATGTCCGATTCGGCGGAGGGCTGAAGGAGACGGGTGGCCAGCTTCCGCCCATTGCCGACCTGATGGCGGAGACGGGGATCGTGGCGAGCAAGTCCGCCGCCCGCCGGGCCATCGCCGAGGGCGGCGCCTACCTCAACAACAGGAAAGTTACCGACGTGGAGGCCGCCCCCGAAGCCGGTGACCTGGTGCACGGGCGCTTCCTGATCCTGCGCCGCGGCAAGCGCACCGTGGGTGCCGTCGAGGTCGTCTCCGGCTGACCGCGGCCCCCGTCGGCTTCCAGTTCGAGGTGACTGTTCTTTTCGTGGCTGATTCGGGCCTGGTGGTTGATCCAGGGCACCATTTGAGCACTCCGGAATAAGCCGAGTTTCCGGCGTGTCGCCCCCGCCGAGCGCACACCAGCCACGCGATGCCTGACTTATACCGTTTATTCCGGTTTCGTCGCGCCTGGCGCCGCTGCCATCGCCGCCCCCCGCACCGGGCTGACCACGACGATGGTCCATCGTCGTGCCGCTAGCCACAGCAATGGTCCATCGTCGTGCCGCGATCGGCATCCCGGCCGGGCCGGCCGCCCGGCGGCGTATCAGACCCGAATCCGCGAGTAAGCCGGTGACACGGCTGCGCAAATACCGATAGGTGCCGCTCTGACCTGGGATGATGATCGCTGCGAAGTAATGATCATCTCAAGCGGAGACGCACCTACCTGGTGGACAGGATACGTAGCCGAACAGCGAAACGTCAGCAGCCGCGGATCGGCGCGCCGGATGCGGCGCTGACGCCGAACGCGGGGATGGCCGCGATCAGCGAGCTGTGCAGCCGGCTCGGGGTGATCGAGGCACTGGATGCCGCGGTCGGCCCGATCAAGCAGCGGGACCGCGGCTACGGGGCCGGGGAGCTGTTCGCCGGGATCGCGGCGGCGCAGCTGGCCGGGGAGGACTTCCTGGCGGGGCTGGACCGCCAACGCGCCGATGCGGCCGGGCAGCAGATCACGCCGGTGCCGGGGCTGAGCTCGACCACCGCCGCGGGCCTGGCCCGCCGGATCTGCTGCGCCGCGCGCTGGCCGCCCTGCCCGCGGCGGCGCGGGCCTCGGGGCGGGTGGCGATGCGCGCCGACGCCGGGTACTTCGCCGGCGCACTGGCTCGCACAGCCCACGACGCGCACATCAGCTTCGCGATCGGCGCCAAGCGCATCGCGCCGCTGTGGCGGCTGCTGGCCGGCATCGCCGACGACGCCTGGACCGGCGCGATCGACATGGACGGCGCCCAGGTCGCCGTCGCGGAGTACTGCCCGGACTGGTGGCCGGCGAGCACCCGGCTGCTGATCCGCCGGCCGCCCGGTCATACATCACTCGCATGCGCCACCTCCTGAAGCGGCAGTCGTAACTAACCGGGAACAGAAGGCCCGCCGCCCGACGGGACCCCTCACATCAATCAGGAGACTGACACACGCGCTCGCAGCAGCAGCGGGCATGACCCGCAACGGGGACCCCAGCACCACACTTCGGATCGGCTTCGAACGGTCCACAGTAAACCGGTGACGACGGACGGCACGCCAGCCCCAGCATGCACCTTCCGCCCCGCCGCCATCCACCCGGACCACCGCAAACCATGCGCAGACCCAGCCCGCCCCCAATCTCACCCCGGGCATCGCGCCACGAAGTGGCCCATCTCTTCCTTTGGAACGCTCACATCGGGCGCTCATTCCGCCGCGAAGTCCCTATCAACCACGATCTTTCCAGGTTTCCTCCGGTCGGGGGGGCTCGCCGGTGCCGCACGCAACGCGTCTGACCTGCTGTAACGCGGATCGCCTAATCCGTGCGACGAGAATCCCGATTCGATTTGACGAAGGGGCCGAGGTTCCCTAGAGTTCTTCTTGCCCCGAGGGGATGACTTCGCAACGCGGGTCAGGTCCCGGGGAGCCACCAGGAACGTCGACTAGCTAGGACTTGCGCTGTGCGCGCAGGTCTCTGGCGTCGGCTACCCTGGGGGTAAGGCAAGGTTCATGAGTTGGCAAAGTTCTAGCGAACTGAGTTGACAAGGGGTACCTCGCCTGGTAAGTTTAGATGGTTGCCCTGGAGGAGGATGAGAGTCCTCCGAAGGTGCGCGCCCGCTCCTTGAGAACTCAACAGCGTGCTAAAAGCCAGTGCAAATAAGCACAAACCCCGTCAGTGGGGCATGCCCGCATGGGCTGACCTCACTACGGTGGCCATGATCGCTTCCAAGACGGCCGAAAGGTCGCTGCGGAAGCACTCTCATGTCATCAATCCGTCGGCGATCGTCGGCGGTTGAGAATAGACATTCAACGGAGAGTTTGATCCTGGCTCAGGACGAACGCTGGCGGCGTGCTTAACACATGCAAGTCGAGCGGAAAGGCCCTTCGGGGTACTCGAGCGGCGAACGGGTGAGTAACACGTGAGTAACCTGCCCCTAGCTCTGGGATAGCTCCGGGAAACCGGGATTAATACCAGATATGACCACTCTAGACATCTTCTGTGGTGGAAAGGATTCCGGCTAGGGATGGGCTCGCGGCCTATCAGCTTGTTGGTGGGGTAACGGCCCACCAAGGCGACGACGGGTAGCCGGCCTGAGAGGGCGACCGGCCACACTGGGACTGAGACACGGCCCAGACTCCTACGGGAGGCAGCAGTGGGGAATATTGCGCAATGGGCGAAAGCCTGACGCAGCGACGCC